>OWJA01001569.1_pt1 | contig 8328 bp, 9 predicted proteins | sample 1732901 | NCBI WGS metagenome assembly OWJA01 (sample SAMN05065766, study PRJEB22554) | human gut metagenome | biome: ENVO:2100002; feature: ENVO:00000062; material: ENVO:00002003 | host: Homo sapiens | place: USA | reverse complement strand
CGGCAGTTCTCATGCAAGGAACTATCAGCACATCACAGCATATCGGACTGCCCGGTGGCAGTCCGATATGCTGTGAATGGAATTTTCTGGCACTCTCAATGAGCCGATTTCGAAACGGAGAAGCACCATGTATCTTTTTCAAATAAGCAACTACGATGACCCCGCCGTGGACAGAGAAACCGCAGAACTGCTGCACCGGCATTTGGAAGCTGAGAGCCGGCGGCACTGCCCCGCTATGTGGAATGTGATAGACCGCATCAGAATTCACGCCGCGAAAGGCCCGACGCGCGAAAAGCAGACGGTGCGCTGCCGCATTTATGGCGTGTTCCTGCTGGCGCTGGGTCTTTTGACGCTGATTCTCGGCTTGATGCCGCCAAGAACCACCGATGTGATCATTGTGGGCGGAGCCGTGATTATTGCAGGCCTTCTGGAGTTTGCCCTTGCTCGCGGAAGAACGCCGCCGCGCATACCGGCGTCCTGCAAAAAGGAGGCGCGGAAAGCGCTGGAGCTGCGGCGGGCCGTTGATTGGGAAAAGCTCAAAACCACCATTCGCTTCGAGGATGCCGGCATAACGATCTGCGCGGAGGAGAACGAAGAACATCTCTCTTATACACGGATAAAGAGCGCCTTTGAATCATTGCATCTGTGGCTTGTGGTCTGCGACGATGAATGCGCGCTGCTGCTTCAGAAAAAGGACCTGAGGTCCGGGAACGCAGACAGCTTCCTCTCTGACATCATTTCAAAAATGAACACAGGAACAGATGCATCCGGCTGAACGCGGCAGCTATGTGACGTTACCAGCCCGTTTGTCCCAGTGGGACTTCAACTATGGTCCAGCTATCGACAGAAGCATACAAATGAGCGATTACCAGAAGGATGATCGGAGGCAGATGAATAAGCGAGGGATAGCCTTTATAGTGGTAGATATCAGGGCTGTTGTCAGCAAAATGTAGGAACAAGAGGCCAATCGGCAGGCAACAAACATGCGAGTTGAAGCAGCATTTTATATCCGCCTAAGAAAGATCCAGTAGTCATTCGGCCACTGAGAACACACCATCTGATACCTCCCCCTGTTCAGAGCTTCTGAACAGCCATCCATGTCGAAAGCGGAGAGACTGCGATACAGCAATCTCTCCGCTTTTCTGTCGTGATCTCCTGCTTTGAGCGGAGAGGCCGAACCTGCACGACAATGAAAAAACATGGCTCCAAGCCGGGACAGGCGGTTCTTATGAGGTATCCTCACATCTGCGGCACTGTCGACGCTGTCCAAAGGCAGCCCACACTCATCCCTCTAAGTACGGGCATCGGATGCCCTGACTTTTTGCGGTCTTTTGAGGATATGCCTCCCCCGCCCACTACCACTAACCTCGAATATCCTTATGCCCACAGCGGTGTCGCTGTGGGCTTTTTTGCGCTCTTTGGACCGCCTCGCTGCCGCGGCCCTCCCATGTTCTGAATTTACATCCAACAGATTTCAGAATATGGAGGAACCAAAAATGTATGACAGACGGAGCATCTACGCACTGAACAAGAAAAATCCAGACGCCATTGTACTTCCAGACGCCGATGGAAATCTGATCTGCCTGACCTGCGCTGATTTCACCGATGAAGCAGAGTTTCGCCGTTGGAAAAGGTGGTCGGACCAGGACTTTCACGCAGAGGACAAAAGCGATGTGGAGGAAAGCGACCACACCACATCTATGGACATGGTTCCGGAAGCCGCCCTTGCTGTTCCCAATGAGGAGGCTTTGGCAGAGGAAAGGCAGGTCAGAGAAGATCAGATTCGTTGTGCGGAGGCGGCGGTTTCTGGGATTAGAAGCATACTGACTGGGGCACAGTTTTACAGACTCCGGCAGTATTGCATCGAAGGGAAAACAGAAAGCGAAATCGCCGAAGCAGAAGGCGTCACACAGCAGGCTGTGTCTAAATCGCTGGTCTCCGCTTTGAAAAAATCGAGAAAATTTTTGAAAAGGGGTCCAAAAATGGTTGTGAAAAAGCCTGAAAAAAGATGATTAGTGAAGGGACAAGTATCCCCCATCTTCTGAACCTTGAAAAACACCGCCCAGGCGGTCATATCCGGTGACTGGAATACCTTTGCTGACGGCGCGAGCGTCAGACCGGGTGCGCGAGGACCACCTGTGCGGAGCATTCTCCGCATATTAGGACGGCCAAAGGAAGGTGCAGAGCGATACCCACCCAGGTCAAATGCAGCTTTGGCAGGCTGCTTCGCCATGACCCCGTCAGTTTACAATGATACTCCTGTACGCAGCTCCGAGAGAACCTCGGAGGGGTGAAACTCCCGTGACGCGCGCCAGCGCGGTTCCAGCCGCCGCCCTTGCCTGGGGAAGTAGTGTCGAATACAGGCAGCAACGCAAGAGCAAGAAGGCCGCTCCGCAAGGAGCAGTTCCGCCCCGATACGGAGCGGCCTTTTCTGCTTTGCGGCAGAAGTATGGGGATCGTCCACCTCCTCTTTCTCTTTCCCGCCACCCATTCTCTTCTCTCTTTCAATCCTCTGAACGGCCTGCATTCACTCCCTCCTTATCGCCCCGGACGATCCTCATATTTGTGCCGCAAGGCAAAATTCAGAAAAGAGGTACCGATATGGATCAGAACGTCAATTATTACGGCATCATCCTTCTGCTGCGCCAGCTTCGGGAAAGCGGCAGGTTCAGCGAAAAGGAGCTGCGGAGGGTGGCGGCACGGATCGCCGCGGACAGCGGCGCGGACATCATGATTTCTCTCTGATTTTCTTCATCTTTCAGTAGCTTTCTGAACAAGGTTGTGGTAGTGTTTGTGTTGCAAAAAAAGGAGGTGAGCAGGCATGGCAGAAAAGCATCTGACAGACGGCACAACGGCGCTGGCAGCGCAGCCCCGCGTCATCAAGATCGAGGCGGCGGAGAAGCCGCAGAATGTACAGCTGCGGGTAGCGGCCTATACTCGTGTCAGCTCGGACTCCGATGACCAGCTCAACTCCTTCGCGGCGCAAAACCGCTACTACGCCGAGCTGATCTCCGGCAAGGCTGAATGGCGCATGGTGGATATCTACGCCGACGAGGGCATCACCGGCACCTCCGCCGCAAAGCGGGAGGACTTCCAGCGCATGATGGCGGACTGCCGCAGAGGACTCATCGACCAGATCCTCGTCAAATCCATCTCCCGTTTCGCCCGGAACACAAAGGACTGTCTGGAGGCAGTGCGGGAGCTGAAGGAGCTGGGCGTCAATGTCCGCTTCGAGCGCGAGGGCATCGACACCGCCAATGTGAGCAGCGAGCTCATCACCGCCATCTATGCCGCCTTCGCCCAAAAGGAGAGCGAATCCATCTCCGGCAATATGCGCTGGAGCTATCAGCGCAGGATGGAAAGCGGCGAGTTCAACACCTGCCGCGCCCCCTGGGGCTTCCGGCTGGACGGGAAAAGCCTTGCCGTCCACGAGGAGGAGGCCGAGATCGTGCGGCGTATCTTCCTCGAATACCTCTCCGGCAGGAATCCGCGGGAGATCGCGGAAATCCTGAACGCCGAGGACACATCGGGACGGATATGGAAATATAAGTCCGTGGATTACATCCTGCAAAATGAGCGTTATGCAGGCAACGCCCTGCTGCAAAAGCGATACACGACCGCCACCCTCCCCAAGCAGCAGAAGATCAACCACGGGGAGCGCGAAATGTACTATGTGGAGGATAGCTACGAAGCCATTATTCCACAGGAGCTATTCGACCGCGCAAAAGAACTGCGGCAAAGACGCAGCGTTGGACAGGCTGTCGCCCATGGAAGGCTCTGCGTCCGGATGCGCTGCTCCTGCGGCTCCCGCATCCGGGCAAAGCAAGTCAATGGCAGATGGTACTGGTGCTGCTGCCGACATGATGAAAAAGGCGACTGCGTCATCAAGCCCGTGCCGGAAGCGCAGACGGATGAAGCCTTCCGCCGCCTCTACTATAAACTCAAGCATCAGAGCCTCCCCATTCTGGAGCAGATGCTCGAAACCCTCCAGACGATCCGTGATCGCAGACTGCTCTGGAGCGAGGACATCGTTTCCCTCAACAAAAAAATATCTGAACTCTCCAGTCAGAATCAAACGCTGGCCTTCCTCAAGCAAAACGGCCTCGTTGATCCTGACATTTTTATATCCAAAAGCAACGAGCTGACCCGTCAGCTCCGGCAGGCCAAGCTGGACAAAGAGAAGCTGATGGATGCCGAGGGGGATGCCACCGCCCAGCGGACGCGGGAGCTGATAGCCCTGCTGGAGGATGGGCCGGACTTCCTCGACCGCCCCGACGCGGAACTGATGGGTGAACTTGTTGAAAAAATTATCATAGAGAGCAACGATACCCTCCGTTTCCGCCTGCATAACGGGCTGGAGCTGCGGGAATCCATTGAGAGGACGGTGAGATAATGGGAAACCGAAAGCAGCCCTTTGGCTACCGTATGACGCTGGGCGAGATCACGATCCTGCCGGAGGAAGCGGATCTGGTACGGTTTATCTTCCAAGGCTACGGCGCGGGAGCTACGCTGGGGGAGCTGACCAAGGCACTCTGCCGACAGGAGATTCCCTACTATGCGGGGCGGACATGGAACAAGAACATGGTCTCCCGTATTTTAGAGGACGGCCGCTATGTCGGAGAGAAAGGATATCCAGCACTCATCGAGCCGGTGCAGCTCCGCGCGGCAGCGGAAAAGAGGACGGCAAGAGCCCGCCCGCCGCAGAAAACGCCCGCGCAGAAGGTCCTGCGGCGGCTCTGCGGCGCACCGCCCTCCGAGCGGGTGGAGAAGATCGTCACCAGTCTGCTCAACGAGCTCATACGCTGCCCCGACCGTGTCCGGCCAGCGGCCTCCCAAGCGGCCACTACCTGCGGAAAAACACGGGAGGAGCTGACCACCGCACTGGAGCGGCAGCCCATCGACGAGGACAACGCCAGAGCGCTGCTCCTTCAACTGGCGGCAGAGCAGTACGACGCCATCGGGAACACGGAATACGAAACCGTGCGGCTGCGGCGGCTGCTCACCGGCCGCAAACCCATGACGGAGCCGGATGCGGAGCTGCTGCAAAGCACGGTGTCAAAGGTGTGCGTGACGAACAAATGCGTGACCGTGATGCTGAAGAACAGACAGGTCATAGAGAGGAGAGATCAGCCGTGAACGAAACCGCCCCAAGAGTCATTAAGATCCCGGCAAAGCCGGAGTCGGTCCGGCAGGCGGAGCTGCAAAGACAGCTCAGGGTCGCCGTCTACTGTCGGGTCTCCACCAAGGAGGAGGATCAGGCAAACAGCTACGAGGTGCAAAAGGAATACTACACCGACAAGATCATGTCTAATTCCGCGTGGACGATGGCGGGCATCTTCGCCGACAAGGGCATCACCGGCACCTCGGTGAAGAAACGCGAGGACTTCATGCGCATGATCCGCCACTGCCGCCAGAGGAAGATAGACGTCGTCCTCACCAAATCAGTCTCCCGCTTCGCTCGCAACACGGTGGACTGCCTCTACTACACACGGGCGCTCAAGGAGCTGGGCATCGCCGTCATCTTTGAAAAGAAGAACATCAATTCGCTGGAGGAGGACAGCGAACTGCGCATCACACTCTCCGGCGCCTTCGCGCAGTCCGAGAGCGAATCCATCTCCGCCAATGTCACATGGGGCAAACGCCGCGCCATGGAGAGCGGAAAGGCGACCATCCAGTACAAATACCTCTATGGCTACCGCAGGGGCGCGGACGATAAGCCGGAGATCATCCCGGAGGAGGCGGAGGTCGTCCGCTGGATCTACGAGCGGTACCTCGCCGGGGCCAGCACACGGATGCTGCGGGACGAGCTGCATGAGCAGGGCGTGATATATTCCGAAAAGGCCCCGCAATGGACGCTGCCTCATATCAAGAGCATCCTGCGGAATGAGAAATACTGCGGCGACGTGCTGATGCAGAAGACCTTTCAGCAGGATGTCATCAACCGCAAGGTCATCAAAAACACGGGGCAGCTCCCCATGTACCTCATAGAGAACCACCACGAGGGCATCGTCAGCCGTGAGAAGTACAACGCGGTGCAGGCGGAGATGGCGCGGCGTAAGGCGGCAAAAAGCCCTTCTAAAAGAGCAGCCACCGGTCTTTCCGCCTACACCAGCCGCTACGCCCTCTCGGACCGTCTGGTGTGCGGCGAGTGCGGAACGCTGTATCGCCGCTGCACATGGACGCGCCCTGACGGAAAGCGCGTCGTATGGCGCTGTGTGAGCCGCCTGGACTACGGCAAGAAATACTGCCACAGCTCGCCCACGCTGGACGAGGCGCCGCTCCAGCAGGCGATCATAGCCGCCCTCAACACCGTCCTGCCGGACTTGAATGGCCGCATCCGCCAAATCACGGAGGCGTTGGAGGCGGAGGTCATCCCGTTCCCCGGCAGCGGCATGAGCCTTGGCGACATCGACCGCAGACTGGCGGAGCTGGAGGTGCAGTTCCAAAGGCTGCTGGAAAAGGCGGCGGATGATCCCATCGCCTATGGGGATCAGTTCAAGGAGATATTGGACGAGCAGACCGCGCTAAAGGAGCTGCGGGCAACCATCCTTGCGGAGAGCAAAGAACACGCCGAAGCGGATCGGCGCATCAGAGATGCCGCGGGGATGCTGGAAAACGCCGTGCCCCACATCGCGGAATGGGACGAGAGTGCCATCCGGCAGTTGGTGGCGCAGGTGAAGGTGCTGTCCAAGAACGAGATCAGCGTGACGCTAAAGAGCGGCATCGAGATCCGCCAGAGCATGTCAAACTAAAGGAGGGATGAGAAAATGGTACTTGTGACCGGCGACCTCCATGGAAATTTTGAACGATTCAAACCAAAATACTTTCCCGAACAGGCACGGATGACAAAGCAGGACATTATGATCTGCACCGGCGACTTCGGCGGCGTTTGGTTTGGCGACAGCCGCGACGATGAAACGCTGGACTGGCTGGAACGCCTGCCCTTCACGCTTGCCTTCGTCTGCGGAAATCATGAGAACTACGACGCGCTGGAACGATACCCTGTGGTGGAATGGCACGGCGGCAAGGTGCATCGCATTCGCCCTCATGTGCTGCACCTGATGCGCGGTCAGATCTTCGAGCTGGAGGGCTGCCGTTTCTTCACCATGGGCGGCGCAAAAAGCCACGACATCGAGGATGGGATTCTGGAGCCGGATGCCCCGGATTTTGAGCGAAGGCTCATGACGCTCCAGCGCAAGCCCAGAGCGAGATACCGCATCAACCACATCTCATGGTGGACGCAGGAGCTTCCCTCCGATGAGGAATACGCCGAGGCGCGGCGAAGCCTTGACGCGGTCGGCTGGCAGGTGGACTACATCATCACCCACTGCGCTCCCACCAGCATCGCCCTCATGGGGAGCCGCCACAACGAGGCGGACCGGCTCACGGATTTCTTGCAGGAGGTGCAGGAAAGAGCAAAATACCACTACTGGCTGTTCGGCCATTATTATGATAACCAAGCCATTGATGAAAAGCACATCCTGCTGTGGGAGCAGATCGTGCGGGTCATCTGAAGCAGGTCAAAGCAGAGAAAAACACGGCGGTGTCACCGTGCTTTTCTCTGCTTTGAGCGTTGATCAGGCGCATCGCACCGGAAAGGAGAAGTCCATGAATATCCGCAAGCCCACAGATTACACCTTACACCGCCATGTTTGCCGCGCTGGACGCGCTTATGGCGGCGCGGCTCCCGCAGATGGAGCTGTACTGCAAAATTGGTCGAGTGGTCGGCAGCAGAGCGGAGAAAGGCGCGGCTGTCGCGGCGTCGGAATATCTGCAAGCCATCTATCCCGCAGCCGATGGCTTCTCTCCACGCAATGTGCGCCGGATGCGGGACTTCTACAGGGTGTACGGCGACACGCCGGAATTGCTGGCAGCGGCAATGCGTCTGAACTGGACTCAAAATGTGGTCATCATGGAGGCTGGATTGACCATGGACGAGAGATGCTGGTACATTCGGAAAGCCGCCGAAAGCGGCTTATCCAAAAAGGAGCTGCTGCGGATGATTGAGAGAGCCGAACATTCGGAAATTGCTCTTGGCGGAAGCGTGGATACCTGCTATACTGTAGAAAATGATGAGTTTTCGGAGAAAAACCAGTATGAAGAATATCCTGTTTATCTGCCACAGCAATATCTGCCGCAGCCCCATGGCCGAGTTCGTGATGAAGGACTTGGTGAAGAAGGCTGGGCTGGCTTCACAATTCCATATCGAATCGGCAGCCACCAGCCGGGAGGAGATCGGCAACCCGGTTTATCCCCCGGCGCGGCGCAAGCTGGCGGAGCTGTCTCTTATACACATCTCCGAGCCCACGAGACATGCGCAGATCTCGT
>OWJA01001558.1_pt1 | contig 8366 bp, 7 predicted proteins | sample 1732901 | NCBI WGS metagenome assembly OWJA01 (sample SAMN05065766, study PRJEB22554) | human gut metagenome | biome: ENVO:2100002; feature: ENVO:00000062; material: ENVO:00002003 | host: Homo sapiens | place: USA | reverse complement strand
CGGCAGCGTCAGATGTGTATAAGAGACAGGGTTTACATAGCTGATGTTGGCTGTATTCTTGAAAATATGCAATTGGCTGCTACTGATATCGGCCTTGGTTCAGTTTATCTTTGGGCTCTTTTAAATCGTATTCCGCAAAGTCCTCAATTTGTAGCCAGCCTTGAACTGCCGGAAGGCTTCAAACCTGTTTCAGCTTTGGCCTTGGGTTATCCGGCCAAACCGCTTGAAAAACGTTCTTTTGCCGACATTAAACCCGAGCGTATCGCTACCAAAATTATCAAATAAAGTCTTTTGTGGAATAATTTGCAGAAATCCCTTGCAGAATTAACTCCTTCGTGGTAGAATACTTTAGTAAACGTATTTAATTGTAGGAGGTGAATTCGTTGCCGAACATTAAATCTTCCATTCGTAGTGTAAAAACCGACGCAGAACGTCGTGCAAAAAATGCTCCGATCAAGGCTGCTATCCGCAATGCAGCTCGTAAAGTAGTTGCTGTAACCGAGACCGGCTCTCCAGAAGAAGCAAAAGCAACTTTTGCAACTGCAACCGGTTTGATTGATAAAGCTTCTCGTAAAGGTATTATCCATAAGAATGCTGCAAACCGCAAAAAATCAAGACTTGCTAAAAAAGTCAATGCTATGGACTAATCTCTACAGCGATTAAAGCCTGCTCTTTTGAGCAGGCTTTTTATTTTCTCCAAAACACGCTTTACTCCAAAACACGCTTTATCTCATCTTAATTAAAGCTTTCGTTATTTTATTTTTGCTTTAGTTTATATATTTCATTCATATCTTAAAAGTGCTATAATATTATAAATACACCCTAACAGACAGGAATGATACATATGGCTGACTATAGCACTGATAATTTAAAACAATCTCAACAATTCTTACAGGCATATGATAAGTTATATTCTTTTGAAAATACTTTTTATGATCTTCTTGCCAGTTTAGAAAAAACACTTGGTCTCACAGAATATTTATCTCATATTTCTGTGATTCAACTGCGCAACGAAAAACATTTTCAGGCTGCTTTCCACTATCCAAATGAAGCCCTTTCCCAACAGCAGTCTTTGTTAAGCCATAAAGCTCACCTTATCGCAAAAAAGTTAAAGCTCAAGACTGAAATCAACTGCAAAGATTTCAGTCACATATTAACAGAATGCGGTTACAACGATAATATAAGACCAACCACAGTTTATCCGCTGCGCTTTGACGATTATCTCTATGGTTTTGCAGCTTTAGAATTAAACGAAAAAGCAATCAATTTTCAGCAATTCAGCACTGACAGTTTAACTGCTGTTGTAAATATATTATGCGCATATTTTGTAAAAAAGCATGCCTTTGAACAAACTGCATTACAGCAGAAAGTCTATACTTCAATTATCAATGGCATGAATAACCTCATCTACGTAACTGATATCCACACTAATAAAATTCTCTTCATGAACCAAACGATGAAAGACCGTTTTGCCTTAAAAGCACCTGAAGGTAAAATATGCTGGCAGGTATTGCAGCAGAACATGTCCCAACGCTGTAACTTCTGCCCTGTTTCCAAATTACTGCGTGATCCGTCTTCTAATAAGACTATTCACTGGGAAGAAGTCAATTCTAAAACCGGACGTATTTACGAAAACCATGACAGCCTTATTAATTGGTTTGACGGCTCAATCGTACATCTGCAGCAATCTATAGATATAACAGATTCAAAAAAAGCTTTCCATGATGCCTGTTTTGATGAACTGACCAATACACTGACCAGACGTGCAGGCAAAGAGCTTCTGGAAAAATTGATTAAAGCAGCTCATCAGAATTGCCATGGTTTTATAACCTGTATGTTTGATATAAACTCACTCAAACAGGTCAATGACAATTATGGACACAGTGAAGGCGATAAGCTTATTATCACTATATGCCAGACTGTAAAAAAATACCTGGGCAGCGGCGATATATTTTTCCGGCTCAGCGGCGATGAATTTATTGTCGTTTTTACAGAACATTCGCTGCAAAATGTTAAGGAAATACTGCAAAAAGTCCTAATTGAACTAAAAAATTCAGCACAAAAAAATGCTCTGCCCTATGAACCATCTTTCACCTATGGGCTTTTAGAAATTCAGTCTACAAGCAATTACTCTCTTACTGATATTTTAAACCGTGTCGACGAAAAAATGTATGAGCAGAAACGTTCTTACCATATACTTAAACGCCAGCAGGACGCTGGCCTGCAAAAACAGTCTGACCCGTCTGAAAAAAACAGTTTTTCTTATCAGGCACAATATCTCTACGATGCTTTAGTTAACAGCACCGACGATTATCTCTACGTCTGTGACGTCCAAAGTGATGTTTTCCATTATCCCAAAACCATGGTTGAAGAATTTGCTCTGCCTGGCGAATACATCAAAAATGCTGCCGCCATCTGGGGTGCCAAGGTTCATCCAGATGATCAAAGCGCTTTTTTAGCATCCAACCAGGAAATTTTAGACGGACGCGCCAACATTCACTATGTTGAATATCGTGCTCAAAACAAAGAAGGTAAATGGATTTGGGTGCGCTGCCGCGGACAGATGCAATATAACGAGCAGGGTGAAGCAATTCTCTTTGCCGGTTTTATCAAAAAGCTTGGCGAAAATTATAAACAGCAGCTGCCTTAACGTAAAAAAAGCTCATTCCAAAAAGGAATGAGCTTTTAATATTTTATAGATGAGTGCGTGCTATCTGCCTAACCAAGAACGAGTACTTTTTTTAACAGCTTCCTTATCAACTTCCACATGATTTGGAGCGTACATCAGCAAATTTTCGCTGACCTTAGAAACAGTTGCGCCAATAATGTAACTTACACCGTTCAAATAGTCAAAAATACGGTTTTTCATTGCAGAATCAACAGCATCGAAAGATACCATCAGTGTCGCACCGCTCATTAAAGAATCAGCATACTCGCGTACGTCGCTGAATTGACGCGGAGAGCGCACCAAAATATCCATATGACCGCCTTTAACTAAGTACGGACCGCTATAAACTTGATCTTCTTCTACATCGCTATGCCAAAGCTTACGTGCAGCATTTTTTAAATCCATCTTTTACGCCTCCAAACGTCCTTGTTGTCAGATATGCTAACTGCCTACTTCTACATAAATTCTCAAAATCCTTCTTTTTTTAGAAAAATTTTTATTTTTGTATTATTATGCTTTGTTACGGGAACGCTGACGACCACGCTCAACACGATCAAGAATCTTTTTACGCATCCGAATATTCTTCGGAGTAACTTCAACCAGTTCATCATCGTTGATATGCTCCAAAGCCTGCTCTAAAGAGAAAGTCTTAGGCGGAATCAGACGAATAGTATCATCGCTGCCGCTGGCACGCATATTGCTGACATGTTTCTTTTTACAGGGATTGACATCCATATCATCATCACGGCTGTTTTCACCAATGATCTGCCCTTCATAGACCTGTTCGCCAGGAATGATGAACATATTCCCGCGTTCCTGCGCGTTGCCTATACCGTAGGATGTAGTTTCGCCGTTTTCAAAAGCAACCAGGCTGCCTCTTGTACGTCCGGGGATCTCACCTTTATAATCAGCATAACCTGCGAACACATGATTCATAACACCGTTACCTTTAGTATCTGTCAGGAACTGGTTACGGAAACCAATAAGTCCGCGGGCGGGGATCACAAATTCCATACGCAGGTAGCCGGCCATCTCTGTCATGTTAGTCAGTTCAGCCTTACGCAGTCCCAGCCCTTCCATAACAGCTCCCATAAATTCCTGCGGAACGTCAATTGTTAAAGCTTCCATAGGCTCCTGTAAAGTACCGGTTTCATCATGATGCATGATTACTTTAGGTTTGCCGACCTGCAGCTCATAACCTTCACGGCGCATAGTTTCGATCAATACAGACAAATGCAGCTCACCACGTCCGGAAACAATAAATGCATCTGGACTTTCGGTTTCTTCTAAACGCATCGAAACATTAGTTTTGATTTCTTTAAACAAACGGTCACGAAGATGACGACTGGTAACATATTCACCTTCACGACCTGCAAAAGGACTGTTATTAACAGAGAATACCATCGACAGCGTAGGCTCATCAATACTGATGCCTTTTAATTTTTCAGGACTTTCTGCATCAGCGATAGTATCGCCGATATTGGCATCTGCCAAACCGATCAAAGCAACGATATCGCCTGCTCCAACTTCCTGCGTCTCAGCACGTTTCAAGCCTTCATAGGTATACAGACGGCCGATCTTCGCTTTACGCTCGCCCTCTTCATCCATCAAAGTAATAGTTTCACCGTTATGGATAGTACCGCGGATCACACGACCGACAACGATACGTCCTACATAATCATCATAATCCAAGGTATTGACCAGCATTTGCAAAGGTGCGTCTACTTCAACATCCGGAGCGGGAATATTTTCCAAAATCACTTTGAACAAAGCTTCTAAATTGTCGCTTTCTTCTTCCATAGTTAATTTAGCAATACCATTACGGGCAGAAGTCAATACTACCGGGAATTCCAGTTGATCATCATCAGCACCAAGCTCAATGAAAAGGTCTAAAACTTCATCAATAACCTCTTCAACACGTTGGTCAGGACGGTCAATTTTATTGATAACTACAATTGGTTTCAGATGCTGTTCCAGCGCTTTGCGCAAAACATACTTAGTCTGCGGCATAGGCCCTTCATAAGCATCAACCAGCAATAATACGCCATCGACCATAGTAAGCACGCGTTCAACTTCACCGCCGAAATCAGCATGGCCGGGGGTATCAAGAATATTGATTTTAGTATCTTTGTGCATAACAGCTGTATTTTTAGCTAAAATAGTAATACCGCGTTCACGTTCCAAAGCGTTGGAATCCATTACACGTTCTTCGACATGCTCGTTAGCACGGAAAATACCGCTTTGTTTGAGCATTGCGTCTACGAGGGTAGTCTTGCCATGGTCAACGTGGGCAATAATGGCAATATTGCGTAAATCATTTCTTAACATAAATCCTATCTTCCTCTCTTTTGAGCAGACGGCATACCGCCTGTAAATCCAAACCGAGCTATGCCATATACAACAAAAGCCTGCGGTCAAATAAAACTACTCTAAAATTAATGAAGGATGCTTGTCAATAAGCATCCTTCACTATGACTAATTAATTATATTCTTTTTAACTTACTATGTCAACAAAAACCGCTATTTTACTATACCGGGGAGCCATGTAGCTATCTCCGGGAAGAAACACAGCAGCAAAATTTCCAGCGCCATAATAATGCCAAAAGGAATAACACCTTTGATGATCTGTGTCATTTTACTATCTGGGCTGATGCCCTGCAAAACAAACAGATTCATTCCAACCGGCGGCGTGATAAGAGCCAGCTCCAGATTGATCAACATCACAACATTGAACCAGATCGGATCGAAGCCCAATTTCATGATAATAGGATACAAAATCGGCAAAGTGATAAAAATAATGGAGATAGATTCCAAAATACATCCCAAAACCAACAGCAGAATATTAATTGCGATAAAGACTATCCACCGGCTGGTTTCCATTTCGGCAACCAGGCTCGTCAAAGCCTGCGGAACCTGCAGAATAGTTAAAACGAAACCAAATAAAGTTGCGCCGATCATAATCGCGAAAATCATCGAAGTCGTTTTGACTGTATCCAGCAAAATTTCCGGCATATCCTTCAGACCAAGCGTACGGTAAATAACAAAAGTAATAAACAAACTGTAAACCGTACCTATAGCAGCAGCTTCAGTAGGAGTAAACGCTCCCGTATAAATACCGCCAACGACAAGCACCGGCAGCAGCAGTCCCCAAAAAGAACTTCTTAGCGCCTGAAAACGTTCCTCCCAGCTGGCCGCTTCCTGCAAAGGCAGCTTTCTTGAGCTGTAAACAACCACAGCAATAAACAGCAGTGTCAAAATAACCCCCGGTACAACGCCGGACATAAACAACTGACCTACCGATTCACCAGTAATAGCGCCATACAAAATCATTGGTATCGATGGCGGGATCAGAATGCCTAAGGTCCCACCTGCTGCAACAGCTCCTAGAACTAACGTTCTTTCATAACCACGGGACAGCATCTCAGGAATGGCAATAGCACCAATAGTAACGGCGCAGGCAACAGAAGAGCCTGTAATCGCAGCAAAAATTGCACAGGCAAAAACTGTAGCTACACCTAACCCCCCAGGCAAATGACGCAGCCATTTATTGCCCAGCTCAAATAAATCGTTGCCAACTTTGCCTGTTAAAAGAATCTGGCTCATTAAAATATATAACGGGACAGCCGTTAACACGAAATCATCCAAAGATTTGTGAGCCAAAATCGGTATCTGGGCCAAAGAAGATCCTCCGCCCATAAAAGCAAACATACCGAAAAGTCCCGCCGTTCCCAGTGAGAAGGCTACCGGCAGTCCCAAAACCAAAAGTCCCAGTAAGATAACGGTAAAAATAACAAGCATCTTATTCCGCCTCCTTACTGAATTCACCGCTGCTGATTTTTTGAATATCTATAAGCAGAGTACGTACAAACTGTAATAGCAACAGCCCCATACCGATCGGCAGCGACATCTGAGGAATCCACATAGGAGTTCGCAGAGTACTTGGTGAAGTATTATCCATCTCATATGAAAGCAATGCCATATCCAAAGACTGCATTACAAATACGGCACAGAAAAAAATACCAACAATAGTTGTAAAAAGTTCGATATAACAACGGGTACGTGCTGATAAATGGCTTAAAACAATATCGACATGGATGTGCTTGCCAGCAGCATAAGTAACGGACATCCCTAAAAAACCTGCTACTAAAACACAATATACAGAAAGTTCTATTGACCATTCTGTCGGCGCATTGAACAAACCTCGCATCACAACTTCATAAAAGACCATCAACGCCGGCAGCAGCAATAGAATGCCGGCAATGACGCCAACTGCTTTAGTAATAGCGTTCAAAAATTTTTCATAGACCTCGAGCGCGCTTTTCAAGTCTTTTTCCTCTCATTCTTTTCCAAAATAAAAACCGCTGCCGCTTATGGCAGCGGTCAATTAAGAATTTATCTATTGTTTACTGCATATTTCGATCAATTCCTTACCAAGATCCCCAGTATGTTTAACAAAAATATCCCAAACTGGTTTAGTAGCAGACTGCCATGCCGGCAGCTCAGCCTCAGGAACAACGTAAACCTGCATACCTTTTTCTTTTAATTTCTCTAAAGCAGCCATATCCTCTGCTTTAGCATTTTTACGCAGTTCGTCACGCACTTCATTTGCAGCGTCGGTTACTATTTTTTGCTGTTCCGGAGTCAGTTTTTGAAAAGATTTTTCATTCATCGCCAGAATAAACTCAGGATAAGCATGATTAGTAATAGTCAGATATTTGGTAACTTCAAACATTTTACGGTCATACATAGCTGTAGTTCCAGAAGTTTGTCCATCAACAACACCGCGCTGAATGGCCATATAAACTTCACCTGATCCCATAGTTACAGGAGAAGCACCAAGTGCTTTAATCGTTTCTGAAGGCAGCTCACCATAACCACGCAGCTTCAGTCCTGCAAAATCCTCAGGTTTAGTAATTTCCTTTTTGCTGTTAGCGAACTGCACAAAGCCATAATCAGCCCAGATCACAGGACGCACACCCTTCTTCTTCAATTCGCCTGCTAATTTATCACCCAAGCCTCCATCGATGGCATGATCGACTTTTTCATAACTTGGGAACAGAAACGGTACGTCAAAAACTTCCATTGCCGGAATAACAGTTGACCACATTGCTGTGGAATTAAGCCCCATATCAATGCCACCAGACATAATTGCGTCATTCATACTTTTATCGTTGAACAGCTGTCCGGAAGGATAGATGTTCAGTGTAATAGTGCCGTTGGATTTTTCAGTAAGCTTTTTATTAAAAGCCTCCATTCCCTGGGCCAGCGGATGTGCCGTTGGCAAATTGTGAGCCAGTTTCAAAGTCACCTTTTCGCTGCCGGCAGATTTTTTATCTCCGCCCCCACCGCAGCCGGCCGTTACTGCCAATGCCATAATCATAGCGGCAGCCAAAGTAGTTTTAAACATTTGGGACATTTTCATTACTCTCACCTCATAATTTTTTATTTATAGAGTTTCTCCAGCTTCATATAATCATCAAGACCGATGAACCTGTTAAAATCAGTAAAATGCATCATTTTATCTTCATAGGCCTTAGTCGTCCCCGTTTGATGCAGCACTGTCATTGCTTCTTTAAAAGCCTGCGTAATGACGTATAAGGCACTGCAGGGCCAGAACACTATTTTAAATCCTATATTTTCCAAATCTTTTGCAGTCAGGTTCGGTGTCCTGCCGCCTTCGATCATATTAGCTATCAGT
>OWJA01001539.1_pt1 | contig 8476 bp, 7 predicted proteins | sample 1732901 | NCBI WGS metagenome assembly OWJA01 (sample SAMN05065766, study PRJEB22554) | human gut metagenome | biome: ENVO:2100002; feature: ENVO:00000062; material: ENVO:00002003 | host: Homo sapiens | place: USA | reverse complement strand
AGATAATAAAAAAAATCAGGCCTCGTAAGAGAGCCTGATTAAAAATTCATCTTCTTATTTACAGCAGCATATCTCAGCTACGGTATCGGCATCTGTTTACGGTAATAGAATTATGCAGTTTTGAGCAAGTAAAATAACCAGCGCTAAAATAAAAATAGCCCCGGCTAAAGTCAAAAGCATATTCATTTACCCAATTAGTTCTCAAAACAGATTCCACGATCAACCCACCTAATTTAAATTTCTTGTGTAAAACTTAATTGTTGTTATTTTAGACCCGTATCAAAAAGGTGTCAAGCAAAAGCATAAAATTCAAAAAAATTAATTTTTATGCACCGTCTATTGTAAACAATGTTACAACAAAATCAATGGAGCACACCGTTGATGCCACTTCCCAAAGTCATTACCCCGCCTATCAATACTACAAGCAGCGCAATGCGCTTAAATAAATGCTGATTTATACGGAAAAACATTTTTTCTCCCAGCCACCAGCCTAAAAGTACTGCCGGCAACACATACAGCGACAAAGCAATCAAATTTCCACCCTGAAATGTACCCGCAACAAAAAAACTGCCTAAAGTACAAAAACTGCCGATAGCAAAGATCCAGATCATATTGGCGCGCAGCAAATTTTTCTCCATATTCTCACTCAAAAAATATAAAGCGATCGGCGGCCCGCTGATACTGGTAGTCGCACTGAAAAAACCGCTTAAAAAACCAGCAGAAACACGTCCCAGCTTTTTATTTTTGACCTCAGGCACAAAATTTAATTCCATCAAAAGCGTTACAAGCAAAAGCGCTATCCCTAATAAAATCTTTAAATGATTAGCATCAGCCACTTTCAGCAGATACGCTCCGGGAATAATCCCCAACAGACTGCCGGCAGCTGTTATCAAAACTGTCGGCCACTCAAATTCTCCCCAGGTACGCCACATCATGATCACCCGCACAATAACACCGGCGATAATAACAAATACAACTGTCTCTTTCGGCCCCATGACCATCGTTAATACAGGAGCTGCGATCAGCGCAAAGCCAAAACCAGTTACAGTACTGAAAAAAGTAGCAGCAAATAATATCAACGAAGCAACTGTCAAGACAAAATAATCCATGGTTTCTCTCCGCTCTTTTCTGAAATAGATATCTGCATTATAACACAAAAAAGAAGCCCCTACAAAACGGAGCTTCTTCCAGTCGTCTTATTTCAGCCATTGACGTATTATTTTTTTCAAAAGCTTTAGTTCAAACGGCTTGGCTATGTGTGCATTCATCCCCGCGGCCAGCGCCATTTTCACGTCTTCCGAAAAAGCATTCGCAGTAATGGCAATAATCGGAATCCGGACCGCATCACTGCGAGAAGCAGCTCTGATTGCTCTTGCCGCTTCATAGCCATTCATAGTTGGCATCTGGATATCCATAAAAATCAAATCATAATATCCTTCAGGCGCCGCCAGGAATTTTTCCAATGCTTCTGCACCATCACCAGCGGATTCACAAGTCAAGCCCAACAGCTTCAAAAACTCTAAAGCAATTTCCAGATTGATTGCATTATCCTCAACTACTAGTACCCGTTTACCGCTATAATCAATATCAGCAGCATTTTCGTTATCACCGGCAGGTTGTTCATACTCGACCGCAACTCCGTTCTGACGCTGCACCTTCAGACAAACAGAAGCAGTGATCTTACTGCCCTTACCAACACAGCTCTCAACATCGATCGACCCGTTCATCAGTTTTGCCAGGTTCAAACTGATCGTCATGCCCAGACCAGTTCCCTGTATTTTACTGACCCGAGAATCTTCTGCTCTTATAAACGGCTCAAAAATACGCTCGATAAAACTTTGTTCCATCCCAATGCCGTTATCTTCTACAATAAAATCAAAAACAGCCAGATCATGCGGTAACGGCTTAACAGTAACCGTCAGCTTTACCACACCTTCATCAGGCGTATATTTAACGGCATTGGACAACAGATTAAGTAATATCTGCTGCAGTCTCAACGCGTCACCCAGCACAGTTATATTTTTCAGTGCCTCTGTTTCCACAATCAGCTGATGCCGTTTCTCCTCAACAGCAGGTTTAATGATATCTAATGCTTCCTCAACTTTTTCTTTTAATAAAAATGCTTCCGAGTTCAATTCTGTTTTGCCGCTTTCGATCTTCGACATATCCAGAACCTCATTCAACAGCTCCAGCATATGTTTGCCAGAAGTGACAATTTTTTTCAAATAATCATCTACATGATCTTTGTCGTCGCAATGTGCCGCTAAAGCCGCCAGCCCCATAATAGCATTCATCGGCGTTCTGATATCATGCGACATTTTTGAAAAGAATTCACTTTTGGCCTGATTGGCCTGTAAAGCCAGCTGATATGCGTCACTGATGATTTGTTTATTTGCTTCCTCCTGCATCGTACGTTCATGGATATCGCGCATCGTCAAAAGCAGCCGTTCTTTTAATTTACCAAAATATGAAAGCTTAACTTCTTTATATCTGTACCCGTCTTTAGCGGATGAACGGAAATACAGCATAACAGCATCTTCCTGCTCCAGGCACTTCAGCAAACTATCAATACTCCAGCTTTTTAAATGCTCACAATCTTCTTCACAAACAAACTCTTTTATAAATACCGGCAGCTGTTCATTAATGCTGCCACGCAGCGGCAAGCCGTAATGAGCGCAATAACCGGCAAAACGCATCACATAATCACCACTGTTTAAATCACAGATGCAAACAGCATCATAGTCATGTTCTATCGTAAAATTATAAATAGACTGCAACTCGATTTTTTCAAGCTCCATTCCTTTTTGCTCGCTGATATCCTCAATGATACCAATGACAAAAGTCGGCTGCTGCTGATCATCCCATGACATAACAGTCATTGTTACCCGCACCCAACACTGCTTGTTCTTGTCACAGAATGTGGAAGATGCAGTTTTAGCCCCATTATGAATAGCTTCGTACATCGCATAGCAATCTGCCTTACTTTCACCGCTCACAAAATCTTCCACAAAGCTTTCCGGAATATTCCTGTATTCCATACTACAGTTAAAATATTTACTGGTTCTTACCGGCATAACTTCCAGACGTTTTTGCGGATAATAATAAAAATGGAAAATTTTTGTTCCTTCCAGAACCTGGCGCAGCAGTTCCTGAGTACCCTTATCCTGCTCCAGCAATTCCTGATTAAGCAGCTCCATCTGCTTTCTGTTATCAATATCCAGAAAAACACTTTGAATAACACGTTCTCCGTCAATATTTTTGATATATTCACCGCTGCCAATGATCCAGCAATAAGTACCATCGGCCCTCAGCGCCCGATATTCAAAAGACTGTTTCCCCTTGCCCAGCAGTATCGCGTTCATGCTCTGATATACTCTATCACAGTCTTCCGGCGCAGCCAGATCTTCTATCCGCCAGGATTTACGCTTCCAGAATTCTTCTTTTTCATAACCAAAAATCCTGATAGCTTCCATATTGGCATTTTGAAAAACAATACTTCCGTCAGCCTGTGGCCTGTATTGAACGATACCGCACAATACGGACTGAAACAGCTCGTCATAATAATCACGTTTACGTACAACTTCTATCAGCTGCCTGCTCTTTTCGATATTGGCCTGTCTTAAGACCTCAACATCGCTGGCATTCTGATGATAACCGCGAATATAATAAGCATTATCGTCTTCTTTATATAACTTGCCGCTGCAGCGAATAAAAATTGTGCCCCACCATGGATGCTTCCAGCGATACTGAACCTCTACCAGCCTTTTGGTCGTCAGCATCTGTTCAATATATTTCTGCACTATTTCCAGATCTTCTGCAAGCACGCCTTGCGCAAAATGTTTATAATTATCTTCCAGCGATAAACTCTTCTGCAGCCCTAAAAGTTCTAACATTTTATCATCGGCATACAGACGCACGTCAGTATTATTTTTGTTTATTTCCAAAAGCCATAAACCAATATTACTGATTTCCAATATTTCCTGCATCCAGCTGGAACTGTAAAAAATATCTTCTTTTAAGCCGCTAGAGTCCATAATAGTTCCTCTTTCTATTTCAAACTTCTTATTGTCTACATTATACCTTACTCTTAAACAATTTCCAATATTTGTTCTTTAAGAAATGTTTTTTAACATCCACAAATAACGCGCATAAAAAAAGACTCTCGCCCAAACGAGAGTCTTTACTTATTTTTCGCTTTGCAGTCCTTTTTCAGTCAGCATAGTCCAGCCTTCTTCCTGCACGATCAGGCCATCCTTCATCAAATGCCCCAAAGCACGTTTGAAAGCTGCTTTACTGATACCAAATTTTTCCTTAATGATTTCCATCGGTGTAGTATCACAGTAAGGCATTTTACCATTCCGTTTATGTAAAAAATTTAAAATATCTTCCGCATCGGCGATCATAGCATTTTCTTTTTGCTGGCGTAAGGACAGATTTACCCTGCCATCCTCACGAATATAAGTGATGCGAGCCGTGATCTCCTGACCAAAATCCAAACGCCCGCCGGGAACTTCACTGCGATGCAGAAACGCCAAAAAGCGCTGATTAGTAAAAATGAAGAAGCCTTCCGGCAGGATATTATAGATAGTACCTGTCACGCTGTCGCCGACCTTGACACCAACAGCAGGTTTGGAAGCCTTCAGCATTTCTTCTTCCACCCGCATACTGACAGCAGGGCGTCCTGTTTTATCGCGATACAGCTTTATCCAGACCAGCTGACCCGGCGACACATGCCCTCGCATTTCGCTGTACGGCAAAAATACACCGCGTTCAGCGCCAATATCCACAAACCCGCCGTCCTTGGTCACACTTAAAACCTTAACGTAACCGATCTGCCCTTCGCGCATTTTCGGTAATTTCTGGCTCGCCGTCAAACGGCCATGCGGATCTTTATACAAATAGACTTTAACTTCATCGCCAACATTGACCGCTTCCGTCTGCTGCAGCTTATGCAGCAGGATATCATCAGAAGTATCGCCCGTACCAGCGTCAAGGAAAGCGCCCATTTCGCCCAGACGTGCCACTTTTAAAGTAACAACGTCACCCGCACGATATTTAAGCTGCTTTGCCATGTCTTTTTCATCAGTCATTTTTGCTCTCCACAAATTCTTCCGACGGAGCATCAGCCCACAGTTGTTCCAGATTATAGAACTCGCGTTCTTCTTCAATAAAGATATGCGCAACACAATTACCATAATCCAACAAAATCCAACGACCTTCAGCATAGCCTTCTTTGTGAGTAACAAAAATGCCTGCCTCCGCCAATTTATCTTCGATATTGTCAGCAATAGCTTTAACTAGAATATTATTTCCAGCGCTGGCAATAATAAAATAATCAGTTACAGGAGAAATGTTCTCCATATTCAGCAGCAAAATATCCTTTGCTTTTTTATCGCAGGCTGCCGCCGCGATCTTGTGTGCAATTTCTTTAGTAGTAAAATCCATCTTTTCGCCTCCTTTATTCTTGTTCATCTTCATCATCTTTCATATAGGGAATGCCGATTTCGTCCAAAGATTTTTGAACTTCCTCGCGTGATGTAGCCCAATAGCTGATACCTTCTGTATCGTCAAAATTACCATACAGCATACCCGACTTGACCTTTTCGTCACCAAACAGCTTAAAGCTGTTTGCAGCCTTGATCATCGTCAAAGTGTTCATATCGGTCTCCACATGTCTGTCAACAGTCGAAAACAGCGCCGGGATCTTAGTCACCGTATCGATATTGAAAATCTGTGCTGCCGCCGCTTTCATAAACTTCTGCTGCCTTTGCACGCGGCCAATATCCCCCAGCGCATCTTTGCGGAAACGCACATATTCGCCTGCCCGCTTACCGTCCAGATGCTGATAGCCATGTTTAATATCAATAACAAGATCGGCGTAAGGATCTTCATAATACATATCCTTTTCCACATATAAATCAACGCCGCCGATCAGATCGATAACATCAATAAACGCACGCCAGTCCACTAAAACATAATAATGGATCGGTACCTGCAGCAGATTGGCTACAGTTTGCTTGGCCATCATCACACCGCCATAAGCATAGGCTGCATTCAGCTTATCCCAACCAGCCCGGCCCGGAATCTGCACCTTGGTGTCACGCGGCAGCGAAAGCAGCGCAACCTTATTATCGCCGGGGTCAAAGCTGGCCAGCATCATCGCGTCAGTTCGCTTTGGTTCATCCGGAGCAGCATCACTGTCACCGTCATCTATACCCAAAAGCAAAATATTGATGCGCTTGTTCAATTTTTCATTTTGGGTTATCTTGTCGCTTGCACCAACAACATCAACCTTCGGCGGATTGATAAAATTGTCATAGATCCAGACTGTTCCCCAAAAAGCTCCCGTCAGCAGTACCGCCAAAACCAACAGTACAAATACCAGCCTGCCCCAACGTAATTTACGTTTCTTGCGGACAGGCCTGCTCTCTCTATTTTCTTCCACAGACATTGGCATCTCCTACAAATTCAATTTAAGCCTTTTAAACTTAGCCGCCAATTCGTTATACCCCTCTATGCAATGAGGGTGTACCAAAAGGTCATATTCCAGCAAATAACGTATCGTCTGCGCATAAGCCTTTATCATGGCCTGTTCCAAGTCAACCTTAGCCAGCCGGCGCATTTCCTCTATACCTGCAAAATCACGGGTCGGCTCCAGCAGATCAGCCAGATAGACAACCATCGCCATCTTGCTCATGCTTGCCGCACCAGTAGTATGAAAACGGATAGCATCCAAAATTTCCTGATCGGTAACGCCGTATTTTTCCCGGGCGTAATATACGCCCAGTTTGGCATGCAGTAAAATAGGCTGATTCCTTTCGACATCATCCATTGGTAAACCCAAAGCAATTGTATGCATCAAAAGATCACGCGTAGGTATCTCACGCCCGCAATCGTGCAGTAATGCCCCCACGCCAACCTTTTCCTTATCCAGTCCGTAAACAGCTGCCAGTTCAAGAGCAGTATCGTATACAGCCAAAGAATGTTTAAAACGCTTATGAGGCAAAGATGCTTTAAGAAGTTTTTTCATTTCTGTGATATCCAGCATGATAACAACTCCTCTCACTACCATTAAGACTGGTAGAGATGCTCCTCTAAAATATACTTTTCTACACTTTCCGGCACCAGACCCTTAATAGAAAGTCCTCGTCTGACACGTTCACGAATGCCAGTCGAAGAAATATCTACTTCAGGAGTATCCAAAAGTATAATTTTATTCTTAGCAGGCTCGCCAAAAAATTCGCAAACCTTGTCAATGGTCTGCCCATAACCGGGCCTGTCAGCAGCTATAAAAGTCACTTCTGCCAGCAATTCCCTGATGCGGTGCCAGGTGTTCAGCATCGGCACAGCGTCGGCACCAATAATAAAATACAGCTCATATTCTGAATAGCGGGCCTTTAACTCCATAACCGTATCATAAGTATAGGAAACTCCGCTGCGCTGCAATTCAATATCAGTAACTTCAAAATAAGGAAAAGGCTCCGTTGCCAGCTCCGTCATCCGATAACGGTCAGCAGCAGGTGCAAACTCCAGACCAACCTTATGAGGCGCAATAAACGCAGGAACAAAAATTATTTTTTCCAAGCCCAAATGCTCGTAAATAAACTTGGCTGTCTGCAGATGCCCCAAATGAACAGGATCAAAAGTGCCGCCCATAATGCCAAGCTTTTTGCTCTTCACTCGTTTACCCACCTTCCTTATTATCACTATATTATACCAAAAACAGGCAAGCTTGCACAACTATATTAGACATTTTACAAAAAGGAAATTTTTTAAGGCTATAATCTAAATTTTTTTCGAACGATATTGACAAACATATAGCCTTATAATCTTTTAACTATTTTGAGCGTTTAGAACTGCTGAACAAATAAAAACAGCTGACCTTTATTTTAGGGTCAGCTGTTTTTTACATTCACCAACAAAATCTCCCATATCTATAAACAATCTATCTGTTACCAAAACATGCAACTTTTAACGCTTCTTACCAAAAATCTGCAGCAGCCGTAAAAACAGGTTAATAAAATCAAGATACAAAGTCAAAGCACCCAGCACCGCAAACTTGGCAATACTGCTTTCATCGTCATCTATGCTGTGAGCGATTTTTTTAAGCTTTTGCATATCGTAAGCAGTAAGGCCAACAAAGATAACGATCCCCACATAAGTAAGAATCCACATCATAGTGTCATTTTTCAAAAACATATTGACGACCGAAGCGATGATCAGACCAATCAAAAGCATAAACAAGATACTGCCCATTTTACTTAAATCCTTTTTAGTGACATATCCAAAAAGAGCTGTTGCGCCAAAAGTACCTGCCGTTATCCCAAAAGTCGTTGCAATGGACTCCTGCGTATACATAAGAAAAATTGCCGACAGTGTAACGCCGGTTACAGCTGAATAAACAAAAAACAGAAAGCTGGCCATACTCGCACTCAGCGAATTGATTTTGCTGCTGATGATCATAACCAACACGATC
>OWJA01001535.1_pt1 | contig 8522 bp, 2 predicted proteins | sample 1732901 | NCBI WGS metagenome assembly OWJA01 (sample SAMN05065766, study PRJEB22554) | human gut metagenome | biome: ENVO:2100002; feature: ENVO:00000062; material: ENVO:00002003 | host: Homo sapiens | place: USA | reverse complement strand
TTCGTATCCCGGTATTCCTCTCCATAGATTGTAGTGATCAGGAGCTATATGAGGCAATGGAGCCCATCAGGAAACGGAGGTATGGAAATGCGAATTGCGCTATGCAGCTATAGTCAGAAGGAGAAAGAAACGGCGTTACTGATGAAGCTTGGCAAAGTAGACCGCTTTGACAATGGCGTATTCTGCGTCTATGCCATGCAGCGGGAGGGCCCTTATGACGCTGTGGTGATAATGGAGGATGGGGCCCGTGGAATGAATTTCTGCATGAGCATACGAGGCTACAGCAGGGATGTCCCGCTCCTTTGGATCAGCGATCAGGCAGAATTTGAACCCCAAAGCCGCAGGCTGCGGGTAGATGACTTTTGGGTGAAGCCCGTTACAGAATATCAGCTGCGGGAGGCAGTCTCCCGGCTTCTTCAGGGAAGAAGGGGAAGTAATGAATCAGGTGAGAAAGAAAAGTATGAATAAAAAATATTACCGGAGAGAACAAAACCGTCACGCTATATAGAAAATAATGACAACAGGAGGAAATGGATATGAGGTATAAAAAGAAGAAACGGCAGATCGTATCTGCAGCATTGGCGGTAGTGATGGCGATGCAGTTATGCATACCGTCTGCGACGTTTGCTGCAGTCCCTACAAAAAAGTTGAAAGTGATCACGGGATTTACGGAATTACCGGAGGAGGTCGCGCATATTCAGATCCCTGCGGATGCCGGAGAAAACTTTGAGGATTATCTGAATTTCCCGGAGACGATCGAGGCTTCGGTGGTGGAATATAAGAACGTGGATCATCAGAAAAATAATGCGGATCGCGATAAGGGCGCGGAGGATGAGAAAGCGGCAGCAGACGACCGTGATAAGAAAGAAGACTTTGGAATTGCTACCGGCAGTAATGCAAAGAAAGAAAATCTGAATGAGGAGGAAACTCCGGAAACAGAAAATTCAGAAAACATGCCGGATAGCAATGATGAGGAGGAAGCAGATAAACAGGAAGTTCAGGAGAAAGACCTGCAGAAAGACCAGCAGGGTACGTTTCTGATCGCGACCGACAGCAATGCCGGGGATTTTCTTGAGGATTATGAGTTTGAAGATGAGGAAATCTCAGAAGATATCCCGGTGCTGACAGATATCAGCGTTACTTGGGAGCCGGATGAGAACCAGGAAGATGAAAGTGGTTTCTATTATTATCTTCCGGTTCTTCCGAGAGAGTATATTTTGGCAGCGGGCGTGGAGCTTCCGGAGATCGAGGTCAGCATGGACGGCGGAATCGCTTTGCTGGCATCAACAGATACTTATAATATTGCGAATGGCGGTATCAACATCAACAGCAACACATTGGAACAGTATAATCATGCGACTATCACGGGAAGCAGTACGACCAATGTTATTCTGGTTAATGGTGTGGAGGCTACAATCACGATTTCAAATCTGGATATCCAGATACCGCTTGTTAAGAACGATGAGACAGCGAGTACCTGGATACCGGCGATCCGACTGGTGAATGGTGCAAAACTGAATCTGATTCTGAAGGGAAAAAATACACTCAAGGGCGGTGATATGTGTGCGGCTATTGATGTGCCGGAAGGCTGTACCCTGACGATCAGCGGAGAGGGAAGCTTAAAAGCAACCGGTGGAGGAGGCACCGGAATTGGTGCGTCGAGCAGGAGAAATGGTTCCTTGGGGACGATTGAGATCAACGGAGGCAATATCGAAGCTTATGGCAGCGGGATGGCAGCAGGTATTGGCGGCGGTTTAGAGGGCGGCATCGGTACCATTGTCATCAACGGCGGAACTGTGTATGCCAAGGGCGGATATGGAAGCTACCCCAGGGATATTAAAAATGTATACGGTGGAGCAGGAATTGGCGGTGGAGCGAACGGCTGCGTGGATCGGATTGAAATCACTGGTGGCAATGTGACAGCCTGTGGAGGATATGCTACGAACGCAGGAAGACACCCCGGAGCCGCAATCGGCACTGGCGGCGGTGGAGCAAAACCGATAGGCGAAGGTAAATACAAGTATGGTGAGATTGTGATCAAGGGCGGAACGGTTTCAGCCATTGCATATCATAATGAAGTATATGCGATCGGTGTCGCAGTGAAGCCCGGTCAAGCGCTGCCGGAGGGTAGTACCTTGGAGGGCTCCATTTCCATCAGTAATGAAGCAACAGTAAACTTAAATGGCGGCGATTATTTCCCGAAAAGTGAAAATCCCGGACTGAAAAACTATACCATTCAGGGCACGATTGCGGATGTACGATTCATCGAAAGCACTTATCCGGTGACAATCAGCGTGGGAGAGATTACCTGGAATGCAGGGACGATGAAGGTGAGCGATTATCAAGGTACACTTAAGGCATCCAATTATCTGAAGCCATTAACGCCAGGGACACCGGTAACGGTACAGGTGACGGTTGGAGACTATGTTTATCAGATGGAAGCTGACGTTGCTGATGTTGATGATAAGAATGCAACGATCACTTTGAAGGCCGCAACTCCTCTTTATGAGACAAGATTAAAATTTGTTTCCACGGCTATCACGAGCGATCAGATATTACAGGCAGCCGATATCACGATCAAGCAGAATGGTGAACCGTTGAGCAATCAAGAAGGTCAAAGTGCAGCTATGGTCATTCCTTCCATGCAGATTTCGTATGATGAAGCGAACACGGGACATCTGACGGTATATCTGCCGGAAAATGAGGGAAACACAGAGATTTCGGTGACGGTACCGGGCTTAAATGGCGGCAATCCGATCACAGTATCAGGTAAGACGATTTCGACAACAACACCAAATGAAATCGAGATGTTTCATGATGATACCGTTTGTAGTCATGAGTACTATAATGCAGATGGATTTTGTGAAGCATGTGGTGCATATCAGAAGGCAAACAAGTCGGGGGAATATTATGAGATTTATAATGCCGGTCAGCTTTTCTGGTTTGCAAAGCAGTTTAATGATGGTAACATCTCTAATACGAGCAATCTGAAGCTGATGAAGGATATTAAGATCCCGGGCGGATATGCCTGGACGAGCATTGGAGCCATAGCTGATGGTAAGTCTTTCGAGGGGAATATTGAGGGAAATTACCATGTAATTTCCGGACTGCGACCTGCTAATGACGGTACAAGTTCTAACTACGGACTGGTGGCAAGTATTAAATATGGGAATGTACAAAATATAGGGCTGGTGTTTGAAGGTGATTGGACTTGCGGGTTGTGTAGACTCACTGTGGGTGATATCAAAATTCAGAATTGTTTTGTAGTAGGAACAAATTTTTCATATAGTTGTTCACAAGGAGCGGTGACTAAAAATGGAACGGTGACTAATTGCTTGGCTGTATCAGGAAAACTGGAAGGAACTAAGTTCTCGAATGATCATAGGGCTACTTTTACGAACTGTTATGAGACAAAAAAGAGTAATTATAGTTCTCCGGGTATTACTACTATAAGCGAAGAAAAACTGAAATCCGGAGAAATTGCCTATAAATTAAACGGTGATCGATCAGATGGTACGTGGGGACAGGTGATCGGAACGGAGGATTACCCGCATTTCCGCAAGTACAGTAAGACGGTATATTATGATTCAGCTACTGGTACATATTCTAATAATAATGCGGCAAGTATCACTTCTGCAGCTGTCACGGATATTAAGACGATTTCTGACACAAAAGCGACTGCTACACTTAAGGCAACAGGAACTCCCGGAGCAGAGGTTAAGTTTTTCTTACCCTCCGACGAGGATGAGCAGACATTAACATTAGATGAAATGTTCTCGAAAGGAACGTTACTTACGGAAAGTCCTTCCGGAAACTATGAGTATACTTTTCAGGATTTAGCTCCGGACAAAGAATATCATGTCAGACTGATGATTAAAAAGGATGATAAGTTATCTCTTGATGTAACCTATGTAAATTTCCAGACAGAAAAAGTGCAGCAGGAGGCACCTAATGCTGCTGATGTTTCTATCAATTACGAACAGGAGACTTTAGAGAATAAAGCTTCCTGCGATCTGGAGTATGCTGCTTCTAAGGATGCACAGTCATGGACAACGATAAGACAGGGGGCTAAGGTTCGTCTGACAAGCCTGCTGGATAACATTCGTGAAAATGGTGGGCCTGTACCATTCTATATTCGCAAGAAAGCATCCTCGTCCATGTCAGCCAGTGAAGCGGTTTTGGTGGCGGATTTGCAAACACAGGCGATTCCGGAAGAATCGAACAAGCCGAATATTGATTATCGGAAGGAAGAAATCACAATTTCCTCATCTTTACAGTATGTGATTGTAAACGGAACCAATACCTCTCCAAACTGGACATCTGCAAAAATGGGCAGTGGATCAGGAATTTCGATTACAGACATCATTTCTTCCGATCATGAGAGTACGGTTTATTATCGGTATGCTGCAAGCAACACGGATAAGAAATTTGCCGGAAAACCTAAAAGTATCACGATTCCTAAAAGAACGGCAGCACCGGCTGCAATAACTGAGGGTGAGGTGGATATAACCGGTACGACGATTACCATAAACAGAACGAATCCGGAAAATGACATTGAGTATGGATACCGTGATGCAGATTCAGACGGAGCATTTACATGGATTGACGGTACGGAAATTCAGGGATTATATCCGGCACATGGATATCAGGTAACCAGCAGAATAAAGGCGAAAGAGAATGCATTTGCTTCTGAGAGAACGGAACCGCTTAATGTGTCTACCAAGGATACACTGAGAATTGTAGGAAACGGAACACAAAAGTGGAATGCGAAGGGGACTTATGGGGGTTCACTTGCTCAGATTCAGGTTTCCCTGGCTTCTGGTTATGGTGTGTATAATGGTGCAAATCAACCGGTAGCCGGAACCTGGAGCTGGGAACCGGAAAATAGTAGTCCAGCATCTGGTATTTATCCGAATGTAAAAGGTAACAAGGCTTATACCGTGAAATTTACACCGACAGATTCAAGTGCTTCATACGATAGGACATTAACAGCTTCCGTGGTACCGGAAATTTCTAAGAAAACACTGTCATTATTCGTTACGGTAGAAAATAAGACCTATGATGGCACGAGAACAGCAACTGTGCATGAACCGCTGATTGTAAAGACTGGCGTGGATACAGGTTCAGGAGAAGAGCAGCTGCAGATCACAGGCTTAACAGCCGCTTTTAAGGATGAAAATGCCGGAACCAATAAAAAGGTTGTGATCGATGCTTCGAAGGCAGTGATAACAGGAGCAGCAGCGAGCGGTGGCGGAGCAACAGCCGATCCGGATAACTACCAGGTCAACATTCCTTCCAGTGCAACCGCAACGATCAAAAAAGCAGCATCTTCGATCACGATCAATGATGCAGAGTGGCCGGGAACGAAAACATATGGCGATCTTGATTTTTCATTGACTGGAGTTACCACCGTTGGAGACGGAGCGGTGACCTATGCCAGCAATAATGAGAATGTATTGACGATTGATGCAGATGGCCGGGCAACGATCCATGGCGCAGGTACGGCAACGGTAACGATAAGTGTGGCAAGTGGCACTAATTACACGGCAGGTAATAATTCCAAACCGATCACCGTTCAGAAGGGAAGCATTTCCCTGAATTTGAAAGCCGGAAAGAAAACCGGTCTGATGCAGAGACTCCGGGCTGCTCTTGGAAATGTGAAAGATACTTATGTTCTGACTCTGGAAGCGAAGGGAGCTTATCAGGATGTGCTGGCCGGAACGGTAATATTTTATGAAAATGGACAGCAACTCAATCAGACGCCGATCCCATTGACCAATGGAACCGCGTCCATGGAATATTCGGTTCCTTCTGCCGGTACGCATGAAATTTCGGCAGAATATATGCTTCCGGCTGACGGCGCAGAGCAGCAGAATTACAATAAGCCTGCACTGGTAAGCTGCAGCTTCGAGGTCGGAAAAGTAGATGAGGATCAGATTCAGATCAAAGAAGTGGACGGGAAGCTTTACGGTGATGATCCATTCGAACTGGAACTTACCGGACAGAAGGGAACCGGAGCTGTGAAATTCTCCGTTCCTGCTGACAATGGAGTTCTGGAGTTATCCGAAGTGAACGGAAAAACAGAGGCGAAGATCATCGGAGCCGGAACGGTCCTTGTGACGGCTGAGGTTGCCGGGGATAGTGGCTACAATGGAACAACGGTAACAAGAGAGATTACCATTGGAAAGGCACAGACCCCGGAGGTTTCGGTGGCAGCGCCGAAGATTGCACCGGTTCCGGCAGATGCACCGGAGGAGGTAAAAGAGATTGCTAACCTCTTGGAAGAGAAGACCCCGGAGATTACCGGACTGGATACTGTGGCAGCAGATCTGATCCGGGAAACAGAAAACGGGGATGTGATCGTAAAAACAGGAGAAGATCAGACGATTTCCGGAGTGGAAGCGAAGAAAAAACTTCAGAAGGAAGGAGTCGATACCGCAGGAAAGAAGGTAAGACTGGTGGTTGAGCCGTATATGTCGGTGGAAGTAAAGGGTGTGACCGAAAAACAGGGAGTGAATGTGATCACTTTTGAAATCACCGTATTATACAATGTAAAAGCCACAACAGCCGGAAAGAATGAGACCATGCAGGAGGAAGGAACCGGTAGAAATACCATTCTGATCGGCACAGCAATCCCGCAGAAGGTTGGAACCCCGGTTACGATCACCCTGCCACTCCCGGCAGATTATCCGACCGAGGATCTCTTTATCCGCCATCTGCTTCATAATGGAAGAATTGTATATTATCCTGTAACAGTAAAGAAAACGCAGGGAAGTGTGATGGCAGAGTTTGTAAACAAGGATGGCTTTAGTACCTTTGAGCTGCTCTCAGACAGCCGAAAGGGAACGGTTGCATTTGATCATGGAGTCGGAGAACGGAGCTATAGCCTGGAGCAGATGGATGAAGCGCTTCCGACAGTCAGCAAGGATGGAGCTGTGTTCAAGGGCTGGAAGATCAACGGCACGTTGTATACAACTGTGAACGAAGCACTCCTGGATGTGCTGGATCAGGCAGAAGGACATCGTGTGACGGCGCAGGCAGTTCTGGAAAGCAGCAGTCCTGAAACTCCTGATAATCCGAAGGAAGACGATAAACCTGGTTCTGAAACTCCTGATGATTCGAAAGGTGACAGGAACACCGGTTCTGACAGTGACAGAGAGGATACCGACTGGAATGTGACCAGAAATGCATGGGAAACAAAGAAAGTCAATGGCGTAGTCAGATGGAGATACTATGATAGCGATGGACGTCGTGTATCCAATGCATGGAAGCAGATAACGGACAATGGAATGATGAACTGGTATCACTTTGGTGCGGACGGGTACATGGATACCGGCTGGTTTAAAGATGCGGATGGAAACTGGTATTATCTGAATCAGGCATCCGACGGCACGCAGGGAACCATGAAGACCGGCTGGTTTAAGGACACAGACGGAAACTGGTATTATCTGAATCCGGTATCTGACGGTACGCGGGGAGCGATGAAGACCGGCTGGTTTAAGGATGTGGATGGAAACTGGTATTATCTGAACCCGGTTTCTGACGGTACCCAGGGAGCGATGAAGACCGGCTGGTTTACAGATCCGCAGGATGGACATCTCTATTATCTGGATCCAAAGACCGGTGCAATGGTGACCGGAAACATACAGAATGATAGCGTGTGATTCTGTTTCATGGGGATCCATCAACTTTTATGGTTGATGGATCCCTGCTTTTATCTTCTCATAGGACAAATGGAAATTTTTACTTGACAGTTCTATGTTTTTTCATGTATGATAGAAATAGTGTGAAGAGACATTTATCGTTTTCATGCAAATGTATGTAATGACCACTCCCGCAGAACAGACTACGGAAGTTAAGCCCATCGGACAGGCGGGTCAAGCGCCGCGTGGGGTTAAGCCCACATTATTGATTGAGTTAAAAGCTCAAATTTATAAGTTGATTACTTTATAATCAGTGTTTGAAAAACACATCATCTTGTGAATCGGTCAATAAGTGCAGGGACAATATATTTGCGATTGCAGACTTGGAAGAAAAAACGATAAAGCTCAGAGGCAGACGGGAGCGGAGTGACGCGCCCCAGACCCCAATGGAATAGAATCGTTTTGAGCAGATGATGGTTTTGGCGTCATCTGCTTTTTTTATTATTCAGATGATGCGCAATCAATAAAATGCGTGAGGAACAAAACCATGGACAGAGAGAGACAAAAGAAAGCCCCGATCTATGAAGCGCTCGAGGCATTTAAAAAGAAGAGAGTTGTCCCGTTTGACGTACCGGGACATAAGAGAGGACGCGGAAATCCGGAACTGGTACAGCTTTTAGGCGAAAAATGTGTATCTTTGGACGTAAACTCCATGAAGCCGCTTGACAACCTCTGTCATCCGGTCTCCGTGATCCGTGAGGCGGAAGAGCTTGCGGCGGAGGCATTCGGAGCGGCCAGCGCCTATCTGATGGTGGGCGGAACGACATCTGCTGTCTCTTATACACATCTCCGAGCCCACGAGACATGCGCAGATCTCGT
>OWJA01001527.1_pt1 | contig 8561 bp, 9 predicted proteins | sample 1732901 | NCBI WGS metagenome assembly OWJA01 (sample SAMN05065766, study PRJEB22554) | human gut metagenome | biome: ENVO:2100002; feature: ENVO:00000062; material: ENVO:00002003 | host: Homo sapiens | place: USA | reverse complement strand
ACCCAATAGGTATCAGGAACACTAGAAGTCCATTCTTTGAATTCAAAAGGGATTTTCAATTCATCCAAACAGGAATTTATGAATTCAATTCCTTCAATTGTCATTTATTAAATACCCCCAAAATATTTTTCAGCAACACTTTGAATTTTTCCTTTGTTGCTTTCAAATGCTCTGAACAATGGTCTGTTTGCTTTTTTACCATTGGTGTAATAAGCATTCAATCCTTTTTCACGCATCATAGCCACAATTTTTTTTGCTTCTTTTAATGTGTAAGTCTTTCCACCCTTTGGTGCTTTAGGTTGACCACCTGTGTCAACAAAGACCCAATAACCTTTTCTACCATCACCATTTATTGCATGTTCACCTGTTCCAAATTCTTCATATATTGCATTCCAATAATTAGAACCAATGTGAACTGCAAGTTCTGCTTCATCAACTTTGTATTCATAAGAACCTGCTGTCTGTGATGTCTTTCTTCTTGAATTTCTCTGTGCAATCGACCTGATTTCACCACCAATTTCATGAAGAAATGCAATCGCTTTGTCTTTTAATTCAGCTTTTACCTGAACAGAATAATCTTCAAAGACCACGTTCTTAGACACCAAGACCACCCCCAACATACTGAAGCATAATTTCCAAATGCTGATGTAATTCCATAGGGTCATCAATCATGAGTATCTGATATACATTCCCATTGATAACCATTCTTGCATTTTCTGATGTCGCATCCACAACCTTTCCATCCTGTTCAGTTGATTGGATGACACCTGTCTTCAGGTTGAATGGATTCCAAACCCATCCTTTTTTTAAATTTCTGAATGACTTAAAATCACATATGAAAATATGTGTGGTATTTTGCAACTTAGCATCAAAGTCATGACCATTCTGACCACTTAAATAATCAAGCCACCCTTTCATGCAAGTCACATCTTGCCACACATGTTCCTTTTCACCAAGTGCATTCTTCTTTCCTTCATCTTTAACCTGAATCAATGCTGTAATATTTCCACCAAGATTCTTCATTATTAAAACCTTGCTTTCATGTAAGGTTTTAGAAAACCAAGCAAGGAAACAGGATAACCCATCACCTGATTTTCTTCATTTACATCATAATAAGTAACTGAATGCCTGCTGATAGATTCGGATTTAATTCCAATCTTGTCACGCATATTACATTCATATTTCATCAGATTCACCACACCCTGTTTAATATCAACAGGATAAACAATCTTTGTCACCATATTGTGTGGTACATCATAAAGTTCTTTTGTAAGTCTGATAAAGTCATCCTTGACTTCCTTGACTACATAAAGACCATCATTCACCTGTGATTCAGAAATCTGAAGTGTGTCACCCACTCTGATGAATGGATGACCACCAAAGATTCTGTCACGCATGGATTCACCAATGAATCTGATGTTCCTATTCTGAAAATTGTTGTTGGTGTACTTCCTGATAAGAAGTTCAATTCCATCAAGTTTTTCCTGCAAGATGGATTCATCCTGACCAATAAAGTCAGGATATTTTTCCATCAATTCTTCTGCTGATATAATCATCAGATTCACCTTCTTTCAATGAAGACTATTTTGTTGCTTTAGTTCTTAATACAACAACTTTTTGTTCATTTGTAAGGGCAGGCATACCATGAGCAGTGCAGACAATATTATCTGCAACACCTGCTTCACGAACATGTTCCACAAGGTTTCCACGTTTCAGGAAGTATGTGATTGCAGGCATGTCATCCTCTGTTTCCGCATTATTGTTCAACTTAATGATTGGATTAAAATATGCAGGTGTAGAAACCTTTTTAACCTTATCATTTTCTTTAATAAATGGAAGTGTTTTCTTGATTTCTGCAATGTTAGAACCATTTACAGTAACATCACCATTTTCTTTGTCTACTTTGTAGAACGTGTCATGTTTTGCAATTTTGTTGGAAACAACAACATCACAACCTGCAATTCTACCAATTGCACCTGACACCATAACATCATTTCCAAATTTGGATTTATCAATGAAATTAGGGTCTTTTCTTAACTGTGTTTTCTGATTGCTATGAATAAGAATAACCTTTGCAGAATCTTCTTCTTCATTGAACATATCAACAGCATTTACAATTGCATCATAAGAAAGAACACCTGTTGTTTCATCACAAATATTGTGCGATTCATACATACAAGCAACTCTGTCATTGTCTAACTTTTCAGAAATAGACATTGCAATCTGCTGTGTTGCTGTTCCCATTGGATTTCCATAACCTGATAACTGTGCTTCATCAGTAAGTCTGACACCTTTACCAATTTTCTTGATGCCATATTCAGCAGTTGTGAATGCCATCTTTGTTGTGTCAATTGGTTCACCTTCTTTGTAGTCTTTAGCTTCACCAATGTAACCCCATCTTGGAACTGTAACAGTAGAACCTGCCTGTCCCTGAAGTGTGTTATCAACTTTTGTGTAACCACTCATTACTGCCTTTTTCTCTACTTTTGCGTTAATCATATCTGACACAACCTGTGGGTCAAATACATCACCATTTACTAATGTTGTTGTGTTACTTAAATCTGCCATACTATAAATACCTTCTTTCTTTATTTTGTCAATTCTGCGTACAATTCAGGGTTTTCAGATTTCAATTTGATTCTTGATTTGTAACCCATTTTTGCAAATTCTTCTTTGCTGACTTTCTTTTCAGTTGGGTCAGTCTTTTCCAACTTCTTTTCTTCAATGACTTTCTGCTTTGCAGAATCAAACTGATTTGGGAACTGTGTCTTTAAACCTTTAACCTTGTCATCAAGACCTTTGACCTGACCATCTTCACCAAGTTCAGGTGTCCAATCAGAATCATGATTCATTTTGTAAATCAGATAATCAATGTCAGATGCTTTCGCACCTGCTGACAGAAGACCAATCTTCAATGCTGATTCAACCTTTGCCTGTTCAAGTTCTTCATTCTGCTTTTCAATGGTTGCTTCATACTCTGTGATTTTTGACTGGATGTCTTCCTGTCCCTTAGTAGCTTTTTGAAGTTCTGCAATCAAATTTTCACTTTCAGTATGCTTTGCATTTAAAGCGTCATGTTCACCTTTCAGTTTTGTGTATCTAACATCAAGATTTTCTTCAGATGCAGTGAAGATTTTATTTGCTTTCATATCTTTGATAACTTCTGCAATCTGTTCATCTGTCAAACCTTTTGCTTTTAAAATTTCTTGTAATGTCATTTTGTTTCCTTCCTTTCACATACAATTTTTACAAGTTATGTCTTGTGTGATTTCTGTTTTAGACATTAAAAAAGAACAGTTTAATGTCTTATTCAGGACATAATAAAAACACCCTGTTTCCAAGGTGTTTAAATTCAATAATCAATATCTTCTTCAAGTGTTGGTGGTTCAGCAGGTGTCCCTGACTGAATGCACTGTTCAATATCATCAATGATTTCATCATCTGACATTTCCATTGATGCAACCAAAGGATAACTTTCATCAAATGCATTCATATATGATTGTAATGCTTTTTCTAACTTTGTCATATTATTTCACCACCTTCAACATTTCTTCAAATATTTTAACTGATTCAGGAAAATATTCATTTATTGCTTTCCATGATTCAGGATTATTCACCATTGCAGAATACATTTCTGCAAATCCTTCTTTTCCATTATCTCTTTTTTTCCAATAAGATTTTCCATGACCGACTCCAAAAGGATAATCTTTTGTTGTAACAGGTTCAAACATATCAGATATATCACTTCTTGCTATCAATGAATATTTTGATGATATATCCTTTATGAATTCCCTTTCTGCTTCACTTGAATCAGTTATATCTTTACGTTTTGCAAAATCAAGTATTGCTTGCTTTGCTTCTTTCTTCAAAGTTTGTCCAAAAATTCCATTTTTATATGTTTCACTGAATCCTTTTGTATTATCACCATTACCATATTTCCTATTGAAAATGAAATCCATATGATGACCAAATTCATGAAATACAACTTGAAATGGTGTTTGGTATGAACTTCCTTGTGATGCTTTTGTGATATTCAAATAAACAGCATCAACATATGAACTATAAAATGCACCTGTTGCCCTTCTACCTGTTTTATTCTTATATTCAACACCTGTTATTGTATGGAAATCTTCACACACATCATTCCATGCTTTTCTGCAAATATCAGGTGCTTCATCTAAGAAGTTTGTTATTTGTGAATGATACTTTTTAGGATAAGATGATAAACCACCTAATTTTACAGGTTTATCATAATCTTTCACCTTCATTGTATCAACTTTATCAGGTAACTTCAAATACTTCTGTTTAAAGTCATCAAAATCTTGTGACTTATCAAGGCCAAAGAAGTTTGCTCTGTCCTGAAGTGTTTTCAGTTCAGATTCATCCAATGCCCATTTTGCCCTTTGTAGAAGTTGACATCTGCAATTGCAGACGTTCCTTGCAGAACCACCAATGGAAGGTGCATCCATCTTTTCACCATCCACAATGAATGGTTCATCAAGTTCCTTGATTTGACCATCTGCAATTCTGTGTGCAGGTCTTGTGTTTCCATCCAATGTGGAATCCCATTGTTTCACAATATCAGCACCCTTGTCTTTTGCTTCATGTGAAGCATCCAAGAATCCATGCTGATTGATTCTGTGACCTTCTGTTCTAATAATACGCATTGCATCACGCATTGCCCTATTGAATGGACTGTTCATCTTTTCTGCAACTTGATATGCAACTTCAATCCAAGTCTTTCCTGATGCAATTCCCCTTGTCAATTCCTGTCTGACATTCCTTTTCAATGTTGACAGGTTTTCAGGAAGAACCTTGTTCTGATAATAATTCTTTGACAGTTTTGAATCTGTCATTACTGCTGTGACCATCTTCTTTGGGTCAATTGGAATCACCAATGGAATTCCTTGATTGTGCAGGTCATACATTGAACCAATATACCCTGTTGCATATGCCCCTTCAAAGAAGTCTTGTAATGTTTCATATTGACCTTTATTCAGGTCATCAATGACACCTTCAATTTGCTTCAGAAGAATTTCTTGATATTTCTTTTGATAGATGATTGATTGAAGGTTCTGCATGTCCTTCCTTGAATTCAATGCAGATATTTGAATTTCAATATCATGCTTTGCTTTCTCATAGGACTTTTTCAGTTCTTTCAATGCCCTTTGTTCCAACTTCAGTTGTGCCTTGGTGATGGTCTTTTCAACATTATTCAATCACAGCACCACCTTCAACCATATCCAATGCCTGCTGATTGTTCATCATATCATCTTCAGGTAACTTATCCTTAATAGATTCATAATCAACATCAAGTGTTTCACAGATTGTCTGAATGATGGTTTCATCATCAAGCACATTCTGAAGTTCCAACATAGTTTCAATCACAATCTTTTTCTTTTCTGCATCAATCTTTTCAATGGTTGCATTGTCCTGTGCATTGGTCATCACTTCTCTTTCAAAGTTAAAATACACATCATTGATTTGATAGTCTGTTCCATCCAATCTGTTGATTTCCTGAACAATCACTGTAACAATCTTTTTCAAGAACTGCTTCATCCTGATTTCTAGTTTATTACACTTCAAATCCAATAAAGCATATCTTGACTTAATAACCACATTGGTCACATTACCATCACCCAACTGTGCAGAATTGAATCCCATACCAAATCTATATATATTCTTTTCATCTTCCTGCATCTTTGCTTGTCTTGCCTGATATGGAATATCTACTGTGTGGACTTCCAAACCACCATCAGGTGATGTTCCAATCATTTTCTTGGTCTTCAGATTCACAGCAAGTTCATCCAAGGAATCACCCTGAAATCCTTTGACCACATGAATTGGATGGTCAAAATCTGCAAGGTTATTGGAAAGACCACAGGACATCATGTCATAATCATCAATCAAGGATTTTATTGGATGCAGTCCTGACCACTGTTTTTTGTTGTTATCCAGTCTGAAAAATGGAATAAATCCAAATGTGTCATAATATGTGGCATCATCACCTTCTTTATGATAGATGACATGTGGTCTTGGATTGATAGGTTCTTTGTCATCTTCAACAAGTTCCCCATCATCCAAAATAAAGAAATATGTTCTTTCATCATCCCAAACCTGAACCCTTGTCACAATCTTGTCATCTTTCATGATTCTGTCATCATAATAATAAATGATGTATTCTTCACCATCAGATGAATCTTTTGCAGTGACTTCCACAACACCAAGTCCATCTGCACATTCAAATGACATCTTTCCATTTCTGTTCATGTACACATACATATATTCAAAACCTTTGGACTGTGTCCCTGTCAGAACATCATTCAATTCACAGATGAAGTCATCATCAAAGTATTCATCCAATCTTGTCTGAAGTTCAGGGATGTCTGACTTAATCAATTCATCTTTACCTGATAACATATACTGAACAGTTTGGTCAACCAACTCTGTGAAGAAAGGATGTGGAATCTTGACATTTGACCTTGTATCATCTTCAACAAGTTTTCCATCAGAATTAAAATAAAACATCCTATAATCAAGGATGTCATGTTCACCATCATAATATTTCTGACCAATCTTTGCTTCTCTTTTTCTTCCTGAAGTTTTGTCTTCACTGATAAACTTCAAAATTTCATCATTTTCCAACATTTCATTCACCACCTTTCTTCTAAAATAACCATGTATTCCCAATGATGTCATCTTCAAGTCCATACCGCATTGCATCCATTAGATGGTTGAAGTCATCAATTGGAACATTTAGTTTTTTACCAAATTTGTCTTTGTCCCATGTGTAGTTGGATATTTCTGTAAGGAAGTTGACACATCTTGGATGAATGATAATTTCAAGGTCTTGAATCCACTGAATACCATTGTTGATGCTGTCCTTTCCTTTCTTTGCTCCTTTTATTCTTAACCCAAGGGATTTCAATTCGTCAATGGATTTTGGTTCAGCAGAATCACCTGTGAACTTTTCTTTTGAATAACCCATTGATGATAGTTCTTCATATATTTTCTTATTGGATAACCCTGTTTTGTAAAGTTCATCCCATATATACAATTTCTTATTTTCCAAATCAAGGAACATTATTGGTGATGCTGTTTCATCATTGGTATAACCAAAGTCCAATCCACATCTTGTCTTCAGTCCTTTAACATCTGCAAGTGTGAACTTTTCTTCTTTCCAATTCTCATATATCAGACCATCAACAATTCCCCATCCACCAAGACCTGCAACAGCATATCTTCTTGGATTGTTCTTCTTCATTCTTTCAAAGACTTTCAAGTCTGCCTTGTCCAACCATTCATTACATAAATAATTGGTAGTCATTGCAAGTGTGTCTTCATCAGGATTGTCAAAGAATCTTTTCTTCAACCAATGGTGTTCATTCCATGGGTTGAATGTCAATGTGACCTGCTTGAATAACCCTTCAGGACATTCACCACGAATAGATTCATCCAACATGTCAAAGTCTGCTTCAGACATGATTTCATAGGCTTCTTCAATCCACATCCAACACAGACATCCTTTATCTACTGCAATAGATGTGACTTTCAATGGGTCATCCAACCCCCTAAAATAAACCTTCTGACCTGTTGGGAGATAGGTTGCTTCAAGTGGGGACAATGTAAATGACCATAAATGGTCACATCCAAGTCTGTGACATGCCCACTTCAAATCAGCAAAACATGAATCCTTCAATGTTCTGAAGGTTTTACGAATAACTAAAAGATTTGCATCAGGATATTTCATTAGGTTGTAAATAAACCATAATGCAGTTGTCTTTGATTTCTTTGATGCTCGTGAACCTTTGCAAACCCTATATCTTCCTTTAAAATTCCAAAACTGTTTATATCCTTTTCCAACAATGGAAGGAAGGTGGAAATATTTCCTGTTCCTATTCAAAGGAATCACCTTCCCTTAACCTATGACATCCTTTTTCTTTACAGTGATGTGTGTCCATCAATCCCTGTGTTAGAACCCCATGATAATAAGTGCAATATGCTAATGGGTGAACTGTAAAGTTCCCATCAATGCACCAATATTCATTCTTAGTTCTTGGGACTTTCTGTCTTTGCTGTTTTCTTTTTCTCTGTGCTTTTACATTTCCTCTGCTTCTTCCTTTAGTCTTCAAGGTCTTCTTCACCCCCAAAGACAGGTAACATCAGATTTACATTCATATTGGTATCAAGGACACCCTGCATTCTTGCAAGTAGCTGAATAGCCTTGATTCTATCATTCTGTGATGCTGTCTTTGTTTTGGTAACTGCTTCAGAACATCCATCACCACATCCTTCAACAACAATCACTTCTTCTTCTGATTCCTGCAAAATGATAGATGTCAGGACTTCCTGCATCTGTCTAGCATCCAAGATTTTCTCTGATTTGATTTCTGACTGCAATTCTCTTATATATGACTGAAGGTCAACTTTTGTCAATAATTTTTGTCCAATCTGCTTTGCAGTCTTTTCAGAATATCCTGCCTTGATTGCCGATTGTGTCGCATTTCCACACCCCTGTCTCTTATACACATCTCCGAGCCCACGAGACATGCGCAGATCTC
>OWJA01001514.1_pt1 | contig 8629 bp, 4 predicted proteins | sample 1732901 | NCBI WGS metagenome assembly OWJA01 (sample SAMN05065766, study PRJEB22554) | human gut metagenome | biome: ENVO:2100002; feature: ENVO:00000062; material: ENVO:00002003 | host: Homo sapiens | place: USA | reverse complement strand
ATATCTTAGACGAAAGAGGCCGTGAACTTTGCGGAGAATATTGCCGCTTCTACGATTTGAAACGGACAGGCATGTTTAAGAACTCGGAGTATCTGGAGAATACTCATCCGGACTTGGCCCGGTTCTTCCATCCGAATTATGCGTTACGTCCCATTTCAACCACATTTACCGCAACAATCACTAATGGCAGTGAATATCAGAATCCGGGATACTAAATAGATATTTCAATATGTACAGGTGCTATGGAGTCAATCCTGGCACCTGTACATTTCGACTACAGATTCGCATTGAGAATGAATATCCGCTACTTGGCAAAAGGTCATAGGCAGGCGATAACTCCCAAGCTCCATTTATCTGTGTTCTTTGACGTGTTTTTAAAAATCGAAGTGCAAAATCTAACTTTTTTACAAGATTGCTATAATAAATCAAAGTTTTTCCCTATGTTTGTATTAAAGGGCAACAAGATTTAAAATCTCGGAATTAGATGATAATACAAAAAAGTATGATGTATCAGCCTATACAATAAATGAGATTTTTTATAAGTTCCAGGTTCCATCCGACAATTTGTAGAAATCAGATTAATACATATACCACCATGAAAAACAATTTTCAAAAATCAAGGAACATCAGGATATTTATTTCATCCACCTTTCAAGACATGCAGAGCGAAAGAGATATGCTGGTTACCAAAGTTTTTCCAAGACTGCGACAGATTGCCTACGAACGCAATGTCACACTGACTGAAGTCGATCTGCGATGGGGAATCACCGAAGAAGAAGCAAAATCAAGCAAAGTGGTGGAAATATGTTTGGACGAGATACGGAACTCACACCCGTTTTTCATCGGATTATTAGGAGAAAGATACGGTTGGTGTCCATCGAAAGAAACACTCATTGAACACCAGGCCATGCCTGACAGATACGAATGGCTTGCCGCTGACCTCGATCATGGGATGAGCATTACGGAAATTGAAATTCAATATGGCGTGCTTCGGTCGCTCGAACCGGTCTATGCTTCGTTCTATATACGCGAAGCAGATGAAAAGACGATGGAAACCGATCCAAGGCAGGCGCAGCTAAAAGAAACAGTAAGAAATAACAAAAGATATAACACCTATGATTACTGTTCCCCCGAACAATTGGGCGAACAGGTGGAATCGGAATTCAAAACATTACTCGACCACCTTTTCCCCAAAGATAAAGTCGAAGATCCCGCCGTACACGAAAGACAGAAACTACAAGCCTTTCTGGATGACAAATCGGATAATTATATACCCAATAAAGCTTATATCTCCTACCTGGACAAGTTTCTAAACAATACACCCAACCAGCATCTGGTGATTACCGGAGAAAGCGGTATGGGTAAGAGTGCCCTTTTGGCTTATTGGCTTAAAAATATCATCGAAGATGATCGGTGGAATGTGGTAGCACACTTTAGCGCCAACTCATCGCAGAGTTTGGACACGACGGATATTGCGAAGCATATAACCACCCAGATAGACTCTCTATACGGGCTTGAGCAGATGGAGGAAAACGACCGACAAATCGAACACAATGCTACCGATACAGATAATATAGATTACCAGAAACTAGCCTTGAGGGCCCAACTAATTGCCGGACAAAAACCTTTACTAATCGTTTTGGACGGCGCCAATCAACTTTCAGACCGGAATCATAGAACAAAACTATTAAACTGGTTGCCTGACTTCCCGGACAATGTAAAAATAATCTTTTCAACTATCGAGGAAGATAAAACCATGCAGGTATTCAAAAAACGGAAATACCCTGTAATAACAGTCTACCCCTTACTGCTCGACCAACGCAAGGAACTGATTGTAGACTTTTTCGATCGTTATCGCAAGCGGCTGTCCGAACAACAACTGACCATGATACTCAAAGGCAGTGACATAACAGACAACACCATGGTACTGATGTCATTACTTGAGGAAATCAGATGTTTCGGAAATTTCGACAGCCTGACCAGCTTCATCAGCCAAATGACTAACCTGCCAGACATCAACTCGTTTTTTGACAGACTATTACAGCGCAAAGAGCAAATATACAATACCCCACTTTACCCCTCGCTAACATCAGACTTGCTGTCACTGATAGCATTATCCAAAGATGGATTATCTGAAACAGAACTGATTGCAATTAGCAACATCCCGTCGCTCTACTGGTCTCAATTCTATTGTGCAAACACGGCCCACCTAATGATTAGGGACGGACGAGTAGTTTTTGCACACGACATGATACGACAGGCTATTGAACAGAAATACCTTAACAGCGAAAGAAAAGTACAATTAAGACAGAATATTATAGACTATTTCAATCGCGAAGAAAACAATAACTTCCGCAAGATGGAGGAACTCCCCTATCAACTTTATCACGCCGAAAAATGGGACGAGCTCCACGAATGTATTTCAACACTCGGCTATATGAGCCGACAGTTTAGCACCAACAACATTCACGAATTCATACTTTACTGGCGTACACTAAAACAAGCCGATGCTTCAAAATATAAAATTTCACAAGCCTATATTGAACAGATTATGGGAAGTATGGCTGAAAAGGCTGAAATGGCAGTTATGCTACAATGGGCTTATTGGCAGATGTTCCGCAATGACGTTATCCGGCTGACCAACATCTGTATTTCTTATCTGAATGATTTGGATGCAGCCTACGAACTGGTAGAATTCCTAATCCGTATGTGCGACCAGATGGCCGACGGCGATACCAGTGAAGAACGCTGCTCGTTCCACAATCTGGCTGGTATGATCTGTATTCGCAAAAAAGAATACATCCAGGCGTTAAAGGAATATAGGGAAGGATTATCACTTGCAGTCCATGCTTACGGAGAAGACGACCTGAAAATAACATCTTACCTGTGTAACATCGCTGATGTATACCACAGTATCGGCGAATCACAAGATCCGGTCGATAAAGACGCATTGGAAAAAGCGAAGCTGATCCTCGAAAAAGTCCTTAAGATGCGCAAATCCATCCTGCCGGACATGCATGATGATATTGCCGTAGCATACGATAATCTCGCCGGTATATACAGGTTGCTTGGTGAAGAAGAACTTGCTAAGGAATATCGTCTGAAAAGTCAGGACATATATGTCAGTCTCAAAGGTGAGAATGACATTGATGTAGCCATCGCATATCATAATTATGCACTCGAATGCCGCATGGAACAAGATTTTGACCAAGCCAGAGAGTATGCCGAAAAAGCCCTTACGATATATCAGCACATATTAGGAGATGAAAATACGCATACCCAAGAAGAATATCACTCGCTTGCAGAAATTGAGATGTATAGTGGAAACTATCCCAAAGCGACCGAATATATGAGACATGCGATAGATATTTACCAAAAGATTGGAGACCGTGACATAACGCTGGCCGAGCTACTGAACAGCCAGGCCTCCATATATCTTCGGGCCAACCAACCTGATCTGTCTCTCAACACAGCATTGGAGTGCATCAGTCTACTCGAAACATTAAAACAAACAGACTCAAAACTGGCTGCTACCATGTATGACAATTTGGGTAAAGTCTATCTCGTCCTAAATGATGAAAAGCTTTCAGAACATTATTATCTGAAAGGAGCCGAAACCTGGCATAATATGGATAACCTGGAAAAAGAAGCTGCCTCATACTCCTATCTGGCCGCAGCATACAACACTTTCAATCGTTTCGAAGATGCAGCAGTTGCGCTCGAAAAATCACTTGCTTTGCTGGAAGAATGCGATAAAAGTCAGGATGAAGCAGCTGCCTATGCGAACAATAATTACGGAGCAATATGTTTCAGACTAGGACACATAGACAAGGCAATCGAACACATTGAAAAAGCCTGGGAGATACGCTCCGCCCTGTTCGGTCCCGACGATCAGATGGCAAGGCAGTACAAGGACACGGTTGAACAACTGAAACAGGCAAATAAAAATACAGAAGATTCGGCCAATGACAAACCCAATGAAAAGCAAACAGCCAATGCAAATGCCGAAATCGAAGAATTTGCAACCTACATCGGTATAGATGATCCGGCATTGACCGATACCTTCCGACAAGGGAGAGACGCCTTTCAGACGGGTTATTTTGAAAGAGCTGCCGATATGTTCAATCGCGCCCTTCATCATTGCAACCAAAAGGGGGTTGAAAAAATGTCAGTAGCCCGAAGCCTGATTTATCGCTATCTGGCTTATTCAATGGAAATGAAAAAGGAAGAAGACCAAGCAGAAGAATACTATCGTATGGCAGCCGACATCGCTATCCAAAATGATAATGATGCTGTGGCCAAACGGGTATTCAAAGACATGGCCGAATTCAATTGGAATCGAGGTAATTTCGAGCAGGCAGAAATGAGCTACTGGCATGAAATACGATGCTTGCTAAGTTTGTATGGCTTCTACAACAAGAAAACGATAGCATGTCTGAACAACATAGCGCAGGCCATAACCAAACAAGATACTGTATATTGGCAAGTCATCCTCCGATGCTTCGAATTTGTTTATGTCCTCTCCAGCGATAACGAAGAATACAAGCAGTCACACCAAAGTGCAAGCAATGGAATCGGTACGTCGATTGAACATCTAAAACAAGAAGACGAATCGTTTGATGACCAAAACTACCGAATCGATCTCGAAAGTGCAGTAATTGTTCTGATGGATTACACAATCGGCTTAGGCATGTACAATACAGCACATCAACTGTACATCTCTTTTCTTGAAGAAATAGCTGCAAACAGTGGAATAACCGTAGACGGCTATTACCTGATTAGTTTACGAAGAATAACAATGGACGCCGTTTTGGATAATCCGCACAGGGTAATCACGGCGGGACTCAACTTGCTACAGAAGGCTGAATCACAGCCTCCTTCCGACGAAATAAAAAGCCAAATAGAGATAACGATAGCAAATGCCTACTGCGACACCATGCAATATCATAAAGCCCTGCCGCTCTATGAAACCAACCTGACTTACGAATCCAATCTCATCATACCACTGGCCAAATGTTACAATGCATTAAGCCACCCGCAAGAGGCTCTTCAGATGCTGGAAAATGCCATGAAGCAAGATCCGTCAATTTCCACATTGCCCGGAATTGACAAAGTTCTCGGTAAGATACTTCTCGACACAGGGCATATCAAGGAAGCTCTGGACGCCTTCAACCGTTACGAAGCTGACAAAACCGATGCAGGAATCTCCCCTATGACTATCCACAAAGCTCTCGCACTCTATTTGTCCGGTAGCGAAATGGATGCCACACAGCTGGTACATTCTGCCATGAAACTACTGAAAGATGAGAGCAACGACCTTTTGTACAGGATATCCATCGGCATTGAATTGATTGATTATATGTTCCAAACAGGCAACATCGAACAGGCAGAAAAATTGATCGACCAACTTCACGGACTGTTGGAGGAATTGCCCGACAGTATGCAAGAACCCTATAATACCCGCATTGTCGCAATAAGACAAGCCCCAAACTAAGAAAGAATAATAAACAGGTATAAAAATAATAATGTAATATGAATATTCAGGAAATTTTAAATATGGTTGACGAAGACATAGCACGTGCCGAAGAGCAACAACCAGATAACAAGGAGGAGAATATCGATTTTCTGTTGTCCGAATTGGAAGCATCCCGTGAATTGGACGAGGACCGGCTTGCGGAAAAATACCTGGCCATGCACACTATGTATCAATTCCTTACCCGACCAGGTAATCTTATCAAAATACTTGACTGTAAAGATCAGCTTACGCTAGGTGAATGCCTGCCTATGCTCACTTATCTTCCGTGGGTAAAAGACACCGAATTTGAACGGCTCTGTCTGGAAGCATCATTTTGTTCCCTGTATAACCATTTTCAATATGGAAATGAACTGGAAAAAGGTTTTGCAGCCATTGCAACCATAAAATTACTGCTTCATCACTCAGAGCAGCTTTTACCTTGTTTCGAAGAGTTTCAACAAATAGCCTACGAAAACGAGCACTTGCATAAACAGATGGACGAAGTGGATTTCCAGTATGAACCCCAAATACTACTTTATCAGGTGCAGGCTTCGATGGTACCTTTCGTCCGGCGAGTTTACGAAATGTATCCGATGCTGGAAGAAGAAAGAATAAATGAATTCTGCAATAGAATCGAAGCAACGCTTGCTGATTTAGGATTGTCGCAGGAGAGAATGATGTTTAAAACCCGACTGATTTATAATTTCATGATTGAAGCGGATATCAGGTGCTATGAAGGAATAAATGAAGAAGAGGAATGATAGTCATTCGACTACAAATAAATCCCGGCCTTGCGGTTTCATCCTTGAGCCGGGATTTATAAATGAAAGAAGAACCCGATATCTCGTTTCTGACTTTTCTTACCGCCAGTACTTATTATTTATTCAAATATCCATTTTTCGCAGCCTCCCAACCAATAATTGCAGTCTTTCGAATCTCTCCCCAGTGGTAATTACCCAACTCACCGGAAGAACGAATGACACGATGACATGGAATAAGGAAAGCTACGGGATTCTCACCGACAGCCGTTCCTACAGCCCGGCAAGCCTTCGGGTTATTAATACCTGCGGCTATATCTCCATAAGTAGTCAATCCGGCGACAGGGATTTTCAGTAAAGTCTCCCAGACCTTTAGTTGAAAGTCAGTACCTTTCAAATGCAGCTTTATATCTTTAAGTTTCCTCCAATCCTGCGTGAAGATGGATAAAGCATTTTGCTGCATCTCATCCACAGCCGGAGTAAACGTTGCATTAGGAAACTTCTTCAACAAGGAATGAAATGCCGCATCGTGATCGTCTGCAAACTCCAGACAACAGATACCTTTATTGGTAGATGCAATAAATAGTTCACCAAAAGGACTTTTGGCAAAACTGTAATTGATAGAAAGATTTTCACCACCGTTTTTATACTCACCCGGTGTCATACCTTCTATATTTACAAACAAATCATACAATCTGCCTGTACCTGAAAGTCCCGTTTCCTGTGCCGTATCAAACAAAGACGCATGAGTCTCATCCAAGATTTTCTTGGCATATTCAATACTGGTATATTGCAAGAACTTCTTAGGACTAACCCCTGCCCACTCCGTAAACATACGTTGGAAATGTGCCGTACTCAACGCCACTTCCCGGGCAATCTCATCCAATCCCGGTTGCCTTTTGAAATTCTCCCTTATATACCCGATTGCCTGTGCAATACGTGCATAATCAAGCGTTTCTTGCTCATTCATAACAGAGGTTTGCCGTTTAATTCCAAATCCAGTAACCGTTTTTTAGCAGGAAGACCGCCGGCATAACCCACAAGCGTGTGGTTACTGCCGATAACACGATGACACGGAGCAAAAATAGAAATAGCGTTCGCACCATTAGCAGCGGCAACCGCACGGACAGCCTTCGGCATATCCAGCTGTTTCGCCAATTCTCCGTACGATACAGTCGAACCGTACGGAATATCCAGCAACTTATACCATACACTTTTCTGGAAATCCGTACCTACAAAAAGCAAAGGCACTTCAAACGCAGTCCGTTCACCATTGAAATATTCGTCCAACTGCTGAATCGCTTCCTGTATAACCTCGGATGTACTTTCTTCATAACAGGCTTTCAACACTTTCCGCAACCTCCTGTCTACCATATCTCTATGACTTTCAACCGCCCAGTCACAAAGACAAAGCCGATCTTCAAACGAGCCAAGCATCAAATCGCCACAAGGAGAATGATAACGCTGTATCTGAATGACATTGCCAACTATTTCTTTCCTTTTATCTTCCATCTTAACTTATTTTCGGGGATTGATAGCACTGCTTTTGTTTTCCACACCTGCAAAAATACATTTATTGTACTTACAACTGAAAAAGCAATCCATCATATTTTGACTTTCAACCCCATTTTAGTTTCCAATGCCACAAAATTAGCACACAAATATCTGATAAACGACCCGAAAATTGCGATTCTTATAAAAAGAGGACAACTAAATTCAAAATAAGCCGCGATTTTATTTTTGTATACGATTTACCCTCACACCCTCACCCTTTGAACCAAATCCTTTACTCATGGGAGTTACAGGTGTGAGGGTAAAGGTGAGGGCAGAGTGAGGGTGACTTTTACCCTCACCCTGCCCTCACTCTGATTCCGATTGACTATTCCCCTTATCAACTACTCCACCTTCATCAAATGATAAAGCGTTCCCTTACGAGATTTACGGCAAGGAATATTCAGTTTTTGAAGTGCGCGCCCGAACTGTCCCACCTTACTAATAGCCAACTTATCCCGTGTTTTCGTCTGTAAATAGCTCAAAATCTGCATAGCAGTCAGCCATTCGCCTTCCATTTCCTCCTCTACCGGATTAAGATAACAATGAAACAACTGCTCCAACGGACTAGCCTGTTCGAACTCACGGTTGGTCTGTTTCAATATATTTTCATCTTCATCATTCAGCCAATAACGTTCCCCTTTATAAATCGCCTCCATTGCTTGAGCATACAACTGTTTATAATTGATGGTAACGTTCGTTTGAATAGGAGCCGTCACCTCGATACAAATGAAACGGCGGCTACCACTGGGATCGGTAAGCAAATCTTTCTGATTGCTGGTACCGATAAAAGAAGCATAACGCC
>OWJA01001499.1_pt1 | contig 8722 bp, 5 predicted proteins | sample 1732901 | NCBI WGS metagenome assembly OWJA01 (sample SAMN05065766, study PRJEB22554) | human gut metagenome | biome: ENVO:2100002; feature: ENVO:00000062; material: ENVO:00002003 | host: Homo sapiens | place: USA | reverse complement strand
CCGAAAACGCCGTGGCGGAGCCGTCGTTCCAGGGCGTCGAGTACGGGCGGGGCCGCGCGGAAATCCATGTCGGCTACCCAAAGTGGAACAAGGTTCTCGTTACCGAAGTCTTTCTTTAGAAGATCGTACTTGACACAATTGGTTCCACGACGTTCGATGATCTCGTCAAAGTTGTATTGTTTCATTATCTCTATAAGTTCAGTCTGTTGATCGGGGTCAAAGATACGAATTATATTTAGAAACTGTTTCGATTCCGACATTTGGGTAGTTACACAACCGGACTTTTAATTTTGTCTCGTCCTGAAATAGATTGACTGTGTATTAAAAATCCTGTTATAGGTTGTCTATAAATGTAAATAACTGACACTTGTAAATGAGTCGGGTACGAAAAGTATCATAGAGTGGCAACTGCCATACTTTTATCGTCAGACTATAAAGTCATAGAGCTTTTGACCTACGTCGAATACCTTTTTGACTAAGGTCGAAAAGGCTTTTGACACTAGGCAAAAAGGCTTTCGACTTAGGCCAAAAATACAAGGAGCTATAATACAGGCCTTAATATTTTGTATATTAGGACATTAAAAAGCTTCTATAATTCCTTTATTTTTTCACTTAAGAGATTGTTTTGATTCTTTCGTCTCATGAATTAAGATGGCTTTGGTCAAATTCGTCACTCCAATGAGTGAAAGCAGATCTTTAAGGTGAAGGCAGTCCAGATGCTTGCCTTCACTTTTTTACACATTGATTTTCAACGTATAGCAAGACAGGGTGAAGCCAACGCGCAAATTCTTTATAAAAGAAATATCAGTAGGAACAGATTCGAACAGTTCTTACGCAGATAAAGGAGGGAACGATAAAGCTGGTTCTCGACCGTACGGACAGAGAGATCCAGACGTTCTGCTATTTCGGCCGCTTTCAGACCTTCGAGATAGGACATACGGAAGATTTGCTGGCTTCTTTCAGGCAGTTCGGCAATCTTTTTCATCAGCAGATCGAGCAAATCCTTTCGCATGAAAAGTTCGTCGGATGCCTCAAAGAAGTCAAGCTCTTCCAATTTTAACTGAAGGGCGCGATGATCGATGATCTCCTGCTCCATATTTATCCGGCGAAGATAATCCAGGCAGGCATTCCGGACGGAGACATAAAGCACCCGTTTCAGGTCATTCTCCGGAAGGCGGAACACCTGCTTGTCCCACAACTTCAGGAATACATCGTGGACAATATCTTCGGCAAAGAAACCGGAAACGAACTTCTCCGCAAAGCGCATCAACATCGGGGCATACTCCGTATAAATATGCCGGTATTGATCTATGTCCAAAGATGCATTCCCCATATTTGCAAATATAGAAAAAAATCTAATTATTCATTAACAAACACTTCATGTACACCCGGTTCATCGAATTTTATCGGTTCGACCTTTCCGGTGACAGCATTCATACATTGAACTACATCGTTTCCGGTAGTCTGGACCTTGACCACCCAGCCGTTCTCTTTCTTGCAGACAGACAAGATATCCGTCGTATTGGAAGCCGGCATGACAGCCAAGCCGTCAGCGCAATGGATGGTTTCAATATGATAACGGCGCACAACAACCGGAAACTTTTTACCTTTATAGATAAAGGTGGCCGGACGCTGGTCTTGGTCGCTCGCCCAATCGGTATTCAACAGATAGATCGTACGACGGTTCGAATGATCCCAAACCGTGAAACCGACTGAAGGAGCCGCCTCCATCCAGCCTTGGCAGGTTTCCTCACCGGCAGCCTTGGCAGCAATTTCTTTCATGGCTTCCACATAATCAGCTTTCAACATCGTTTCGGCGGGATAGGCTTTCTGGGGGAAATAGATGATTTTTCCCGAACCGCAGGCGATCTCCGTCTTAGTGGTCAGTTGCCGGTAATTTTCTCCCAACATCTCACGGATAACCGCATCGTCGGCAGGGAAACGGACCGGCTGGTCGGGCTGCAACTCTTCGTTCAGATGGGCCGCCGTGAGCAAAAGCGTTCCGCCCTTGAATACAAAATCGCGGATACGCAGGAAGTCATTCGCGTCGTAACTGTTCCATCCGAGGAAGATCATCGCCTTATACCGGTCCATCACGTCTTGCGGCGCTTCGACAGGAAGCAAGTCAACCGTACCGTAAGGGGTGGAAGTAAACCAACCTTCCGGCCCGCAGCCATCCACGATATTGTCCGGATAGAAGACATTCAGCAGATCGAAACTCTCGCATGCCTTATTGAACTTCCATTTATCACCTTTCTGCGACCACAGGCTGCCACGACCGAACGACTTCCAGGCGTCGTTACGCCCCTGGATCACGGCAATATTGCTTCTCAAGTCGCCACGGCGGGAATGCGTTTCCACGAAATCGAGCATCTGATGCTGGGCAAACAAGTGTTCCTTGCCGGAAACGGAATAACGGTCGTTCATATATTCATCCGTCCACAAGGCCTCTTCCGTATTCATATGGGAAGAACCGTGCATATAAGCAACGGCCAGCGACATATACAGGCGCAGAGAATGTTTCGGATCAGTAAACGGCCCTGAGCCCCATTGCATGGCATGAAGCGTCCCGTAAAGCGGACGGCTGTAGGCGCGGGATGCACCACGCAGGGAAGAGAGTATGATTTCTTCCGGCCCGTACATCTGTTCGGCTCCCAGCCAGTCGTAACCGGCTTGATACAGATAGCGGAACAGCGTGGACGGTCCCGTATGGCGCGTGCTCGGACCTTTGGAATAGCGGAAGTTGGCAACGAGCTTGCGGGCGCCGTCGGCCATGTCCGTCACCCCTTCCGGATCATAATGGATAAAGACGCCGTGGTCGGTATAAATCGGACGATGTTTGGCAAAGATTCCGCCATAAGGGCGGTTGCGTGCCGCCATATCGGAGAAGACTCCCTGATACTGGAAATGCTGCCAGTAATAGTAGCCGCCGTCATTCTCATGCGCCTGCTTGCCACGGAACATCGGGGTAGCCAATGTTTCCAAAGAAGGATTGATCCGGCTTCCTGCCAGCGTACGTCCTTCGACTTGCCAGGCATACGGGATTTTCAACTGGTCCAGCAACCGGGTGTAATGGCCGATGACGGCAGGATCAGCTACTCGGAAACCGCTCCACTGGTAGGAAGGACGGAACTGATACCAGTTACCGATCCGGTTGGAAACATACCATTTGAAGAAATAATCATACGGCGTATATTGCTTGTCGATATAGATTTCGTCACCGGACGAAAGATAGATCTGCTCTGCCTCCTTGTCGATCACCTGGCGGATTTGCGCCTGTTCCGTACGGCTGCCGTCGTCAAACACCAGCGGGACGGCGTGGCCGGCCTCGCCTGCACGCATTTCCACGACATGCAGGCCGGGGGTTTCAAACAGGCATTCCTGCTCGGCGGGCGTGACAGCGCCGTTTGCCTTTACCTTGAGGCAGACATTCGGCTTGTTCGTTTCCACCAATATGCCGAAAGAGGCGTTTTTGGCAACATATTCAGGAACGGAAACGACTTCGAAATCGCGTGCGGTCTCTTCGATGATCTCCAAGCCGCGCAATTCATACGGATAAGCCGCGCGATGCGGCTCTTTCCGGAGCGTCAGCTTCATCTCTCCGCTGCCTTGCAAGGAAGACGGAAGCGGGATATAGAAGTCCGCCACATTGGAAGCGCGGTCGAAGATGTTTCCTTCGAAAAACGTCTCCCCGTTAAATTCGAGCTTCCACATCGGCCAGCTGCGGGTTGAGAGGTTACAGCCGATCCAGTAGTTGTAGTTGTCCGGTTTTTGGGCAAACTTGGTGAACGGTATGGAGCAAACCGCTTTCTTGTTTTGTATCAGGCGCGGAGCTTCCACCCAACATTCGCCGCTGAAATGCGTCCCGCCGATACGCAGGAAAGCACAAGCCACATTTTCCGGCAATGTGAATGTCTCAGACACCGTCTGATATTTTCCCGTACCTTCCGAGACCGGCATGTAAAGCACGGTATCCGGCTTGTCATAGATATCGTCAGCCGCCCGTCCCGGTTTCCGGTAGAACAATTCGATCTCGACTCCGAAATCACCATTCCCGGAAACAGTCAACCCCTGTTTCTTCACGACCGGCAGCGTAACCGTCAGTTCACCCGGCTTCAGCAACTTACCGGAAATGCGGTAATAGGCATGGCGCTCGAAATTATCGTCTTCGCCTTTGAAATAAAGCGAATAACGGTCCTTTTTACGGATCACCGAATCCAAGTTGTCGTCAATATAAAACTCGGACCGGCGGAACATTTCTTCACCTCTGTTCTGGAAAGGAGCAGGCATCTTTACTCCTCCGATCACACGCAAGAATTTCCGCGTCGGGATTCCGGACTGTCCGAACGTAACGGTTTCGGAGATACTCTGATCGGGTTGGAGCAGATGTGTTTTTTCACTTCCTGCGGGAGTAAAGACGACCGTTCTTGTCTCTTTCCAGGAAGATGCAGCGTATGCCTGAAGTACGGCAAAGACGATCAGGCATAGGGAGATACATGTTTTTTTCATATAAACTTAATACAAATGTTTTTCGTTCAAATCACTTTCCAAATGTACGATTTATTTCCGTATTATTATTACTCGCAGTTTTTATGTACTTTTGTAGATATAATTATAAGCACCTAAGACTGAAAAGATGATAGTTGTAAGAGACACGGAGACATTGAAAGGGAAAAGGCTGGTAGCCACTATCGGCTTTTTCGACGGAGTTCATCTGGGACATCGTTTTCTGATTCACGAACTGAAGCAGGTGGCCGAAGCCGCCGGATTGCCTTCCGCCGTCATCACGTTTCCCGAACATCCCCGTGCTGTCCTGCATGCCGACTATCAGCCGAAGTTGCTCAATTCGTTCGAAGAGAAATTGAAACATTTGGCTTCCACCGGGATTGACTATTGTATCGTGCTGGACTTCACCCTCGAACTATCCCGCCTGACGGCAAAAGAGTTTATCACTACCGTATTGGCAGATCGGTTGCATGTGGACACGTTGCTGATCGGCTATGACCACCGTTTCGGGTATAACCGCGAGGATGGCTTCGAGCAGTATGTAACGTATGGCGAGGCTTGCGACATGCGGGTTATCAAAGCTTCGCAATACAGCGAAGGAGAGGCGGCCGTCAGTTCTTCCGAAATACGGAAACTCCTTGCGAAATGCCGGGTGGAGGAGGCGGCTCATCTGCTGACTTATCCTTACGGGCTGAGGGGAAGTATCGTCAGCGGTTATAAGGTCGGCCGGAAATTAGGTTTCCCGACCGCCAATATCCAAGTGGACGAGCCTTTCAAGATCATTCCGGGTATCGGCGTATATGCCGTTCGGGTATATCTGAACGGACTGCGCTACAAGGGAATGCTGTACATCGGTAACCGCCCGACCCTGGACAACGGGGACAACATCACGCTGGAAGTAAACATCCTCAACTTCTCAGGCGACATCTACAATAACGAAATAACAGTCACGTTCATACAACACGTACGAGGCGACATCAAATTCGACACCCTCGACCAGCTGATCGACCAACTGAAAAAAGACAGGGAGACGGTGGATAGAATATTAACGGAATAAAACATAATCATGTACTACGACGCAATAGACCTATTAAAAGGGATGATTTCACGTCCTTCTTTCAGCAGGGAGGAGGGAGAAACGGCTGATTTTCTCAAGCAGAGCTGGGAAAAAGCCGGGTATAAGGTGAACCGCAAAGGGAATAATCTGTGGCTGATCGCTCCCGGTTTTGATCTGGACAAGCCTACCCTGCTGCTCAACTCCCATATCGACACTGTCAAACCGGCTTCGGGCTGGACGAAAGATCCGTTCAATCCGGAGGAGACGGAAGACGAGCGTCTGTACGGCCTTGGCAGCAATGATGCCGGCGCGAGCGTAGTCTCTCTTTATGAAGCATTCAGGGTGTTATCAGGGAAGGAACAACCCTACAACCTGATCTTCCTGGCTTCATGCGAAGAAGAAGTTTCCGGCAAGAACGGGCTGGAAAGCGCTCTTGCCGACCTTCCCCCTATCGCATTCGCCGTTGTCGGCGAACCGACCGGCATGCAACCGGCCGTAGCCGAAAAAGGGTTGATGGTCCTGGACTGTGTCAGCACCGGCAAGGCAGGACATGCCGCCCGGAACGAGGGGATCAATGCGATCACGCTTGCGATGAAAGACATCGAATGGTTCAACACCTATCAGTTCCCGGAAAAAAGCGATTTCCTCGGACCGGTGAAAATGAGCGTCACGATTATCCACGCCGGGACACAGCACAATGTCGTTCCGGACCGCTGCGAATTCACCGTCGATATCCGGACAAGCGAATTCTATCCCAACGAAAAACTGTTCGAACTGATCAAATCGCAGGTCGGCTGCGAAATAAAAGCCCGCAGCTTCCGCCTCAACTCCACCCGTACAGATTTGCAACATCCGTTCGTACGCCGTGCCGTCATGATGGGAAAAGAGCCTTTCGGTTCGCCTACTTTGAGCGACCAGGCCCTCATGCACTTCCCTTCCGTGAAAATCGGACCGGGAAATTCCGCCCGTTCCCATGCAGCCGACGAATATATCGGCCTGATGGAGATACGGGAAGCAATCGATATGTATATCAAGCTGCTCGACCAATTGACGATTGACAATTGAAAAAGAGCAAGATCACTCTACCGCATCCTCTCTTTCTTCAAACTTTCAATTAATATGAGGGACCTCTTCACAACCATCGGCACACGTTACCTAATCGCCATCCTGAACCTGGCACTGATCTTTGTCAATGCCAAGGTATTGGGTGTCGAAGGAGTCGGACTGGTCGGGCTGATTCTGGCGATAGTAGGAATCGCCACCATGTTCTGCGGAATATTGGCGGGAAATACGATCGTCTATTTCATGAACCGCTATTCCATGCAAGCCGTATTTTTGCCTTCCTACTGCTGGACACCCGTCGGAGCAGGCATCGCTTGCGGCAGCATGGCCATCCTCGGAATACTTCCCGAAGGGCACGCCCTTGATATTTATATTCTTTCCATTCTGACCTCCCTCGTTGCCGCAAACTCCCGTTTCCTGTTGGGAAAGAATCAGATTTTCGGGTTCAACCTGACCTTTGTCTTGCAAGGAGGATTACTATTTTTTGTCTTATTATTCCTTTATTACGGATTGAAGATACGGAACGTAACCGCTTACCTGTGGGGAATGTATTTCACAAACGGTATCGCGTTTCTCGTCAGCCTTTTCCTACTCCTGCCGTTTCTGAACAAAAAAGAGGCAGATCCCCGGAAGGGACGCTCCCAATACGCTCTTTTGAAAGAGATGTTTGCTTACGGGCTTTGGGGAAGTGCGGACAATATTGCCGAGATCCTGACTACCCGCCTCAACTATTTCCTGATCCAACGGTTTGCCGGGTTGGGAAGCGTCGGACTGCTGGATGCGGGAACCAAGATTTCCGAGAGCGTCTGGCATATCAATCGCAGCATCGGCTTTATCACATACAGCCGCGTTGCCCGGACACATAAACCCGGCGAGCAAAAACAAATCACGCTCCGGTTCTTCAAACTAACTTTTTGTGCCATCACACTTGCGACCGGCTGCATTCTTCTGATACCGGAATGGATCTATACGGATTATCTGTTCAGCGCCGAGTTCGTAGGGATGCACAACGTCATAACAGGGTTGTCGGCCGGAATCATAGCACTGGCCTGCAACAGCATACTATGCCAATATTTTACCGGAAGCGGCAAAATACGTTACAGCACGGGCAGTTCTTTTGTCGGTTTGATAAGCCTACTTGTTTCGGGCTACCTGCTGATCCCGCACTACGGAGTGTTCGGATCGGCCATCAGTTCCAGTATCGCATTCAGCACCATGCTGGCATTCTCCATGATTATTTTCTGCAGGAAAACAGGAACTCGCCCAAAGGACTTTCTGATCAATAAAGAGGATGTGAGGTTCGCACTCCGGAAACTCCGGTTGACACATGACGACGATCAGCCCTGACACACCTGCTACATCCGTCGTGACGCGCCCCCGGTCAGCCTCAATGCGCCTTTTCGTCAATCCAGCCACGGAGCCGGATTCAGTTTCGTCTTTTCTTTCCAAAGCTGGAAATGAAGGATCGTGGCATTGCCGTCCTCTGTATCGGTAAAGATCTTTCCGATCGCCTGGCGGGTACTCACCTTATCGCCTGCCTTCACATAGACCTGGCTCAAGTTGCTATATACCGTCAAATAGTTACCGTGGCGGACAATGACCGAATTGTTATATCCCGGAACAACGAACACACGCGTCACCTCACCATTGAACACGGCGCGGGCATCCGTACCCGGAGCGGTCTGGATGTCTATACCGCTGTTATTCGTACGGACATACTTCAATTCCTGGTGCTGCTGTTCGCCGAAGGCAGCGACAATCGTATGGCGGCCGGACACAGGATAAGGCAAACGCCCCTTATTGCTTGCAAAATCATCGGATAAGCGCTTCTCGGCCTTTGTCATGGCATACCCGCCTTTGGTGTCGGCGACACGTTCTTCGCGGACCGGATCCGCCTCCGGTTTTGTTTCAGGGACTTTCTTTCCTGAAGCAGCCGCCTTTTCACGTGCCAAACGGTTCCTTTCAGCGCGGGCCGCCCGTTCGCGGGCAGCTTTGGCCTCGGCTTCGGCGCGGGCGATTTCTTCGGCTATCTGCTTTTCGATCTGGCGGTTCAAAGCATCAGCCTGCTTCTTCTTCTTTTTCAGGTCGGCCTGCAAC
>OWJA01001480.1_pt1 | contig 8821 bp, 9 predicted proteins | sample 1732901 | NCBI WGS metagenome assembly OWJA01 (sample SAMN05065766, study PRJEB22554) | human gut metagenome | biome: ENVO:2100002; feature: ENVO:00000062; material: ENVO:00002003 | host: Homo sapiens | place: USA | reverse complement strand
TAAACAAATTATTAATCAGAATTCTGTTGCATTTGCAAGTTGAATTCAGCATTTTATATTTATACGATATATGTATTTATAGAAAACAGAGAATAAATATAACTTATAGGAATATCGGATTTGATTCAATTTCACATGATAAAACGGAGTCGAATTATGACAATAAACAGCTTTACGTTCTGCCGTTACTATAGGAGACATATCATGAAGTGACAACCATAATTTAGGTTTTAAAGACTTGGATACTTTATTAAAACCTATATATTCATAATACATTCTGAAAAACCAATTCCTTTTTGCTAAAGGAAATTCCCTAAATTCTATGTTTTCAAAATGAAATGTATTTTTGTTATGGACCAATGCAATCACACGATAATTATTGCAAATGAATGAATTTGAATTCAAAAATGAAAGGCAGTTATTTAATATAGTCAATGTCCCACCCTCAACCAAATTCACGGCAGATATTACTAAAACGTCCTTAAACATATTTCATTTTTTATTTTGATGAAGTTTCTTCTTAACCTTAAATTTTGACTGTAGAAGAAAAGAGAAAAAAAGATATTGAATTGTTACAGACATCGTATAAAAAAAATAATCTCCAAAAAATTGAATAAAAAGAGAAAACACCATACTTGCATAAAACATAACAAATATCCCGTAATTTTTTTCTTGGAATTTATATAGAACCCCCCAAATACTTCCTAAAAAAGCACTAATTAAAGTAACACCCCAGCAACCAAAATCCATATAAAAACCTCTTAATGTTGTAAAAACATTTGTAGGCAAAGGTACGTACACCCATGTACCTAAATCGCTAAACTTAAGTGGAATGCCAAATATAGCTAATATTTTGTACAAAAAAGTAAACGTTGAACTCCCTATAGTGCCTTCAGATATCGTTATCTCATTATTAATTAGAGAGTCAAAAGCAGTTAAAGGAGATAAAGTATAGATATAAACAAAATTCAACACTCCCGAATCTGATTCAAAGTTGTAATCAGCTCTCCCTATCGAGACTAATGATACAAGGCCTAACAAAACCAAGATAGAGATTAATAAATATTTTATGCGCAATTTTCCATTTTTATACAAACAATAAAGAATACCGCAAAATAGAGCTATAAAGCTTGTTTTATTACTTTTTAATAGCGATATTATTAGTATTAGTACTAACAGCATTACTATTTTTTTCTTGGATAAATATTTATAGTTGAGTATAGCATAAAAAGTATAAATACTGAAAAATGAACTTAAATAAAATCCTAATTTCAATAAGGGAGGTAATTCTTCTTCTAATAATAATTCTCTTATAGCAGCTATTTCACCTCTGGAATAAAAAATAAAGAGAAAAATAAAGCAAAGTGAAAATCCAATGACATAAGGGTATAGTTTTTTAAAAACTTCCGCATTAAAGTCATTTGATTTTATTTTACATGAAATTTTAATAACTCTTCTTGAAAAAGCTAATGAACAAAGACAAAAGGGAAGAATCCATAACCACAAAACATAAAAAAAACGATTTGACAAATCATACAATGGATGATCGAAAAAAGAGTAAGCCAACAATAATCCCCCCCATACAGAGCAAATTATGACTGAAGGGTGAAAAAAGGATTTTGTATAAAAATAGCAAAAAAGAAATAGTAATAGAATAAAGAAGCAACTTAATTCTAACATACTCTAACGTGTACCAGGAAATTTTATTTGTGGAGAAAAGAATAGTGAACAAAGTGTTGCTTTACAAACAATATAAGCTTTATAAAAATTACCTGTAAACAGCAATTTCAACGCCTGCATTATAGAATAGCAGCACCATAAAAAGGATTTACCAAAAGAATGTTGTCCATGAATTCTATTTCGATAAGCATAAAAATAATTTTTTATTCGATTCTTATCTTTTTCCGTAAATATAGACAACACACCTTGTATTTTCCGTTTATGGACGACAACACTATCCAACACCATATATGATGAATACCGCATGCTAATACGAGTAGTATATTCAGTATCATCACCCCAGATAAAGTATTCTTTATAAGGTAGTCCTATCTCATAAACAAGTGAATTCCGAAAAAGCAAAGAAACAAAAGAAGTTACATCAACTCTCAAAAGTCCTTTATCTATTTTTTCCCCCCACAACAATTCTCCTGTAACTTTTGATTTAGTCATAGATATCTTAGGGACATTACAAGGATAAGAGTTCAAATCTAGAACATGGCTACACAAAAAGCCGTTTACATCATCACAATGCTTCATCAAATTTTCCAATGAGTTAATGTTTGCCACAACATCATCATCCATTATCCAAGAATATTCAAATCCATGCTCACAAGCATAACGAATACCTGCATAAAAGCCTCCTGCACCGCCTAAATTTTCTTGTTTAACAACAATTAAATCTCCTTGCTCGCTTAACCACAAATTAGTTCCATCTGTTGAGCCATTATCTACTACAATTATTGAAAAATCAGCATATGATTGTTTGCGCAAAGCTTCAATGCATTCTTTCAACGAAAAGCAATGGGGCCGTAAGGCAGTCGATTTACCTTCATTTATAATTAAACGTCTTCCTGTTCGCTTTGTTTATGACAATAATTACTTTAATGACAAATATCAAGGAATACCAATAGGTGGATATAACAAATTGATACAGGGACTTCTGGAGGGAACGGAAGTAAAACTTAATACAAACTATTTTGACCGAAAAGAAGAATGGGATGAATGTGCCGATAGAGTTGTGTTTACTGGGAAAATAGATGAATTTTATAACTACTGTTATGGCAAACTGGAGTATAGGACTGTCTGTTTTGAGGAGGAAATTTTAGATTGTTGTAATTATCAGGGTAATGCAGTTGTGAATTATACCGATGATGTTACGCCTTATACACGTATTATAGAACATAAGCATTTTGAATATTTTGGAGCAGATGTGGAAAAGTGCTATAAAACAGTCATATCCAAAGAATATTCTTCAGAATGGGTTGAAGGAAGCGAAGCGTATTATCCAATAAATGATGCAAGAAATCAGGAATTATTTGCAAGATACAATGAGTTATCTAAAATGGAAAATAAAGTCATTTTTGGAGGTCGGTTGGCTGAGTATAAATATTATGATATGGATAAAGTAATAGAAAGTGCAATTTGTTTATTTAAAGAATATGAATAAAAAAGTAGCAGCTATAGTCGTAACATTTAATCGTATTACTTTGTTGAAAGAATTTACAAAATCCCATATTTCTTTTTTAGATGTATGAAATATATGTGCCCCATATTTATGGACATTAATCCCTTCAATACATTCACAATAAACATTTCCTCCAGCAACCGGTCTCATATCAAGCACAAGGCATTTTAAACCTTTCAGATGAGCTAAATGAGCAAAAACAGCACCAAAAAGACCACTCCCAACAATTAAATAATCATATTTCTTCACTGCATTTTATGTATTAAAGTTAATAATCTATCAATAAAGCATTTTGGTGAGTGCATTAATGCCTTTAGCATATAGTATGCTGATTTTATAATATTTTTTTTAACATAAATAACCCCTAAGTTTATATAGATATTACTTAGTTTATAATGGTATAAGGAAGTAGGTATTTGAGGAAAAGTTTCTTTTAGAAAATGATAATGTTCAATATTCCTTTTTTGTAAAAGGGTATTATCGTCTTTTGCTCTTTTTATAGTTAGCCCATTATCTTGCACACGATATACAGACATAACGTCCGCCATACCATAAACTTTACCTATTGATATAGCGGAAAGTACAATATAAATATCACCATTTAAAAGTCTTGAATCTAAAGCAAATGTTTTTATCACCTCTTTTCGCATTAAAATAGATGCAGTAGGAACAACCCATTTATCAAATAATTCACCTATATTGTAGTCCCGATTTTCTACTGGTATTAGATTAAATGAATGTGAATTTTCAACCACAAGTCGGGCATTGTGAAAACACATTGAGTATTGAGGATTAGCTTCCATAAAATCCACTTGTTTCTGCAATTTCAAATCATCAATCCAATAATCATCTCCCTCACACCAAGCAATATATTTACCTCTTGAGGACATTCTATTCCAAACACCATTAAAACGGGTTACCTCGCCATTTTTGCCAACATATTGAGATAATTTTCTATCTCGCATAAACAGACGAATTTTATCTGGAAACTTTTCAGCATATTCCTTACAGATATCTTGTGTACCATCTATTGAGCCATCCTCTCCCAATATTATCTCATAAGGAAAAGTCGTTTTTTGCATTAAAATACCATCAAGACACTTTCTTATATAATTAACATGCTGATATGTAGCTACTGTAACAGAAACAACAGGTTGTATTTGATTAATAAGCTTATTCTCTCCCCAATATTCTTTCTGCAATAAGAAACGTTCATTTAGAGCAAATTCTATTTCATTGTTGACCATTCTTCAATATTATTTGTCTATATCTATCACTCGTATGTATAATTTCTCCCTTATCATTGACAACGCGAATACCACCACCTTTAATAGCTGTACGCCACTGGGTTGCCTTTGAGTATTTAGTACTTGAATCCAACATATATGGTACAGGGAAAAAACCTTCTTCGAATGCTCTATAAAGCCCTTCTGCTGTATATAAATTTGGGATATATTTTTCCAAAAGAATAATACCTTCTTTTGCTTCTTGATATAAGCATTCACAACGTTCATCCAATTCTCGGTTATAAGCCATATTCTCTATTTTCCCTGCGCGTCTTTGCTCTCTATATTTCTTCAAAGTCGTTAATGTGATTTTAATACTTTCCTCAATAACAGAAGGGGTAGCAAGACGTACGGCCTCACTATAACTCACAACATGAATAATCTCGGGACTATTATCATTATCCGGCTCAATATCATCCATTAGCGCTGTTACAGCAGCAAGTTGTATCTTAGCTTTATCCAAATCTGGAGCAAAATAATCTAAACCCGCCCTTGACTGTAGGTGAACAGTAAAATGCTCATCTTCCAGTTCTCTCACTAACCGCAGCATAGCTCTCCCTTTAGCTAAATCTTGAAGACCAATGGTATATTTGGGAGTATTTAGCATATTTTGTAATATCAAATTCTTTATACCATGCTTTTTAGCCGTTTTAGCTGCCAAATATCCAGATATTATATAAGTTATATCATCCGTACCTCTGAAAGCAAAATGATGTGGAACATTGGGTTCAAGCGGTTTGCCAGTTTTAGTTATAAAATGAATTGCTTGTAAATGTTCCCTCAAATTTTCCAGTACAGTATTGGTTCCTCTACCATCTATTTCACAAAACCACCAGAACGAAAGCGCATGCCATGATATATTTAAACATCTTTCATGCATTTCTGCCATCCAAAGAATATCTTTCGTACCAGCATAAGTTCTCACCAACATCGGTTTGGCAGCCTCTTTTATCATTTTATACTCTTGCTCAGAATTAACTGGTACTCCTCCACCATTAGGAAGCCCTTCCCAATCCTCACCAAACTTTGATTGAGTTAATTGAGAGGAGCCTATAGATAAAACATCCAACAATCTGGTCGAAGCTAATTCTTTTTCCCAAGAAATAAACTCTTTAATAGCTTCTACACGGTTGGGGTTATAAGGACCGACATGAGCACGTATTAAAGGAAGAGTACGTTTTTGCTTACAATACTGTAACCTTTTTATAAAACTATCATCTGCCTCACCAGCCTCACTATATCCAAGGTGATCACTCGGTCTGCACAATTTATATTCTTCACTACTTATCAATTCTTTGGCAAAGTTCCATCGCATGTCATCGTACTCTGAAGTTTGCTTTAAATCTTTAGGTAATTTCCAATCAGGCACTCCTAATTTCGTTAATGATTCTATTGGAGTCTCATCTCCAGGAAATACCAAAAAATCAGAACCTAATTCTTGTTGAACCAATCTGCATGCATCAGGCAAACCTGCAAAGAAAATCCCTCTTAAACTACCACCATTTTCAACAAAAAGATTATGATTCTTTAGCTCATTAAACATATGGCAAAAATAATCTTTAGCTTCGCGAGGGTCTAAACGATAACTAAATCCAACTCTTGTAATGTGATTATTCAATATCCATTGTTGCAATAATGAATAATTATTTAGTTTATGAATTTGCTCTACAGCTATAGAAACTTCCTTAGGTGATATGTAGCATTTATAACCACAGTCTATAAGTAAATTCTCTAAAGTAGTTACTCCAAGAGTATGTACGTCAATATTTGTCTTGACCAGGCCGAAGACCTCATTCTCATGTAATCGAATCATGATAAATAATCTATTATTTGCTCTTTATTCAACCTATCCAAATGAAGGTTAAGAAGAGTACGCCCTTTTTGTCTAAAATCAATATTCAACAAAGACGACGTAATAGTAATAATTGAATCCATTAATGGTGTTTTGACTCCAACAGCTTTTCCTAAATCACTCATAGGTATAAGCCCTGTAGGAATATCTTCTGTCAATTGTCGTGTAAAAATCGATCCTGGAGCTAAAATGTCATAATAAGCAGGATTATTCTTCATCCTCTCACAAAGTGTATTTCCCACAGTAGAAGGATAAGCATATACTATCCAATCAGAAACCGGCATTAATTTCTGTCCAAATGCTTCTCCAACTTCAATACGTTCTTTATCTAACTTTTCTATAAAAGAAGCTATTTTAGGAGTCATATCTCTATAAAAGTAGAATGGTATATTCCTTTCTATCGTTGCCGCATTAAATAAAACAACAGAAGGATGAAAGATTGAGCCTATATTTTCCAAGCTTGTTTGAATTAAATTTGAAGCAGGAATAAAAAAAGGGAAAAATGGACTTAAATGACGAATAACAAATTCTGTTTCCACATGGCTGCGCCCTGAAAGTAAAACCTTATCTTTGAGACCGATAATATTCACTTTTCCAGGTTCTGTTTCCCTACATGCAAACATCAATGTCTGAGCCTCTGCAATAAATACCTCCAAATCAGGACGCATTGCATTAATCACTGAATAAAAATCTAATACTCCCAACGTCCTTCCTGGATTCAAAACAATAATTTGCCCATTTTTAAGATAAGGACACATCTTTGATGCTATTTCTCTATGAGCTGTAGCTGTCGTAGCAATCATGAGTATATCAGAATATGTAGCAGCAGTCTCTAAAGAACTGGTTATTACATCAATATAACCTTTACAAAAAATGGTTCCTTGCAATTCTATCGTATGAGTCTGTAGTATTGGAGCTATTTTCTCAATATTTCGATTATATAAACAAACACTCATACCCAGCGAAGCACAATAACCAGCTATAGCCTGCCCTCCATTACCAGCTCCAATAACCGAAATTTTAAGTGTCCTAAAATCACTTACCATCATACTAATCCATGAAGCATAATGTCAAATCCATTCATATCAAAGACACAGATATTAGAGTCTGCGTAACGAGTTTTATATAGAAGTTCATCTTGAGTATCTGCTGTCACTAAATAACCGATAACTCTATCACCACTAGTTTCAGCTTTATCTATCTGCATTCCTGCTGTTTTATAGTAAAAAAAATCATCTATAACAGACTTATTTTTCAAACTATCCAACCCATCCACTTGTTTAAGAATTCCTGGTTTGGAATATACATAGTTTACAACTGCATAATTAACTTGTTTTGAAGGAGAAACAGACGGAGAATGCCCCAAAATCAAATCCACATATTTTGACATAATATTAACCCCTGAAAGAGTCTCAATCAATCTGTATTTTGATCCACCTCCCATCCTTGCACTAAATTCAACGACTAAAAAATCATTTTGCCGATGCAACAACTGCACTAGCAATGGTGTATTCTGTAAATGAAATGCATCAGTTATTTTTTGAGCTATTTGAGTCAATTGGACTTCCTCCTCATAATTAACAACAGGATATACACTTTGTACTATAGTAAAAGAGTTCGTATTCTTTCTCTTCACAGACTTTGTAGCGCACAAGTATTTTGCTTTACTATTTTCTATATAAAAGTCAGCAGAGATTTCATCTCCACAAATAAACTCCTCAACAATAGCTGTATGTGTACGGCTATAATTCACCGCATTATTTAATGAGGAACGAAGTGACTCTTCATCTTCTACTTTTTTAACCCCTTTAGAAGAATTACAATCTACGGGTTTCACAACCAAAGGGTACTCGAAATTAGACAAGTCTTTCAAACAGCATTCATGCAAAATCGTATATTTAGCAGTAGGTATATCGTTTGCAACCATTACAGATTTCATGAATGCCTTATTTGTCACATTTAAAGCTGTTTTATAATCAATATAACAAGGTAAGCCCAAATCTTCAGATACTTTAGCTACAGTTAATAAAGCCTGGTCTGTACATGCAGTACATATTAAACCAACCTGCTCTGTAATGGCAATCTCCTTAACCTTTTCAATATCTAAAGTACTTGCTACAATATGCTTATTTGCATAGTTCTTTGCTGGTGGATTCTGAAAATAATCAATTAATATAGTTATATGTCCTCTCCACTTTAATTCTTTTATCAAGGCTATTTGGTCAGCACCACCAGCCAAAACTAATATCTTCATTTTATAATCAGATTCAAAATTTCATCTATTTCGATTTCATTGAGACTATGATACATCGGCAGGCAAATAACACTGTTTGCCGCCTTATGCGCTACCAACAAGTTTTCAGCCCGCGCCGATTCCAGTCCCCGATATGTAGAAAACTCACTTATCAAAGGATAGAAATACCGTCTACCTAACACATTCCGTTCCTTCATCTTAAAATAGAGTTCATCCCGAGTCATGCCATATTTCTCGGCATC
>OWJA01001468.1_pt1 | contig 8895 bp, 9 predicted proteins | sample 1732901 | NCBI WGS metagenome assembly OWJA01 (sample SAMN05065766, study PRJEB22554) | human gut metagenome | biome: ENVO:2100002; feature: ENVO:00000062; material: ENVO:00002003 | host: Homo sapiens | place: USA | reverse complement strand
CGCGTAAGATCGTCGGCAGCGTCAGATGTGTATAAGAGACAGGGCTAAATTACCGTCCAACTAATATGTCTTTTGAAGGATATACAGTTTACAATAACAATGAAGTAGAATTAACTTTCTTATATGAAGAAAATATAATTCGGCTTTTACAAATTCAAAATAAAAAAAGTACATCTGCTAATATGATATCAGATAGACAGCAGAAAAATACAATCTACAATAAATGGTTAAAGAAAAACATAGAATATTCAAGTAACACTGTAGAGGATGGAAGTACAGAATATGAAGCGGTGCTTTTGGAAAATGGAGGAGCGTATTATTTATTTGGTAATATGCCAAAGCTTGAGTTCGAAAAAATTTTAAAAAATATAATTTTTTATTAAAAAATGGTCACATTTCTCTTTGGATTACGTTTGTATTAGTAAATAAATGAAAAGGAGAGATGTAAATGAAATTAGTAAAAAGAATATGGTGCAGTACCGTTTTATTGATGCTTGCGATGGTCAAAATGGTATATGCAGGAGAGCCGATAGGTAATGCTTCTTTAGAGTATCATGAGCCCAGTGTTTTATTACAAAGCCCAGTGCTTGAGTCAGAGGACAATGCGCGGGGGATTAGACTATCAGCAGGAGTATTGCAAATTACTAATGGAGAAGATGGAACATTACATATTACAGTAGAAACATTTGCACATAAGGAAGTTGATACAATCTATCAGACCGTATTTCTAGATGAATGGGATGAGGATCGTGAAGATTGGAAGCAAATTGGTAAATGGGATTTTGAAAAGACAAAAGAAGAATCAGAGGATGAGATATTTGCAGAGTATCATGTGGGCTTTACAGTAACTGGTTGCCAGCCAAATCGTTATTACCGTGCCCGTGCAATGCATCTTGTTGAGTGGGGCGACGAGGCGGAAGCTAAAGTTACCCAGACAAACGGTGTCCTTCTCACCGACCATGCAGTTTAACCTTTAATACTTTAGTATATTATTCCGGCCGGATAATATAGACACAAACTGATAAAGGGAGATGGTTGATGGGAAGACACCGTAGATAAAACCGGTCGAGGCCGGTGAGAATAATGATTCGACAATTTATGAACTGAATAAAAGAAATAGCCCCGCGCACAACAAACCTCTTGCGGGGCTATTTTTACGTCTGGAAATGACTCACTTTTGATGTTTAAGCCTGCTGCTCCTTATACTGCTTTAAAGCTCTTGCAAGCTGGTCTGGACATGAGGTTGGGCGGCCGTTGCAGCTTACGCCTTCGACTCTCTTGATGACATCGTCGATATCCATGCCTTCAACGAGAAGGCCGATACCTTTTAAGTTTCCATTGCAGCCGCCAACGAAGCTTACATTTTTGAGTTTGTTGTTCTCTACATCAAAATGGATTTCTCTGGAGCAGGTGCCCTGTGTCTTGTATACCATATAAAAACCTCCGTTTGTAAAAAATATGACCTTGCGGCCAGTTTGAAAGTATCCTTATTATACTCACAGCAGAGAATCATTGTCAAGAGAAGCGCGGAAAGAGCTGAGGATAGGCGATAAAGCAAGATTTCCAGACGGAAAAAATAAGTTTACAGGTTACAGACGAAGCAAATATCGGAATTATTAAAAACGGGTCAGCTTAGTTCGAGGTGAGTAGAAGAGCGAGCGAACTTAGTGACTTGGTCATTCTGGAGATCGACGGATGAGTTGAGGATTTTATCGGCGGATGAGCTAAGGATTTATTTGACCTTCCGCTTTGTATCCCGTATAATGAGAACGATAAAGACGGTAAGAACGCGTCTAAAACTCAGACAGAATCTATGTTTAAGAGCAGCAGATGAACTGCTGCTTTCGAGATCAGACTAAAATCATATGATACAACACGGAGGAATTCAAATGCTTGGTATTATCGGAGCAATGGAAGTGGAAGTCGAGAAGCTTCGCGCGAAAATGACAGAGACAGAGATGAAGACAGTGGCAGGAATGAATTTCTGCAAGGGAAAACTGGAGGGAAAGGACGTTGTCATCGTTCGTTCCGGTATCGGTAAGGTAAACGCCGGTATCTGCAGCCAGATCCTTGTGGATCTTTATCAGGTGGATGGAATCGTAAATACAGGAATCGCAGGTTCCTTAAGAAATGAGATCAATATCGGTGACCTCGTTCTCTCTACTGTTGCAGTACAGCACGATGTGGACGCAGGCGGATTCGGATATCCGGCAGGTGAGATTCCCCAGCTTGGCGTGAAGGAATTCCCGGCGGATGAGCGACTTTTAGCTCTCGCGGAAGAGGCATGCAGAGAGGCAAACCCGGATATCAGCACTTTCAAGGGACGCGTTGCCAGCGGTGACCAGTTTATCGACAGCAAGGAGAAAAAGAACTGGATCCATGACACCTTCGACGCGTACTGCACAGAGATGGAAGGTGCAGCAGTCGCTCAGGCCGCATACTTAAACAAGGTTCCGTACCTGATCGTCCGTGCAATCTCCGACAAGGCAGATGACAGCGCCCATATGGATTACGGCGAGTTTGAGGCAAAGGCTGTTGAGCATTCCGTGAACCTGATGCTTGCACTTGTAAAGAGAATCTAAAAAGAGAAGACTCAAAAAGTTTTCTGGAGCAAGAAAGCTGCGAGAACTACTTTCTACGAGAATATTTTACCTCCACTATCACCTTAAAACGCGATTCCTGTCCCCATTTGACGAACGATTCTTCCGTTCTCAACCTTCTCAAAAACATTCTAGGCCGGTATAATTAGTGGCATCATCTGGAATTGATCTGGACGAAGAAAGGGGAACTGATTATGCTGGAATTTTTACAGACAGGGAGAATGCTCTATGTCCTGGCAGCGATCTGTGCGCTCGGGACACTCAGCACACTCGTAACAGGCAGCCTCTACAAAAGATTGATCAAAGAAACCGGAAACATGGCTCTCACGAAGGATAAAAATTTAAAGGCGCTGAAACAGCGCATGGAAAATGTGTTCCTTATTAACCACGGGATCCGAAATGTGAACGCGTACATAGAAAAACAGCTCTACGGATTCCGTTTCATGCACATGAGCCTTGACGGGTGGGACAATTTGTCGGTGCAGGCGATGATCCTCTGCTTTATGGCAGGCGGAGCGGCGGCGTTCGGTGCTTACTGGTATCGGTGTGACAACTATTATATTGTGCTCTACGGGGCAGCGGGCGTTTTTGGCGGATTGTTCCTCGCATTTGTGGACAACGGGATCGGTGCCGGGACAAAACGGAAACAGCTTGCGGATCATTTAGTTGATTATGTGGAAAACTCTCCGCATTTTTATAAAAGTGTGGATAACAGCGCCTACGCCGGGCAGGAGCGGAAAAAGGCGGTGGGCTCTTCCGATATCGTAGATTTTTCAGGCACCAGCGGCATTGGATATGGAAGAAACCAGGAGAATGCGAGAAAAGAAAAGCTCAACAGCCGCTTTTCTGTCCTTGGAAAAAAGAAGGATGCACAGGCTGCTAACGGGAACGGGGAAACGGACCAGGTGGAAAAAGGGAGTCTCGCCAGGACCAGGGACACCGGGAGAACGTCACGTCTGGACGGAAAAGGACCCGCGTTCCAGGAAAATGAGGACGACCAGGCCGTAAATGGGAACAGCGCAGGCAGTTCATCAAAAAAAACGGCGGGAAAGGCCGATTATAATAGAGGCACAGTTCAAAATGTCCGGGATATTGGACAGGAAAATTCAGGAACAGGCGGAAAAGTACCGACAAGTGAGACGGAGCTTGCCCAGAGTATCAATCATCTGAGCGAGAGCCTGAAGCAGATCGCCGCGAGCAGGGAGCAACCGGAGGAGATGCTGAAAGATTCGGACAGGCTGGATCTGATACGGAATTCAATCCCGCCGGCGGAGCTGGACATGCTGAAGACGCTGTTTAATACATTGCAGAGTGGCGGGGTATAAAATCAGCAAGGCAGTCCATATTTTAACAATACAAGGCAGACGGTGAAACAGAACAGCAAACAAATCGAAAAATCAGGAGCACGGCGCAGTGCTTAAAACCTGGGGGAGGAAAGCGGATGATGAGTGAAGATGTAGTGCCGATAAAATTGCTTCCGTCCATTGTCAAGGGTTTCACGAAGTGGTATAATAACGAACGGAGATTGTGAATCTCACACAAGAAAAGGAGACAGGGTTATGGGTAAAGAAATCGTATTTGATTATTCCAAGACAGCCGGATTTATCAGCGAAGAGGAAATGAAAAACATGAAGAGCACCGTTATGGGCGCGAAAGATGTCCTGACAGCGAAATCCGGTGCAGGCAATGACTATCTTGGATGGATCGACCTCCCGGTTGATTATGATAAAGAAGAGTTTGCAAGGATCAAGAAAGCGGCAGAAAAGATTCAGGGAGATTCCGATGTGCTTCTCGTGATCGGTATCGGCGGATCTTACCTCGGAGCCCGCGCTGCGATCGAGTTTTTATCCCACAGCTTCTACAATGTGCTGCCGAAGGGAAAGAGAAAAACTCCTGAGATCTATTTCGTAGGAAACAGCATCAGTAGCAAATATATCCATGATCTTCAGGATGTACTGGAAGGAAAAGATTTCTCCATTAATATTATATCTAAGTCCGGCACAACCACAGAGCCGGCGATCGCTTTCCGCGTATTCAAGGAAATGCTGATCGGCAAGTATGGCAAGGAAGAGGCCAACAAGAGAATTTATGCGACCACAGACAAGGCAAAGGGAGCTTTAAAGAATCTGGCAAACGAAGAGGGATACGAGAGCTTCGTTGTTCCGGATGACGTTGGAGGACGTTTTTCCGTGCTCACAGCCGTAGGTCTTTTACCGATCGCAGTCAGCGGAGCAGATATCGACGCCCTGATGACAGGTGCAGCGGACGCAAGAAAGGTCGCTCTTGAGACAGAGTATGAGAAGAACCCGGCACTTTTATATGCCGCGGTCCGCAACATCCTGTTAAGAAAAGGAAAACAGGTGGAGATCGTAGCAAACTACGAGCCGAGCCTTCATTATGTATCTGAGTGGTGGAAACAGCTCTTCGGTGAGAGCGAAGGAAAAGACCAGAGAGGTATTTTCCCGGCAGCCGTTGATCTCACAACAGACCTTCACTCCATGGGGCAGTTTATCCAGGACGGCGCACGTATCATGTTCGAGACCGTTCTGAACGTGGAAGAATCTCCGGCGGAGATCGTCCTTCAGAAAGAGGATGTCGACACAGATGGTATGAACTATCTGGCAGGAAAGACGGTTGATTTTGTAAACAAGAGCGCCATGAACGGAACGATCCTCGCGCACACAGACGGCAGCGTGCCGAATCTTATGGTGAAGATCCCGGCGCAGGATGCTTACAGCCTTGGCCAGCTGTTCTACTTCTTCGAGTTTGCCTGCGGCGTCAGCGGCTACATCCTCGGCGTGAACCCGTTCAACCAGCCGGGTGTTGAGAGCTACAAGAAGAACATGTTCGCCCTGCTTGGAAAACCGGGCTATGAGGAGGCAAGAGAGGCGCTTCTCAAGAGATTATAAGTTATAAGGACGAATATTTTATGCGGCTTGTGAGACGAAGTATGCAGATGGCAGAAAGAGAAAAAACATTCGCAAAAAGTCAGCCGTAGATAGAGATGAAAATAAAAATCAGCCCGATATCCAGGTGTTCTCCAGACAGGAAATACACGATAGGATGTTGGGCTGATTTTTATCTCAGTCGAGAAGACTCCCACCATTTCATGTGGTGAGTCATAACAAATTAGTCTCAGTGGGAGTCCAATCTCCAACTGAGATAAACGCTCCGCGAGGATGCGCAGTGATTCTGTAAAGAATATGTCAGCTTGCGCTGACCAGAATCACGCGCCAAGTCTCACGGACGTTCGACTTGAATTTGATTGTTCTCCGTCGGCAAGACACTGCCTGCGGAGATCCATCAGGTGATTACCATATTTCCCGGAAGGTTATCCTGCTTTCGTTCCGGTTTTTGCCTGCACGGTGCATGAACCGGAGCTTACTCCTCGATCACCTGAAATTCCAGATAATCAAAATCGATCGATTCAATAAAACTGTCCTTCGTAAACCGCGTCTTATCATGCAGCTGAAAGTCGCGGATATTCGAGTCGAGCCAGATTGGCTGGCTTAAGTCAAATTCATGGCAGATCTCATCCAGTGCCTGAAATACCATGGCGGTTCTTGACATGGAATAGTCGTTATTGCAGGAAACCATATCTCGCACAAGATGGTTATCTTTCCATATTTTTCCCCAGATCCGGAACATAAAAACGTCCTCCATTCGATTGCTTTCACGATCATGATTTGAAAAACAGTATAACGGATTTTTTCCAGAAAGTAAAGGCACAACATTTTGCCCAAAATGCCTTGTATCGTCAGAAAAATTGTAGTAATCTATATCTATATGGACATTTTGATGACATACTTGAACCAGAGCCAGGAGGACAAAAGATGGGACAGCCAATTACAGATTATGCTGCTTTTTTTGCCAGCGCAGGACAGGCAGTACAGGAACTGGAAGCTCTGAATACAGAAGTGGAGCAGCTCGAAGCGGACGAGAAAAAGTTAGAGAGTTCCCTTAAGGGAAAACAGCGTTCTGTTACAGAAACCATCAGTCAGACGGTGAAGCAGCGGAAAGAAGAGATCACAAAAAGCTATGACGCGGAACTCGGAAAGGCCCAGGAGCGGCTTAAAAAAGTAAAAGCGAAGCGTGAAAAAGCAAAAAACCAGGGCGTCAAGGAACGGATCGAGGAGGACACCCGGGGACTTGTGCGGGAAAATAAAGAACTGGCGGATCAGATGAAGACCTTATTTAAGGCCAATCATGTTCCGGGCTTCTGCCGGGGAAATTATTACTACGCACTTTACTTTACGAGGACATTTAAGGATTTTCTGGCACTTCTTGTGACGATCCTGATCTGTTTTCTTGCGATTCCCTGCGGCACGTATTTTCTGATCCCGGAGAGACGGACCATGTATCTCGTTGGAATTTATGTGGCGGCGATCCTTATTTTCGGCGGAATCTATGTGACGGTGGGAAATATGACCAAGGTGCGCTACATGGACGTGTTGAAAGAGGGACTTGGCATCCGTGCGAAGATCCGTGCAAATAAAAAAGAGATGAAAGTGATCGCGAAGACGATCCGCCGGGACAAGAACGAGACGATCTACAATCTCCAGAAATTCGATGACGAGATTGCCCAGCTCGATCAGGATGTGGCTGAGATCAACCGGAAAAAGAAAGAAGCGCTGACGACCTTCGATACCGTGACGCGGACGATCATCTCCGACGAGATCACGGCAAACAATAAAGAAGAGATCGGCCGGATGGAGGATGATCTTGCTTCTTTGTCGGAAAAACTCCGCAGTACGCGTACAGCGGCGAAGGAGAAATCGCTGTTTATTACGGATAACTACGAGGTATATATAGGAAAAGGCTATATGACTTCTGAGAAGCTGCAGGCGCTGGCGGATATCGTGAGAAGCGGAGCAGCGTCCAATATAAGTGACGCGATTGCTGTTTATAAGAGCCAGGAAGAGACGGCAAAGTAAAAAACGCTCAGCAAGTCCGACGAAAATACCGATTCGTATAAAAAACGAATGGAAAAGGAAAAGATAACTGTTCAGTAGGTCTGCGCACTTGCTGTGCTGACCGCAAGAGAACATAAGCTGGAAGGCAAAAATCCCATCGGCGCAGCTGATCCGGAATGGATTTTTGCTTGTAACTATAAAGGTACTGGATAGTTGGAGAAAAAGTATATTTTAAAGTGGTGCGAAAAAGACAGGAAGAACGGCATCACAGGGGAGGAAAACAAAAGATGAGAAAGCTTGGAATGAAGATTGCGGTTGCTGCCGCGGTATTCTGCATGGCAATGCCATTTGCCTCATTTGCGGGAACATGGAAATCCGACGCGAACGGAATGTGGTACCAGTTTGATGACGGTTCCTATCCGAAGGGAAGATGGGCATGGATCGATACGGACAATGATGGAATGGCAGAGAGCTTCTATTTTGATGAAAACGGCTATGTCCTGAGAAATACGACAACACCGGACGGCTATCAGGTAAACAGGATCGGTGCCTGGGTCGTTGGCGGCGAGGTAAAGCAGAAAGCCGGTGGGGAGACGAAGAACAGCAGCTCTGGAACTTCCGGAAACAGTAGCGGTGGTTCCAACAGTAACAGCAATTCGAATAATTCCGGTTATTGGAATTATGGCTATAATTATGATCCGGACTGGTATCTGAAAGCTGATTACTTGAGCGAAATAGATAAGGCAGCTTATCACTATTCTTCAAAATATTATAATTGGGATGCTTACAATCCGGATGAAATAGCAAAAGTGAGAGAACAGGTTGACCGAATCGCGGCCAATCCGTGTGATGCGACCGCATCCGCTGAGATGGTCAGTGTGGAGATTCCGGTATGGAGACTGAGAAATGGCCAGAAGGTTGCCGGAACAGCGCATGTGCAGGTGTTAAGCTCCATCGCGAATGATGTAAAGGAGATCTTTACAGAGATTTATAATGGACCGGAGCAGTTCCCGATCGAGAGTGTCGGCGGATACAACTGGAGAAGCAACGGACTTGGAAGCAACCATAGTTCTGGAACTGCCATTGATATCAATCCTGACGCAAACCCGCAGATCGATGTAGACGGTACAACAGTTCTCGTCGGAAATAAATGGGAGCCGGGCGTGAATCCGTATTCCATTGGACGTGACAGTGATGTTGTGAAGGCATTTGGAAAACATGGATGGAACTGGGGAGCCGGATTCAGCAGAGCGGATATGATGCACTTTGATTACTAAGCAAAATAGAGATTTGATGAGAGACTGGGTATTTGAGGGTACCTGGTCTCTTTTTTATGTAACAGGAAATTCCGAGGAATTCCCTGTTACATAAAAAGGCACTAA
>OWJA01001458.1_pt1 | contig 8975 bp, 9 predicted proteins | sample 1732901 | NCBI WGS metagenome assembly OWJA01 (sample SAMN05065766, study PRJEB22554) | human gut metagenome | biome: ENVO:2100002; feature: ENVO:00000062; material: ENVO:00002003 | host: Homo sapiens | place: USA | reverse complement strand
ACACCCCATTTCCTAAACAGTATACCATACTGTCTAACAAATGGGGTGCAGTTCAGAAACCAACGTGCAGCGGACTTTTATGCTATTTCTCTTCTTCGGTCAATTTGGTAATGAGCATCTGATAAATCTCATTGCCCTTCAAAATGAACTGCTTTTTTACCATCTCAGCGCTCAGCCGGTCGGGAGTGCCGATGTCCAGACAGAACAGCTCGCTGTCCAGAGCCTTCACCTGACAGCGCACGGAGCAATGGCCGTCGGCCTTTTCGCTGATGCGGGCGCTGTACTCGGCTTCCTTGCGCGCCCAGGTCTGGCTGCGCAGCACGGCGGCAACCGCCTTTTCCCGCACACTGCGGGGCAGGTCGTAGGCCAGCTCCTGCGCCACTTTCCGGCCCTTGTCGGTGATGGTGTACCGGTCGCCGTCCGCCGTCACGAGCTGCTGCCGGGCGATGTCGTCCAGGCAGGAGCCGATCTCAAAATAATTCACCAGTGCCTCTTCCATCAGGGCGTTTTCGATTTCCGTCCGTGTGATAGGCCCGGCGTTCTTGACAAGATAACACAGCAGCAATCGTATCTCGGTGCTGTTGGTCAGCCCACCGGGACGCACACCGGCGGTAAAAGCATCGTTGGCGGCCATTGTTACTCCCATCTCCCGTGTTCTATAGTATTAACTATAGTATAAAGGGTTTCACGCCGGATTGCAAGCCATGACCGAAAAATCCGTCTCGATGCGCTTGTGGCTCTCGGGGGTGGAGTAGAGCCAGTGGTCGAGGTGGCCCTCGGTGATGAAGTACCGCAGCTCGAAGCGGTGGCTCTGGCTGAGGGCATGGTTGACGATGACGAGCTTTATCTTCATCTTCTCGGGCAGGATGTTCTTGATGTAGACGCTCACGGCCTGCCCGGGCCGCAGGTCGGGACAGCTCTCGGCGAGGCCCGCGAGGTTGGGCGCGATCTCGATGAAGGTGCCGTACTCCTCCACGCTCCGCACGATGCCCACCACCGTTTCGCCCACTGTAAAGGCGGCAGCGTTCTCGGCCCAGGTGCCCAGCAGCTCCCGGATGGTCAGCACGAACCGCCCCTGTGCGTCCCGGCTCTTGATGGCGCAGAGTATCTGCTGCCCCACGCTGACCCGGTCGGCAGGGGAGGAGATACGGCTCACCGACATACAGTCGATGGGCAGTAGGGCGCTGATGCCGCAGCCTACGTCACAGAACGCGCCGAAGGGCTCGATGTGGGTCACGATGCAGGGCAGGATGTCGCCGGGCTGGAGCTGGTCGAGGTATTCGGCCTTGCACATCCGCTGGGCTTCAGCGCGGGAGAGGCGGTAGACAGTCTGTCCGTTTTCGTCGGTGTCGATGCCCTCGATGACAAAGCAGGTGGGCCGTCCTACCCGCGTCAGTACGGCGATGTCCCGTACGCTGCCGGTGTCGGCTCCGTCGGCGCACTGCCCGAAGGGCATTACAGCCCGGCAGCCGCCCAGCTCGAACCGGAGCTGACGCTGGGTGTCGAAGGCCAGCGCCGTGCTCTGCAAGATCTCGCGGCTGGCCATCGCGGCCCGCAGTTCGGCGGCGCTCAGGCGGGAAGCATTGCGGTAGTTGTTTTCGGTACGAAACGCTTGCATCATCTTTCATTCCTCTTTCTCTGTTTTTTGGGGTAGCATTGCAGCTACAAAAGAAGCTGCTTTTGTAAGCAGGGTGCGCCGAATGGCGAGAATTTTTGTCAGCAAACAAGGCGATTTTCCGCAGCAATCCTGACGGATTGCAAGGGAAAGCAACGCAGTGTGCTGGCAAAAAGACCGCTCAAGCGGTGTGCAATGCTTATGAAAGTGGCTTCTAAACCATATGCAGCTGCATTTGCATTTTATACGAGTTTGGATTATACTATAGATGTGTGTCTCTCTTTTGGACACACGGCCTGTACTATAAATGTGCAGACAGGAGGGATTCAATATGGACATTGCAGTCGGCGATACCATCCTCACCCGCAAACAGCACCCCTGCGGAGCAGCAAGCTTCGAGGTGCTGCGGGTGGGCATGGATTTCAAGATCCGCTGCACGGGCTGTGGCCGCGAGGTCATGCTGCCTCGGGCGAAGATCGAGAAGAACATCAAAAAGGTCATCAAACCGGGCCAGGAATAGCCCGGCGGCACAGCACATTCAGAAACTGTTTTGTAAGGAGAACTGCCTGATATGCCGAATCTGACTTCCCAAATGGAGGCCGTCTGCCGCCGGTTCGAAGAACTTTCTATCCGTCTCAATCAGCCCGAAACTGCCGCCGACCCGGCGCAGTTCCGCCGCCTGATGCAGGAGTACCATGAAGCACAGCCGGTGGTGGACGCTTACCACGCCCTCACCACTGCGCAGGACCACCTGGCACAGGCGAAAGCCCTGCTGGAAGGGGACGAGCCCCTCGACGCGGACTTTAAGGCTATGGTACAGCAGGAACTGAGCGAAAAAAGTCAGGATGTGGCAGAGCTGGAAAATAATCTCAAAATTTTGCTGCTGCCGAAGGACGCAAACGACGAGAAAAGTGTCATCATGGAGATACGCGCCGGTGCCGGCGGCGAGGAAGCTGCGCTGTTCGCCCACAGCCTCGTGCGGATGTATACCATGTACGTCCAGAGCCGTGGCTGGGAGATGGAGCTGCTGAACCTCAACGAGACGGAACTCGGCGGAACCAAGGAAGCCGTCTTTGCGGTCAATGGCCGGGGCGCCTACAACCGCCTCAAGTACGAGAGCGGCGTCCACCGGGTGCAGCGTGTACCCGAGACGGAGACGCAGGGCCGCATCCACACCTCGACGGCCACCGTGGCCGTGATGCCGCAGGCCGAAGAGGTGGACTTTGCGCTGGACATGAAGGACCTGCGCATCGACACCTTCCGCTCTTCGGGTGCGGGCGGCCAGCACATCAACAAGACGTCCAGCGCCATCCGCGTTACCCACATCCCCACCGGGACCGTGGTGGAGTGCCAGAACGAGCGCAGCCAGTTCCAGAACAAGGACAAGGCTCTGGAGATCCTGCGCAGCCGCCTGCTGGCCCAGAAGCAGAAGGAGCAGCAGGACGCCATCAACGCCGACCGCGCCGGTCAGGTGGGAACAGGGGACCGCAGCGAGAAGATACGCACCTATAACTTCCCGCAGGACCGCTGCACCGACCACCGGATCGGCCTGACGGTACACAACCTCGACAAGATCATGGACGGCGATCTGGACGACATCATCGACGCCCTCGCCACCCGTGAGCAGGCCGAGAAACTGCAAAAGCTAAACGCATAAACTTGCGCAGAATGCGCACGAAAAGCTGTAAAGAATGATTGCTTTACAGAAGAAAAGAGCGATGATTCGTATGAGTATCAATACTGAAGTCCGCCCGGCTGACACGGAGGGCATTGCCCGCGCAGCCGAGCTTCTGCGGCAGGGCGAGCTGGTAGCCCTGCCCACCGAGACGGTCTACGGCATCGCGGCCGACGCCCGCAACGGCGAGGCCGTGAGCAAGATCTTTGTGGCGAAGGGACGCCCGCAGGACAATCCCCTCATCGTCCACGTCACCGGCCCTGAGATGCTGCACGGCCTCGTCAGCGAAGTGCCGGAACGCGCCCAGCTGCTGATGGCGGCGTTCTGTCCCGGCCCGCTGACCATCATCATGCCCCGCGGCCCCGAGGTGGCGGCGGAGTGCTGTGCCGGTCTGGATACCGTGGGCATCCGGATGCCCAGCCACCCGGTGGCACGGGCTGTCATTGAAGCCAGCGGCTGCGCCTTTGCGGCCCCATCGGCCAACCTCTCCGGCAAGCCCAGCCCCACCAACGCACAGGACGTCTTTACCGATATGGACGGCCGCCTGCCCCTCATTCTGGACGGCGGCGAGTGCGACTGGGGCGTGGAGTCCACCGTCGTGTCGGTGGTGGGCGAAAAGCCCACTCTGTTCCGCCCCGGCCACATCACGCTGGAAGACCTCGAGCGTGCGCTGGGCGAGGAAGTGGAAGTTTCCAAGGCCATCCTCGAGAAGCTGCCGGAGGGCGCGGTCGTCCGCAGCCCCGGCATGAAGTATAAGCACTACGCCCCCAAGGCGGATGTGACCCTTCTGGACGGCACCTTCGAGCAGTTCAAAGCCTATGTGGATGCCCACGCCGCCGAGAACCCCAGCTGCCTCTGCTTTACCGGCGAGGCCGAAAAGCTGGGCGTACCCTGTGTGGAGTATGGCCGGGAGGGCGACGGAGCCGACCAGGCAAAGCACATCTTCCGCTCCCTGCGTGCGCTGGATGAGCAGGGCGATGCTGTGGTCTACGCCCGCTGCCCCCAGAAAGACGGCCTGTCCATGGCCGTCTATAACCGCCTCATCCGCGCAGCTGCGTTCCGGGTGATAAAGCTATGATGACGCTGGGTATCACCGGACGCAGCGGCTGCGGCAAATCGACGGTCACGGCGGTGTTCGCGGCCCGGGGCATCCCGCTGGCAGACGCCGACCAGCTCTCCCGCGAGATCCTGCTTCCGGGTTCACCGCTGCTGCCCCAGCTGGCTGAGCGCTTCGGGGCAGATATTATAAAGGAAGACGGTACCCTCGACCGCCGCCTGCTGGCTGACCGCGCCTTTGCAACGCCCGAGGGGAAAGCTGCGCTCGACGCGCTGACCCACCCGGAGATCGTCCGCCGCATCCGCGCCGCCAAACAGGCCGCGCAGCAGGCGGGGGCGAAGCTCTTTGTGCTGGATGGTGCGGTCATCATCGGCACGGCAGCAGAGGCCGAGTGCGACAAGCTCTGTGTGGTCACGGCACCGTTTGAAGTCAGCGTGGAGCGCATCGCGGCCCGGGACGGCATCTCGCCTGAGATGGCCGCCCGCCGCCTCAACGCCCAGACGCCGGAGGCTGTGCTGACCGCCAGGGCAGACTACATCCTGCCCAACACCTCCACCCGCGAGGCGCTGGCGAAGGCAGCAAACGAGCTCTGTGACGCTCTCATCGGGGAGGGATGCTGCGCGTGAAAACGCTGTTCCGACTGCTGCGCAGACTGGTGGTGCTGGTCTGCATCGCGGCGGTGCTCCTGATGGCTCTGCCGCCCCTCGCCCGGGAGGCCGACCGGCTGCTCTACCCCCGCAAATACAGCCGGCAGGTGGAGCAGTGGGCCGCAGAATACGAGCTCGACCCGCTGCTGGTCTATGCGTTCATCCGGACGGAGAGCGGCTTCGACCCCGCCGCCACTTCCAGCGTGGAGGCCCGGGGGCTGATGCAGATGACCGAGGAGACCTTTATCTGGCTTCGCAGCAAAATTGCGCCGGATGAGAGCCTGACCTTCGATGAACTCTACGACCCTGACGTCAGCATCCGCTTCGGCTGCTACTACATCCATCTCTGCATGGAGCGGTACGGCGGCGATGTGGCTACCGCTGCCGCCGCCTACCACAGCGGATGGGGGACCGTAGATAATCTGCTGCGGATGGAAGAGCCTTCCTCCGACGGGCAGACCCTGAAAGGCTTCCCTTATAACCAGATGCACCATTACGTCGAAAAGATAACCGCCAGCTACGCCGTTTATACCCGGCTCTACGGCGGCTGAATCTCAACCAATGAAGAAGAACCGACAGGTCAAAAACCTGCGGGTCTTTGATAGATGAAGCTGTTTTCATGGCCAGAGTGTGCCGGATGAACGAGGATTTTTGCTTGCAGGCAAGGCGATTTTTCGCAGCGATCCTGACGGATCGCAAGAGAAAGCAACGCAGTCTGCGGGCAAAAAGGCCGTTCAGACGGTGTGCAATGGCCGTGAAAACAGCTTCCAACAAGTATAAGAAAACAGAAAGGCAGGAGAGATCCTATGGCAGAAAAAACTCCGAACCAGCAGCTGGCTGAAAAGCTGCTGTTTAAGCCCGCTTACGTCGGCGACAAGTCCGCCGCCGTCAAGCAGGAGGCCCATGCATTCGCTGAGGGCTACAAGAAATTCCTCGACGCAGGCAAGACCGAGCGTGAGGTGGCCGCTGAGAGCGAGCAGATGCTCAAGGACGCAGGCTACCAGCAGTTCGACCCGAAGAAGACCTACGCCCCCGGCGACAAGGTCTACTTCAGCCAGCTGGGCAAGGCCATCGTGGCTTCCACCATCGGCACCCGCAGCTTCGAGGACGGCTTCCGTCTGGTCATCGCTCACACCGACAGCCCCCGTCTGGACCTGCGCCCGACCCCGCTGTACGAGTCCGACCACCTCAGCTACTTCAAGACCCACTATTACGGCGGCATCCGCAAGTATCAGTGGGGTACCATGCCGCTGGCCATCCACGGCGTGTTCTCCCGCGCTGACGGCACCACCGTCTCTGTGAACGTGGGTGAGGATGAGAACGACCCCGTCTTCTGCATCACCGACCTGCTGCCCCATCTGGGCGCTGAGCAGGGCGAGCGCAAGCTGAGCGACGGCATCCGCGCCGAGGAGCTGAACATCCTCATCGGCTCCGACGCTGTGGACGACGAGGAAGTGAAGGAAGCTGTCAAGCTGAACACCATGATCCTCCTCAACGAGAAGTACGGCATCACCGAGAAGGATTTTGCCCGCGCTGAAATCGAGATCGTCCCCGCTTATAAGTCCCGCGACGTCGGCTTCGACCGCTCTATGATCGGCGGCTACGGCCACGATGACCGCGTCGATGCATATCCCGCTCTGATGGCCGAGATCGCCACCAAGAATCCCACCTTCACCACCGTCTGCGTCCTGACCGATAAGGAAGAGATCGGCTCTGACGGCGTCACCGGTATGCAGAGCATGTACGTCTTCCACTTCATGCAGAAGCTCTGCCGCACCGCCGGTCAGGACGACATCGTTGCATTCCGCAACAGTGTCTGCCTGTCCGCCGACGTCACCGCTGCTTACGACCCGAGCTGGGCCAGCGCTTTCGAGCCGATGAACGGCACCTACGCAGGCCGCGGCATCGCGCTGTTCAAGTACACCGGCAGCCGCGGCAAGAGCGCTGCAAACGACGCTTCTGCCGAGCTGGTGGGCTATGTCACCCGCATGATGGACGCCGACGACGTTGCATGGCAGATCGGTGAGCTGGGCCGCCTCGACCTGGGCGGCGGCGGCACCATCGCAAAGTATGTTGCCAACCGCGGCATCCCCGTCATCGACATTGGTGTGCCTGTGCTGTCCATGCACTCTCCCTTCGAGGTCATCCACAAGACCGACCTGTACATGGCTTATCGTGCCTTCGTCCTGTTCAATCAGGCCGCTGAGTAAGCTGCTCCTACGCACCAAAGCCCCGGAAAGTCTGCCGTCTGGCAGGCCCTCCGGGGCTTTTTGCTATGTTGTGGGCAGGGGGACAGCCTGCTCTACGGTAAGGAAGGTGAAGCCGTTGTCCTTGTACCACTGGATGATGTCGGGCAGGGCTTCGGCGGTGGTGCGGGTGGTGGCCGAGTCGTGCATCAGCACGATGCACTGGGGCTGCTCGCCGGTCTCCCGCACGATGTTGCGGAAGATGGTGCCTGCACTGGGCTTGCCGCCCACAGCGTCCTCAGCGCAGACGTTCCAGTCTACATAGGCGTAGCCTTTTGCAGTGACTTCTTCTTTGAGCTGCTGCATCAGCCCGCGCCCGCCGTAGCGGCGGCTCACGGTGTTGGTACTGCCGCCCGGGAAGCGCAGATACCGCAGGCCGTCGGCCTGGACGTAAGGGGAGAGGCGTTCCTTTAACAGGTCGATGTCCTTCCAGTAAGCGTCCGAACTTTGGTAGATGTCGCTGTACTCGTGGGAGGCGGAGTGGAGCGCGATCTGATGTCCGGCGGCAGCAGCCTCAGAGATGAGGGGAAGATATTTGTCGTTGTTGCCGGTGGCGACTACAAAGAAGGTCGCCTTTACTCCGGCACGGTTCAGCGCGGACAGAACGTCCGGCGTCGTCTTGCTGGGGCCGTCGTCGAAGGTCAGACAGACCCACTTTTCGGGCATCGGCTCCGGCTCCGGGGACGCTTCTACGGAGGACGCCGAGGCAGGGGAGACGAAGCTTTCGTCCGGCACCGGGGTCAGGTCGCTCTCCCGGCAGCCTACGGGCGGCTCTGCGCCGCAGAATATCCCCAGTCCGAACCCCGCCGCCGCCCCGACAGAAAGCAGCAAAAGGCTCCACAACAATCTTTGATGTTTGCTGGATTTGAAAAAAGTCATTTCCAAAAACCTCCTTCTTAAGTCATTTCTGCACGGAAACTCCATTTACAAGATATGAATGGCAAAAAAATCTATGAAAACGCTTGACATCGCCGGGGGAGTATGGTATTATACTTGAGCAGTCAGCGATGCGGCTTAGACCTCAAGGCCGAGAGAAATCAAGATTGCATCAAAACTTCATATGCGAGGGTGGCGGAACTGGCAGACGCGCACGTTTGAGGTGCGTGTGGTTTATCCTTGGGGGTTCAAATCCCCTCCCTCGCACCAAGAAGTATCCACGGGATGTCGGTGAAAAGTCGATGTTTCGTGGATTTTTTTGTTATCTGAGTCTGTCGGATACTGCCAGATACTGCGCGATACTGTCTGCTTTTGCCGGGTACTTTGTAGTCAGGATCGTAGTCAGAAAAAGTAGGTCATAGCAGGATTTTTCCGGGGGTTCCCCGGGACAAAAAGTAGTCAAAAATAATGCATCAGGCCGCTGTCACTGTTTTACGGAGACGGCGGCCTGATGCATCAAGGGGATTATTTGTCCATATCATGATACAAACTGTCGGGCGGCCGTGCTGTTCGACCCCTCTTCTCTGCAAGATAAAAAATGACCCCAAGCCTGAGCTTGAGGTCATCAGCGGCTGCGGTCCCCGTAGACATTCCTGACTCGTGGGACCCGCGCACTAAGCAACAGCGACGGGTTGCGTTAGCTGATTTTTCCGCAGCCCCTTGGCAGGGCTTTGAAAAATCAGAACGCGGCCCCAACAGCTCCTCCCTGTTTCAGCCGCTGGCTGCGGTCGTCGCCGTTGCACCGGGCTGATTGCTTGCCGCCTGCGGGCGGCCGTGCTGTTCGACCCCTCTTCTCCGC
>OWJA01001396.1_pt1 | contig 9425 bp, 7 predicted proteins | sample 1732901 | NCBI WGS metagenome assembly OWJA01 (sample SAMN05065766, study PRJEB22554) | human gut metagenome | biome: ENVO:2100002; feature: ENVO:00000062; material: ENVO:00002003 | host: Homo sapiens | place: USA | reverse complement strand
GAGATCGACCGTTTTCCTTCGTCGTCTACAGCTCCGAAATCCGAGATTTTGGGATACAGGCGACAGGGCCGTTTCTCAATGTCGAAGGTCTTTTCGCGGCGGGGCCTTACGCGGCCTCGCCCTCAAGCTTTTCCTCAGGCTTCGCGGCCTTCGACGGGGCCGCGCACGCTTTTTTTGATTCGTCCTCCTTCTTGGCGGGGGACTTGCCGAAGACGTAGAGGGAGCACATCACGCCCACGAGCAGGATCGTGAAGCCGATGACCATCGTGATGGTGGGCCATTCGCCGCGCCAGATGAGGGCGTAGACGACGGCGGAGATGCTCTCGAAGACGATGAGCTGGCCGCCGAGGCCGGAGGGCAGGCGCTGGGACATCTGGTTCCAACAGAGCATGGCGACCCAGCTGCAGAGCAGGCCGATCATGAGGGCCACGCCGAGGAAGCGCAGCGGCGTTTCACCGAGAAGCGACACCGAGGTGTCCATCCAGCCGCACGGCCAGGCGAGGATCGCGAAGGCGATCATGACGACGGGGAGCACCGTGACGCCCTGCAGGGCCGTCCAGGCGGACGAGCTGTGCTTCGGGTGGGCGAGAAGCCATTCGCCGTTCATGATGGAGAACCAGGTCCAGGAGATCACGGCCGCGATGCCGAAAAGCACGCCGATCCAGAAGTCGAGGCCCGTGGAGCCCGAGGAGGTGATGTACTGGAATTCGGTCCAGTTGGCGATCACGAGGCCGAAGAAGATGAGCACGAGCGGCGGCGTGATGGAGCCCCACGAGAGGCCGCGGCCCTCGCGCTGATAGCGCACGTTCGCCACGATGGCGACGAGCACGGGAATGACGGCCATGAACATGCCGGCAAGCGGAGCGCCCGACATGCGGATGCAGACGGTGATCAGGCTGTAGAAGACGACGTTGCCGAAGAAGGGAAGCCGGAAGGCTTCGATGATGTCGGGCTTCGTGAATCGCTTGAGGTCCTCCTTCATGAAGAACATGAAGGGCAGCGACACGAGGCCGAAGGCGATGAATCGCCCGAGGGCGACGAGAACGGGGTTGTACTGCGGTAGAAGAAGGGGCGCAATGTAAATGAGGCCCCAGAGAGCACCCGCAGCGATGCCAAGCAGAACGCCGATGAGCATGGGTTGACGATTACCGGTTCTTGCGTCCGTCTTTCACCCGGACGCGGTCCGTAACGGGCGACTGGTGTGAAAGGGATGGCGCCGCCCGTGCTTGACCCGGGTGGGCGCGCCCGCGCTCCTTTCGGAACCCGCCTGACGCTTCCCCGCCGGGCTGCCGGGAAGGTATCTTTTCCCGGCGCGACCGCTTCAATCCGCAACAGCCTTCTTCTGGTCTGAACGGCTGTTCAATGCGCTTGTTTTGGTCAGCCTCATGCTAACAAAAATGCGGGAAATACGCGAGATGCATTTAGGGGAAGTCCTTAGGTACTTCGCGTAATCCCTAGGGATGAGGGGATTCTGCTGATTTTTGGCGGAAAAGTGCAAAGAAAAACTCAGTAAAAATACGCAATCATGAGTCGAAAATGCAACTTTATTTCAAAGTGTAACGTCGGTTACCGTGAGGAAAGGGGCGTTGAGGGGTCAAAACGCCTGCGGCGTCGTCTTTCCATGTCCTGTCAAGAACTGTGGTAGTGACGTATAGGCCTGAACGGGAATTCAGTGGGGGGGTGATTCGGATGCGGGTTTGTTCTCTCCCGCATTGCGCCTGTCGATAGTAGGATGATAACGAAGGGCGACAAAGTGCGCCCTGTGCTCGCCCGCGTCCCGTCGGGGCGAAGGGCGGAATCTCCGGATGCGGCCTCAGGAGAAGTCGGCTCGTCTGGAGTCAGTTTGAGGAGGAATTTACCATGACCGATCTTTCCCGCCGTCATCTCATCCAGGGTGCAGTCGCCGCCGGTGCGGCTCTTGCAGGCTCCACCGTCGCCGTCGCCTCTCCGAAGCAGAAGTGGGACGAAGTCGTCGACGTGATCGTCATCGGCTCGGGTTTTGCCGGTCTTGCCGCCGCCATTGAGGCGAAGAAGGCGGGCGCGAACGTCGTCGTTCTTGAAAAGATGGCCACGTTCGGCGGCAACTCGATCATCAACGGCGGCATTCTGACCGCCACGGGCTGCCCGCAGCAGAAGCTCCACAAGATCGAGGACTCGGTCGAGCTGCTTGAGAAGGACATTCTCACGGCCGGCAACTACATGAACTACTCGAGCAAGGTCCGCTATCTGGCCGAGCATGCGCTCTCCAACTATGAATGGACCGTCAAGGAACTCGGCGTGCAGTACCTGCCCGACGCCATCGGCCAGGAAGGCGGTCACTCCGTTCCGCGCTACGTCACGACGACGAACGGCTCGGGTTCGGGCATCGTTACGAAGGAACTCGACAAGTGCAAGGAACTCGGCATTCCGCTGCGCAACCGCGTGTTCGTCGAACGCATCATCCGCGGTGACAACGGCGTCGAGGGCGTTCAGGTTCGCGAAGGCTACCGCTTCCCGAAGGCCGACTCCGGCAAGGTGAAGACGATCCGCGCGACGAAGGGCGTGGTGCTCTGCTACGGCGGCTTCTCCGCCGACGTGAAGTTCCGCATGTTCCAGGATCCGAAGCTCAACGAAACGCTCGATACGACGAACCAGCCGGGCGCCACGTCCGAAATGTGGCGTGAAACGTCCGCCATCGGCGCCCTCCAGGTCCAGAACGACTGGATCCAGTGTGGCCCGTGGGGTTGCCCGCGTGAAAAGGGCATGGGCATCGGCTGGCAGTTCAACCAGACGGCCGCCGCCGAATACGGCCTCTGGGTCAACGCCGAAGGCAAGCGCTTCGTCAACGAGCTCGCCAACCGCAAGGTCCGCGCCGACGCCATCATGGTCGAACAGGCCAACGGCAAGAAGTGCTTCGCCATCTGCAACGAACCCAACGTGCAGCCGCTCAAGAAGCAGCGCCCGGGCTTCCTTGAAAAAATGCTCGAACGCAAGATCGTCGAGAAGTACGACTCGCTCGAAGCCCTCGCCAAGGCCGCCGGCATCAAGGCCGACGCCCTCAAGGCACAGGTCGAGGAATTCAACAAGGTCGTGAAGGCCAAGGCCGACCCGGTCTGGAGCCGCTACATCAACAACGACCAGGTCCCGCTCGTCGAAGGTCCGTGGTACGTCTGCGAACTCCAGCCCAAGGTCCATCACTGCATGGGCGGCCTCGTCACGGACGACAACTGCGAAGTCCTCGACGTCCGCTCCGACAAGCCGATCGGCCATCTCTTCGCCGCCGGCGAAGCGACGGGCGGCGTGCACGGTGCAGTGCGCCTCGGCTCCGTGGCCATCCTTGACTGCCTCGTCTTCGGCCGCCTCGCCGGCCAGAAGGTCGCCGCCATCAAATAAGGCCTGACGCTCCGCCTCAGGGCGGAGCCCCCAGAACCCCGTCCTGCGCCGCAGCAGGACGCCTGAAGCGCCCGAAGGTCCCAGGCCTTCGGGCGCTCTTCATTTACGTCTCCCTGAACGCCTCCGAACGGTCCCGCCGAATCCGTCGTTCGAAAAATCAATAGTCTCTTGGGTAGGGCAGATATGCCTTGATTGAGGTAAACTATTGGGAAACGTTCTCATGCAAGCGCGAAAAAAAGGAACGGCGGGGCGAAAGGCCCGCCGTGCGCAGGGAAATCCTGTGAAAAGCGAGGCGCGCCGCATGACGTCACAACAACAATGAGAAGACGACACAACATGACTGTGATGCACACCGAGGCCGAGCGCCTGGCGATGATCAGGGAGGCGCTCGAGCGCCTCACGGCGGCCGCGACGGGCCTTTTCGAGGACTGGCAGCAGGCGAGGAGCTTCCTCCCGTCGGGCTGCAGGAAGCTGATGGAGGACCTGACGTTCGAGCAGGCCTCCTGGCTTGGGCGCTTTGAGCGCGAGGCGGGCGAGGGCACGTCCTTTTCGGCGCTCGAGAGCTTCGAGGGCTTTGCCGCCAACGTGCGCAGGCTCGTCTCCGAGCACGCCGCGAGCCCGCTTGCGCTCGTGGGCGAAGTCTTTGAGAGCGACGACGAGGAGCGCCTCTTCTTCCGCCGCTGGAAGAACTTCCTTGACGCGGGCATCGGCACGATCGCGCGCAGCTTCGTGATCGACGACATCATCTTTGCGGGCCAGATCGCCGCGAGCATGCGTCTCGTGGGCCTGCTGCGCCGCATCACAGCCGAGTGGGCGCATCTCTCGCCCGAGCATCGCCACCAGCTCGGCATCGACTTTCGCGAAAACGCGCAGGCGCTGAGCGACGCCTACGGCACCGCCTCGAGCGCCGACTTCATACTGATGAAGGACCGCTTTGCCGACCGCCTCAAGGGGGAGTTCGAGGGCTTTCTCGAGGCGGCCGATCACCCCGTCGACGAGACCGACGGGGACGCCGTGATCTTCCGCGCCGCTTCCGAACGCTTCTCCAAGGGCGTCATCGCCACCGTCAAGAGCGTGGTCACGCAGTGCGAGCGCGGCGGCCCCGAGGCCGTGCGCGCCTTCGGGCTCACGCTCGACGCAGGCCGCATGTTCCTCGAGCTCCCGGGCGGCGACGAGACGGCAGAATACTGCCGCCGCACGCTTCTTCCGAGGCTCGAGCGACTCCTCGAGTCGGTCTGACCTCATCCCGGATCGAACAATGAGACGCCCGCAAGGACACGCGGTCCTGCGGACGTTCGTGCATCTGCCTTTCCCTGATTCCGGTCTCAGCCCGCGATGGGCGAGAGGTCGATGAGGACCGTCGAGATCCAGAAGGGGAGCGTCTGGGCGGTCGTGACGTTGGCGACCGACGGGGCGTCGCCCTTCATCGAGGCCGTCATCACGTAGCAGCTTTGTGCGGTGGGAAGCGCCGCGAAGAGGATCGCGACGCCCGCCTCCACGGGGTCGAGGCCCGCGAGCGTGACGACACCCCAGGCGATGGCGGGGACCGCGGGCAGGCGGCAGACGACGGTGGTCGTGATGAGCGCGAGGTGGTCCCTGAAGGCATGCCCGCGCCGATGCAGAGGAGTCCCATCGCCAGCGAGTCGTTGCCCAGATGCGCGAGGAAGGTCGTGGCGGTCTGCGGGACCGTGAGGCCCGATGCCATGACGAGATGGCCCGCCACGGTCGCGATGATGAGCGGATTGGTCAGCACCTTGCGAAGCGTCTGAGAAGGCTCTGCATGGCGCTGTTGAGGTACGGAAATAGGATGAGAAAAAGCGGCCTGAAGACATCATGGCCTTCAGGCCGCTGCATGGACAGGCGGGAAGCTGCCGAACAGCGCTTATTCGGCGGCGCCCTCCTTCTTCCTCGGTGTGGCGGGTTCTTCCTTCACGGGATGTGCGGCGCGCCAGGCGGCGAGGTATTCGGCAATGCGGCTGATGGCCTCGCGCAGCTGGGGCTCGTGCGGCAGGAACACGACGCGGAAGTGATCGGGATGCGGCCAGTTGAAGCCCGTGCCCTGCACGAGCAGGACGCGCGTGGCTTCAAGGAGCTCCTTGAAGAACTGGCGGTCGTTCTCGATCGGGTAGATCTTCGGATCGAGCCTCGGGAACATGTAGAGCGAGCCCTGGGGCTTGACGCAGGTGACGCCCGGAATCTGCGTGAGGAGCTCCCAGGCGAGGTCGCGCTGAACGCGCAGGCGGCCGCCCTCGCAGACGAGGTCGTTGATCGACTGGTAGCCGCCGAGCGCGGTCTGGATCGCCCACTGGCCCGGCACGTTGGCGCAGAGCTTCATGTTGGCGAGCATGTTGAGGCCCTCAATGAAGTCGCGGGCGGGCAGCTTGTTGCCCGAGATGATCATCCAGCCCGCACGGTAGCCGCAGGCGCGGTAGGCCTTGGAGAGCGAATTGAACGTGATCGTGAGGACGTCGGTGGAGAGGCTCGCGATGGCGATGTGCTTCGCATCCTCGTAGAGGATCTTGTCGTAGACCTCGTCGGCGAAGATGATGAGGCCGAACTCGCGGGCGATGTCGACGAGCTTGAGAAGCGTCTCCTTCGGATAGACGGCGCCCGTCGGGTTGTTCGGGTTGATGATCACGATGCCGCGGGTCCTCGGGGTGATCTTGGCGCGGATGTCGTCAAGATCGGGCTGCCAACCGTTCTCCTCGTCGCAGAGGTAGTGCACGGGGGTACCGCCCGAGAGGCTCGTGGTGGCTGTCCAGAGCGGATAGTCGGGCATCGGGATGAGGAGTTCGTCTCCTTCGTCGAGCAGCGCGTTCGTCGCGAGCGAGATGAGGTCCGAGGCGCCGTTGCCGAGATAAATGTCGTCGAGCGTCACGCCCCTGATGCCGAGCTCCTGCGTGTAGTGCATCACGGCCTTGCGGGCGGCGAAGATGCCCTTGCTGTCGGAGTAGCCCGCGGAGTTGGGCAGGTTGAGGATCATGTCTCGCTGGATTTCCTCGGGGACCTGGAAGTCGAACGAGGCGAGATTGCCGATGTTGAGCTTGATGAGCTGCTGGCCCTGGGCCTCCATCTCCTTGGCGCGGTCGACGATCGGGCCGCGGATGTCGTAGAGGACGTTGTTGAGCTTCTTGGATTTCTTGATGAGCTTCATGAGGTTTTCCGGCGGAGTTTCAAGCGGGGGAAAGGCCGCTCGTCAATGGCGGCGTCGAACTTCAAAGTGTACGCGCAAAGGCGACGCCGTGTGCGTGAAGGCGGCGTTTTGCTTGCATCCTGATGCAGTTCGGCCCGCCGTTTCGTTGAAAACGGCGGGCCGTCGTGAAGCCGGGAGGAGACGCGGTGCGTCGTGCGCGTCCCGAATTTAGGCGCGGGCGCGGATCCAGGCCTGGAGGTCGGCGATCGTGATGAAGGTCATGTCGTGCCTGCGGGCGAACTCGATGAGTTCGGGCGTGCGCATCATCGTGCCGTCGTCGGCCATGATCTCGCAGCACAGGCCGCAGGGCGCGAGGCCCGCGAGGCGGCACAGGTCGACGGTGGCTTCGGTGTGGCCGTTGCGCACGAGCACGCCGCCCGCCTTGGCGCGCAGCGGGAACATGTGGCCGGGGCGGCGGAAGTCCTCGGGACGGGCGTCGGGGCGAAGGGCGGCGAGCGCCGTGTGGGAGCGCTCGAAGGCGGAGATGCCCGTCGTCGTCTCGACGTGGTCGATGCTCACCGTGAAGGCGGTCTCGTGGTTGTCGGTGTTCTTCGCGACCATCGGCGCCAGGCCGAGCCTGTCGCAGAGCTCGCCCGACATGGGCATGCAGATGAGGCCGCGGCCGTGGACGGCCATGAAGTTGATGTTCTCGGGCGTGGCAAACTCGCCCGCACAGATGAAGTCGCCTTCGTTTTCACGATCGGGATCGTCGGTGACGAGGATGATCTTGCCGGCGCGAAGGTCTTCAAGCGCCTTTTCAATGGTGTCGAACGCATGGGTCATGACGTGTCTTCCTTGTCCGAAGCCAAGGGCTTCGGTTCTCTAGAGGATTGAAGGCGGGATGGGGAGCTTCCGCTCAAGGAAGAGACGAAGGCGCCCCGAACCCGGTGTTGGCCGAACGTTCAGGGCGACGGCAAAGGGCGCAGGCGCGGGCACGCGCATGCCGGACGCAGGCACGCGTCCGCCTTTGACCTGCATCTTCTTACATCCGGACTGTGACCGTCGGCCCAGGAGTTTCACCTGATCATGCGCTTCCCCTGAGGGAGAGGCGCTCGCGGGCTGTACCGCCGGTAGGGACTTTCACCCTGCCCTGAAGATTGCAGAGCGAATTTATACGGAAGGGAAGGGACGATGTCAAGAAAGCAGGCGTTCGCGGAAACGAAAACGGGCGTTCGCCCGAAGGTGAACGCCCGTTTGAGGCTTGGATTCCGTTGTTCGAAACCGCGTGTTAGAACACGAGGCCGGCCATGAGGAAGCCGAACGGGATGGCGGCGACGAGGCCAAGGCAGCCCGGGAGGAAGAACGGATGGTTGATCACGTACGTGCCGGACCACTTGCCCATGAAGGAGCCCGTGTCGTCGCAGGAGATGGCGAAGGCGGAGGTCGGGTAGACGTTCGTGACGAAGATGCCCGAGACGGCCACGAAGCAGGCGAGGATCATCGGGGCGTCGCAGCCGAGGCTGGCGGCAACCGGGACGAGCAGGGCCGAGGTGGCACCCTGCGAGAAGAGCAGAGCGGACACGCAGAAGAAGGCGAGGGCGAGGAGGCCCGGGTACTGGCCGAGGAGGACAGTGGCCTGTTCCTTAATCGTCGGGATGTAGATGTCGATGACCGTGGAGGCGAGCCAGCAGATGCCGAGAATCACGACGAGGGATTCATAACCGCCCTTGAAGATCGAGGAGTTCTTGATCTTGGTGAGCTCGACGTCGCAGAACCAGTACATCAGCATCGAGATGAAGAGCATCGTGATGACGATGATGTCGCGGGAACCGAGGGTGTGGCCGATTTCCTTCTTGAAGAGGAGCATGGCAACGATGAACACCACGGAGAGGAGGAAGATCACGACGGAGAGCTTGGCGCCCTTCGGAAGCGGAGCGTCACGCTGTTCCTGAGAGGACATGGCGACGAGACCGGCCTTCATGCGGGCCTGGAAGATCGGGTCCTTTTCAAGGTCGACGCCCTGGAAGGCGGAGATGAGCGAAGCGACGGCGGCGCCGAAGAGGCCGGCCGGCAGAATCACGCAGAGGACCTGGCCGAAGGAGACGCCCATCGTTTCAACGACAACCCACATGGCGGCGGTGGCGGCCGAAATCGGGGAGGCGGAAATGGCGATCTGGGAGGCGACGACGGCGGAGGTCAGCGGCTGGGACGGACGAACGCCGTTCTGCTTGGCCACTTCCTGAATCACGTTCAGGATGGACATCGTCGTGAAGCCCGTGCCGGAGAGGATCGTCAGAAGGAAGGCGATCGCCGGAGAGAGGATGTTGATGTACTTCGGATTGGCGCGAAGAACGCGGGAGGCAACGCGAACCATGTAGTCCATGCCGCCGGCAACGTGCATGACGGAGCAGGCGAAGAGGACGGACATGATGATGAGGATCACGTCAAGGGGCATGGGACCCGGCGGGATGCCGAGGCAGAAGACGGCAATAGCCATGCCGAAGCCGCCGGCCATGCCGACGCCGATGCCGCCGAGCTTGGCGGCGTAGATGATGCACGCGAAGAGCAGTGCAAAGTGAATGTAGACCATACGATCTCCTTTGGCTGTGGAATCCCGCATCCCGGAGGACAGGGGAACCTGTAAATCTTTGTGATACGTGCGCACCTTATCCGACCCGTCGCCTTAAGTCAACGGGGCAAACGCGGATAAAACGGGTTGAAAGCGCTTCCTGAGGGTAAACGATCCATAGGGTTAACCCGCTGCCAAAATAATTCGATGATCTTTGCAAATCGCTCTGCGACAGTCGTTTCAGGCGGAAAATCGGTCCGATTTTTCCGTGTTTTTCGTGTCGCTTTGAACTTCTAGGGAAGCTCTTCAAAAACCCCTGTTCCCAAGCCGAATTGAACAAAATTGTTCCGT
>OWJA01001321.1_pt1 | contig 9872 bp, 9 predicted proteins | sample 1732901 | NCBI WGS metagenome assembly OWJA01 (sample SAMN05065766, study PRJEB22554) | human gut metagenome | biome: ENVO:2100002; feature: ENVO:00000062; material: ENVO:00002003 | host: Homo sapiens | place: USA | reverse complement strand
TCTACACGCGTAAGATCGTCGGCAGCGTCAGATGTGTATAAGAGACAGCTTCTATTCTTAGTGAACATAAGAGATATTAAAATGTAGTTCATGCATTTAACATTCGCATATCAATTAGGATTCTCTTAATGGAAGTAAAACATGTCTCAATGGTTATTAAGTAAAGTTGATTCTATTAATATTATTTTTTTTCTTAGTTTATTTGGTACAGACTTTTTCCAATTTTCGAGAAAACTTTTGAAATCCATACTTTCAGTCACATTCACAAATTTTAAAAACTGAATAGTCTCCCATAACTTTGTATCATTCTTGAAAAGCGGTAACAACCGCAATGCTATTATTGCATTTTCAGTTCTTTTATAACGGTCTTTATAAAGTTCATTGAGATTTTCTTCCAACCATTCATTAAATGGGGTAGATATAACATATTCAGTCCTTCCCATAATCTCGTTTACATAATCTTTTAATGAACTAGAATAATCTTTCCAGTTTGGGTAGGGAGGTTCTGTTTGCCATGTCTGCGACATACTATCTATACTATAAATTGAAGCCAACTCACACAATGTCTCCTCAAACCAACCATACTTACCATTCGTAATATAAAAGTTACTATCAATGATATGATGACACAGTTCATGAGAAAATTGATATGAGAATTTAGACCAAAGTCTATCTTTTACACTTAAATATATAGTATTATAATACCTGCCTTTAATGATTTGAGGATAATTAGTAGGAGGAATGGTATTACTACTATTTTTTATAAATACTTGTTTTGAGAGAATCCTTCTCCTGTATAAATTGCTATAGAAATGTTTAATAACATTCTCTAACAATACTACAATATCATTGAGTTGTGCAACGCCCCACCCGTCTGTATGAAGATAAAAGTTTCTGTATGATTTAAATTGTATATAAGACATAGTAATTAGCATTTGAATCTATTTTGCCTACAAATATACTCATTTTAGAAAGGCATATACTACCTTTCTAAAAAAATCACTTCCAAGATTTGTGAATATCATCTTATAAAAAGCGGTGGAAAACACCACCGCTTAACACCCTCACTTCTTCTTGAAATCTTTACTGCTTGACTATTTAGTTGTATCAATAGCTCCATTACAGATAACCAATTTCAAAGGTAAAAGAAATTGTGGCATACGCTTTGATAGGATTGCCCTTTTCATCTGATGCAGGAATAAATTTTGGCAATAACATAAGTACACGTAAAACTTCGTTGTCAAGGGATTGATGTACACTCTGAACAATTTTAAAATTAGACAATCTACCATCCTCATTTACAACAAATTGCGCTACAACTTTCCCTTGAATACTACTCTCTTGTGCTAGGGCAGGGTACTTTATGTTCTTCATAAAGAAACGGGACAAGCCTGATTCACCTCCCGAATATTGAGGCTTTGTAGCCGATTGTCTCTCTCCAAAAGAATAGGAGATTGAGAAGCTATATTCTGTAACCGATTGCCCTAAATGCCCCTCCTTTCTATTAATTTCAGAAGATATTACTTTGTTATCATTACTTTTTATGTTTGTGGATGTTGATTGCGATGTATTGACAGAAATATTCCCACCCTTGACTGCTTTTATACGAAAGTGTGAACTTCTTTTTTGATACCCTATCCCCCACCCATCAGATGCAAATATCAGCGATGCAGCATATCGAAAATCTTCATTGTATAATGTTCCAGTCCAATAACTTAACTTTTGGCTATTATTCATAATTAAAACACCACTCCCCATATTTACTGCACTATGTGAATGTGATACAGGAAAAAATAATTTATTACCGTTTATTTTGCTTGTAAGCATGTAGCCACAAATTTCCGTTGAGGTGGACTGACTTGAAACTTTTTTAAAATACTCACCCCTATCATCTTTTATCAGCTTCCTATCCATATCCAAATAAAGAGTAAAATCCCCAAATTTCAATACACCGTTAGAATAACTATACAACCCCTCAAATAAGACCTTACCTTCAGATGAAAGCACATTTACTAATAAACCATCTATTTTAACAGAAAGCCATCCTCCAAACGTTTTTTTCTGAGTATGGATAACATGCTGCCACATCCATTGACCTTGTAACCATAATGGCACTCCATTTTCATCCACGCTATTCAATTTACGTGGAATTTTCACAAACTCTTCTGAGCAATTCTTGAATAATCGGTCTATTTCTGTATATGTGGGTAATCGATATGGTTTCCCCAATCTTGCCCTTGCAATATCATAATCTTTATTACCTGATATTTCTTTAAGAGGATTGATTCCACCATAATCATTCAAATTATCCCCCGTTACTTTTCCTGTTATATCCCCCCAACCAAACTGACTGCCAAATTCTCCATAGTCAGCAATTTTAACTTCTCCGTTTTGTAATAAGACCATATCTCCTGTTGACCAATAAAGAATATCTCCATTATCGGCACGAACTCCCATATCCACAAAATCCCAATTATCTGCATACATGTTTAAAGATAACAGACTGAAAAAAAAGCAAAGATTAACAATGTGTTTCACCATATTAATATAAACACCTTCGGCTCCAGCAGTATGTTTTTTAGGTTTATAAAAAGAAGTGTGAGCCAACTTAACTTATTCCATTAGTAGGCTCTCGACTGCCCTGTGACGAATAAGAAAAAGCCGCTCACACCTTAGGCAGTATATGCTGTTGAAACATATATAACACACCTAAGGAGAACGTTTTCCGTTATTCCTGCCACATGGTGAGTTGTCGAGATTCACTAATGCAGAATAGCTAAACGCTTCCTAAATTATGTAGTCGCAATTTGCAACGATACAAAAATAGTAAAAATTCAGCGAAAACGTTATCTGTGAACGGCTTATTTTAATGTAAAAGAACTATTTTCTAATTAAAAAGACAACATATCATACGTTTCAAGTAACTCCTCCGTCCGCAATCCTAAATATCTACGTGTAGTCATTACATCAGCATGATTAAACAATTCCGACAATTTGATAAGAGCAAATTCCGAGTTTTCCCCAGCAGCCTCAACAACTCTCCTTCCAAATGTCTTCCGCATACTGTGAGTAGAAAAATGTTCCACCTTCAATCCATATTTGCTTTTTATTGACTTGAACAGTACATTGATTCTTTGTGTGGAATACACCGTCTTTTTACGACTAATGAAACACTTCTCATTTTTATCTGACACACCTAAAGACATACAACAATCAGCAATATGCTTTTGAAAATTAGAGTTGATTTTTATTTCCCGTCTTTTACCCGTTTTCTTTTCTACAATAACGAATTTTTCATCATCCAACAACATAGACCAAGTCAAAGTTAAAAGGTCTGATATACGCAATCCGAAGAAAGAGCCACAGCCAATAAGCAAAGATAAACGGCACTCTTTATCACGATACAATTTTCTGACCAACGAAAGCATTGTGTCCCACTCGATATAATCACTTGTTACATAAGTATTTTTTAGGCTCATAATATTCTCTTCTAATTGGAGTTTATAGTTTTTGAATGTAGGATAAACCTATTTATTCGTAAAAACCTGATAATCAACCTATATTCAAAAGTTATAATAATGAATACTTAATCCCCACAATAAAATCCATTACCACGATTATTGTAGTGCTATTGGTTTATTATAGCACTACAAATGTAGGGCATTCAATAGACATAAGCAAACAAAAGTGTATATTATTAGCATTACATTAACTTATTTTATGTACCGCTATCAATATACATTTTAAGAATAAACGTATATTTGCATATATAACAAGAACAAATAGGTATGGGACTACGAATCAAAGAAGTTATTAAAGAAAAAAGTATGACCGTCCAAACTTTAGCGGACAAGATGGGAATAAACCGCGTTGGATTAAGTAATCATATTAACGGTAATCCTTCCGTTGCAGTTCTTGAAAAAATTGCAGTAGCCCTAGAAGTACCTATTCAAGAACTTTTTGAAAAAGAACAAAAAGAGAATATCAACGGATATATAGAAATCGGAAATGAAATCTTCAAAATCACTTCATTCCAAGACATCAGAAACATAATCAATCACTTTGATAGTGACAATTCATAAGTCAATCTATCATAATCCCCTCGTTTTCCCCTACAAATCCCCCACAAAATCCCCTTTCAAAATATAACTCGCTAAGAAACAGCAAAATATAAGTAAGGTATAAAAAAGTCCTATCCCCAATTCATCATATCACTATACCTTTGCAATGTCAAAAGGTACCAAAGACACTATGTACAACCATTAAAAAAATTATGATTATGATGAACTTAAAAAATACTTTCAATGAAGATAGTTTTGAATACACCACAATGAATGATATTATAGCAGAAGGTATGAGACAGCCCAAACGACAAGCACTGTATAAAAACCTCTGGTATGAAAATGAGTTATGTGTTCTGTTTGGCGCAAGTAATTGTGGGAAAAGTATCTATGCAATGCAAATAGCCAAGCACATTGCCCAAGAACAGCCGATTCTGTATTTTGATTACGAATTGAACATCCAGCAAATATGTGATAGATATACAAATGACGAAGGCACATCACCCTGCAAGTTTCCTCAGAATATTTTTCGTCCCAATCTTGATTTTGATATGGCTAAAAATTTCAAAGAACGCAGAGCCTACCTAAGAATGAGAATCGAAGAAGCGATAACAAAAAAAGGAATCAAACTATTCATTATAGACAATATCACTTGTTTGCACCCCAATCTATCCAAAGCAAATGAAGCGGCTACCTTCATTCTCGAACTACGCACATTCATGAACAGCTTAGGAGCAAGTTTCTTGCTACTGGGACATTCACCCAAGAAAAAAGATAATTCTCCTATTACTTTAGACAATTTAGCAGGGTCTAAGAATGTTGGAAACTTCATTGACAGTTGTTTTTGCATAGGGCAAGCAAAAACAGACGGTGACGAAAAACGATACATAAAACAGCTAAAGAACAGAAGTAGCCAAATCATATTAAACGAAGAACACGTATTGGTTTGCTCTATTGAAAAAGGAGAAGATAACTTTCTATACTTCAAGGAAGAAGGATATGCAAGAGAAAAAGATTTGATTAAAGGAACAGGTAATATTACTCCCGAAAAAGAAAAGGTATATCAACTCTACAAAGAGCATAAGAGTTATAGAAAGGTTGCCAAAATGACGGGCATCAGCGATAAGACCATAAAAAAATGGGTAGATGAATATGAAGAATATTATACAGAGCAAAAAGCTATCAACGAGCAAGCAAATGGAAGCAATGAGATAGAAAGTGCGGAAATGCGGAATGCGGAGTAGTAAAATGCAAAATATTGTGAATAAACAATCTGACATTCACTTACTTTTTCTCTTTATTCTAATAATAATCATTTTTGTAATGAAAACACAATATGGATGCACAGCATTTAAACATAGATACAATAAAGGAAAATCGTAACTTCAAAGGAATAACCCAAGAAGAGACCAAAGAATTAATTGATACACTATATGCTTTTTCAATTTTAAGCTATGAAGCATATACTAAAAAAGATACACAATATGGAGAATTTTGATTTAAAAGGTTTTGCCAAAGGCAAAAAGCAACAAAAAGAGCAAATAGGTGGTAATGCCATCATTTATACTCGTGTTAGTTCAAGCGAGCAAGTTGATGGGCAAAGCCTTGAAGTACAAATTGACAAATGCAGAGAGTATGCCAAAGCACGCTCATACACTGTAGTTGGTGAATTTGGCGGCACGTATGAAAGTGCCAAGAGTGACAAAGAACGCAAGGAGTTTAATCGTATGCTTGCTTTTATCAAACAGAGTAACAAGAAAGGCAGCAACCAACCCGTAAAAACAGTGATAGTGTTTAGTACCTCCCGTTTCAGCAGAACGGGAAGCACGACTATCATTGAAGAAGTTGAGGCTAGAGGAGCATACGTAGTATCTGCAACCTCCAACTATGACCCACGCACCCCAGTAGGAAAGTATATGCAACTCATGGAACTTGCAAATGCAAGGTTTCAGAATGACGAAAAACGAGCAACTACTATTGAAAACAGCGTAAAAGCGTTATTAAAAGGAAGATGGATTGGAAAAGCCCCTAGAGGATATGACCAAAAAACGACCAAGAAGGAACAAATTATAACTATCAATGAAGAAGGTAAATTAATTCGGAAAGCATTTCTTTGGAAAGCAAACAACAAGTTATCCAATGAAGAAATCAGGCACAGACTGGCAGCAGAAGGACTGCACATCTGCAAACAAAAGCTATCTGAACTATTCAAGAATCCTTTTTATTGCGGCTATATGGCACATAAATTCCTGCAAGGAGATATTGTACAAGGAAATCACCCACCGTTGATTTCCAAAGAGATTTTTTTGAAAGTAAACGGGGAGTTATCCAAAAACCATAGCGGATATGAACAAAAGATAGACAAGGAATATGCCCCATTATTAGGTAGTATCAAGTGCCCATGTTGCGGAAAAAATCTATCTGCCAGCATATCAACCAAAATGCGAAAGAAATTTGGGCGTACTGATATAGGCTATTACGTTTGCAGCCGAAAAGGATGCAAGTACAACAGTTCTATTAAAAAGGTACATGAAGCCTTTGAAGAAGAAGTAAACAGGTATTCCCTATCAGACAAAGTAAGTGAACTCTTAAAAATGCAACTTACCATCACATTTGAATATATGAACCAAGAAAACAGAGAACGAGCCAAATCTATCAAAGCAAACATCAAAGCTAAAGAAAAAGAGTTGGAACAAGTAGAAACAAATTATGCACTCTGTACCGATGCGAAGAAACAAAGCATTTGCGAGAAGGTTATGACGAAATTAGAGAAAGAAGTCAGAGATTTAAAGAACGAATTTTCAAAAGTGAATACAGAAATATTGAACCTCGATAAATTCATTGATTTTGCTTTTAAAATACGTTCTAACTTGTTTGGATTGTGGGAGTTGCAAGGATTAGAAGGAAGAAGAAGACTACAAAAACTCGTGTTTCCTGACGGATTTATTTACGACAAAAATAACGAGCATATTGAACCTAAAAGAGTGAACCAATTCTTTCTTCTAAAGTATTCATATCCAACAGGTAACGGAGATAAAAAGAAAGAGACGAACCGTGAAAAACACGATTCGTCCCTTAGAGTACTCGAAGCGGGACTTGAACCCGCACAGCCGCAATGGCCAAAGGATTTTAAGTCCTTCGTGTCTACCATTCCACCATTCGAGCATCCTTTCAAAGAAAGAGCGGAAAACGAGACTCGAACTCGCGACCCTAACCTTGGCAAGGTTATGCTCTACCAACTGAGCTATTTCCGCATTTTTTCAACGGGTGCAAAGATAATGAGTTTCCTTGTTTCTGCCAAACTTTCGATCAAAAAAGTTTGGCAGAAAATATTTTATCGCCCTAATAATGCTTTCTCAGCCTGCTCCATTCCACAGAAATTGAAGCCATCGACCACTTGTTGCATTAATGCGGAGATTTCATCATTACAAAGATTACCGATACTTCCTTCGTGTGTATGATGCACCTGTTTGTCATGAGTAAATTTTCCGGCTTCTATATCAAGACCGACTTTCTTATACGCATCACGGAAAGGCATACCTTCACGAGCCAGTCGATTCACTTCCTCGACACTGAAAATAAACAGATATTTATCATCATCAAGGATATGTTCATTCACCTTAATCTCATTCATGATATAAGTCGTCATCTGCAAGCAGTCCTTCAGTTCCTGAAAAGCGGGAAGGAAAACCTCTTTAATAATCTGTAAGTCACGGAAGTAACCGGATGGCAGATTGTTTGCTATCATCATTATCTGCTGAGGAAGAGACTGCAGTTTATTACATTTAGCACGTGTCAGTTCGAACACATCCGGATTCTTCTTATGAGGCATGATGCTCGAACCGGTAGTACAATCATCCGGCAGCTTCACGAAACCGAAGTTCTGACTATTGAACATACAAGCATCAAAAGCCAGCTTGGAGATCGTTCCGGCAATGGTAGCCAATGCAAAAGCAACATTACGCTCCAACTTGCCACGTCCCATCTGTGCATAAACGACATTATAATTCAGCGAATCAAAACCTAACAAATCGGTTGTCATCGTCCGGTTCAACGGGAAAGAGGAGCCATATCCTGCTGCAGAGCCCAAAGGATTGCGATTGCACATCCTGAAAGCCGCTTGTAGGAACTGCATATCATCCACCAGGCTTTCGGCATAAGCACCGAACCACAATCCAAAGGATGAAGGCATCGCAATCTGCAAATGGGTATATCCCGGCATCAGGACATTTTTATATCGCTCACTCTGAAGAATCAACACATGAAAGAGTTGTTCCACCGCTTCCGCGATCTCGCGAATCTGTGTACGGGTAAAGAGTTTGAGGTCCAGCAAAACCTGATCATTCCGTGAACGACCACTGTGAATCTTCTTACCGACATCTCCCAAACGGCGGGTCAGCATCAATTCTACCTGCGAATGCACATCCTCTACTCCTTCTTCTATTATAAACTCACCTCTTTCGGCCGAAGCATAAATAGTCTTCAACTCAGCCAACAACTGTTCCAGTTCTTCCTTGGTCAACAGACCGATACTTTCGAGCATCGTAATATGAGCCATAGAACCGAGTACATCATGTTTAGCCAGATAAAGATCCATCTCACGATCACGTCCCACCGTAAAACGTTCGATGTCTTTATTTACCTGCACGGATTTTTCCCAAAGTTTCTGCGCCATAATATTTAAGTATTAGGTAATAAGTAGTAAGTAATAGGTAATAATCGTAGTTATGTTGATACTCCGCGGGTATTACCTATTATTTATTACTTATTACCTGTTTAATAGTTAATCATCGACAGCATCTCAACCATCTTCTCCAGACCATCCTGAAGAGGTTTCTGTACCATCGCTTTCATAAACGGATTGATATCCATACTGATAGTCACTTTCAACTTGCACTCTTCCTCTGCTGTTGAGACTAGCTGAATCCACATATTAAAAGGTAGCGGAGAGTTGGTAGTTGCCAGTTTAATACATTTGCAAGGTTCACGCTCAACAATCTGCAACGTCAGCTGACCGATAGGCGAAACGCTAAAGCTCAGTGTATCCGAATCAAAACTCAAGTCCTGTATTTTATCTTCCGGTAAACGGTCTTTCACTGATTCCAGGTTGCTCAAGTCCGACAGCTTGGCATACACACGTTCCTGACTGTAAGGTATTACCTTTACACTACTTTCAAAATTAGCCATAATTCTTTATTCGTATAAAATCAAAGAAAGAACTATCCGAACAGATATTGTCCGAATGGTTCTTTCTTACTAAAATTTCCGATCAAATAATACAATATTATTTCCCTGCATCCCAATGAGCCGGGTCTTTACGCCAATCGTTCAATGTCGCAATATCTTCTTCTTCGATATAACCGGTACGAAGTGCTACATCAAGTACTGCTTCGTAATTGGTCAACGTCACCAAAGGTACTTTAGCATTCTTGAATGCTTCCTCGGCAACGGGAAAGCCATACGTATAGGCAGCTACCATACCGATCACTTCACAACCATCGCGACGAATTGCTTCCACAGCCTTCAAACTACTACCACCTGTAGAAATCAAATCTTCAACCACTACGACTTTCATACCCGGACGAAGTTCTCCTTCAATCAGGTTTTCCAATCCGTGGTCTTTCGGGGTAGAACGAACATACACGAACGGCAGATTCAACGCGTCAGCCACTAATGCTCCCTGAGGGATAGCACCTGTAGCCACACCTGCAATCGCATCCACCTGTCCGAATCGTTCCAATATCAGACGTGTAATCTCAATCTTCACAAAATTACGAAGAGAAGGATAGGACAGAGTTTTACGGTTGTCAC
>OWJA01001304.1_pt1 | contig 10021 bp, 7 predicted proteins | sample 1732901 | NCBI WGS metagenome assembly OWJA01 (sample SAMN05065766, study PRJEB22554) | human gut metagenome | biome: ENVO:2100002; feature: ENVO:00000062; material: ENVO:00002003 | host: Homo sapiens | place: USA | reverse complement strand
GAGATCTGCGCATGTCTCGTGGGCTCGGAGATGTGTATAAGAGACAGGAAGATGAGTTGTGAACTGGCGGGGTCTGCCGATTTAACCTGGGAGGAACGGGAAGAATTTTATAAAAAGGAATGGGATGAAATTCAAAGACTGGAAAATCTTTTGGATTCACTGATTCATGTGTCCAGATTGGAATCTGGGATGATTCAGATTCAGCCAGAGATGGGCAGTCTGAAAAATACATTGGTACAGGCTGTAAACAGTGTGTATATGAAAGCGTATGAAAAATCCATAGATATTTCTCTGGATGAATTTCAGGATGTGCAAATTGTACACGACTCGAAATGGACAGGAGAAGTGTTCGTAAATATTTTAGACAACGCAGTAAAGTATTCGCCGGAGCATACAGAAATCCGAATTCGGGTAACAGAGCTTGCTACCTGCATGATGCTGGAATTTATCGACCAGGGAACAGGTATTCCGGCAGAAGAGGCGCATCGGGTATTTCAGCGTTTTTACAGAGGAAACCAAGAGTATGTAAAAAAACAGGAGGGCTCTGGGGTTGGACTTTATCTTGCCAGAAAAATTTTGGAGGAGCAGAAAGGCACGATTTGTGTAAAAGTAGCACCTGAAGGCGGTAATAATTTTGTGGTGACATTACCAAAGAAATAGATTTCTGAAAAAAAGATTTCTTACAAAATTGTTATGCTTTTTGTAAGCCTACTGTAAGACTGGATTGATAGAATGACATTAGCAAAGGAAAAGGAGGCTTCAAAGTTTATGAAAGCAATATTAGAAACAAGAGATCTTGTGAAATATTATGGAAAAGGCGATAATTTGGTGAAAGCTATTGACCATACAGATTTAATAATCGAACCAGGTGAATTTACAGCAATTGTAGGACGTTCTGGATCGGGAAAAAGTACTCTTCTTCATATGCTGGGAGGATTGGACCGTCCTGATTCCGGAAAGGTTTTGATAGAAGGAAGAGATATTTTTCAACTGAAAGATGAAAAACTTGCAGTGTTCCGCAGAAGAAAGATTGGGTTTATTTTCCAAAGTTATAATTTAGTACCATCCTTAAATGTTTGGGAAAATATTGTGCTACCCATTGGATTGGATGGAAAGAAAGTGGATACAGAGTATGTTATGGATATTATCTGTAGAATCGGAATGGAGGATAAATTGAAATCCTTACCGAATACTCTTTCTGGTGGGCAACAGCAGCGGGTTGCTATTGCAAGAGCGTTGGCATCCCGCCCGGCGATTATTTTAGCAGATGAACCAACAGGAAATTTGGATTCCAAGACGGAGTTAGAAGTGATTTCTATGTTGAAATCCTGTGTTTCAGAATATGGGCAGACACTGGTTATGATCACGCATGATGAGACCATTGCGCAGATGGCTGACCGTATGATTGTCATTGAAGACGGTAAGGTGGTGAGAGCATGAAAACAGTAACAAAAACAGCGCTTGCCAATGTAAAACAGAACAAAGGAAGAAACTTTTTATGTGGATGCGCCATTGCACTGACTACGTTTCTGATATTTGTTGTTTTAACGGTGGGATATGGAATGATCCGCGTACAGCTTGCATCGGTGGATGCTTATTATCCAACTTACCATATTATGTTCCGCCAAGTTTCCGAGAAAAACACCAAAGCACTTCAGGTGCATAATGATATAGAAGAAATCGGTCTGAGAATGGATTTGGGACAGATTATAGATGATGATGCCACAATCATTATGACCGCTATGGATAATAATGGGATTCGGTTGAACAAAGCGGAGTTAGAAGAAGGAACTTTCCCAAAAAATGAAAAAGATATTGTTGTTTCCAAGGGAGTTTTAGAGGAACTGGGAATTCAGGGGAAATTGGGTGATGAAATCACGATTCCATACCAAATTTACGAAAAAGACGGTATGGGATATGCGAAAGAAGACACTTTCCGCATCTGTGGCTTTATGGAATCTTCTGATTTGAATAAAGAAAAGAAAATGTATTTTGTGATGAATTCCATGGAATATGCGAAACAGATGATACCGGAAGCAGACAGAGAATATCGTGTGATGTTCCGTCTGGCAGATGCAGAGCATATGACAACAGATGAAATCGAAGAGAGGGGAAAAGAAATCGGAGAGGATTTTGGTGTACCTGAGGGAAATGTGGTAGAAAACAGAGAGTATTTGGTTGCAAATTATACGGATCCGTCATTTGTAAAAGGAATGATCGTGGTAATCGTTATGGTTGTTTTAGCAGGAATCCTGACTATTTACAGTATTTATTATGTGTCTATGATACCAAAAGTACAGGAATATGGAAAATTAAAAGCCATAGGCTCCACCAAAAGACAGATTCGGCAGATGGTATTCCGTGAAGGAATGCTGGTTACGGCGCTTGCCCTCCCTGTAGGATTGCTTATCAGTAGTTTCCTGTCCAGATGGATTATGAAACAGATGATTACTTTTATGGCAGGCGAAGACCCTCTAATGCAGGTAGCAGCAGAACTTGTAAAAAATGGTGAGGTATCTTTGTTGCACTGGTGGATTTATGCGATTACCATTATGGCGGTGCTCTTTACTTCCGCAGTTTCTTTGGCAAAACCGATGCGAATTGCTGCCAAAGTTTCGCCCATTGAGGCTATGCGTTATCAGGGGTTAGAAAAACGTGGGAAAAAAGTACGGAAAGGCTATCAGAATCTCACGATTTTTCGTTTGACAAAAGCAAATATGGCAAGAAATAAAAAGAGGACTGGGATTACGATTGTTACATTAGGAGCAACTGGTATTCTGTTCATGGTTGTGGCAACTATTTTATCTTGCGCGGCACCGAAAGAAATTGCAAGAAAGGATATTGAATCTGATTATAAAATTGAATTGGAAACATGGGGTGGGGACAAAATGAATCCGGACAGAGACTGGAGACAGGTTCAGCAGAATAACCCCTTGACGAAAGCGTTTATTGATCAGGTTCGTGATGTAGACGGTGTGGAAGAGGTAAAGGTAAAAACATTTATGAATGGCGAAATTCCGAAACTATCTATGGATGGTGAAATTTGGGGTGCGGATATTATTGGACTGGATGCATCTTATGCAGAAACGCTGGAAAAAGGAGAGATACAAGGACATGTGACATATGAAGAATTGGAAAAAGGAGATAAAATCCTCATGTCTGCTAATATGCTATACTGGTTCCCGGAACTGAAAGTGGGAGATTCCTTGAAGATGGTTTTGAATATGGGAGATGATCAGGTAGAAAAGACTTTTGAGATAGGAGCCATCGGAGATTACTATGAAAGCCTTGGCGGAAGTTCATTTTATCTGCCCCAATCAGTGTTGGAAAAAATGAATCCCAATAATCTGAACTACACACTGGAAATCACAGTGAATGATCAGAAAAAGAACAGTGCATATCAGGAACTTCAGGCACTTGCCGACAACAGTGAATACCTGGTGACAGGAAGTTATGAAGAGCAACTTCAGAAGTGGGAAAAGAATATGCGGTTGATGAGCGTTTTGTGTTATGCATTTCTGATTATTCTGGGTGGAATTGGAATCATGAATCTTGTGAACACTATGATGAACAGTATTTACACAAGAAGGCGGGAGCTTGGAATGATACAGGCGATAGGAATGTCTGAAAAACAGTTGATCCGTATGCTGCAACTGGAAGGAATTATCTATACTTTGGGAACATTGGCAGTTTCTGTGGGCATTGGAAGTCTTGTAGGATATGGTGCATTTCTTTATGCAAAAACCAAACACATCTTTCAGATCAGTGAGTATCATTTTCCAGTGGTCCCAGCAGTGCTTTTGATTTGTGTGGTTGCCTTTTTACAGGTACTGCTCACATATGGAGTATCTGCAAATTTCCGAAAATTGAGTTTGATTGATCGGATACGATATGCAGAGTAATATATTAAAAACATCATATATACAAAGGGAACCGTCCGATGTATTTCAGACATTGCAACAGAGCTCCGCAGAAGTCAGCAAGGAAAAGATTGCACATGGAATGAAAGAAACCGATCCGGGTGTATTTGCATCTGTTTTAACGGAAAGCGTGCAGAAGAGCATTGACAAGAACAGCTATGGAGAACCGGTGGCAGTAACTGTAAAAGTGGAAAAGAATCATTCCGGGACGTATGAACTGTCTGAAACCGAAAGAAACAAGCTGGAGACAGCGATGTTTCCAACAGAATAACTGAATATGGAAAAAGTGGACTGCCAGGGTAAAATCCTGGCAGTTTTTATATCAAAGCATGCAAGAGAAGCTGCCAGTGGCAGGGTCTCTGTATCGCCATGCATTCGGAAGGAGCTGCCAGTGACAGCTCCTGTAGATGAAGGCTCTGAAAATGATTCAGAGAATGCAAGATAATTCCGAAGAGACGAAAGAAGGTGAGAAAGTATTTGAATATTAACGGACTCAGAAGAAATGTCGAAAGATGTCGGATAATGCGAAAAATGACTGTTAAGTGACTGGTATATAACACGGTTTTGACAGCCTTTTTTTATATACTTTTCTTTGTGGTGTTTTAAGGAAAGGTATAACAAGGAGAAGAATTATATTTGCATCAAAGAAAGTGCTTAAGACAACAAAATGGGAATAAAAAGCAAAGTGTTGTGATCGAACTGGTTGCAGCACTTTTTTATTCGACATTTTTCGAGAATTGTGGGACACCACATATCCGGTCACCGCCATGCTCCGATTTGATTTCTATACGAAAAATCAGATCGGAGGAAAGATAAATGGCTTATAACAAGACAAGTGAAGAACGAAAGTGGAATTATTGGAAAGAACAGGAAGAAAAGAAACTGCGTGAACTGGGAATGGAAGAAGAGAAGATCCAAAAGCTGCGTCAGATGGACCGGGAAGATTTTCTGGAAGAGCGCAGATACCGGGAACATCTGGATGAAACGATGCAGGATATGGATTCCATAAAAGAAAAGGACAGCGAGCTGTTTGCAAGGGATGTAAAGGAGCTTCTGGATCACATAGGTGATAAGCGAATCTATGAACTATTGAAAGAAACGGAGCATCAGACACTGGAAATCCTCTTACTCAGTACATGGGGATATTCTGGAAGAGAAGTTGCTAAGATTATGGGAATGGCAGAACAGACGATTTATACCAAAAGAAACCGTTTGAGAAAAAAATTAAAAAATTTATCAAAAATTGAATAATTATGGCGTTTTTCGTCGGCTATTTAATAGGCAGGTAAATTTTGCCAGTGTACTTTGACAACCTCATACCAGCATTACAGGTACGTTCCCGTAAGTAGAAGCGTGGCAGGAAGACGCGAGGACAGATGAAAAGGGCATGGAAGAAATCAGACCAGAAAGTGAGAGGCAGAGTTCTTTTGTGGCGTTTTCGTTTCGAGCGAATCATCTTTAACTAAAACAAGATCATGGCGGTCTTTTGCGAAGATCACTTACGAGGGGATAATGATACATAGGAACTGCCAGTGAGCAGGGGATGGACTTTGGGTTGTAATCAGCAAGACATTTAGAAAATCCATGAGCGGTGCGATGCCAAGCATCCGCCTGTAATGTTCCCGTAAGGCAAAGGGGGGGAGTCGAGGACAAATACAATGCCAAAAATCAAAAGTATAAGAAATCAAGGAAGAATGTGTCGTTGATATCAGATACATGCGGCTGTAGGAGTATTTCTTTACAGCCGTATTGATGTGGTATCAGCAGACATATCAGGTAACAAACTATGTATTACAGAAAAGAGTATTTGAAAAGAGCGCATCGGGAGATCGATACGATCTTCCGGGTGCTGTTCCCGGAACATGGGATGGCAGTAAGGGAAGAACAGATCCTGTTATGCCACGAAATGCTGGATAACCTGCTGGGAAGAAATATAGCACTGTGTGACGCAGGTGTCGGCATTGGGAAAACTTATGCCTATCTGGTGGCTTGTGTTCTGATGAGAAAGTATTCTCTTCTTGCAGACGGATATTCTCCATACGAACAGCGTCCAGTTGTGATCTCTACTTCCAGCATTGCACTCCAGAAAGCAATTCTTACGGAATATATCCCTTTTCTCTCCCGGATTCTTCAGGAGAATGGGATAATTCAGGCGCCGCTCAAAGCAGTTATCCGCAAAGGGAAAGAGCATTTTGTCTGCGATGAGAGATTAGCGCAACGAATCGTTGCAATCAAAGAGAAAAATAAAAATGCATTGCAGAAAGAAGCGCTGCTGTCTCTGAGAGAACACTACGATATGGATGAAGTGTCCGGATTAAGTGGATTTGACAGAAGGATGGTAAGCGTACCCAAGTTCTGTTCAAAGGAATGCCTGAAAAAAGGTTCCTGCCGGTATCAGCAGTATCTGGAACATTCCAGAGATGATGAAATGTTCATCCAGATCTGCAATCATAATTATCTGCTGGCAGATGGCTATCACAGACTGCAGGATTACCGTCCGTTACTAAAAGACTACCGGGCATTGATCGTAGATGAAGCACACAAACTGCCGGATGCGGCAAAGCAGATGTTCGGGAAGAGCCTGTGTTATGACGATATCCGGGAGATCTGCTTTTATCTTGGAAAAGAATATCAGGGACCGGAGATAAGAAAACTGTCCGGGACGATCCGGATGGTGCTGGATGTGATAGGAGAAAACCACAGAACCAGATACGGGTTAAAAGAAGAATTTCACATGACAGAAGAGTGTGCCATGTATTTATATGAAGGGATACAGACCATGAATAAGATCATAGAAAAAATAGAAAAGAAGATCCCGAAGTGGATCAGAAATAAGCTGGAAGAAACCAGAAGTGTGTTGGAATGCTTTTTCCATCAGGATAAGAAGTATGTACTGCATCTGAAGCAGGACCATGATCACAGGATTATATTGTGTGCATCCAGCAGACGGATTCCACAGTATCTGGATCAGATGTTGTGGGGCAGAGGAATGGGAGCGATTCTTACAAGCGGAACTTTAAAAACCGGACAGGGATTTTCCCATATTCGGAAAATGACAGGACTACAGGGAGTACGGAGAGTCCGGGAATATGTGGCAGACTCCCCGTTTGAATATCAGAAGAACTGTCTGTTATATCTGCCAAAGAATTTGAAGACATGCAGAAGAGAAAGTCAGGAAGAGGCAGAGATGATAGCAGGCCATATCCATTCACTGATCTGTTCGACTTACGGGCATACGCTGGTGCTGTTTACATCTTATCATTTGATGGGAAACGTTTACCAGATGTTAAGGGATGAAATTCCGTTCCCGATGATAGAGGTGTGGAGACATTCACCGGAAGAGATCACAAGATTTAAACAGATGGACAATGCTGTCCTTTTTGCAGCCGGCTCCTGTTGGGAAGGAGTAGACTTCCCTGGAGATATGGTATCTTCGCTGATTATAGTAAAACTGCCCTTTGCTGTTCCTGATCCCATCAGTGAAGCACAGAAGAAGGAATATGCCAGCCTGAAAGATTATATTCAGGCAGTGATTGTTCCAGACATGCAGAAAAAACTAAGACAGGGATTCGGACGTGCGCTCCGCACCGAGACAGATACTTGTGTCGTGTCCATTTTAGACGAGCGTGCAGGAGAAGGTGGCAGGTATCATGAGGAAGTAATGTGTGCGCTTCCGAGCTGCAAGATGGCAAAAGATATCAAGGATGTCCAGCACTTTATCCGAAACCGGAAAGGCGTGGAATACTACCTGTAACCGTTCGTGGTTCTGCTACAGAAAAAGCAGATTTTGCACGAAAAGTTTTGTGGTATTTCAAGGGCGTTTTCGGTGAGATTGTTGGTATTGATGAATAGCTATTTCGGCATGAAGTGGGTATACTGTGTATAGCGTTAGAGGAAAGGCGGTGAGCAGTATGAAACGATACAAAGTGGAAACACAGAGGGAAGGCTCGGTAAAATATTTCTTTATCCGGGATATGGAATCGTTGGAAATCGTGTTGCTCCCAAGCAAATATCTAATGCATCAGGTCAGGGCAAATCGTTCTCCGAACACAATACGGAGAAATGCATTCGCCCTTGCCTATTATTGGGAATATCTGCTGGAAAACGAAAAGAAAGCAGAAGATATCTATGAGATGGATTACGAAACACAATATGATTATTTCGCAGAATATCTAAAATGGCTGAAAGCCGGAAAACATACTGACAATTTAGAAAATGGACCACAGAATAAAACCTGTAACGCTTACTTAAAAGAAGTGTTCAGGTTTTATTGTTTTTTAGAAGCGGTCAGAAATAACGGTTCTTACTTATCCGTTCTTTCTTATAACCAGCCGATTACAAAAGCAAATGCCATTGGAGTCAGAAGAACACTGCGTTCCCGCTCTTTTAAAGGGTATCTGAAAGAAGAGGAACGGGATGTGAGGGCAGCCGAAAAGAATGAAATCATTACGATTCTGGAAGCCTGCACGAACTGTCGGGATCAGGTATTGATTTTGCTGACATCAGAACTTGGATTTCGTATCGGTGAAATCTTAGGAATTGATTATACGAAAGATATCGACTACGAAACCCATGAAATCAGGGTGAATTTCCGAGAGGACAACGAGAATGATGCAAGGGCAAAAAATGCAGAAGAAAGAAGAGGACGTCTCAGCGATGACACCTTTGAATTCCTGCTTTATTACATCGGAGAATACTGGGACATCCTGCAAAAACAAGAATATCTGTTTATCAACATCAAAGGGGATACGACAGGAAAACCAATGAAGGTAGACAGTGTTTACGATATGTTTGAGAGGATGGAGAAAAAGACCGGAATCAAGATCACCCCACACATGCTTCGGAGATATTATGCAAATACCAGATGGGAAGCGGACTGGCCACTGGAAATGATCAGTCAGGCATTAGGCCATAAACATCTGGATACAACCATACGGTATCTGAATGTTTTAGATGACAAGCTAAGGACAGCAAGTCAGGAATTTTACCGTCGATATTCCAATCTTTATAATGTCAATCAATTTTTGAAAAGCAGGAGGTGAAAATAAATGCCGGCAAGATTGTATGCCTTTGTGCCGGAAGAGCAGAACCTATCCAATGCAGAGCGGGAACAACTGATTGAAGGACTGGAACGGGAATTAGATGAATATTATGAACAAAAATGTGGAAAGGGCAGTCTGGAAACATATTTGATTCAGAATGAGATCTGGCACTTGTCAGAGATCAATTATCAGGTGAGAGCCGGATATCAAAAATATCTGAGAGAATATTATGTGGATTCGACGGTGCGTAATTATCTGCTCGGAATAGATCGTGTAAAGTTGCGGCTGATCATAGAAAATGCGCAGACCTTAAAAGGAAAGTGGAATGCCCGGAATCATCCGGAGCTGCTCCATGACATTCTGTTCCTGCGGTATCATCCCAATCCGGCGATTGCAAAACGATATGAATATACGACAGATATTAGTAAGCTGGTCTGGGATTTCAGAGTAAAAGGTTCAGATATATGCAAACAGCAGATTTTAACGGTTCTGGAAGATATCGTGCAACAGAAAATAACTATGAAAGAATGCACCAGACATCTAAACGGATTGAAAAGTGTATATGAATTTTGCATGCAGGAACAGATTGAAGATCTCAGATATCTTACACAGAAGCAGTTCGACAAAATTGAAAACTATGGGGACACGGACTATAAAAAGAAATGCGCAAAACAGGAGCTTAGAGCGTGTCAGGAATATATTTTCTGCCATGCAAAAAATATTGCATGGGACTCTACTGTCTGGTACATGGAAAGATTATATCTGGAAGAATACCGGGTGAATCCGTCTAATCCTGTAAAAATGATTTCTTTTATGAGCATAGAAAGGACAGATAACAGAGAACTTGTTCAAGAATATATAAAATACTGTTTGGGAGTCACACACTTAGCATTAAGTGTAATACATACTGAATTTTATCGAATTCAAAAATTTGTTGTCTGGCTGGAAGAAACAACGGAAATCAACTTGAAACAAGTGTCAGAAAATGAAATAAAGAAATATTTTCAAACTGTCTCTTATACACATCTGACGCTGCCGACGATCTTACGCGTGTAGATC
>OWJA01001289.1_pt1 | contig 10152 bp, 6 predicted proteins | sample 1732901 | NCBI WGS metagenome assembly OWJA01 (sample SAMN05065766, study PRJEB22554) | human gut metagenome | biome: ENVO:2100002; feature: ENVO:00000062; material: ENVO:00002003 | host: Homo sapiens | place: USA | reverse complement strand
TTCCCATCCATTAAGATACAGGACTGTAGAAGAAATCGTGTTCGTACAGGTTCCCGTTTCGTCGATTAATTCGGAACCGCTAAATAAAATAATCTCTGCATCATCTTGACAGGCTGATATACAAAAAGTCATGAGAGAGAGGAGAAAGAAGCCTAATAAAGTTTTTGTTTTCATATTTTCAGTGGTATGGTTAAATCGCGGCATATGCCATTGTTTTGCAAAGATATAAAGTATTTGTAAAAAAAAGACTATCTTTGTATGGAAAAAACACAGCTATCTGTATTCAAATAAAAAGCATGACTTTAAAACACTATTATAGTCTCATTCTCAGTCTAATGACTACTCTTTCCATTTCGTCTCAACAAGTCGTTGTCACGGAGCTTCCTACTCAAAGATTGTTACCGGTAGCACATATCCACCGGATTCTTCAGGATAGCGAAGGTTATATGTGGTATGCAACAGAAGGCGGAGGCCTGTGCCGTGACAACGGTTATCAGATTAATGTCTTTCGTTCGGACTTAAATACGCCTCACCTGCTATCCAGCAACGACATTACCTGTATAACAGAAGACAACGGACATCATATCTGGTTCGGCACCAAACGTGGTTTATACAGATTAGATAAAGCTAATTATCAAATCAACGAAATAACAGACGGGGAACTCAAGAAGCAAAGAGTCGATGCTGTCCGGGCTATTCATGACGGCACTATCTGGACTTCGGCCGAAGGTATGATTTACCACTTTTCCAGTGAAGGCAAATGTCTTGGAAGTTATCCTTCAGAATGGAAGGGTACAAGACGAAACGTTACTGACTTTTACGAAGATGGAAAACATCAACTTTGGGTACTGCAAGGATCGGGAGGTCTTTTACAATATCATCCGTCAACAGACAGCTTCTCGCCTTATCAATGGACATGTGATGCATCGCCCATACAAATGATTGAAGATGTACAAAATGATTGCTATTGGGTGGCTACTTGGGGAAAAGGAGTTGTACAATTAATCCCTTCTTCCAATCCACAATCGGAGGAAGTAATCTGTAAGTTACAACCCGTCACCTTAGAAGGGTACGAACAGACACCGCATAAAACTCAAATACTGGGATTACTTAAAGACAGCCGGCAGGAAGTGTTGTGGGTTTCAGCGATGGACGATTTATATGCTTACCGAATTGTAGATAATGCACTTCACCCCGTCGATACGGAAAGTTTTCTTCCTAAAGGCAAAAAGATATTGGATAGAATCATTGAAGACCGTGCCGGCAATGTATGGGTTCCAGGATATTCTCCCCATACGTTTATCCTCTCGTTCGACGCCAACAAAATCAAACGTTACCCTACTTCTGCCATGTCCGCTATTACCGGTTATCCGGTGATGGCAGACAGAACGATTCAAGAAGGGGACTATTATTGGATATGGCAGGGAAGAACCGGATTATCCATCTACCATCCTGCTTCCGAACAGATTTCTTTTGCATCGGATTTTTCCGAAGAAACAGGAAAGTATAATATCATAAAATGTATCGAGAAATGTCATACTCAACCCGGAATCTGGGCTGCATCCGATAATGCGTGTCTATTGTATCTGCAACATGAAGGCATGAAGATGAAACTGACAAAAGAGATCCAACTGCCGGATGCCCGACAGATTCGTGTATTAAGCGAGGACAATCAGGGAAACTTATGGATAGGCACAGAAAATGCCATCTATCAATATTCTCTTTCCAAAGGGGAACTCAAAAAGTTTCAGGGGAGTGCGGATATGATAAACGACCTGGCAGTTGCCCCGGACGGAACGATATTCTGCATTACAGAAGCATTGGAGTTCCAATATTTTTCCCCGGAAGGAGAAGGACATACGATTCGGAAAGGAGAAAACTATTCATCTGTCCTCATCGCTCCTGATGGTAAAGTGTGGGTAGCTACTTTGGAAGGAAATGTGTACAGCTATCATCCGCAAACTAAAGTTATCTCCCGGGAAGAGAATGCCTGCAACACAAACGGAGATGCTATCAAAGGAATGGAGATAGACAACTTGGGACATTTGTGGATATTGGCAGACCCATACGTAAAAGAGTACAACCCTACGAATCATTCATTTAGAATACTGTATAATTCCGACCGCTTCATTCAAGTGGATTATTTCCTTTCCATCCGCAAAATGAAAGACGGAACGATTTGCCTCGGAGGGATCGGTGCTTTTTGTCTGATTACCCCATCTGCAGAGCTGGATCAATCTCCCAACGATATAAAGCCCGTTATATCCTCCATCAAAATAGACGGAAAAACACAAATAACAGGTATAAATACCCGGCAAATAGAATTGAATCCTGATAATATCAATGTAGAAATATCCTTTTCTACGCTAGAACACTTACACGCCGGACAAATCAGTTATGCCTACCGTCTGAAAGGATGGGATGCAAGCTGGAAGTCACTTCCTCCGGGAGTAAACACTGCGTATTTCACCAAACTTCCCAAAGGCAACTACACATTGGAAATTAAAGCGACGGACATTCACGGTTGTTGGGCACAGCCCATATCCTGCCTGCAAATCAATCGTCTACCGGCATGGTACGAGACATGGTGGGCATACGCCCTTTATATGCTTTCTTTTATTCTGATAGCGGCAGGAGTCATAAAGTTCTACTTCAACCGTCTGCACCGGAAGCAACAGGAACAGTTGGAAGAACAACTGACACAGATGAAATTCCGTTTCTTTACGAATGTCAGCCACGACTTACGCACTCCACTGACGCTGATTATCACTCCTCTGAGCAGTCTGCTTTCGGAGATGCAGGACGGCAAGTTAAAGCAACAGTTATCTTCCATCTATCGCAATGCTGAAGAGTTGCTGCAATTAGTCAATCAATTACTGGATTTCCGCAAACTGGAAGTGAGCGAAGAAAAACTGAATCTGACGAATGCAGATATCAGTGAATTTGTCACAACTACTTGCGAAGCATTCAAGTCGTATGCGAACAACAAGCAGATTCGCTTTTCAGTCATACCACTGAAACAAACGCTTTATATGTATCTTGACCGGGATAAAGTACACAGGATTCTCTACAACTTACTCAATAATGCTTTCAAATTTACACCTCCGGAAGGAAGAATCGATGTGTTTTTCAAAATGGAGAACAGAGGAGGGATACAATACGTCTGCATCATCGTGCAGAACACCGGACAGGAAATAGCAGCAGATGAACTTCCCCATATATTCGACCGCTATTATCAGATCGGGGCAAACACCCACAGACAGGCAACAGCAGGAAGCGGCATCGGACTGCATATTGTGAAAGAATATGTCGCCATGCATCAAGGTTTTATAGAAGTGGAAAGCAATAAAGAAGAAGGAACTGAATTTTGTATCTATCTTCCGACCAATCTGGTTGATAAACGTTTGCTACCGAGAGAGGAGAATATACCGGATGAATCCGGAGCAACTGAAACGAACTCATCAGATGCCCGGAAGACCATTTTGATTGTAGAAGACAATGAAGAATTCCGCCAATTCATGTATCAGCAGTTATCACAAGAATATCAGGTATGGGAAGCCTCCAACGGAGAAGAAGCGGAAGCCATCGCCAATGAGAAAGAAGTGGATATCATTGTGAGTGATGTCATGATGCCGGGAATGGACGGGTTTGAATTATGTCTCCGGCTGAAAGAGAATATGAAGACTTCACACATCTTCATTATCCTGCTTACTGCCCGCACAGGTGACGAAAACGAACTGGCAGGATATCAGTCGGGAGCAGACTGCTACCTGACAAAACCCTTCAACATGGATATTTTAAAGAACCGGATCCAGCATCTGCTGGCATTGCAGCAAAAACGGAAACAGATATTCTTGTCAGGCATTGAGGTTAATGCGGAAGATCTCACTTCCTCCAAAGTAGACGAACGATTTCTGGAAAAAGCAATCGAACTGGTCGAAAAGAATCTGGATAACAGTGATTATAGCGTGGAAGCTTTCAGTGACGACATGTGTATGAGCCGAATGAATCTTTACCGTAAACTGCAAATTATCACCGGACAGAAACCCACAGAATTTATCCGAAGCATCCGTTTGAAGAAAGCTGCCGGATTACTGACTCATACGGAACTGACCGTTATTGAAATATCGGAAAAAGTGGGATTCGCTACACCGAGTTATTTCAGTAAATGTTTTAAAGAGATGTTCGGAGTATTGCCTACCCAATATCACTCGCAGGATTAAAGGAAAAAAGGACGTCCCCGGGGGAAAAAGGGAATGGGAAATACGGGAACGTCCTCAAAACATAACAATACAGAAATACGGACTTTCACAAGGGCACATTTCTGTCTCTCTTATGCAACACTCCCTTCTATAAAAATATGGAGGAAATATCTGGAGAGGATATTATTATGTGGGAAATTTAGTTTATAGTCTTAAAAGCAATCTGATTGCATCAAAGTGATGAACGATAGGCAGTCCGGATATATTCTCCTACCGCATTGTCATCATTGATTTCTATGTATTTTTTCAATAAATCCGCAAAACCGGATTTTATCTGTTCCGTTTGTTTGTTCTCGCAGGCTGTGGAATATTCATCAACAGCCATGAGAAAATCCTGCATCCGTTCATTTAGCATTGTTCCTCCCGTACAAACCACATCGGAAATATCGGCTTGGATACTGCCATTTTCTATGACGACAGGGAGGCGGTATTCCAGTCCCGATTTGCTGGCACGAATAGAAAGCACTTTTACTACGGGCGACACAATAGTCACCGTATCGGCAAAAGCAAACTTTCCGTGGATTATTTCTGCACTATCTACCGGCTGCCCGCTCGAAGCATCTTTCATATAAACCATTTTTCCTTCGAATTCGGGCAAAGGTGCACTGCCGTTAATCTCGTAACCTTTTATCTGATGCCCGGTGCAAGCCGCTATCAAGCATACTCCCGAAAGAAAAGATAAAAGTTTCACATATCTGTTCATTAAGCTCTTCATTCTTCTTTAAAAAAGAAAAGCCGCCCGCACTATCAGCTGAACGGCTTTCTCTTTTCATTCATACATTTGTATAATCATTCATCCTTAGAATCTGAATCCCAGTTTCACCATAGGCATTTCAAATATCTTGATGTTGTGGTGACTGACATTATATTTATCAAATCCTTTCGGGCAAATCTGTATCAGGTCATAGCGGTAAGCCAGAGGGTGCATTTCGAAACCGAAAACGAAACCTTTGGCAATGCTATACTCGATACCTGCTACGGCAGCTACTTTGAAACCGTACATCTGACCGGCTTTACTTCCGGAAACATAGATCTGTGACGGAAGTTCTTCCGAGTCGTCACTATCCTTATAGGTGTCTCCAGTGTATGGTTCGGTCGTTTCAATGCGTGCCATCTGGAAGCCGAGTGCGCCTCCGAGATACGGATGAATACGTTCGTTGCGAGTCTTGAAATAGTAGTTGGAACCGACAGATACATACCAGTTGTTGGTCATCTGCGCATTGATATAACTTTGCGCAGGGATAATCATGTCGGGTACACTGTTGTCTCCTTCTACATAGTCTTTCTTTGGAGTGAGGCTGACGTTCATGCTGAACTGGAAATTTACATCCCAATTGTCAGACACGAAATACTTACCTTCAATTCCAGCTATATTGACCAGACTATTATTATTCAGACTCCCGATGTTCAGATAGCGGTTCAGATCGCCGGAGTTATCCGTTCCTCCATTGGGAAGTCCGACTACTCCTCCGTCATTGGAGAACTTAGGAAGCAGATAAGAGGTGTTCTCGTTAAAGAACTTTCCGCTACCAAGCAGGACTGAAACCTGCCACTGTCCTTTCTTCGGGGCAAACGACGCATCATCACTGCTGCTGTAACGCTGCGCCATTGAAGGCGCAGCTGTCATACAGGTCAGCAAAAGTAATGTGCATAGTTTTTTTATCATCTTGTTACTTTTACGTAGTTAGGAAATTATTTCAAGAAGATAGCAAGAAGTGCTTTCAACTGAGCGCTTGCAGTATCATAATCTGCCTTGGCAGCATCATATTCAGCCTGTTTTACTTTGATATTTTCCTGAATATTTGCAAATGATTCAGTAATATAATCTGTATCAGTATAAGTACCTGCTGCTAATTTCTCTATATTTCTCTTAGCTTTAGCAACATCGGCCTTAGCGGCAGTAACATCTGCCAGAGCAATCATATGTTCTTCCTTAACCAAGTTTTTGATAGCTTCCAAAGAACCTAAATCACCATTAGTAAAGTTATTATTCAAATAAACAGTGATTTCCGTTTCAATCTTACCTTTGATAATTTCATTATTGCCGTATTCTTTTTGTACTGTTACAATATTATCATTTACTTCTTTAAAGACTTTATCATAAGCAGCCTGGGCTTCGTCGTTAGCTTTCTTAGCTTTATCTACAGCATCCGCCAAAGCAGCATTTGCTTTATCTTGAACAGTCTGTTCTACAGCTTTTTGAGCAGTAAATGCTTCTTTCAAAGCTTTATAAGTTTCTACCTGATCAATTATAGCTTGTAGACTAGCCGTTTCTGCTGTTGCCCAAATCATCTTACCAAGAGAACCATAATTACCATTCTCCAAGGCATCTACATGATTACCACCAGCGGCAGCTATTACTTCGTCCTTAGATACAGGCAATCTTCTTGGATTATTACCTGAATTGAAATTATCGCTAAATACAGCAGAAGAAGCAGATTTCCACTTTTCCAATGGAGTCTTTACACTGGAATCTTGCTCTACATCTATTAATTTTCCAATATTTTCTTTACTAATTTCATTTGCAGTAGTAATGTCACCAGCATCCCAAGTGATAAAGCCTAAATCTACTCCAACAACTTTCTTAAAGTTATCAGCGTCTGCTATCAGCCAATCAGAGATTTTTTTCGTGTCATTTCCTTTTGTTACACTTACCTTAGTTACTTGTGCTTCTTTAGCCAATGCATCCTTATAATATGCAACTAAAGCCGTAGCTACAGCATCAATATTAGCTTCTTTTTTTCTATCTTCTGGTTTTAAGTCCATTATATTTCTTTATTGCAGCATTAGCGGCTGCCTCTGATTTCTCCAAATCTATTTTCAGACTTTCATCATAAGCTGCCATTGCATCTTCCCATGCTTTATAATCTGTAGCATAGTTCTCTTCTGCCTCTTTTTGTGCTGCAAGAGCTGTAGCCAATTGTGGTTTGGCCCATTCTATATTTTCCAAATCAACACCTTTAGTAGCCTTATCAATCAGCTTAATCCAACCATCAATCTGACTTTGTGCTTCAGTAATTTGTATACCTTTATTATAGGCAAAAGTACCAGTACTAGAAATATAACCAGCAACAGTTGTTCCACTAGGTATTACATCATTCAATCCCTTCTTTACTTCAGCCTCTACTTTCTTAGAATAAGCTGCAGCTGTTTTAGCTTTGTTCTTGTCAGAGTTCTGTTTATTTTTAGCAGTTTCCAACTTATCGCTAGTAGCTTCCAAGTCAGATATCAGTTTAGGATTAGCAACTTCTAGCTTGCCTTTTTCAATATTATACTGTTGTTCCTTAACTTTTGCAGCAGCAATTTCTTCTTCCAGCTTCTTGACTTCAGCTTCCCAATCTGCAACAGTAGTATACTCATTATCCAAGATAGCTTTCAAGTTATCAGCATACTCCTGCGTCATCTCTAAAGCAGATTCTGCATTTTTCAGTGCATTATCCAAGACCGCTTCTAAATTATTATCAGCTACTATATCAGAATAGTTAGCTAATTGTTCCTGAAGTTTTTTCAAGCTACCGGCTTTATAGCCACCCACAGACTGGGTAGGATCTTCAGTAATAAGATAAACATAATACTTAGTCTTAGAAGAATTAGTCTCCGTGCTTTCATCCGGATTTGTAGTAGTAGTGGAATTCGCAACTACCGATGATAGAATTCTAGTGATAACAGTTGTTGAATATCCATACATTGCCTTGTCCATTGCCTGTTTTGCATAGGCAACTTGCGCTTGTACACCATTCAAACGAGCTTGTTCTTCATCTGTCAGCAATAACTTGGAAGCTTCAATCTGTTCCATAGCTTGTTTGTAAGCTTCCTGTGCTTTAGCAGTGGCTGTTTCGGCAAGAAGCATTTTTTCCTTATACTGCTCAACAATCAATGCCTTTTCATTTTCCCACTTAGTTTTGTCAGCTTCCGCTTTTGCAATGGCAGCTTTTGCTTGTGCAGTAGCAGCTTCTTCCTTTTCAATCAGGAGTTGCTTCAACTGAATATCCAGTTCATGCAACTGCAAATCAATTTCTGCAGATTTATTCTGAAGTGCCAAACCTGCATTAACTAACTCTTGCTCTGCAACCTGTGCTTTTCTCAATTCAGCCTCTACAAGCTCAACTGCAGCTTGAGCTTTGATAAATTCAGACTTTGCTCCCCTAAGTTCTGCAATGCCTTCCGGTTCATCGGTATCAATACATCCCGTGAATGTCGCCGTCGTACCTGCCATGAGCAAGGTTGCGACTAAATACGTCCATTTTCTCATAAAAGTAAATTAAATGTTATACAATTAATAAATAAAAAATTTGTTTGTACTAATTCATGATTTATTTCGCTTCACTCCCCCTCTTCCCGTTACTTTGTAGGTAACGGGAAAACCCTTGTGCCTGCTCTTTTGGAGTAGTCTATACTAGAAAATAATACGATATATGACGAATCTTCTTACCCCTGCTTATGAGAAAAAGTAGAGGGGCGGGAAATCTATTGCAAAATTTAGACGTTAACAAAGTTCTAAGACAAAGAATCCACGTGTTCTTCTGTGTTTATTCCTATTTTGAGTAGTTTATTAGAAAAAATGTACGATTTTGTTTGGATGTTTTAAGAAATATGCTCATATTTGCAGCGTCTTTTCTTCCCGTTACCTACAAAGTAACAGCACTAAAAATCAGCTACTTGCCACAAGCATAGATCCTTTTCAGCGAAGACAGAATCGTCACATTCGCTTCATCTATTTTCTTATTCTTAAAAGGTTTTAGATAAGTCTCTGTGACGATAATGGATGAATGTCCCATCGCCTCTGAAATAATGCCTGGATGTATCTCGCAATAATATGCCATTGTAGCCCAGGTATGCCGAGCCGTATACGAGCTTAAATCAGAAGTCAATGCAAGTACTTGTTTCAGCAACAGAAGTTGATAGTTAAAATTACGCAAAGCTATCTGATATTCCCTGTAGGTAGCTTCCGTACTCTCTCTGCCAGTCAGTATGGGAAAAAGATAAGGAGAAGCAGAATCGGTGTTCATATACTTTTTCATCAGTTTCATAGTTTCCGGCAGAAGCGTCACGGTCAGAAGCCTTCCGGTTTTTCTACGACGATAAGTGAGTACATTCCCCACTATATCCTGCTTTTTAAGATACGCAAGATCTACGAACGGCATACCACGAAGCATGAACATTAAGAAAAAGTACGCGCGCGTACGTTGCAATTCTCCTCTTCCCTGATGAATTTGTTTGGGAAGCTCTTTCATCAGCCGTTCCATATCCTCCTTTTCCAGTGCACGCTTCCTATCGGCACGCGTCCCTGTATAGACATACCGGAAATGATGCGGTATATAAGACGCCATCCGACGGTCGACCGCACGGTTGTATACCGCTCTCAACGTACGCATATAGGTTGAAACCGTGTTCCAGCTACACTCCTTTTCCCGCAAATACGTTTCAAAACTTTTAAGAAACTCCTGATTCACTTTCTTGAATGACAGATTCCTGCTCCCGTTAAATGCAATGATAGCATTCATGCTACTCCTGTAAACATGAGCAGTTCCATAGTTCCCACTTTTTCGAAGCCCTTCAGCTACTTCCTTCATAAATGAAATCAAATTCCCCATTTTTATTAATTTTAGTTATCACTCAAGCATGTCCCTGAAGAAAAGCGCCCTCACCGCAATTCCCCCCAATGCTCTTTATTCCAAATCTCAACATATCATCATACAAATATAATGAATTATGTTTTCTTTATATACACCCGATGTGTTCCTCTGCCATCAATCCCGATGCCGGAACCGGGTGTATACGCCCACTGGCGTAATTCATTGGTAGCCGCTGTACGCAGCAAACCTGTCAGTTTCCGGTATTCGTAGACCGTCAGAAAAGGATGTTCCTCCAGATATCTAACAGCCAATGC
>OWJA01001265.1_pt1 | contig 10287 bp, 9 predicted proteins | sample 1732901 | NCBI WGS metagenome assembly OWJA01 (sample SAMN05065766, study PRJEB22554) | human gut metagenome | biome: ENVO:2100002; feature: ENVO:00000062; material: ENVO:00002003 | host: Homo sapiens | place: USA | reverse complement strand
ACGAGATCTGCGCATGTCTCGTGGGCTCGGAGATGTGTATAAGAGACAGGTCGTTATCATTCCGGCAATGGCAGTTGTTCTGGGCGAAGGCATCAACGACGTAAAGGGTGGCCCCGGCCTGATGTTCGTTTACCTCGTAAACGTATTCAACGCAATGCCTGCCGGCCGTATCATCGGCGCGATCTTCTACATCTGCGTACTGTTCGCAGGCGTATCCTCCATCGTAAACCTGTACGAGGCACCGATCGCCTTCCTGCAGGAGCACTTCAAGTTCAAGCGTGCAGCAGCCGTTGGCATCATCGGTGTGATCGGTCTGGTCGTTTCCATCGCAATCCAGCCGTGGACCTCTCAGTGGATGGACGTTGTTTCCATTTACATCTGCCCGCTCGGCGCTGCTCTGGCCGGCATTATGTTCTTCTGGGTACTGGGCAAGGAAAAGGCAGTTGCTGCTGTTAACGAAGGCGCTAAGAAGCCGATCGGCGGCTGGTTCTTCCCGCTCGGCAAGTGGGTATACGTTATCTGTGCAATTGCTGCACTGATCCTCGGCGTTATGTACGGTGGCATTGGCTAATCCCTCAAGCCGTCACCGATCTTTCAAAAGACGTTCATGGAGTTTATGAATCGTCTGTATCCCCCCTTTTGTCCCTGTCTCCCGTCACTGCTGTGTGACGGGGGACACACTTTTCTAATTAGAAATTAGCAATCAGCAGGCAGTAATCGCTGCATGCAAAGCAAAACCCCGGCTTTGCCGCACTTGACAAAACCGGGGCTGTTCGGGTATAATATACCCAAGGGATGCTGTTCAGGCAGTCAGACCTTATTCAATCAGGATTTTTAGTCACTGACCGTTCGGGCCTAATCGAGCGGTCAGTGCGCTTTTATACAGAAATAATATACCCATTTAACCAACTTGATACATACCGCTAAATGTTCTTAAATCGTCACTTTTGACGTAATTTGCTTACAATTACAGAAAGATACTTCACGTTTCATTTTATAGCTTTTCATAGCTTTGCCGTGAAAAGTAGTAAATAGAGTGGTACGTTCCAACCCCAAAATCCTTATCCCATCAGATTCGCAATTTCGTTCTGCGCGGATTCAATAGATGGGTGTGCATATACGTTCATGGTAATGTCAATGCTGGCGTGACCCATGATGTATTGCAGGTTTTTGGGGTTCATATTTTTGCTCGCAAGGCGCGTACAAAAAGTATGCCGCAGGATATGGGGTGAAATTGGCGGCAGCTGCTCGCGGTGCGTGCTGTTATAACTGGGTACCATCAACAGCAACACCTTGCGATAATGGTACGGACAATACGGCGTGCCATCGTCTTGTAGAAACACGAAGTCGCTGTATCCATCGATTTCGACAGATTGCAGACCGTTCCGCTTTTCCAGAACTTTTTTGAATGTCTGGTAGACTTCCGTACACATGGGAACTTTACGAATACTCTTTTTGCTTTTTGGTGTTTCAATATAAAAATCCGTACCCGACAGATAGCAAAGCTGATGATTGATATTGATGACCCTGTTATCGAAGTCCAAGTCGTTGACCGTCAGACCGCAAAACTCGGAGATTCGCAGACCAGTCCGCAACAGCAGAAGAATTGCGTCATAATACGGACGATAACGCTCGGTGTTGAGAATATACTCCAACAGCTGTTTTTCCTGTTCTTCGGTCAATGCGGCTCTTTCTTCGGTATCATCATGGAGTACCGTCTTTAACGCAAACTCAAAGGGATTTTTGCGGACTAAGCCATCTCCTATCGCAACCCGAAATGCGGCACTGATCGCCCTTTTCGTATTGTTGATTACGTTATAGGAATAAGTATCGTCCATGCGGATAGCCCATTCTTTCGCGTCAGAGGGCTTGACCGCCGAGATATTCGTGGAACCGATTTTGTCGTTAGCTAAAAGTTTGGCAGTAAACTGACGGTTTCTCTGCGTGTTTCGTTTCACGTTGCTGTGCAAAGCAACATATTTAGCATACAGGTCACTTACCGTCAGTTTTCGATTCGCCGTGGAAATCCCCTCGGCTAAATCGTTTTGTATCTCCTTTTCCTTATCGCGCAATGAAATACAGTCACGCTTTCCAGCAGGAACTTTATCCGTTGCGACCAGTTTCCAAGAATAGATTGACTGTGATTGTCCGTTTGCGTCAACGTATTTGTAAAGGTATCTTCCGTCTTTTCTCTGGCTCTCTCCAGTCCGTAGTACGCGACCTTTAGAATCGCGTCGTTTCTCTGACATGGTATCGCTCCTTTCCGTTCGTTGGGAAAGAGCCTTGATATGACAATATGATTATAACATAGCGGTAGTAAAATATCACCCTTTTACTACCGCTGTTGTTGTCATTCAAGGCAAGCGGTTAGATGACATCTAATTCATCAATGAACTTTTCAAACTGCTTTCGCTTAATTTGAATGCGATTGCCATTCATCAAGTACCACGGTGCATTGGGATTTTCCTCTGCCATACGGCGCAGCTTGTTCTCTCCAATGCGGAAATAGCAGGACGCCTCTTTGATTGTCATGGTATATTGCTCGTATACAGGTACTAAAATCTCACTCATGTTGTTGTCCTCCTCTATGTAAAAACGGTGTCTAAGCCGTTGTTAGCGTTATACTGGTGCGTTGCTTTCATAGGGGAGGAGGAACGAAGTCCTCGCCGCCTGTGTCTTTCCTCCTCCCCTCGAACGGTTATGGATAACTGTACCAGTTACCCACAGCCGTTCTTCACCCCTCCACCATTCTCACAGCGGCGGCGCAGAGAGAGAATGAAGTTGAGGAAAGAGAAGTTAAAGTAGATAGAAATAGTTGCTTTGATTAACTCCTTTCGTCAGTGGTGATGATTTGTTTGGTGTCGGTAGTAAGCTGTTTGTAGGTGGAACGAAGCCGTTCGGGAATCTGCTGACCGTCGAGCATTTCCTGTATAATGTTCGTGCCGTTGGTTTCATCTACCATCAAAGCAGTTTTCAGCGTTGCCGCGACCTGTGAGGACAGCCAGTTCAGTGTTCGTTCCCATTTGAACGGTTTGGGCCTTGTGGCCAGTTTCATCTTTTCACGATAGTCACCGATAAAAAGTTCCCACTCGCGGCTGTTCTTCCAATACTCACGGCCTACATCGGGATTGCGGTCAGCAATTCGCATATAGTAATTGATATAAGAAAACGAAATGCGTTCTGCGTCTGCATAAGTGCAGAGGTCTTTCACCGCGTTCAATGCATGATTGTTTTTCAGACGCAATTCAAACCGGTTCTTGACCTCGGTATCTTCAAGGGCGATACCGTTCTTAGAAAGCTGCTCATAGTCCTTTTCGTAAATGCAGAAATACACATTGGAACGAGTTGAACCGAGGTAAAGGGTTTTACCCATACTCTCACTGTACTGTTCATCGACACCCTTTATAAACTCACCGGACGAATATTGCGAGTGCTTGTTGAACAGCGTGATACATTCGCCGGATTCACATTTGCTGATGAGATATGGTATATTCAGCAGTCCTACACGGTCGTTGATAGCAAGGTCAATACGCTTGAATACACAGCCTGGCTCAAACTCAAGACAGTCCCAGAAGAAACCGTACCAACCGCGTTTCTGCTCGTTGAAGATACTTTCGATTTGCCGACAGCCTTGCCCTTTCAGTTCGAGGATAGTGCCGTATGTTTCGTCTGCTGAATGAAAGACTTCGATATTGCCATAATAATAGCGTCCATCGTAGTGATTAAATCGTTTATCTTCGTGTGCCATATGCCGAATCTTTATTTGCAGTATATTTTCGATTACATACTTAGCATTGGTAGTCTTAAATCGGATTTTTACATAGTCAATGAGCATATATAACGGATTCGGTGATAAAATGTCAAAGGCATGTTCGATTTTATCACGCATGAGCGCACTTGCTTTTCGCCGTCCTGTTTCTAACTCGCAATAGTAGGTTTCGGAAATAGCCGCAACGAACGCAAAATCAGCTTGCGTGATTTGAAATTTCTCTCGCCGTGCTTTAAGTCCTTTCTGCCAATCGGCAATATCCATACTGGGCATAATAATCTCCTTTCGGTGACTTCGGATTTCAAAAAAATCAGAAGAAGAATCAGAATGTCAAAATCCTTAGATGTGGTGCAGATTTTGGGGAAAGTTATGAGGGGAACAATGGCGATTGTAACCCCCCTGTTAGTCACGGGGGGTAAGATAAAAAATGGGCGCGGCCAATGCCGCGCCCATTTACTTCAGACAGGCTCACGCCTGCGGCTTTCGCGCTGCACGCCGCAGCGTAAGCCGTCTGACAAATGTGTTGTAAGTAAGCCTGTTTCATTGCCGTTATCCTCCATCAGATTTATTGAGTTTCCTTTGATGATATAATAACATCTGATTTTCAGATTGTCAAGAAAATAATATCTATATCGGATTTACAGATTGACAGGGCTGCGTAACCGTATTACAATGATGGAAAGGAGCGTGTGCAGATGAACCGAATTAAAGAATTACGAAAGGCGAAGAAAATCACCGTTAAAGACTTAGCGGAGCAGTTAGGCATTGCACAGAGTATGCTGACGAACTATGAGAATGGCAGCAGCATTCCGCGCGACCAGAGTATATGGGAAAAGCTGTCCGATTACTTTGAGGTATCTGTCAGCTATCTTATGGGGTTGACTGATACATTCAATACAATACCACCGACCGAAGAAAACGCCACAGTCCGAACGATTACCATTGACGCTGAACAAGTGCAAAAAACCTATATTGACGGAAAACAGCCAATAGAAGTTATAATGTCCAGTTTGGAAGAATATGCGTTGCTGGCAAATATGCAAATGCTCGGTCAAGAAGAAATCGTTTCGCTGTTGCAGACTGTGCAGGCATGGATTCAAGAAAAGCATGATGATAACTGTCCCGTAATAGTATTGCCCGATAGTAAATTGGAGTAAAGCAGATAAGAAAAGACCACTCGAAATTGTGTTCGAGTGGTCTTTGTCATACAAGGCTCAAAAATGGTAAATTCGTAGTAAATTGAGATTTTACGTTTGAACTTTCACGTGTATATAGTGATGGATTTTACGGGTATATGATAGCAACACCAATTAAATGCTGATAAAATATTCGGACTGCTGATTTGGTCGTAGCTTTTATACAGAAAATGTACAGTACAACAACTGCACATACGAAAAGCCGAAGCAATTTCTTCTGCATTTGCGACACCTCCTTTCCTCCCCAAACCGAGGAAAGAAAGAAGGTCTGACCGCTATCGGAACAACATCTGCTTACAGTATAGCATATACGACAGAATATTGTCAATAAACCGTCCTTTCTAGCGGTTTTTGTTGTTATAGCAGAAAAGAGACGAGCCAGGCAGGCTCGTCTCTTTTTATTTTGCATGGAGAAGATTCAGTTAAAGTAAACGATATCTTCCTTCGCCTTTTCGGCGGGTTCTACCGTGATGGCATGCAGCACCGGACCGGGACCGCGGTACTGCGGCAGCTCCTCGACGGTGATGGACGCCGTTACCTTGACCCAGTCGCGGTTATGCAGCTGATCGCGGTCGGGATAGCGGCAGAGGAAGCCGAGGAAGGTGACGTCATCCGCGCAGCAGACCATGCCGAAGCGGCCGGGTACGAAGCTGTCGGCGGGCACATCCTTGCCGACGTAAGCCTGGGCAAGAAAGCGGACGGTCTTGCCGTCATACTTCATCGGGTCGCCGGTGGCGTCAATGTACCAGAGACCGTAGTCCTCCGGCCCGATGTCGATGATATCCGCATCCACATCAAACGGCAGCGGCATATTGCGGGCGTAGTCCTCGGAATTGCCGTTCACGTCATCCAGATAGATTGCCGCACGCGGATTCATCGCCTTGATGTTCTTCTTGTACAGCATGTCCTTCAGCTCATCCGTGCAGCGGTTGAACACAACCAGATCCGCAGTGGTGATATGCTCGAACATCATCGGGCCGATGTTGTTGGAATACAGCTCAAACGTGGTCGCATCGACCGTGGTGACAATCTGGTACAGCTCCCAGCGGGCAGGAAATGCCTGCATCAGCTTTTCCAGCTTCCACATGCCGTTGTACTCAACAAGAATGCGGTCCGGCTGGTATTTCTGCTCCACGCGCTTGAGGATATTCGGCGTCAGACGGTCCTCGGACTCGATCGGCACAAGCGCGGTGCCGTAGTGCAGCAGCCACTTCTCGTCGTATTCCTCGATGCCTTCTTCGCACAGCAGCAGCACCGTGCGCTCGTTCTCGGTAAAATTCGGGTCCGCGAGAATGTCCTGAATGAACTTGGTCTTGCCGCTCTCCAGAAAGCCGGTAAAGACGTATACCGGAATGGGTTCGTTAGCCATATCTGGTTACCTCACTTTTCGTTTACGCCGAACAGAGCAGCGATGCGCTCCTCATCCAGCTCGGAGCCGATGACGCACAGACGGCCGGTGTAATCGGCAGCGCCGCGGCGGATTTCGGGTGCGCCCGGAACGTAGTCAAAGTGCAGCCACTCGCCGCCGTCTGCACACGGAACGATGCCCTTTGCACGCAGTACGGTGCCGAGCGTAACATCGCCGAGCGCGGTAAGAGCCGCGTTAAGCTCTGCCTCGGTGTACTTGTGAGTCGTTTCCTTGCCCCAGGAGGTGAATACCTCGTCAGCATCGTGGTCGTGGTCGTGACCGCAGCAGCAGTGACCGTCGTGGTCGTGATGATGATGGTGCTCGTGGTCATGGTCGTGCTCGTGGTGATGGTCATGGTCGTGGCAGCCGCAGGTGCAGTGCTCATCATGCTCATGATGATGCTCGTGCTCGTGCTCATGCTCGTGCTCGTGGTCATGCTCGTGCTCATGGTGGTGATGATGATGCTCGTGGTGCGGCTCGTGCGCGATTTCCTCGAGAACCTCCGCAACGAGGTCGCGGCTGCCTTCCATGGTGGAGAGCAGCTGCTCGCCGGTCAAATCCTTCCACGGGGTGGTAACGATGCGGGCGTGCTCATTCAAGCCGCGCAGCATGGCAACGGTCTCGTCGAGGCGCTTCTCCGGGCACTCAGCCGTGCGGGACAGCAGGATGGCACCGGCATGCGCCACCTGATTCTCGAAAAACTCACCGAAGTTCTTGAGGTACATCCTGGCCTTGAGCGCGTCAACAACGGTTACAAAGCTGTTCAGCTGAACCTCGAGGTGCGCGTTCTGTACCGCAGCGATAACATCCGACAGCTTGCCGACGCCGGACGGCTCGATCAGGATGCGGTCCGGATGGTACTGGTCCACAACATCGTGCAGCGCCTTGCCGAAGTCGCCAACCAGTGAGCAGCAGATGCAGCCTGCGTTCATCTCGTTTACAACAATGCCGGCATCCTTGAGGAAGCCGCCGTCAATGCCGATCTCACCGAACTCGTTCTCGATCAGAACAACCTGCTCACCCTTGAGCGCATCGGCCAGCAGACGCTTGATGAGGGTCGTCTTGCCGGCACCCAGAAAACCGGAAATAATATCAATTTTAGTCATGCTTTGTCGCTCCATTTCTATGCACGGCACAGGAATTCCCAAACCGTACTTAAATTTTCCGAACGCTTATATTATACCACATTTATCGAAAAAAGAAAAGCTATTTGGTTAGCGGACGCTAATCTTTCCGGCTGCGCGGAAAGAAGTTGAGGGGCAACCTCCCTTTTTCGCTTTTATAACACAAAAACCGCCCAAAAGGACGGTTTATTGACAGCATATATTACTATATGCTATAATCAAGGCAGCAAACGGTGAATAAAGGTTGTTCCTCCCGAAAGAAGGGAGGTGATCTGCATGACAATTCTGGAAGTCATTGGACTGCTTGATTTGCTCTGCACGGTTATCTTTGGTATCCTCGGATACTTAAAGAAATAACCGCCCTCCGGTAGTTAAAAGAGAGCGGCTTCTTCTCGACTAAAAATCGAACTGAGGAACGACTGCTCTCCCTACAAGAGCCGCCGTTAGTCAGCTATATTATAGCGCGAAGCCCCGGTTTTGTCAAGCGACGAAACCGGGGCTTTGTTTTACAATTCCTAAGCAGAAAGGAATTATTCTCCCATCACCTGAAAGACAATATCCCGCACGCGGTTGCGGGTATCGCACTCCACAAGGGTCAGATTCTGCCACGGGCCGATGGTGATCTCGCCATTCACGAACGGGATAACGATAAACGGGCTGAGCAGCGCCGCCTTGATATGCGACGAGCCGTTGTCATCGTGCCATGTGTCATGGTGGTGATAGTAAATGACGTTTCCCTGCTCATCGCGGTAGGGCGAAAAGACATCCATCGCCGCCTTGAGGTCATGGTAGACCATGCCCGGCTCAAACTCGAGCGTGGTCAGACCGGCAACGCCGCCGGTGGTAAAGCCGGTAATCGTGCCGGACTTCATGCCGGTCTTGCGGCAGGCGTTCTGCACCGCTGCGCGGAAGTCATCGGTAACGTCGATCATGCCCATGTGGGCCTTGGTTTTGTAGGTTTTGGTTTCGGTATAAACAGGCATTTGCGATTCTCCTTTACAGGCACTCTAAGTAGCGGCCATACAGCGTTTTGCTGAGGTCGGCGGCGTGACGGAGCAGCGTCTGACGGCTGATATAGCCGCGCGCGTACGCAATCTCCTCCGGACATGCAATGTAGCGGCCGGTCTCATCCTGCACACGGCGGACAACCTGTGCGGATTCGAGCAGGTTGTCGGCGGTACCGGCATCCAGCCAGACGAAATCCCGGTCGAGCTTTTCAACGTGCAGCTGACCGCGTTTCATGTACTCGATATTGACATCCGTAATCTCCAGCTCGCCTCTTGCCGAGGGCTTGAGCCCGCGGGCAATCTCCATAACCGAGTTATCGTAGAAATACAGACCCGGAATGATATAGTTAGACTTCGGATAGCGCGGCTTCTCCTCGATGGAAATAGCACGGCCCTGACCATCAAACTCCACAACGCCGAATGCACGCGGGTCATCGACATAGTAGCCGAACACGCAGGCGCCGGATTTCTGCTGCACAGCACGGTCCAGATAGTCCTGGAAATTGGGGGAATAGAAGATATTATCGCCCAGAACAAGGCAAACCGAGTCATCCCCGATGAACTGGGAGCCGATGAGCAGCGCGTCCGCGATGCCGCGTGCAACCTCCTGCACCTCGTAGGTGATGTTGACGCCGAAGCGGCCGCCGGAACCGAGCAGACGGTAGAACGGGCCTTCCTCTCCGGGCGGGATGATGATAAGAATATCGCGGATACCGGCCTGCAGGAGCGCAGCCAGCGGATAGTAGATCATCGGTTTATCGTATACCGGCAGCAGCGGTTTGCATACCGGACGTGTCATCGGGTACAGGCGCGAGCCCTTACCGGCGGCAAGAATGATTCCTTTCATTGGCTATTCCTCTATCTATATGGTTTTGTGAGATTAGTATAGCACATTTCGGGCAAATAAGAAAGCAATTTTCCGATATCCGCTCCCACCGAAAATACCTCTTGACAAATCGAACATTTGTTCGTATTCTATCAATCAAAGAAATGGAGGTGTTTTCATGTATGAAAACGAGATGAAGTCCGGATATCCGGTAAATTACGACCCGGATTACGCCTATGATGACGAAAACATGCCCATTCCCGCGCAGGAGCCGGACGAGCAGGCGCTTGCGTTCCAGAAGGAAATCGAGGAACGGGAAGCCTTCATGCAGGAGCACATGACCCTGCCGGACGGCACAACTGACCTGACCACCTTCGGCTGGACGAGCCTGCGCAGGCTGATGTGCAAGGAGCTGCCGTCTATCCGGTACATCGTGGACGGCCTGCTGCCGCAGGGACTGGCGATTCTGACCTCGCCGCCGAAATACGGCAAAAGCTGGCTTGCACTGGATCTATGTATCTCCGTGGCGCTGGGCGAGCCGTTTTTCGGACGAAAGACCGAGCCGTGCGACACGCTCTATCTGGCGCTGGAGGATTCCGAGCAGCGTCTGCAGTCGCGCGGACAGACCGTTCTCGGTGACCGCCTGCCGCCCGAGAACTGCTACATCGGCACGCTGGCGGGGTCGCTCGCTGACCGTCTGCCGCACCAGATCGAAGCCTTTCTGCACCGGTGGCCAAACATCGGCCTCATCGTTATCGACACCTTCCAGAAGGTGCGTGTCAGCGCACGCGCAGGCTCCAACCTGTACGACAAGGATTACAGCGATATGGGCATTCTCAAAAACATTGCGGACGCGCATAATATCTGCATTCTGCTCGTACACCATCTGCGCAAGGCGCCTGAGCCGGGCGACCCGTTTGCCCGCATTCTGGGCACACAGGGCATCAACGGTGCGTC
>OWJA01001260.1_pt1 | contig 10315 bp, 9 predicted proteins | sample 1732901 | NCBI WGS metagenome assembly OWJA01 (sample SAMN05065766, study PRJEB22554) | human gut metagenome | biome: ENVO:2100002; feature: ENVO:00000062; material: ENVO:00002003 | host: Homo sapiens | place: USA | reverse complement strand
CTGATTCCATGTTTTTTGAGGATAGAATTTATAAATTGATTTATTTTTTTCCTTTTGTTTTTTTCTTATTCTCTTTTTTCATGCGTTCCCACACTTCTTTGAGAGTTCTTTCGTCTTCTTCTCTGTGTTCGGGACTGTTCAACAGATCCAGGATCATGTCTTCTTCCAGTGGATGTTCACATTCCTTGTTATATTTAAAGAAGTTGTCGATTTCACCGTGCATGAGGCAAAGAACACTCAATTTCTCCGTCACATCTTCGTATTTCGGATTTATCTGGTACACTTTTTCAAAGTATTCTTTCGCTTCGATCAGATAGTCACTTTCCGAATAAGCAGAGGCAATCATATACCACATTTCTATGTTCGGGTTGATCTCTATCGCTTTTTCGAAAGAGATGGCAGCTTCGTCTTCCAGTTCCTCTGCCAGGTATAGTTTTCCTTCTGTCAGATAAATCAATCCCTCGTTCGGGTTTATCTCTTTGGCTTTCTCGCATAGTTCATGCGCCTCTTCATACCTTTCCAGGTGAGACAGGGCGAATGCTTTGCTGGTATAGGTGTCTATCAATAAAATAGACTGCTTGTCTCCGTCTTCTTCAAAACGTTCGATCACTTTGTCGTAATAGTCATCGGCTTTTTGCCATTCTTCTTTATTACCGTAGGATATTCCCATAAACATGTAACCCAGTTCGGGGGGAATGGCTTTGAGCTCAATCGCCTTTTGGTAATTCTCGATGGCATCATCCGAATTGTTCAGATAGAAGAAACAATGTGCCTTGTAGGCATAAGCTTCCCCGTACTGATCGTCGGCTGCCAATGCGAAATCACAGGCTTCGATGGCTTTGTCTATTTGTTCCTGGACAAAGTAACATTTCACCAGTCCCATCCAGTAGGAAGGGTTGAATGGAGATTTGTCAATGAGTTCATTGTAATAGATGATGGCTGATTCTACCTGATGGGTCGATGCCAGATAATCGGCTGTGAGAGCCATGTATTCTTCATCTTCGGTATAACGGGATTTACCTCTGTCGAGCCATTCTTTGGCTGCGTCCGGGTATCCCATGTCCAGATAGAGAAATACAACATCAATGATTGTTTCCAGCTCGTCGGCATCCGCTATTGTGCTTAACAGCCATTGAGCTTCCTCCAGTTTTCCTCCATTCAGCAATAGTTCGGCTTTCAGCAGTTTCACTTCGGAATCAAATTCTTCGGTAATCGAATCCGCTACTTTTTTTGCTTTTTGCAGCTTTTGGGTATCCAGGTAAAGATATGCTTGTTCTATAAGCAAATCTGTGTTTCCCGGATGTATTTTAAGTCCATAAGTGATTACTTCTTGTGCTTCTTCAAATTTTCGCTCGGAGGCATACCAGTCGGCGATGTCGGCCAATTGGTCAGCATCCAGATAAAGTTGTCGGTTTTCTGCTTTTGCTTCTTCGTAGTTTGTGATTAGTGTGACTAGTTCCTTTTTTGCTGATGGCGAATTTTTTCTACCCATTTTACTTTTAGATTTTTAATTGCTAAGATGGGGCTGTTGCAAAAGTTCAGATGATGATCCTTTTGACACAGCCCCATTGTAAAGTTAAGCTTGAAAGCTTAGTTATTTATTAATCTTACCCCATGTGTCTTTCAACCCTACTGTACGGTTGAAGATTAGTTTATCCGGGGTTGATTCTTTGTCGATATTAAAGTAACCGATCCGTTGGAACTGCAGATAGGAGAGTGGAGGCAGGGTAGCTGCGAATTTCTCTATGTAGCAGTTGGGCAGAACTTTCAATGAATCCGGATTAATGATTTCTTTCATGGCTTCCAGTGCTTCGCATTTTTTTGCTTCGCGGATGGCAGCCAGTTCGTCACGTGGATTTTCCACTTTCCACAAACGGTCGTACAAACGTACTTCTGCTTGCAGGCAGTGGTTGCAGCTTACCCAATGGAGCGTACCTTTCACCTTGCGGTTCGCATCCGGCATGCCGCTACGGGTATTTGCGTCATATTCGCAATATACTTCTGTGATTACACCGTTTTCGTCTTTCTTGCAACCGGTACATTTCACGATATAAGCATTTTTGAGACGTACTTCTTGTCCCGGTGTCATGCGGAAATATTTCTTGGGAGCGTTTTCCATGAAGTCTTCGCGCTCCATCCACAATTCGCGGCTGAACTCGATCAGGTGACTTCCTGCTTCCGGATCTTCCGGATTGTTGATTGCTTCCAGTTCTTCAACCTGTCCTTCCGGATAGTTGGTGATAATCAATTTAACCGGGTTGATTACTGCAGATATACGGGTAGCACGGCTGTTCAAATCATCCCGGACAGAGCTTTCCAACAGGGCAATGTCGTTCAGGGCATCGTAAGTGGTATATCCGATTTTATCGATAAACTTATGAATGGACTCCGGTGAATAACCGCGACGGCGGAAACCGCAGATCGTCGGCATACGAGGGTCGTCCCATCCGTTTACCAATCCTTCTTTCACCAGTGTGAGCAGGTTACGTTTGCTCATCAGGGTGTAACTTAGGTTCAGTTTGTTGAATTCAGTCTGACGGGGACGGTTGTCGTTCAGGTCTTTTCCTTCTTTCAACCAATCGATGAAGAGGTCGTAAAGCGGACGGTGTACCACAAATTCAAGTGTGCACAGAGAATGAGTCACTCCTTCGAAGAAGTCACTCTGTCCGTGGGCGAAGTCATACATCGGATAAGCTTTCCAGGTAGTACCCGTACGGTGGTGCGGGTGTTTCACTACACGGTAAATAATCGGATCGCGGAAGTGCATATTCGGATTAGCCATGTCAATCTTGGCACGGAGCACCATGGCGCCTTCTTCGATCTCGCCGCTATTCATTTTCTTAAAAAGTTCGAGGCTCTCTTCGATAGGACGGTTCCGGTAAGGGCTTTCCACACCCGGTTGGGTAGGAGTACCTTTCTGCTGTGCAATCAGTTCCGAACTCTGTTCGTCGATATATGCTTTTCCCTCCTGAATCAGGCGGATAGCGAAGTCCCATAATTGTTGGAAGTAGTCGGAAGCGTAGTATTCGTTTCCCCACTGGTAGCCTAGCCATTGGATATCTTCTTTGATAGCTTCTACATATTCCACATCTTCCTTGGTAGGGTTAGTGTCGTCGAAACGAAGGTTACATACACCGCCGTGTTTTTCTGCGATGCCGAAATCAAGGCAAATAGCTTTGGCATGGCCGATGTGAAGATAGCCGTTGGGCTCGGGCGGGAAACGCGTCTGCACTTTTCCACCATTTTTACCTTCTTTCAAGTCTTTCTCTACTGCCTGTTCAATAAAGTTCAAGCTTTTCTTTTCGCCTGCTTCTTCGTTTTTAATATCTGTCATAACGGTTAATGTTATCTGTATTTAGGCTACAAAAGTAGGACATTTTTTTTATTTAACCGGAATATAACCGCTCTTTTTTATAATGTCCTGTCCGTCGGATGAAAGAATAAACTGAATCAGGGGGCTAACTTGTTCCTTATTTTTTACATTGTAATAGTAGTAAAGCGGCCGGACGATAGGGTAGGTTTTGTTGGTGGCATTCTCTACCGTAGGGGTGGCATAGTGGCTTCCGTCATAAGACACGGAAAGCGTTTTGACACGAGGAGACACGTAGGCCAGTCCTACATATCCGATAGCTCCTTTGGTCTGGCTGACAGACTGGATGATAGCACCTGTTGCCGGCATGGAAAGGCTGCTTGCCATGTAGTTTTTATTTTTCAGTACGCTCTCTTTGAAAAATTCGTAAGTACCGGACGATGTTTCACGCGAGTAGACTACTATTTTTCGGTTGTCTCCGCCTACCTGTTTCCAGTTGGTTATCTTCCCCCGGAAAATATCCTCCAGTTGTTGGCGGGTCAGCTGTTTCACCGGATTAGAGGGATGCACCACCACGGCGAGGGCGTCGTAGGCAACGATCACTTCGTTTACTTCTTCTCCTGCTGCTTTAATTTTCATCTTCTCGCTGAACTTGATCGGGCGGGAAGCCATTGCAATGTCCGTTGTATTATCCATTAAAGCGGAGATACCCACACCGGTTCCGCCACCGGTTACAGTGACACGAGCATCCGGATGCTGGTTCATAAACCGCTCTGCTGTCTGTTGTGCGACAGGCAGTACCGTGTCGCTACCTTTTATACGTTGTGCGTTGGCACCGAGCGAGAGTAAGGAAAGGGCGATTAATAAGTTTCTTCTCACTTTCATATTTCTTCTTTTTATTGACTTTGCAAATTAAGCAATCGGATATTACATTTCCATTTCATCCGGAATGGAAATGATACTTGTAACACAAACGTAACATGATTGAAACATTTCCTTCAAACGTTAGTCACACCTCCTTAATAAAGAGACGCTTTCTTTGCATCAGAAATCATAGTAGGTATGAAAAAGGTATTTGAAAGGATTATAGAAGGAATGTTGACTTGTAGCGGTTTCGTGACAAGTATTACTATTCTGCTGATTGTGCTCTTCCTTTTCACGGAAGCTTTCGGGTTGTTCAAGAGTAAGGTGATAGAAGAGGGATATGTGTTGGCGCTGAATAAGAGTAACAAAGTTAGTGTGTTGAGCCCTGCACAGATAAAGGATGTTTTTGATGAGGAGATTACAAACTGGAAGGAACTCGGTGGGGAAGATCTCCCTATCCGGGTTTTTCGTTTGGAGGATATAACGCAATATTGTACGGAAGAGGAGTTGGGACCTGCTTATGAATATGCAGGCGACAAGATTACGGAACTGGTAGAGAAAACACCGGGTATCGTAGCTTTTGTTCCGCAGAAGTTTATTGTTCATCCGGACGCGGTGCATTTCATAGAGGATAACACCATTTCCGTGAAAGATGTATTTGCGGGTGCCGAATGGTTTCCTACGGCCACTCCGGCAGCTCAATTCGGCTTCCTGCCGTTGATTACCGGTACGTTGTGGGTGAGTCTGTTCGCCATCCTTTTTGCTTTGCCGTTCGGGCTTTCGGTTTCTATCTATATGTCTGAAGTGGCAAACCCGAAAGTACGGAACTGGCTGAAACCGATTATCGAACTGTTGAGTGGTATTCCTTCCGTGGTTTATGGCTTTTTCGGGTTGATTGTCATCGTTCCGTTGATTCAGAAGTTGTTTAATCTTCCGGTGGGAGAGAGCGGCCTGGCAGGGAGTATCGTACTGGCCATTATGGCATTGCCTACCATCATAACGGTGACGGAAGATGCGATGCGTAACTGTCCGCGTGCAATGCGGGAAGCGAGTCTGGCATTGGGGGCTTCTCAATGGCAGACGATATATAAGGTAGTAATTCCTTATTCTATTTCGGGTATTACATCTGGTGTGGTACTTGGCATCGGACGTGCTATCGGGGAGACGATGGCAGTATTGATGGTGACAGGTAATGCGGCTGTGATTCCGACAACGATCCTTGAGCCTTTGCGTACCATTCCGGCTACGATTGCCGCCGAACTGGGAGAGGCTCCTGCGGGTGGTCCGCACTATCAGGCATTGTTCCTGTTGGGTGTCGTACTGTTCTTCATAACATTGATTATCAACTTTAGTGTGGAATATATTTCTTCTAAAGGATTAAAACGTAGCAAATAAGATGGAAATACGGAGTAATAATAAAGCTAAACACCGTTCGCAGAAACTCGCTTTCGGGATTTTCCGGTTGTTAAGTCTTTGCATTGTACTGATATTGTTTGCGATTCTGGGATTTATCGTTTATAAAGGAATCGGTGCTATCAGTTGGGATTTTATCACTTCGGCTCCTACGGATGGAATGACAGGTGGCGGTATCTGGCCGGCTATTGTCGGTACTTTCTACCTGATGGTGGGAAGTGCGCTATTTGCATTTCCGATAGGGGTGATGAGTGGGATTTATATGAATGAGTATGCGCCGAAAGGCAGGTTGGTACGCTTTATCCGGGTGATGACCAATAACTTGAGCGGTATTCCTTCCATCGTATTCGGATTGTTCGGTATGGCGTTGTTTGTCAATTATATGGGGTTTGGTGATAGTATTCTGGCAGGTTCTTTGACATTAGGTTTGCTTTGCGTACCTTTGGTCATCCGGACAACGGAGGAAGCCTTGAAAGCCATTCCCGACAGTATGCGTGAAGGTAGCCGGGCATTGGGAGCGACGAAGTTGCAGACGATATGGCATGTTATTTTGCCGATGGGTATGCCGAACATTATCACTGGGTTGATTCTCGCCTTGGGACGTGTTTCGGGAGAGACGGCGCCGATTCTGTTTACTTGTGCCGCATATTTCCTGCCGCAACTTCCTACCGGCATTTTGGATCAGTGTATGGCCTTGCCTTATCATTTGTATGTGATTTCCACCAGTGGAACGGATATGGAGGCACAACTGCCGCTGGCTTATGGCACGGCATTGGTATTGATTATGATTATCCTGTTGGTGAATCTGCTGGCTAATGCCTTGAGAAAGTATTTTGAGAAAAGAGTAAAAACGAACTAAATTAGTATATGGATACAGTGAAAATAGATGTGCGTGATGTGAACTTCTGGTATGGGGACTTTCATGCATTGAAGGGCATCAGCATGCAGATTGAGGAAAAATCGGTTGTTGCTTTTATCGGACCGTCCGGTTGTGGCAAATCTACTTTCCTCCGGCTTTTCAACCGGATGAATGATTTGATTCCTGCTACCCGTCTGGAGGGAGAAATCCGTATCGACGGACATAATATCTATGCGAAAGGCGTGGAAGTGGACGAACTCCGCAAGAATGTGGGAATGGTGTTCCAGCGTCCCAATCCTTTCCCGAAAAGCATATTCGAGAATGTGGCTTACGGACTTCGTGTGAACGGAATAAAAGATAATGCTTTCATTCGCCAGCGTGTGGAGGAAACATTGAAAGGAGCGGCTCTTTGGGATGAGGTGAAAGATAAGTTGAAGGAATCGGCTTATGCATTGTCCGGCGGACAGCAGCAGCGTCTTTGTATCGCCCGTGCGATGGCTGTCTCTCCTTCGGTATTGCTGATGGATGAACCTGCGTCTGCGCTCGATCCTATTTCTACGGCGAAAGTGGAGGAGTTGATTCATGAACTGAAGAAGGATTATACGATTGTAATCGTTACGCATAATATGCAGCAGGCGGCCCGTGTCAGTGATAAGACGGCGTTTTTCTATATGGGAGAAATGGTGGAGTTCGATCAGACGAAAAAGATATTCACCAATCCGGAGAAAGAGGCTACCCAGAATTACATAACGGGACGTTTTGGGTAATCCGGGTATCTGGAACCCAATTGATAGAATATTAATCATTTATATATAATAGACTATGGTAAAGTTTATAGAATCGGAACTCATCCTATTGAAGAAGGAAATTGATGAAATGTGGACCTTGGTGTACAACCAGCTTGACCGTGCCGGAGAGGCTGTGTTGACCCTTGACAAGGAGCTGGCTCAACAGGTGATGGTTCGCGAGCGCAGGGTGAATGCTTTTGAATTGAAGATAGATAGTGATGTGGAAGATATTATCGCATTGTATAATCCGGTGGCGATTGATCTTCGTTTTGTGTTGGCTATGTTGAAGATTAACACAAATCTGGAACGTTTGGGTGACTTTGCGGAAGGGATCGCCCGTTTTGTACTTCGTTGCAAAGAACCGGTATTGGATGCGGAGCTGTTGTCTCGTCTTCGCCTGGCAGAGATGCAGGCAGAGGTGTTGTCGATGCTGGAACTGGCAAAACGTGCCTTGAATGAAGAGAGTAATGATTTGGCGGCAGGAGTGTTTGCTAAGGATAATTTGCTAGATGAAATCAATGCGGATGCAACAGGGATTCTTTCAGACTATATTATCGAACATCCGGAAGCTGTACATACTTGCGTAGATTTAGTCAGCGTGTTCCGTAAACTGGAACGTTCGGGAGATCATATTACCAACATTGCCGAGGAGATTGTATTCTTCATTGATGCCAAAGTGTTAAAACATCGTGGAAAAACCGATGAAAATTACCCGGAAAAGTAATTTTCTGCCGATTTTTAAACAGAAATTAGGGCTCCTTAAAAAAAATATCTTATATTTGTCTCCTGTAACGGACAAGTTACAGGAGATTTTGCTTCAAATGATAATAAATCCAAAGAATTTTCAAAAAGATGTTATATGACATGTTTTATAATTTGGATAGTATCGGTAAAACCGCCTATATTTGCACCGTTATCCTGAAAACAATCTTTTTACCTTAAAAAAAAACTAATACCTATTGAAAACTGAAAAATGGGGCTTTGTGAAAAGCCCTATTTTTTTTTGCTCTTCACCGAGGTGGCGAAGCAGCGTTCTACGGTGTTTCAGAAGGGGATGCTTCTTTATTTAATTAACTTTTCAGCCTTGAAAGAACCAATTTGACGAACGAGGTTAAAGAACCAATTTGAAGAACCGTTTTGGCGAACGAGGTTATGGCAGAGCAGTATTTTTTTAATGAAGTACAAGCTAGGTTTCATTTGAGAAAGCCTAAAGCAGATAAGCCTACTAATATTTATTTGGTATGTCGAATAAATGGGAAGCAGGTTAAACTCTCTACGGGTGTTAAAGTATATCCAGAGCATTGGAATGAAGAAAAACAAGAAGCATACATTAGTTGTAGGTTATCTGAACTTGATAATATGAATAACATTATAACTAATGAAAAGTTGACAGAATTAAAAGCAAGTTTTGTCGAATATAAATACTATCTTTGCCAACATCCCAACGAAATAGAGCAGGGAGTGGAATTGTTACGAAAGTTTATATATAAAGATACTATGGTAAAGAAGCAAGAGACTGAAAATGCTATACATTGGTTGCGCAATGCTATAATTGCTGATAAAAATATAGGTGAAAGTACAAGAGCTGATTACATAAAGCAAATAAAGTTCTTTGAAATATTTTTGAATGAGACAGGTAGATGTTCTATCAGTTTCAGCGATATAAACCTACCTTTAATTAAGGGATATGAACTTTACCTTCTTAATAAAGATGTCGGTAAAGGTAAAACAACTAAAACTACTACAGTTGGCAATAAAGTAGAGAAGATAATATGCATTCTTAAAAGAGCAGAACAACAAGGAATGATTGATATTCACGAAGCTAACCTTGATAAATATAAGAAGCCTAGAAGTAAAGAAGGTGACAGTAATGATATATTTCTTACAGAGGAAGAGATAAGTAAGATATATGCTTTGGAACTCTCTGGCAAAGAAGAACAGGTGAGAGATTTGTTTGTTTTGCAATGTTGGATAGGTCAGCGTTTTACAGATACACAATCAATAAATGAGGGAATAATGAAGGATAATGGAAATATAATTGAGATTATCCAAGAAAAGACAAAACATAAGGTATCTGTGCCATTATTGCCTATAGCTAAAGAGATACTAGCCAAGTATGAAAACAAATTTCCTATATTTACCAATCAGACGGCTTTGAATTATTTGACAAAGATTGGAGAAAAGGCTGGTATAACAAGACTGCATACCGTAGTGGAACATCGAGGTGATGAAGTAACTAAGAAGCAAGTTCCTGTTTATAAACTGATAAAGACCCATACTGCAAGACGTTCATTTATTTGTAATATGTTGTTACGTGGATTTGACGCTCATCTTATAATGAAAGTTACAGGACATAATGATGTTGAGTCTTTTCAAAAATATGTTAAGTTAACGTCTAATGATGCAGCTAATGTTTTTCTAGATACAGAAGCAAACAAGGTGCAAACTAAAGGAACAGTACAACAGGAGATTGATAGTTCAAATTATGCTTATCAGTTTGGTAAAGCGTTTAGTAAATTGGAACAGGAGCATAGGGAAGATATTGATAAATTGTCTTTTTCTAAAGAGGTTGATAAAGCATCTAGCTTAATAGACAGTGGAATTGATACTGTTGACTTCCTTATAAATAATGGAATGAATGAATGTGATGTTATAAAGTTTATGAAGCATAAGGGAATACTATCTGATGATGCAGATGTAACTTATGATGCAGACGGTAAGGCTTCTATTAGATTTAAAAAGGTATAATATGACACTGTCTATTATTGGGTGTGAATAATATAATAACCCACCCTGAAATTAATCAAAGTGGGATTATTTTGTTAATAATCAATTTAATTTAAAGCTAATTTGACATTTGTCTTTTTTGTTTATTATTTTCTCTAATCTTCATGTGCCAATGGTGATACACTCGTGGAATAGTATTCTTACTTAATGAATACTTCTAGTCGATTTTTTCAGTTTGTGGTACAGGTATTAGGTCACTCTCCAAAAATTTAGTACCTTTGTATCAATAGATTGCAAATTGTATATACTGTCTCTTATACACATCTCCGAGCCCACGAGACATGCGCAGATCTC
>OWJA01001243.1_pt1 | contig 10460 bp, 8 predicted proteins | sample 1732901 | NCBI WGS metagenome assembly OWJA01 (sample SAMN05065766, study PRJEB22554) | human gut metagenome | biome: ENVO:2100002; feature: ENVO:00000062; material: ENVO:00002003 | host: Homo sapiens | place: USA | reverse complement strand
TCACGACGAATTCCAACATGCTTTTTTCCAGTGAGAGGACGTCCCATAATCTGCTCCAATGGTGTACCTGTATTATATTATAGGTGCACTATTGGAGTCAATGAAAAAAAGTCCGTGTGTTTCACGGACTTTTAGTTTGAAAGACCTACTCCCAACAGGGTTTCGTGGGGTCTTTCGACGACTTTTAGGTTATGGAATGGATGAAGGAAGCCGTCGACTACGTGATCTTCGGCATTCTCGGCCTCATGGGCTTGGGACTATGCCTCCGAGGAGGAGCGCGGCATTGCGCTCACGAAGAACTTCACGACGCTCTACATCATCTACTCGAACGCCCCCTACATCGGGCTGCTCGGCACGGTGATCGGCATCATGCTCACGTTCTACGACATGGGCAGCACGGGCGCGATCGACGCGGGCCGCATCATGACGGGCCTCTCCCTTGCGCTCAAGGCCACGGCGCTCGGTCTGGCCGTCGCGATTCCGACGCTCATCTCCTACAACGGCCTGCAGCGCGCGATGAACGTCGCCTCAAGGCGCAGGGCCTGACGGAGGAGAGCTCATGACGATCGAAATCCCGAAGAAGGAGCCCCTCAACATCGTTCCCTTCATCGACATCATGCTCGTGCTCCTTGCGATGGTGCTCTCGGTCTCGACTTTCATCGCAAAGGGCGAGATTCCGATTGCGCTACCCGAGTCGAGAAGCGCGCAGGCTCCCCTCAAGAATTCGAACGAGGTCCTCATCCAGGTGACGGGCGAGGGAACCCTGCACTGGAACGGCGAAGAGGCCACGCACGAGGAGATCGACGAACGGCTCCGCGGCATCTCCCGCGACGTGCGGCTTGTTCTTCGCATCGACCGCACCACGAGCTTCGAGCACTTCATCCGTCTTCTCGACATGATCAAGGGCGTTCATCATGAAAACTTCGTCATTGCCGCCGAAAAGCGCGGCTAAGGCAGGCAGTGAAACCCGCACGGCGTTCGCCGCCGCCTGCGCGCTCTACCTCCCGTGCCTGACGCTCGCCGTCTGGGGCGCGTCCCTCGTGCCCGTACCCGCCTCCGTCGGCGCAGAGGGCATCATGCTCGCCGTCTCACAGTTCGAGAGCGCCGCGGCGGCCCCCGCCACCGCCGCCGAACCCGCTGCGGTGCCCGAGCCGGAACCTGAGCCCGGGCCCGCGGCGGAACCCGAACCCAAGCAGGCCGCGGAGTCTGAACTCAAGCCTGAACCCGAGCCTCAGCCGGAACCGGATCCCGAACCTCAGCCTGAACCTGAACCGGAACCTGAGCCGCCCCTTCTTGCGCCCGAACCCATTCCCGAACCCGTTGAGGTCGTCAAGCCCGTGAGGAAGGTGACCGTGACCCGAAGGCCGCCCGAAAAGCGGCCGGAGGCAAAACGCCCCGATCGTCCCCGCAGGCATCAAGCGCCGGAAGTCGCGGCTCCCGTTCCTGCAGCCCCCGCTGTTGCGGCGGCGCCCGCCGCCGCGCCTGTCGCCGTGTCTGCATCCGCCGCTCCTGCCGAACCCGCGCTTCTCGTCGTGGGCAGGGACGGGGATCCGTTTCTCGGTGAAGTGCGAGAGGCCGTTCTCTCCACGCTTGAATATCCGCGCGAGGCCCGCCGAATGAGAAGGCAGGGCACCGTGACCGTGCAGTTCGTGATCGGCCCCGATGGGCGCGTGAGCGGCATCTCGGTTCATGAAGGGAGCGGCCACGACATGCTCGACCGCGAAGCCTGCGCCGCCGTCGCGCGCGCAGCTTCCCTCTGGGGGAGCCCCGGTCGCACCGTGCGCATCCGCATGCCCGTGGTCTTTACGCTGAAAAAGGGAAGGGGATGATGAGGAACAAACTTCCGGCCGCGACTCTTTTCACTCTTGCGTGCTCGATCGGGGCTGCTCAGACAGCCGAGCCCGTCTGCACGGTGAGCTTCCTGAAGGGAAGCGTGACCGAGTCGGGGAACCGTCCCGCCACGGTCTTCTACGTGACCGACGGCGCAAGGCTCGGTCCCGCCGTCGACGGCGTCTGCCGACTGCTCTCGGGTACGAAGGGATCCCAAACGGAGTGCGCGACAGTTGCCGTTGACGTTGCTGATCGCACCGCCTTTCTCACGCCCACGGCCTCAAGCCTCGGGCGCAGCGGACTCGAAACGGGCGGTCCGCCCGCGGGCGGACGCGCGGCCGAGCTCGTCGAATGTCTGGAAAAGACCGTGAAGCCCGAAGTGAAGAGGCGGCTCGAAGGACGCGCCGTGACGCACGTTCTCATGGGACACTCCTTCGGAGGTCTCTTTGCACTCTCGATGATGGCTTCACGCCCCGCGCTCTTTGACGCTTGGGTGGCGGCCGATCCGTCGCTCTGGTGAGACGGCGGCGTGCTCGTCCGAATGCTGGAGGCGAATCCTGCGGCGGGGCGCTCCGGCGCCTTCGTCTACGCGGGCTTCGGCTCGGCCCTGAGGAAGACGGGCGGCACGACGGCAAGCCGGAATCTCGCCTCCGAAGCCCGCTTCAGGGCGGCGCTCGAGGGCTTTGCCGGGCCCGATGCGAAGGTTGTCGTGGAGGACTATCCGCGCGAGACCCACGGCACGATCGCGGTCCCCGTGTTTCATGAGGCGATGAAGCGGCTTCTCATCCGAGGAGTGGCAGGAGTCGCGAAACAGCCCGTCGAAGGCAGTGACGGGCGGTAGGAAGAAGTGTACGAATGAAAGAACGCCCGGCCCTCCGTGAGGAGGACCGGGCGTTTCGTCAGGTCGGAACCGTGAGCGGTTGATTAGAAGTCGACGCGCATCGTGGCCTCGATGGCGTGGTTCTGACGGCCGGCGTCACCGGCGGAGAGACCGTAGCTCATGCCGAGGTTGAGGTTCTTGTAGGTGGACATGTAGCCGACCTTGAGGTCGCCCACGAAGCTGCCCGAAACGTCGTAGTCGATCGTGTCGGTCGTGGAGGAGCCTTCAAGCGTGTAGGACGATTCCGTGTCGCCGAAGCGGCCGCGGAGCGTGACGTCAACATAGGGCTTGACCTCGAAGGTCTGGAACATGAAGGACGGGGTTTGGACCGTCACGCCCACGGGCACTTCGAAGATCGTGGCCTTGTCTTCGGACACGTCGAAGAGCTTCGTGGTGCCGGCGGCGATTTCATAGTTGTCCATGTCGACGATCGAGAGGCGGGCGCCGGCGTGCGGCGTCAGCGTGAAGGCACCCGTCTTGAACTCGCGTTCGGCACGGATGCCGGCGGAGAGGGCCTTGGCCTTGAGTTCGGAGGCGAGCTCGAGGTTGCCGAGCTGCATCGTCACGTCGCCGTCGGTCGTCACGTAGGAGAGCGTGCCGATGACGTTCGTCTCACCGTACATGCGGGAGCCCCAGAGGTGCAGGCCGACGTTCTTGACATCGGTCGAGACGGGGAGGACGTCGCCTTCGCCGTCGGCTTCACCCGACTGGTAGGAGGCGGCGGCACCGATCGTCCAGCCGTTCTTCAAATGGGTGTCGAAGCCGCCCATGATGCCGTAGGTGTCAAGGGAGTAGCCGTAGGCGGAGTCGCCCATGGAGAGGTCGTCCGTCTTGAGGCGGGCGCCCATCGGTTGGACCCACCAGCCGCCCATTTCCTTGGGCATCGTGGCGGCATGATGCTCGATCATGTTGGCCGTGTAGCCCTGGAAGTCAACCGTCATGGCCTTGACGCCGGAGATGGCGCCGAGACCCGTCACGGAGTTGATCATGCTGCTGATCTCCTGGAGCGAGGCGCCCGTGGAGAGGATCTGGTTGATCAGCTGGGTGTCGGGACCCGTGGAGCGTTCGCCGGCGAAGATCTTCGAGACGAGGTTCTTCGCGGAGACGTTGAGGCCGGAGCCTTCGACGGTCTTGCCGCCCGCAACGATCATCCATTCTCCTTCGGAGTTCTTCTCAATCGTGAAATTGTCGCCGACCTGGTTCTTCCAGACGTCGGCAGCGGTGAGCTTGCCGTTCGTGACCTTTCCTTCGGTGAGGCCGGTCAGCTCAGACTGGTCGAAGTTTTCGAAGAGCTTGTAGGCGCCCCAGGTGAGGTTGGAGCCTTCGAGGTCGATCTTGCCGGTGCCGTCGATCTTGCCCTTGGTTCCTTCGGCCGTGAAGAGCGCGTTGCGGTTGAAGTTGGCCGCGTCGAACTTGAGCGTCGTGGCGCCGGCGAACGTGAGCTCGGCACCGATCTTATTGGCGTCGGTGCCGGCGGTCGTGCTCGTGGCGGCGCCGCCGAAGGTCACCTTGGCGTCTTCACCGAAGACGACGGGCGCGCCGACTTCAAGGACGAAGTTCGGGGTGGTGCCGGTGGTGGATGGCGTGTCGGCCTTCACCTTGTCGGCCATGGACGTGGCGACGTTGAGACCAAGGTAGCCGGATTTGGCCGTCAGCGTGCCGTTGATCGTGTCGGTCTTGTGGATGATGACATCGGAGTTCTCGATGTTGAGCGTGCCGTTGCCGAGCGAGAGGGAGCCGACTTCAACGCGGGAGCCGACTTCGATTTTCAGCGTCTGGGTGCCCTTGGCCTGAGTGATGGCGTCGACATTGACGGAGCCGCGGTCGACCGGCTTTTCATCGCCTTCGGCGGTGGCGACGGTCTTGTCAAGCTTCGACATGTCGGCCGGGACGGAGGTCTCGGTCGTGGCAAACGTGATCGAGCCGATGGCGACGTCGCTGCCCGTGATCGTCTGAACCGCGTTGACAGTGGTATCGCCGATCTCAAGCTTGTCGGTTTCAGTCTTGATGGACTCGTCGTAGGAGGCCGTGAACTTATTCTTTTGATCTTTGGTCAGCGTGCCGAGGAACTTCTCGAGGTTCTTGGCATAGTCGTCCTTCGTCCACTTGGAGGTGTCGACCGTGACCTTCTTGTCATCTGCGACGCCAGCGTTGACCTTGTCAAGGGCGGTCTCGATAAAGCCCGTAAGCTTTTCAACCTTGAAGGACGGCGTCACCTTGAGGACCGTCGAATTGAGCGTGAGGCTCCCGAGCGACAGGGAAGGCGTATAGCCATGGTCGGCGAAGGCGTTGACCTTGCTGCCGGAAATCGTGAGCTGGGCGTTGTTGTAGACTGTGACGGAGCCGAACTTGGTGACATCCCAGGAACCTTTCTTGTCCGTGTCGGCATCGCCTTCTGCGGTGCTCTGGGCGGGCTCCTTCCATTCGGCCGCATAGCCGGAGAGCGTGACGGTGCCCTTGTGGTAGTCGCCATCGGCATCGATCTGGCCGTTGTTGGGGTCCTTGTCGTCGTCAACCTGCTTGAAGGCCTGAGCCTTGCCGAAGGTGAGGGAGGCGCCGGAGGCGAGGTACTGGTTCTTCCCCTGAGAAAGGTCGAACTTGCCGTTCTCGGCGAAGGAGCCCACGGTGAAGCCCTTGTTGACGGTGAACGTGCCGCCCTCGGCCACGGAAACGAGGTCGGCGATGGTGGCGCTAGTGCCGGCAACATGGTCGTACACAAGGTGGTCGACGGAGAGAGTGCCATGGTTACCGACGGTGACGGCACCGTTCTTCTGGGCGTTGATGGTGCCCCAGGTGGACTTGCCATTGATTTCGGCATTGACTGCATCGGAGGCGATGGTGAGGCTGGAGCCGCTGTCAAGAGCGCTTTCGGCGTTGACGAACTTGCCGCCGGTCTTGAGCGTGACATTGCCGTAGCTCACGCGAGCGCGCGTTTCGGGCTTCTTGTCGGCTTCGGTCTTGAGCGTGTAGCCCTTGTCGTTGTTCGTCAGGGTGGCGTTCGTGAGCGTGATGTCGCCCATGACGACGGAGGCGGGAGCGGCCTCAAGGTTTTCGTTCGTGGAGAGAGCATTGATCTCCACATTCTTCTGAGCGTCGGCCGTGCCCGTGGCTTCGATCTTGCCCTTGGCGTTGTCGAAGCCGCCGTTGATCGTCAGATTGTCTTTGATTTTGAGCGTGCCCGTGTTGACGAGGGAGCCGGTGACCGTGATCGCCTTGTTGGCTTCGAGCGTGCCGTTGTTGACGAACGTGCCGCCTTCAGCGACGTCAAGGCCGACGTTGAGCGTCAGGCTGGAAAGTTTGTTGGTGAGCTTGCCGGCAGTCTTGTTGGCCTCGTCCTTGCTGATCGTGATCTTGTCACTGTTCTGGTCATTGATCGTGACCTTGCCGGAGGCGTTCGTGAAGTCCTTGTTGAAGGTCTTGGCCCAGTCTTCGTCCCAGGTCTTTTCGTCCTTGATGGTGTTGGGGACGGTGTTGGCTCCGGTACCGACGGTCAGCGTGACGTCCTTGTTGACTTCCTGCTCCCCATCGGCGGCCATGGCGCCGGTGGAGAAGACGGCGAGCGTGGTCAGTACGGCCGCGACGAGCGGCTTCCTGGAGAAGGTGGCGTTGCTCATTGATTTATCCTTTGTTGACGATCCTGGTGTCGTACATGAGTGGCAAATACCCGCAAGGATACCAAAGACAGGCGTTGGGAAGAGCGCCTCTCTGGGGTCGCCTTGACCTGCATCAGCTGCAGGGACGACCAAAACCCTTGGAGGGGTGGTGATCCTGCTCAAGTTTCGGGATGTCCCTCCCGTGGAAACCCCTTATGCGGATCTCCCGGGAAGGGCAGGGGCGTCGAGAAGGCAGGTGCCATCGCCGTTCAGGCGCATTCGCGCAAATGTCTGTATCCTTTCGTCATCATGGAGAACGGACGGCAGAAACCCCTTATAGTGGTTGTCCGGCGAAATCAGATTTAGGAGACCGAAGATGGGACTCGACTTGTACGCGGGCACCTTCACCCGCTATTACACCCGCAACTGGAAGACGGTCGTGGAAGCTTGGGCCGAAGCCAACGGCGTCGACTTCAAGCGCACGGAGGCCGAGGACGAGGAGAAGCTCTCCCCGGAGGAGGTGCAGGAGATCGTCTGTGCATGGCGCGACGAGATGCTTCAGGCGGTGACGCCTGAAAACCAGCTTCCCGAGACCTGGGAGGAGAGCAACGACAAGGCCTACTACACGGACAAGCCCGACTGGGATGCCTTCGGCGCGATGTTGCTCGTAACCGCCGCTCACACGTACGAGGAGACGATTCCCGAAACGCTCGAAAAGGGCTGGGACTTCACCGAACATCCGCTCATCAAGCGCCTTGCCGAGGACCACGAGCACGTCTACTCGCTTTTCCGCAGCGTGATGGTCTGGGTTCCGATCACGAAGTCCACGATGGTCTTCCGCGGTCCGATGCCCACGGGCAATGAGGTGATGATCGGCACTCTCGGCGCGCTTGAGCAGGAACTCGAGCACATCAACGAGATCTGCTGGCTCGCCAAGGAGGAGACGATCCTCTCGTGGACCGAAACCGAGGGCTATCCCGCCAAGACGCTCAAGGACGTCGAGACGGGCGCCGAGGATGGCAAGAAGGAGACCTACAGCACCGAGTCACTCGCCAAGTTCGCCTTCTCGATCTTCTGGCGTGCCATGAAGTTCGCAAAGGAGAACCGCACGCCGGTGCTCTTCGACTACTAAGCCGACCGTCGAGCAAGACCGCAAGCCGATTCCGAATTCTCATTCGGGATCGGCTTTTTTTATTCATTCGGGATCGCCCGGATGGAGGTGACGCTGCTTTTGAACATGGAGTTTTTTCTCGGCTTCAGGAATGGTGAGGCTTAGAAAACGGTCTTGTGTGGTAAATCAGCAACAAATGCAATGAAGTAGAAGACGGCGAATACAGTTATATTTCAATAGCTTAAGTTTTATGGGGGGGCAGGGTTTCCCCGCCTGTGTGGGAGACATGAAATCGCGGATACTTCGCCGCACATTGTGCTACGGCACGGTTGTCAAACATAACAAGAGGAATGGCGAAATGAATTCTACATTCAAGATTGTCTTTAACAGGGCGCGCGGCGCCATGACGGTTGTCAACGAGATGACGAAGTCCCATCAGACGGGCAGGAAGGCTGCGGTGGCCGTTGCCGTTGCGGGCGCTCTGGCGTTCTCGGCCGGGGTTCAGGCTTCCGAGTATGTTGAAGCGCAGGGCCAGGACAAAACGGTGACGCAGGCTGATGTCGAGAAGGGTGGCAAGCGCGTGGTCGGCGGTTGGAGGAATTGGAGTGGCACCGCTCAGCAGGCTAAGCTTAACAACACGGTGACCGTTGAGAGCGGCGAATGGCAACTGGTGATCGGCGGCCATTACTCCGGCGTCGCGGACAAGGCCATCACTCATTCGGTTGAGAACACGAACGTCGTGATCAACGGCGGCTCCATTACAAAATCCGTTGTCGGCGGCACGGGAGCCAGCGACAATCTAGAGGTCACCCGCATCAACAAGAACGCAGTCGCAAGTGTGACCATCAACGGCGGCTTCTTCGGTGTTGCGGGAGAAGTTGGCAACACTACGGAGCTTTTCGTGCTTGGCGGCGACCTGATGAAGCACAGAGGTGGATTTAAGAATGATCCCAAGGATCCTGACCTTTCTGACGCTTATGCCGAGTCGGAGATCGGCGCCACCCACGTCACGATTAAGGACGGCACATTCAACAGTGCCATCGTGGGCGGCAGCGCTGCCATTGTCTACTACGGCAATGCCAACAAGGGTGCAAAGACCACGGTCGGGACGACGAACGTGACGATTGAGGGCGGTACGTTCAACCACGCCATCGTCGCCGGCGGTCTGGCTTCCGGTCACAAGACACATTCCTTCGTAACGGAAGCCAACCTCAGCGTCATCGCCAAGGACAAGGCCCTCGTGGTCAACGACAGCATTTTCGCGGGCGGCGTCAGGCGTATGGACAGCCTTGGCGGCTCCGGCGGCAGTGTCAAGGTTGACCACGCCACCGTCAGGGTCGAGGGCGTCAAGGTCGAGGGCGGTATCTACGGCACCCATGCCGCCTTGACAGGGACGCAGTCTACGACCAACTCCAACAACATCAGTAAGTGGCATTACGACCCGCTCGAGATCGACGGTGCCGTTGCCACGGTCCTGACCGACATGACGCTCGTGAATGTCTCCGCCAAGGAATCGATCCTCGGCGAGGAGTCGACGCTGAACGTCCACGGCAAGGTTGAGCTCGGCGATCTGAAGGCTACGGGCGTCAAGATCTCGCTCTTCGACGCTCCCAACAGTCCCAAGGTCCAGACCTTCGACGAAGCCGCTCCCCAGACGGGCACGCAGCTCAACCTCGGCAAGCTGACCGGTACGGGCAACAGCTTCTACTTCGCCACCTCCGATGCGTCCGTCAATATTGAAATGAACGGCAATGCCGAGTCCGAAACCAAGCCCCTGATCGACAGCATCACGGGCAGCGGTTCCGTGAACGACGACGTCGCGGGCGATCTTAATGAGCTCGCCTCCATGATCACTGTCGACGACAAGACCGGTGCCGAGGTTCTCAAGAACACTGATCTCAAGCTCGAGTCCGGCGACGTGTTCGGCGAAACGACCGGTACGATCAACGAAGAAGGCAAGCTCGAGGACGTCAAGACGAGCGTCAACATGAACAATGTCCGCATTGCCGAATTTGCGATGAGGACGCCGATGCAGATTGCCCGCATCGAGTCGAACGACCTTCGCAAGCGCATGGGTGACATCCGCTCGTCCGAAGGCGTCACTGGCGTCTGGGCCCGCTATGACGGCGGCCGCTTCTCCGGCGGTGAGTTCGAGAACAAGTTCAACAAGGTCCAGGTCGGTGCCGACACGGCGCTTGCCGCCTACGGCTCCCGTCTCGGCCTGTCCTTCAGCTACACGCAGGGCGACGCCGACATGTCCGGCATGTCCGGCATCTCCGCCGACACCGACGCCTACAGCCTTGCAGCATACGGCATGTGGTTCGGCGAAGCCGGCCAGTTCGCCGACGTGATCGGCCGCGTGGGCACGGTGGACACGGATCTCGCCACCCGCACCTACAAGACGAACTACGATCAGCTGATGCTCTCGCTCTCGGGCGAATTCGGCTGGCGCTTCGACCTGACGGACACGTTCTACGCCGAACCGTCCGCCGAGCTCACCTACACGCGCGTTGACGGCGAAACGTTCAAGGCCAACGGCAACACGCTCGGCATCGACGACTACGACTCCATGGTCGGCCGCATCGGCGCGACCGCAGGCCTGAACTGCTCGCAGGGCCGCGGCGGCGTGTACGCCCGCTTCGGCGTTGCGCACGAGTTCATGGGCGACGGCAGGTTCACGGCCGTGAACGCCGCCGGCACCGCCGCCGATCCGATCGAAGTCGACGGCAAGGACACCTGGGTCGAGTATGCCGTGGGTGCGAACTTCAACATCACGAAGCAGACCTACGTCTGGGCCGACCTTGAGCGCACGTCCGGCGCCGAAGTCGACGAGGACTGGCGCGCCACCATCGGCGTTCGCCACGCCTTCTGATGTCCGACTGACGCCGCAGGCATGACGTCCGTCATGCCGCGGCGCAGGTTGCCATGACAAAAAGGGGCCCGCCCTCTCATCAGCCGATGAGAAGGCGGGCCCTTCCTTTTTGCGTCTTGAGGAAGCTCTTCAAAAACCCCTGTTCCCAAGCCGAATTGAACAAAATTGTTCCGT
>OWJA01001234.1_pt1 | contig 10525 bp, 8 predicted proteins | sample 1732901 | NCBI WGS metagenome assembly OWJA01 (sample SAMN05065766, study PRJEB22554) | human gut metagenome | biome: ENVO:2100002; feature: ENVO:00000062; material: ENVO:00002003 | host: Homo sapiens | place: USA | reverse complement strand
ATAAAACCCGAATCCTGAAGTTTTCTATTTACACAAAATTGTGGACAGTGCCTTAGGTTAACTGTTTTTTTTATTAAATTGGTTTAGAGTATTGTGGTCCCTTGTATCTGTGAAGATATAGGGGATTTTTTAATATCCCCTTTTTATCTCAGCATCTACGCTATCCATCATCTTTGTTATTTCGACATTATCCCTTTCCAAATTTTGGATAATACGGGATTGGTAAGTGATCATCCCTTCAATTCTTCCTTTTTTGAGTCCGAGGCTTAGGCCTCTTTGAAAAGCTTCCTGTAATTCTTTCTTTCGGAGAACGCTATTCACTCCGTTTTTTCTTTCATTTTCCTTGGTCATGGTGCTAATGAATGTTTGGTTTATATATTATAAGAAAAGGCTATCTTTCCCCTTTTATTCCGACCAAGGAACATAATCTTTACACAACATGTTGGGACTATGTAGCAAAGGGAATTGATAGCCTATCTTTTGATTTGCAGGCTTATCAACTCCCCAACATGTTAATATAAAAATTGTTCCTTGGTCGAAGAACATTGCAAAGATGCTTATTCTTCTCGAAATAGCCAAATTTTAGCTTCTCTTTATATTTTAAGAATAAATGCTATGGGTATTCAAAATAAAGACGGAGCGTTGTATTTCGCTACAGGAATAGATAACTCGGGGTTATATTCAGGACGTCAGGAGGCAATGGGGATCATCAAGGCGATGGCCGGTGAGATCACTTCTTTTGATGTTTTCGGAGGGATTGGTATTAGTGCGGGCATTGCATTTGCCCAGGCCGCCAAAGGTGCATACGACTTTGAAAAGCAGTTCCAGCAAAGTATGAAAGAAGTTGCTACCCTTTCAAGCGGAATAAAGGGCAGTCTAACCGATTATATGAATCAAGTCGTAGAACTGACCCGCGAGGTTCCAGTACTTGCGAATGATGCGGCTAAAGCATTGTATCAGATTGTATCTGCCGGCCATGATGGTGCGGATGGTATGAAGGTTCTGGAAGTATCGGCTAAAGCTGCTATCGGTGGAGTTACCGATACGGCTACGGCAGCAGACGGTATCACTACCCTATTGAATGCCTATAAGCTTGATGTTTCAGAAGCTGAGAAAATATCAGATCAACTATTTACTACCGTCCGGCTGGGTAAGACCTCATTTGGAGAGTTAGGCAAAAGTATTGCGCAAGTTGCGCCTGTTGCTGCCGCCTATGGTGTGGAAGTAGATCAGGTCTTAGCCGCTGTTGCTACCCTAACCAAACAAGGTACGCCTACAGCGCAAGCAATGACTCAAATACGTGCTTCCATTATTGCAGTATCCAAGGTGCTTGGTGATGGCGCATTTGATAACAGGACCTATCAAGAGGCGCTAGCAGAAGTTGCTAGACAGGCAGGAGGCTCGGAAGCAGAACTTCGTAGATTAGTTCCAGAAATCGAGGCGGTCAATGCAGTTCTTGGATTGACAGGAATTAACGTCAAAGAGGCTGCCGGACATTTGGAAGAAATGCAAAATGCCACAGGCGCAGCAGAAGCAGCTTTTAAAGAAATGGCTTCTTCTGCTGATAATCAAATGAAGCTACTGGGGAATAACATAACGGCCACCCTTCGCCCGTTAGGACAGGAAATCTTAAAAGAAATATCTGCCGCAGCACAATCTATGAACGAAGCCTTTAAAGATGGCAGTGTTCAAGAGGCATTGAAAGATATAGGTGCCTTAATAGTCGTCGTTACGACTGCCCTTGCAGGATACAAAGGAAGTATTCTTGCTGTAAGTACTGCCAAACAAGTATATGCAACGGTAACAGCAATTGTAAATCGACAGCGTGCTATTGAGGCGGCCAACCTTGTATTAACCAAAGGTATGTATGCCATTGAGGCTACCATGATTGCTAAAAGTACATCTGCCCGTATTTTATTAACAGGAGCAATAAAAGCTCAAACCATTGCACAGTTGAAAAATGTTGCAGCTATGCTAACTAATCCTTATGTATTAGCAGCTGCTGCATTCGCAGGACTTGGATATGCCATTTACAGATGCGCAACTGCGGAAAACGTCTCAGAGAAGGCTATGAGAAAACATAATGCTGCTATGGAAGCACAAAAGAAACATTTTGATGACTTGAAAAATAAAGCAGAAAGCCTTGTCAATGTTATTAAAGATGAAGCAGCTAGCCAATTTGATAAATTAGATGCATATAAACAACTTCAAGCTATAATGCCCAATGTTTTGAAAAACATTGATTTAGAAAAGCTCAAAACAATGGAACTCAACGATATCCTAAAATTATTCAACAAGGATAAAAATGAGCAATATATCATGGGAGTAAAAGTTAGAGCTGTAATGAAACAAGAGGAACTTGATGCAGCTACAACTGAATGGCAAAAAGCAATAAATGAAGCTGAAGAAAACCAAAAGAATGGTATCGAAGATTCTGGATTAAGTATTAGAATTGGTCGATTAGCTAAAAAAAAGAATGAAGCAGCAGAGTCTGCCCGTCTTGCCAAAGAAGAAGTAGACAAAATAAATGAAATTCAAAGAAAAGCAAAAGAAGAACAAAAGAAAGAAGAAGAGAAAGCCAAAATTCAGAATAAGGCTTTTTGGACGAAGCAGAAAGACGATGCTACAAAAGCACTAGATTCAATCGCTTCGGCACAAAAAAAATTGATGGATGCTGGAAATTTCAAAGGGATTGATGCTACTGTCATTACTGCTTACAAAGAAAATATCAAAAAACTAAAAGAAGCAGAGAAAGAATTAAAAGTTTATGATTCATTTTCCAAACAGGATGATAAGGCACAAAAATTACGTGAAGAACAAGAAAAATATAAACTCCTGTTAGAGAAACAAAAGTTTGAACAGGAACGAATAAAAGAAGATTCAGCAAATGAACTCGAACAACTTGAAATAAACAAACTCAAAGAGAGTAGTGAAAAAGTCCTCAGACAAAGGGAGCTTAATCACAAACTAGAATTGCAGGCTATCGAGCGTGAAGCAGAAGACAAGAAACTAAAAGTGATTGAAGATGCTCGCTCTGCTTTTGAAGCTAATCCGGAAAACAAGAAGAAGACTTTTAATACAAGCGCTTTCATCAATTCTGAGTCAACGAAGAAACTGTTTGCCATGTTCGACAACGTTGCAAAGGAAGCCGCTGCGACTGCTGATACAAAGTACAATCGTGGAGATGATCTATCTGATTTGTTGAATCAGTATCAGGACTATACAGATCAACGGCTTGCGATTGAACGAAAGTTCAACGAAGATATTGCTACTCTTCAAGAACAGCGCAAACAGGCAGAAAAGGACGGAAATACAGAACAGGTAGAACAGATTGATCGTTCCATCACCCAAGCTACGAAAGATAAGGGTATGGAACTTATGAATATGGACTATAATAAGCTGAAAGAATCTCCGGAATACGTTCGTGCCTTTGAGAATTTGAAAGAAACATCTTCTGAAACTCTTAATTCTCTTCTTTCTCAACTAGAGAATGCAAAAGGGACAGCAGCTAAGGTATTATCTCCGGACCAACTTCGTGAATATACCAGCACTATTCAATCAATCATGGATGAACTGGATTCACGTAATCCGTTTCAATCATTATCTGACAAGAAGAAGGAACTGGCAGAAGCGGAGGAAGAACTAGCTAAAGCGCAAATTGAGTTAGAGAATGCCCGGACCCAGGCGGAAGCAGTGAAAGCCGGTGCTATGATTGAGAACGGTGTCAAGTCTTCTAAGTATAATCCCAAGACCGGAAAGATCGATTCAACTAAAGCATATCTAACCGAGGCGCAGGCGTTGGATAAGGTGAAGGAGAAAACGGATAACTACAATGAAGCAAAAGACAAAACGACGAAAGCCAGTGCAAAGGTACAAGCAGCTGAAAGAAAGGTAGCAAGTGTTATCGGAGAACTCGGCGACTCATTAAAAGATCTAGGATCGGCTATTGGCGGACAAGCTGGCGAAATCATTAGTATCATTGGCAATATTGGTACATTCGCCATGACGGCGATGAATGGCGTAGAAACGGCATCCACAACAGCATCAACTGCAATCAAAGCGGTTGAAAAAGCATCTGTCATTCTCGCTATCATTGGTGCAGCTATGCAGATAGCAATGAAGATCTTCGACCTATTCGGCAAAGACGATACAACAGAGAAGTATGAGAAAGCTAAAGAAGCTTATGAATCCTATATCAACATTCTTGATAGAGTGATAGAGAAACAACTGAAATTAGCTGAAACTCTTACCGGAGACAATGCGAATGCTGCTTATAATAAAGCTATTGAACTGATAAGACTACAGAATGAGAATGCACGTGTTTTAGGTAAACAATACTTGAACTCTGGTGCATCCGGCAAGTCACATTCAAAGGGATATACTGAAGTGGAAGATATGTCCATGGAGGGGTGGAAGCAAGCGGCAGATACGCTAGGTATGAGCGTCGATGAATTTAAAGACAAAATGGGCGGACGCATGGCCGGTCTGTTTGATTTGACAGATGAACAACTTGCAAAACTTCAAGAAAATGCTGGGATCTTCTGGTCACAACTTGACTCTGACACTCAAAAATTCGCGGATCAGATAGTGGATGGTGTTACCCAGGTTGCAGAGGTTGTCGAGCAGAAGATCACCGATGCTACTCTCATTGATATAGACGGACTTCGTTCAGACTTTCAGGATCTGCTTACAGATATGGATGCCGATAGTGCTGATTTCGCGGATAACTTTGAAGAATACATGAGAAATGCTATTCTAAACTCAATGCTCAAAGAGGATTATATGAGCCGACTAACAGCTTGGAGAGAGAAGTTTTACAAAGCTATGGATGATGGAGTAACCGAAGAAGAATATAATGCTTTAAAAGCGGAAGGTCAGCAGATTTCTGATGACATGAAAGCCAAACGAGATGCGTTGGCTGAAATGTATGGCTGGAACAAAGATGACGATGAGCGTGAAGCATCAAAGAAAGGTTTTGCCTCCATGTCGCAGGACTCTGCAGATAAACTGGATGGTGCATTTGCTGTTATGACTTCTCACACATATTCAATAAACGAAGGAGTCAAGCAAATACAATTGAGTACAGATAAGATCATTGAGAAGCTTGTATACCTATCCAGCATGGACAAGAATATAGGTGAAATGATGAAACATAGCGATCTTGTCATTACTTACCTGTCAGACATAAGTAGTCATACGGCACGCCTTGAAGCTATTGAAAAGGCTATAGAATCTATCAGAATGGGGATTGACACATTGAACACTAAAGGCATAACATTGAAGCGATGATAGGACAATTTTACTTAGACGGAATAGATGCATATACCAGTTTAGGGATATGCGTTACAAAGGGAAGCTACAATAATCTTGTAGCCTTCCCTGCTATCAAAGAACCGGAAAAAAACGACTGGCCGGAAGAGGATGGACAAGAATTTGACCTTTCTAATATTGCCCTAAATACAAGTGATATAAGCATTGAATTTGCGTATATGGGCAGTATGGGTATTGGCGGACTAATTGATAAGCTCTCGGACCTGAGTTATCATGAATTTCGTTTTCCACTTATTGACAGAACATATACTCTACGTTTGTCTTCTCAAAACAGTTATGTTATCAATGCGGGTCTTGAAATTTCTAAGTTCACTCTTACAAATGACTTTCCCCGTGAAGCCAACGATGAGTATCAAGAACCTATTAACGATAGTGACCTCCCATTTCCAAAGGGCTATGAGCTTGACGGTAAAGATCTAACCGACTATGGTGTAGTAGTATTGAAAGGCAGTACAGCAGAGATACTGAAAACTCCTGCGGTAAAGAAGAATCTGCTGCAAAATTTCAAGTACCAGGACGGAGCCATCTACGACGGGAATGCCGTAAAGTTTCAAACTAAAGATGTAGCTATAAAATGCGCAATGCGAGCTAAGACGATCGAAACATTCTGGCGCAATCGTGATGCTCTACTTCATGACTTGACAAAGCTATATTTAAAGACAGATGATGAAGGATATGAGTATTCCGATGCGGAACGTATATTTTATTGTGATGAGTGGAGTGAAAGCTATCCCTGCTATTATAAGAGCTGTCAGACAAACAGTTTTACTCTGAATAACGGTGTATGGTGGGAATTTACCTTGAAGCTCGTATTTACTAGCTTCCGGATTGGAGAAACAGACTTCCTGCTTGCATCCGAAGCGGGTGAGTTTATTATAACAGAGGACGGAGAATTTTATATTGACTTAAATTGAAGAAGCCATGCCATTAAAAAAGAAAAGAATATCAGAGTTGAACGAAGCCAGCGACATGAAAGGCTTCTACACCATCGGTTACCGAATTGTTAGCGGTGTTAAGACCAGCCTTAAATTCGGGCTAGAGAAGATTCAGACAGCCTTAGATAATATGCTCAAAGCTACGAGCGATGCCAAAACCGCTACTACCGATATGCGGCAATTAGAGGCTACCGTTGAAGGGAATGAATCAACTCGTGAAACTGCTGAGTCTCGTCGTAACGCTTCCGAGCAATCAAGGCAGACAGCTGAAACGGAACGTTCAAGAGAAGAACAAGCCCGTGAAGCTGCTGAATCAGTGCGCATCACTAATGAGAATGCACGTAAGAGCGCCGAAACTGGACGTTCCTCTGCTGAAAGTAATCGTGTAACCGCAGAAGGTAAGCGAGTAACAGCGGAAGGCACTCGCGGATCAAATGAAACGAAGCGTGTAAATGCCGAGACTGCCCGTGTTGAAGCTGAGTCTAAACGCAAAGCTGAGTATGCCGGCATCGTGCAGGAAATGACATCTGCCACAGAAGAAGCTACCGGGCAGATTACTCTTGTCAAGCAATTAACAGATGATGCAAATGCAGCTAAAAGTGCGTCTGTTGAACAGACAGCTCTAGCGAAGAAAGCTACAGACGCGGCTAATACTGCGGCTGGTAGTGTCAATGCTGCAAAAGAAGCTGCTACTACTGCAGCGGCAGGTGCCAATGCTGCTAAAACAGCTTCAGAAGCCCAAACTGCTCTTGCAAAGAAGGCCACTGACGATGCAAATGCAGCTAAAAGTGCATCTGTAACACAGACAGGTTTAGCAAAGAAAGCTACTGATGATGCAAATGCTGCTGCACTGGCTGCTAACAATGCTGTTTCGGGTGTTGACGCTAAAGTGCAGGCAGCGATTGATAAGTTAGTCGCTGGAGCTCCGGACGCTCTTGATACATTGATTGAGTTAGCGAACGCACTTAATAATGATCCGAACTTTGCTGCTACCATGGCAACAGAGTTAGGGAAGAAGCTCAACGTTTCCGATATTGTCAATAACCTGACAAGTGGTGGAACTGGAAAGGTTCTTTCTGCCGAACAAGGGAAGGCTTTGAAAGCTGCTCTGAATGCGCATAATCACGATGCAGTATATGAGAAGATTATTACTAAACTAACTGCCTTCAATAAAAATTTCGGTACGGCTGCCGGAACCGTGTGCGAGGGTAACGATGCCCGCTTAAGTAATGCAAGAACTCCGTTAGCTCACTCACATAAGAAAGCGGATATTAGCGATTTCCCAACTTCAATGCCGGCAAGTGACGTGCCCGCATGGGCAAAGGCTGCCAATAAACCTACCTATACGGCAAGCGAAGTCGGGGCTTCTCCTACTAATCATAACCATGATGCAGATTATCAGCCGCTCGGTGATTATGCCGAAGCATCACATACTCATGATGCTTCTGATATTACTCCTGATTCAACACATAGATTTGTTTCTGACTCTGAAAAAAGCACATGGAATAGCAAGGCTGCAGGGAATCACAATCATTCCGGAGTATATCAACCTGTTGGTAACTATGCTCCTTCATCACATAGCCATACAGCCAGTGATATAACTCCTGATTCAACACATCGGTTTGTGACAGATTCGGAAAAATCCACTTGGAATAGTAAAGCAGCCGGTAACCACAATCATGACTCGGCTTATCAGCCTAAAGGCAGTTATGCTCCTTCATCACACGGTCATACAGCTAGTGAAATAACTTTGGATGCTACTCATCGTTTTGTTACTGATACCGAAAAGAACACATGGAGTGGTAAAGCCGAAGGGAATCATAACCACGATTCGGTTTATCAAGCGAAAGGTAATTATGCAGCAAGTTCGCATACTCATCTTGCAGCAGATATTGAAGAAAGTACGACAAGAAAATTCATGACGACGGATGAAAAAAACATACTAAGTTCTCTCGGAACTAATGCTATTTTATTAGAGAATCAAAATTTAGGACAGAATGGGTATCTCAAATTGTCAAATGGATTATTGATTCAATGGGGAAAAAAAACGAGTGGATCTTACTCTGGAACAATATATTTCTCCACTTCATTCTATGACACTAATTATTCTCTGCATCTGACTTGTAATAATGGAAATACCGGTAATGATTCATCATGGATAGCCAACTATACATCTGTTTCAAATAGCTATTTTGGATATAATAATAAATATCAGCAAGCAGCTAATGCCGGTACTAACACGGCTGCGTTTTATTGGTTTGCTATAGGGAGGTGGAAATAATTAAAAACAAATATTATGAAATATTGGAAACAAGGATTCTACGATGAGCCGCAGGAAGGCTTGGTAGAAATTACAGAGGAGTATTATCAAGAGTTACTAGCTGGCCAATCTGCCGGATTACTTATCGTTGAAAGCAAAGCAGGGGTTCCTGTTTTGCAAGAATGTAAAACCACTATCAGAGAAGCTAAAGCGCAAAAACTTGATGAATTACGACTGTATGATTCATCCGAAGAAGTGAATCAATTTAGTATAAACAAAGTATTTGGATGGTTCAATAAAAGTACCCGTGTAGGTCTTGCGAACTCTATTAATATTGAAAGGGAGGTCGGGCGATCTAAAACTAACATCTGGTTAGGCGATACTCTGTTTATTCTACCTATTGAAAAGGCTATTGATATGTTATGTCAACTTGAATTGTATGCCCTCACGTGTTATAACGTCACACAAGGGCATATCAATATCATCAATCAGTTAGAAACGAAAGAATCTATTGAATTTTACGATTTCAGAATAGGTTATCCTAAGAAACTAAGTTTTACTGGATATCCCACTTTATAATCGTAGTTTTCGATTTCCTCAATTGACTGTAGCGATCTGACTGCTGCGATGTGTTCCTGAGTCACATTGTAGCAGTTTAATGCATATAACTCCAAGGCATTCAACATTGCTAAAGCATCCGGAATCGGAATGATATACTTTATTGCATCATACCACAATACGGTGTCTGATTTACCAGCCTGTTTTTCAATTGAAATTGAGTTAAATAATCCAACACGTGTACTTTTATCCAACCACATATTCTTTCCATCTAAAATAAATATATTGACATCTTTAGACTTGTCAAACATCTGTATTTCAGATACTTTATTTTTCCTTACATCATCAAGTGAATACTGAGGTTCTACCAATATTGGATATCCTTTTTTGCTTTCAACGATAAGTAATCCGGCAGATTGGCCAGCTAGTAACTCTTGATAATACTCCTCTGTAATTTCTACCGAGCTTTCTTGCGGCTCGTCATAGAATCCATTTTTCCAATATTTCATAATATGTAATTTAGTTTATTTCCAACGACCTATAGCAAACCAATTAAATGACCACGTAGTCCAAGCAAAAGCTCCATTAAGAGTTGTATATGGAGTTCCGAACTGGAAATATGAAGTATATTTAGTTATAAATGGCATTGGGACATATATTACTGTTTCAGCTTTATTCCCATAGTTACCTGTCATTTGAATTGTGTAGTTTATATCATAAAAACTAATAGGAAGATACAGGTTAGTCCAACCTGTAACGCCTGATCGTGTCCCCCATTGAATTAATAGACCATTATTGAACTTAATATAACTTGATGAAGAGCCAAAAGATTTAGTGGCTGCATTAGACAAGTCTGCTTTTGCATACGTAGTTCCGAGAGAACTTTGCGCAATAATGACTACAATTATGGTTACTAATTTTCTACTAAAGTGTCTCATATTTATTTCAGTGTTATAATTCTTTTACTTCCAACGACCAATAGCAAACCAATAGAAAGCTATACTAAAACCTCCGGCATCGGAATCAACATTTTGATAAACGGAGTCCATAACAAAATAAGATGCGTATTTATTAAATACATCAAAAGAATATATATAATTACTATGTACTTTCCTAGTCCCAGTCAATAGAACAGTGTAATTACTATCATAAAAGGTAGTATTAAAATACACAGTTTTACCTATTCCAGAAGTACTTGAATATCCCCACTGAATCATTAAGCCGTCGGGGAACTTATAGTACCCATTCTGTCCAAGTGACTTTGTAATAACATTTGAGAAGTCAGCCTTCGCATAATTGGTTCCGAGAGAACTTATTCCAAAAGCCAAGATTTATCCTCACTCCTATCAAACATATTTGAGCTAAAAAATGAATTAAAAATACATACCTGATTATATTTTAGAGTATAATTCTAATCAGATGATATGATAATTTTATATAG
>OWJA01001231.1_pt1 | contig 10543 bp, 8 predicted proteins | sample 1732901 | NCBI WGS metagenome assembly OWJA01 (sample SAMN05065766, study PRJEB22554) | human gut metagenome | biome: ENVO:2100002; feature: ENVO:00000062; material: ENVO:00002003 | host: Homo sapiens | place: USA | reverse complement strand
TCTACACGCGTAAGATCGTCGGCAGCGTCAGATGTGTATAAGAGACAGGTACAGGACTATGTGATGCAGGGTGGTACCGGGGAAGAGTTCTTAAAGAAACTGAATGATCTTCTGGAATTCGTGATTCCGAAATATGAACAGGAAGGAAAAACGCAGCTCGTGATCGCGATCGGATGCACCGGCGGACGCCATCGTTCGGTGACGATCGCAGGAGAAGTATTTAAGCGTCTGACGGAGTCCGGGCGGTACGAGATCCGGCTGGAACACAGGGACGCGGGGAAGGATGGAGGAAAGTAAGTATGTCTTTTTCTTCCAGGATCAAGGAAGAGCTTTCCAGGCATATGAGTCCGGCAAGGCATTGCCAGATCGCCGAAATTGCGGCGATTTTAAGCCTTTGCGGACGGATCCAGATTTCCGGGGACGATCATTACAGCATCAAGATCCACACGGAAAATGTGACAGTTGCCAGAAAGTGCTTTACATTATTGATAAAAACATTTAATATAGAAACTGATATCTCTATACGGCGGAATGCGCACCTGGGAAAAAACAGGATCTATTCAGTCTGTGTGAAACAGCATGAGGATGCACTCCGCGTATTGAAAGCCACAAAACTTCTTACGGAGGACGGAGAGGTCGGAGAGAATCTTTCCGTTGTGGGAAATGTGGTCGTACAGAACCCCTGCTGCCGCAGGGCATTTCTGCGCGGCGCTTTTCTTGCATCCGGCTCCATCAGTGATCCGGAGAAGTTTTACCATTTTGAGATCGTCTGCGCGACAGATGCGAAAGCCCGCCAGATCCAGTCCATTATGGCAACGTTTGACATTGATGCAAAAATTGTCATCCGCAAACGCTATTATGTGGTATATATTAAAGAGGGGAGCCAGATCGTGGATATCCTGAATGTGATGGAGGCCCATCTGTCACTGATGGAACTGGAGAACATCCGCATCCTGAAAGAGATGCGCGGAAATGTCAACCGCCAGGTCAACTGCGAGACGGCAAACATCAACAAAACAGTGTCAGCCGCTGTGAAGCAGATCGAGGATATCGAGTTTATCCGCGACACGGTAGGCTTTGAAAGTCTTCCAGATGGTCTTGCGCAGATTGCAAAGGCAAGACTTTTAAAACCGGAAGCGACGCTGAAGGAACTGGGCGAAGACCTGGAACCGCCGGTTGGAAAATCGGGTGTCAACCATCGATTGAGGAAGCTTGGTGAGATGGCGGAGAAACTGCGGGAACAGGGAACCGAAACGTGAATGGAGACTAGTAAGCGCCATTCTTTGTGCAATTGAGGAGGATTATTATGACAAAACGTACGGTGACTATCGAACTTGCTTCTGGTCTGGAGGCTCGACCGATTGCGATGTTAGTGCAGCTTGCAAGCAGCTATGAGAGTACAATTTACGTCCAGAGCGACAACAAAAAGATCAATGCCAAGAGCATCATGGGCATGATGACACTTGATCTTCCGGTCGGCGAGCAGGTGGTCGTGACAGCGGACGGAGTGGACGAAGAGAAAGCAGTAAACGATATTGAAAAATATTTAAGCAACAACTAAGAGACATGTCTGTATATAGTGACATTACGGGACTGCCGCCTTTCGGGGTGACAGTCCTTTTGCAATTGATGATAAAAAATACGGAGGAGACAGATGGCATTTACACACTTGCATGTCCATACAGAGTACAGTCTTTTGGACGGATCCAGTAAAATAGGAGAGCTGGCGGCGCGGGCAAAAGAGCTTGGCATGGACAGCATGGCGATCACCGATCACGGTGTCATGTACGGGGTGATCGATTTTTACCGGGCAGCCCGTGCGGCCGGGGTCAAACCGATCATCGGCTGCGAGGTGTATGTCTCCCCGGGCTCAAGATTTGACCGCGAGACTGTACACGGCGAGGACCGTTACTACCATCTGGTCCTTCTCGCGGAAAACAATACAGGATACCAGAACCTGATGAAGATCGTCTCCAAAGGCTTTGTGGATGGCTTCTATTATAAACCGAGGATCGACGAGGAGGTCATGCGGGAGTACCACGAGGGAATCATCGCTTTAAGCGCCTGCCTTGCCGGAGAAGTCCCGAGATATCTGGAGAAAGGTCTCTATGAGGACGCGAAGGCGGCTGCAAAACGCCATCTGGAGATCTTCGGCGAGGGCAATTATTTCCTTGAACTTCAGGATCATGGGATCCCGATGCAGCGCCAGGTAAACCAGGGGATCATGCGACTCTCAAAAGAATTAAATATCCCGCTTGTGGCGACAAACGACTGCCACTATATCAACGCCGAGGACTGGGAGGCCCATGATATCCTGCTCTGTATCCAGACAGGGAAAAAGGTCTCCGACGAGAACCGTATGCGCTACGAGGGCGGACAGTACTATGTGAAGTCCGAGGAGGAGATGCGCAGACTCTTCCCATACGCCCCGGAAGCCATCGAGAACACCCACAAGATCGCGGAGCGCTGCAACGTGGAGATCGAGTTTGGTGTCACAAAACTCCCGAGATTCGATGTGCCGGAGGGCTACGATTCCTGGGGCTATTTAAACCACCTCTGCGATGAGGGCTTCGCGATGCGCTATCCGAATGATGACGGAACGCTCCGCGCCCGCCTGGATTATGAACTCGGAACCATCAAGAGCATGGGCTACGTGGACTACTTCCTGATCGTGTGGGATTTCATCAACTTCGCGAAATCCCATGGGATCGCTGTGGGACCGGGGCGGGGGTCTGCAGCGGGAAGTATCGTGGCGTACTGCTTAAAAATCACAGATATCGATCCGATCCGGTACCAGCTCCTCTTTGAGCGTTTTCTGAACCCGGAACGAGTATCCATGCCCGATATCGATGTGGATTTCTGCTACGAGCGCCGTCAGGAAGTTATCGACTACGTTGTGGAAAAGTACGGGAAGGACCAGGTGGCCCAGATCGTCACTTTCGGTACCCTGGCGGCCCGCGGCGTGATCCGCGATGTGGGGCGTGTCATGGACCTGCCCTACAGCCTCTGCGACCAGGTATCGAAGATGGTCCCGGCGGAATTAAATATCACGTTGGACCTGGCACTCAGGAAAAACCCGGAATTAAAGGCGCTATATGATTCAGATGAGCAGGTAAGAAAGCTCATCGACATGTCAAAGCGCCTGGAAGGACTCCCGCGCCACACCTCCATGCATGCGGCCGGTGTCGTGATCTCAAGAACTTCCATCGACGAGTATGTCCCGCTGTCAAGGGGAGCCGACGGCACCATCGTGACCCAGTTTACGATGACGACTCTGGAAGAGCTTGGGCTGTTAAAGATGGACTTTTTGGGACTCCGGACCCTCACCGTGATTCAGGACGCGGTGAAGATGATCAAAAAAGATCACGGTGTGGACCTCGATCTGGAGCACATTGATTATGATGACAAAAAGGTCATGGATTCTCTCGGAACGGGAAAGAACGAGGGCGTGTTCCAGTTAGAAAGCGGCGGCTTCAAGACCTTCATGAAGGAATTGAAGCCGACTACCCTGGAGGATATCATAGCCGGAATCTCCCTGTACCGTCCGGGTCCAATGGACTTTATTCCGAAATATTTAAAGGGAAAGAATGACCCGGAATCCATCACCTACACCTGCCCGCAGCTGGAGCCGATCTTAAAGCCGACCTACGGCTGTATCGTCTACCAGGAGCAGGTCATGCAGATCGTCCGCGATCTCGCCGGATATACCCTCGGCCGAAGCGACCTTGTGCGCCGTGCCATGTCGAAGAAAAAGGCGGCGGTCATGGCGAAGGAGCGCCAGAACTTTGTTTACGGAAATGAGGAAGAGGGCGTAAAGGGCTGTATCGCCAACGGGATCGACGAGAAGACGGCAAACCAGATTTACGATGACATGACGGACTTCGCAAAGTACGCCTTCAACAAGTCCCATGCGGCGGCCTATGCGGTGGTTGCATACCAGACCGCATTTTTAAAATATTATTATCCAAAGGAATTCATGGCGGCGCTCATGACCTCCGTGATGGACAACACCACGAAGGTCTCCGAGTACATTCTCGCCTGCCGGAACATGGGAATCCCGATCCTGCCGCCGGATATCAACGAGGGATACAGCGGCTTCTCCGTATCCGGAAACGGTATCCGTTACGGACTTTCCGCCATCAAGAGTGTGGGCCGGGCCGTGGTGGACGTGATCATCGCCGAGCGTGAGAGCGGCGGTCTCTTCAAAAACCTCGATGATTTTGTGTCCAGAATGTCCAACAAGGAAGTCAATAAGAGAACGCTGGAGAGCTTCATTAAATCTGGTGCCCTGGACACACTTCCGGGAACGAGAAAGCAGAAGCTTATCGTCTCCGGCGACCTTCTGGAGAGCAAGTCAAAAGAGAAAAAGACGGTCATGGAAGGCCAGATGAGCTTCTTTGACATCGCCCCGGAGGAGGAAAAGGACAACTTCCATATCACGTTCCCGGATGTGGGCGAGTATGACAAGCAGACACTTCTGGCATTCGAGAAGGAGACCATCGGCATCTATGTCAGCGGTCATCCGATGGAGGAATACCGGGAACTCTGGGAGAAAAATGTGACGGCAAGAACTTCCGATTTCGTTGTGGATGAGGTCGGAAAGACCATTGTGGAGGATAATTCCAATGTGGTCATCGGCGGAATGATCACGTCGAAAAAGGTGAAGACTACAAAGACGAACCAGCTCATGGCATTCATCACCGTTGAGGATCTTGTGGGCACGGTGGAAGTTCTCGTGTTCCCGAAGATCTACGAGAAGAACCGTCAGGCGTTCACCGAGGAAAACAAGGTGTTTATCCGCGGCCGGGCGTCCATCGGTGATGACCCGGTAGGAAAGCTGATCTGCGAGGAAGTGATCCCGTTCACCGATATCCCGAATGAGCTTTGGCTTCAGTTCGAAAATCAGGCATTCTACGCGAGCCACATCGACGATGTCATGGCGGCACTCCGTGATTCCGATGGAAAAGACCGGGTCATTATGTATTTAAAAGAAGAACGGAAAATGCGCAGACTTTCCGAAAACTGGGCAGTCCTCGCAGGGCCGGATCTTCTGAACCGCCTGTATAAGATCCTTGGTGAAAAAAATGTCAAAGTTGTGCAAAAGGTCATTGAAAAGAAGGGCAAAGTGTATTAAAATGTAACTGTTTGGTAGGTCTGTGCATTCACTGCGCTGACCGTAAGAGAACATTGGTTGGAAGGCAAAAATCCCATCGGCGAAGTCGATCCGGAATGGATTTTTGCATGTGACTGCGAAAAAACTGAGCAGTTACATTAAAATAAGGACGTGTACGGCGAATGATTGACAGAATTTTTTTATGGAGGATACCCATATGTCAAAGAAAGAAGTCAGAACGATCGGAGTATTGACCAGCGGCGGAGATGCCCCTGGAATGAATGCGGCAATCCGTGCGGTTGTAAGAACCGCTATCAATAAAGGCCTGAAGGTAAAAGGAATCATGCGTGGCTACGCCGGACTCCTTCAGGAAGAAATCGTAGATATGGACAGCGTCAGCGTTGCGGACACGATCAACCGCGGCGGTACGATCCTTTACACAGCCCGCTGTGAGGAGTTCACAACTGAGGAAGGCCAGAAGCGTGGCGCTGAGGTATGTAAGAAACATGGTATCGATGGTATCGTTGTGATCGGAGGAGACGGTTCCTTCCGCGGCGCCGGAAAGCTTTCCGCTCTCGGAATCAACACGATCGGTCTTCCGGGAACCATTGACCTTGATATCGCCTGTACCGACTATACGATCGGTTTCGATACCGCTGTAAACACAGCGATGGAAGCCATCGATAAAGTCCGTGATACTTCCACCTCCCACGAGCGCTGCAGTATCATCGAGGTTATGGGAAGAAATGCCGGATATATCGCTCTCTGGTGCGGTATTGCCAACGGCGCGGAGGATATTCTCCTTCCAGAGCGCTACGACGGCAATGAGCAGTACCTGATCAACCGGATCATTGAGAACAGAAAGCGCGGCAAAAAGCATCACATCATCATCAACGCTGAAGGAATCGGACACTCCACTTCCATGGCAAGAAGGATCGAGGCGGCGACAGGTATCGAGACTCGTGCCACCATCATTGGCCACATCCAGCGAGGCGGTACACCGACCTGTAAGGACCGTGTTTACGCGTCCATCATGGGTGCGAGAGCTGCAGAGCTTCTGGCGGAAGGAAAGAGCAACCGTATCGTAGCCTACAAGGACGGCAAGTTCGTGGATTTCGATATCCAGGAGGCACTGAATATGAAGAAAGACATCCCGGAGGAGCAGTACGAAGTAAGCAAACTTCTCGTGCGCTAACTGCGTGGAAAGAGCTGCTGTCCGTATGACCTGCGGCAGCAGCAGTAAAGGAGCAGGAACATGGGTATCAGAGAGGACGAAAAGATCGCCCCGCACTGTGAGTTTATTCATGTCCACGACAAGGTGGTAAAACGGGTGATGGACGTGATGCCGGAAGGCGAGGAGCTCCAGAACCTTGCGGAATTCTTCCGGGTTTTCGGCGATTCCACAAGGATCCGTATTCTGTATGCACTCAGCCAGTCGGAGTTATGTGTGTGCGATATTGCAAGTCTTCTCGGAATGGGACAGTCTGCGATCTCCCACCAGCTTCGGATCCTGAAGCAGATGCGCCTTGTCAAGTTCCGCAGGGAAGGAAAGAGCGTTCTCTACTCTCTTGCGGACGGTCACATCCAGACGATCCTCGCACAGGGGATGGAGCATATAGGAGAGAAAATATGAAATTCACGAAGATGCAGGGCATCGGAAATGATTATGTTTATGTAAACTGTTTTGAAGAGACTGTGGAAGATCCCTGCGGGACGGCAAAGATGGTCAGCGATCGCCATTTCGGAATCGGATCGGACGGATTGATTTTAATTAAGCCGTCAAGGGTTGCGGACTGCCAGATGGACATGTATAATCTGGATGGATCCCGGGGTGCCATGTGCGGAAATGGGATCCGATGTGTCGGAAAATATGCCTATGACCACGGAATCGTGGATAAGACGGAGATCGACGTGGAGACTGCATCCGGAATCAAGCATCTGTCTATGAAATTAAAAGACGGCAAGGTAGAGCTTGTGACGGTGGATATGGGGCGTCCGGTGCAGACCTCCGAGATCGGGGAGCCGATCACGGTGGATGGAAAAGAGTACCGTTTTACCGGCGTGTCCATGGGGAATCCCCATGCGGTGGTATTTATGGATGGAATCAAGGATATGGAGATCGAAAAGATCGGCCCGTCCTTTGAAGTCCACGAAAAATTCCCGGACCGCACCAACACGGAATTCGTGGAGATCGTGGACCGCGGACATGTAAATATGCGTGTCTGGGAGCGCGGTTCCGGAGAGACTCTTGCCTGCGGAACAGGTGCCTGCGCGACGGCGGTCGCCTGCATCTTAAACGGTCTTACTGACGATGAAGTCCGCGTGACACTGCTCGGCGGCGACCTTCTGATCCGTTGGGACAGAGAAAAGGACACTGTATTTATGACAGGTCCGGCGGCAGAAGTGTTCCACGGGGAGATCTGAAATAGTTACTGTTCACGCTTTGCGCAAACAGTAACTGATTTTGCCGATGCTTCGCATTCCGAATCGGCAAAATCCACTACCACCACTGTATTGTACGGAATTTTCAGTTCAGAAAATTCCTACCCGTGTACAGTAACCTGAAATACTAGACTGACAGTAGCCGGGTGCCTTTAAAACAGTGCTGGATCCGTGAAAATACGGTCGGGCAGCATAGATAAAACATGAACGCAGGAATCGTTTGGTGGTCTGGATATCACAGATGTCTGCCGCAGGGATGCGGCGCGGCTGAACGGTTATCTGTATATAGATAAGGAGTTCCGGGCATGTGACACAGCTAAATATACTTGAAAACCGGAACAAAGGAGATAATTATGGATCATATTGACAGGGAGATTCTGCAGATCCTGCAGCATAACGCGAGAGCGTCCTTGAAAATGATCGCGGAGAAGACATTCCTTTCTTCCCCGGCGGTTTCAGCAAGAATTGAAAAACTGGAAAAAGATGGAATCATCACATCCTACCAGGCACAGATCGATCCGATGAAGCTCGGATATCACATCCTCGCCTTCATCAACCTCAACGTGCTTCCGGAGGACAAGCAGAAATTCTATCACTACGCGGAAGGAATCCCGAACATCTTAGAGTGCAGCAGCGTTACCGGAGAATACTCCGTGATCATGAAGGTTGCCTTCGAGAGCACAATGCAGCTCGATAGCTTCCTCGGCCAGCTCCAGAAGTTCGGCAAGACCAGTACCCAGGTGGTATTCGCCACCCATGTAGGTCCACGAGGCGTGCAGGTACAGGAATAAGATACATAGGAAAAATAAAAAGGACATCTGAACGAGAGATACGAGGGTATTTCTGGTTCAGGTGTCCTTTTTGCTGCAAAAACAGCGTTTTTTAATCTGCCGCAGGCATTTCAAACCAATTATTGGATGGCCTGCGGCAGAGATATTTATAAGATCGCAACCAACGCCGACACGATCGGGATCGAGATCATGGACAGCAGAGTGGAGATACAGATCCCTTTCGACACCAGGGTGACATCCCGGTTGTATTCCATACAGAGCATGGACACGTTTCCGGCGATGGGGCAGCCGGAGAGGATCGTGGAGATCTCCAATAATGTACGGTCTTTGATAAAGAATCTCAGGACGAAAAAGGTGATCATCGGGAGAACCAGGAGCTTCAGGAAGGAGAAGAGATACAATTCCTTATCGGTAAACACCGTGGAAAACTTCACTCCGGCCAGAGTGGAACCGATGACGATCATCGCAAGCGGTGTTGTTGTGACACCAATGGTAGAAAACAGGCTGACCGCATGCTGCGGGAGGCGGATATCGAGAAGATAAATGCCGATGGCGAGGAATGCGGAGAGGATTCCGGGGGAGAGAAGCCTTTTGGCGTTGAACCCGGTGGATTTCTGAGAACCGCTGTTTTCTGGAGCGGCAGCCTGCACTTCAGAAACAGCAGCCGCAGCAGTATTTTTTGCGTCATCTTTTGACAGCAGATACACTCCGTAACTAAAAAGACTCAGGTTAAATGTCATCATGAAGATCGAAACATGCAGCACATACTCCCCACCGTAAATCGTGGAGATGATCGGGATTCCCATGAATCCCAGGTTGCTGTAGTTTAACATGAGTTCATATGTCGGGTTCCAGCGGATGGTCTTCTGAATAAAGTGGCAGATCACATGGGCCACCAGGAAGATGGAGACCGCCGCCACAAAGATCGGCAACATCTCCTGGTCATGGGCCATATCAGATCCCGTGACTGCGTTTAAGATCGTCGCGGGCAGGGAGATATTTACGATAAACCGGGAGACCTTCGACTCAAAAGTCTTATCGATCACGCCGGATCGGTTGGCGAGATAGCCGGTGAGCATTAAGAGAAAGAGACTCACCATCTGGTTGAATACGATTAACATGGTGTAAAGAGATCCTTTCGTGTGATTGCCAGGGAAAGTTTTAAGACATGGATGGCGCAGGTCTGATGATACGGGAATATGATAAGGTATCCGATCATTCATTCAAAAAATCGCTGTGGGTATCCGGACAGCGCAGATTTTGGACTCAATGATTGTATCATATCATAAAATTTATGAAAAAGGAGAATAATTTTGGCAAAGCAGAACAGTGTCATCATTGATCCGGGTCACGGCGGGAGTGATCCGGGGGCGGTATATGGGAACAGACGGGAGAAGGACGATACGCTGGCGTTGTCTTATGATATCGGAAATGCCCTGGAACGCCGGGGGGTCCGGGTGGAGTACACGAGAGTCGGCGATGTATACAACAGTCCATATGAGAAGGCGCAGATCGGGAACAGCTCCACGGCGGATCTGTTTTTGTCGATCCATCGGAATGCCATGGCGGTGCCGGGGGCTGCTTCCGGAACTCTGAGCCTGATCTTTGGGAGAGGTGGCGATGCGGAGACATTTGCGGAGAATATCAACAAAAAGCTTGCGGCGGTGGGCTGGAACGACCTTGGAATCAGTGAGCGGCCGAATCTTGTGGTCCTCAGGGATACAGCACTTCCGGCGGTTCTTGTGGAAGTTGGATTTATCGACAATGAGAAGGACAATGACTTCTTCGATGAGAACATGAGCCGGACCGCGGATGCCATCGCGGATGGGATCGTGCAGACATTTGCGGAGCTGGAAAAGCAGACGGCAGGCGAGGAGATGCCGGGCTTTTATATGGTTCAGACCGGGATCTATCGGGTAAGAGCCAACGCGGAGAGGGAAGTGGAGCACCTGAAATCCCAGGGATTCCCTGCGTTTATGACGTTTAAGGACGGACTTTATTATGTCCGCGCCGGGGCATTCCGGAATATGGAAAATGCAGTGCGGCAGGAGCAGGAACTTCGAAAGCTGGGATATCCGACATTGCTTGTAAAGACATGAGTTATATGCCTGTATTTTGTAATTGTGAAACTTACGAAGGAGCTGAAAAACAGCGAAAATATTATAAAAAAGACTTAAAATTTCAAACTATATATGGT
>OWJA01001200.1_pt1 | contig 10921 bp, 8 predicted proteins | sample 1732901 | NCBI WGS metagenome assembly OWJA01 (sample SAMN05065766, study PRJEB22554) | human gut metagenome | biome: ENVO:2100002; feature: ENVO:00000062; material: ENVO:00002003 | host: Homo sapiens | place: USA | reverse complement strand
CAAGAAATAAGGAGCCGGTTGGTTATACAGCCAACCGGTCCGAGATTTTGGGTTTGAAATGAGAGTCGAAGTTTTGAAGATAGTGGCGGTACTCGTTGTGGGTGCCGCCTTTTTTGTCGGCGGCTACCAGTACGCGGCGGCACTCTACGGAGCGGACATTGCCGCACTGCGCGAGGATTACGCGACACGCGCTCATGCGCTGGAGGTGAAGTATCGTGAGAAAGAGAAAGTGCAGTACCAGTCGCTTGTGGCCGCATGGGAAGAGAGGGACCGGGCCTTGTCTCGCGTCGCTGATCTTGGCGCTGATCTTGAGCGGGTGCGCAAGCAAGCAGCCGACGCTCGCAGTCGACTGTCCGCAGCCCGTGCCGGTGCCTGCAAGCTTGAAAGAGAGCAGCTTGCCCGCTGCGCAGACTTACTCGAAAGAGGCACGGAGTTGGTTCGAAGAGGTGTCGAACTATCTGAGCGCACTGCGATAGACAAAGACGCTATTGCGATGATTGTGAGCCAGTGAAGTGCTAAACTCCCTGCAACAACACCGCGCAAGCCTAGCCCTTTGGGATGCTCACTCCGCGCGGTTTCCTATACGGGCTACGATAGTACCTGCGCTCGATCATGAGGAGCGTCGAGAAATCCTGCCCCTGAAAACGCCCCGCCTACCATCATCGGTAGGTGGGGCGTTTTTCTATTTGTGGTCGCTCAGCAGGCTCATCGGCAGGATCGCATCTGCCCATTGCTGCATGACGGGTCGTCTGCGCTCAAGCAAGTCGTCTCTCTGATATGCGGCCTGCACTGACTTGAGCGAGTGCATAAGGCACTTTTCTGCCACTGCGGTGTCGACGCCTTCGCGCGCGCACCAGTCGCGAAATGTAGACCTGCAGCCATGCATTGTTGCCGTGCCGCCAGAGGCGTACTGCACCATTGTCGAGACATAGTAGCGAGCCACTGAGCGATTGTTATAGTAGCTGCCCGAAAAGATGTACTCGCTCTCTGGCGTAATGCGCTTGAGCAATGCGATCGCCTGGTCAGACAGTGGGACGCGGAATGGCTCGGGCTTGCGGTCTTTCCTTCGTTCGGGCGGAACAGTCCAGACCTTATGCTCAAAGTCGATCTCGGACCATTTTGCGTCATTGAACTCAGCTTGTCGCGTGGTGGTGAGGACGCCGAAGACGAAAGCATTGTGCACGGGCCTGTCGACACGAAGACTCGCCTTCAGCTGATCGGCGAGCGCCTCGATGGTGTAGGCCTTCTGATGTTCGCGCCTATGGACCCTCGCCGGCGGCGGGAAGTACGCCTCCAGATTCCCTTTCCAAGTGGCGGGATTCTCGCCAATGTAGACGCCTTCACGCTTCGCGAGCGTGAAGATCGCTTCCAGCTGTCCACGGATCCTCGATGCGATTGTCGTCTTCTTTTCCCACAGTGGGTCTAGCACTTCGCAGATGTCCTGCACCGTGATGTCTGCGACTAGTTTGTGCCTGAGCACTGGCAGGATGTGATTCTTCATCGGTCCTCGCCAAGACACCTTGGTCGCTTCGGACAGGTGCTTGAGCTCGAAGATCGTTTCGAGCGCGTGCTCCGCGTAACTTGCAAAGTCGAGCGCTCGCCTGGCGTGCTCGGCGCGATGCTCTGCTCTGACATCTAAAGGGTCGATGCCGCGCGCGAGCAGGGCGCGACACTTGGCAGCTTCTTGCTTGGCGGCCGTGACGGTGACGGTGGGGTGACTGCCGAGCGACAGATCTCGCCGGCGGCCCGCAAACTGGTAGCGAAAGATGAAGGACGCCTTGCTTTTCGTAACTCGGACTTGGAGATTCGTTTCGATCGTGTACCTGCCGTCCGGCAGCAGGCCGATGTTTTTTGAGGTGACTTGCATTTTGCGAAGTGAGGGAGAGAATATGAAGCCCTTCTATTTTGTCCCTCATTTTGTCCCTCAGTCAAATCCGTAGTTTGCAAGCAAATGAGCGGTGCGCAGAAAGTAAAAACCCCGCAAGATGACTGTTGCGCAGTCAATCTTACGGGGTCTTCAAGTATTTAGCTGTTAGTTAGCCAGTCATCAGTAGTTTTCAGCGCGCACTTCGAAATAGGCCTGGCTGTAACCGCAGACGGGGCAGACTTCAGGGGCCTTCGTGCCGACGACGAGGTGGCCGCAGATGCGGCATTCCCACATGCATTCGCCGGCCTTTTCGAAGACCTGCTGCATCTCAACGTTCTTGAGGAGCTTGAGGTAGCGTTCCTCGTGGGCGCGTTCGATGGCGCCGACGGCGCGGAACTTGGCGGCGAGTTCGGGGAAGCCTTCCTCTTCGGCGTCCTTGGCGAACTGGACGTACATGTCGGTCCATTCGTAGTTTTCGCCTTCAGCGGCGGCCTTGAGGTTGGCGGCCGTGGACTGGATGCCGCCGAGGGCGGAGAACCACAGGCGGGCGTGTTCCTGTTCGTTGCGGGCCGTCGTCAGGAAGATTTCGGCGAGCTGCTCGTAGCCTTCACGCTTGGCGACTTCGGCGAAGTACGTGTACTTGTTGCGGGCCTGGCTTTCGCCTGCGAAGGCGGCCTGGAGGTTCTTTTCGGTCTTGGTGCCGGCGAGGGTCTTTTCGCCGGTGGCGGCGGGCTTTTCCTCAACCTTTTCGAAGACCTCGACGCCCTTGTGGCAGAGCGGGCAGATGTAGTCGGCGGGCAGTTCGTCGCCTTCGTAGATGTAGCCGCAGACTTTGCAACGGTAAGACATTTTCTTTTCTCCTAAATCCGACCGGCGGTCGGTGTAGTTGGTGTGAAGCAATTCCTCGGCGAGCTCGCTGAGCGGTTCGCCGTAGAAGTCACGGTAAAGGGCCTTGATTTCCTCGTTTTCGTCGCTCGTGCGGCAGTCCATTTCCTCATCGCGCTTGTAGAGGCTCGCAATGCGGGCCTCGCGAAGCACGTCGGCCTTGTTGCCGAAGGCGGAGGGCTGGCCGCCGCCGGAGATGCAGCCGCCGGGGCAGGACATCACCTCGACGAAGTGATAGGGCTTGTCCGTCTCGCTCGCGTTGAGGCGGCGGATGAACTCGCCTGCGGAGGCGGTGCCGTAGATGACGGCGACGTTGATGTCGTTGCCGGCGATCGTGACGGTGGCCTCCTTGACGTCCTGAAGGCCGCGGACGGGGGTCAGGTGATAGAGCTCGGCGGGGGCGGTCTCGCCCGTCAGGTGGCGGTAGGCGGTGCGAAGCGCAGCCTCCATGACTCCGCCCGTGTTGCCGAAGATGACGCCCGCGCCGGAGCCTTCGCCCATCAGGCGGTCAAAGGCGCCCTCGGGGAGCTCGGCAAAATTGATGCGGGCGGCCTTGGCCCAGTCGGCGAGCTCGACGGTCGTGATGACGTAGTCGGTGTCGCGCATGGCGGGATCGCCGAGCAGGCGGCCCGCGGCGTTCATCTCCTCGCGCAGGATCTCGGCCTTCTTGGCCGTGCAGGGCGTCACCGCCACGTGCACGATGCGCTTTGGGTCGAGGTTCATCTTCTTCGCGAAGTAGGTCTTGACGGTCGGACCCTGCATGCCGATGGGGCTCTTCGCGGAGGAGATGTGCGGAATCATTTCGGGATGGAAGGTCTCGCAGTAGCGGACCCAGGCGGGGCAGCAGCTCGTGAACTGGGGCAGCGGACCCTTGGCGTTGGTGATGCGCTCGATGAGCTCGGCAGCCTCCTCGCAGATCGTAAGGTCGGCGGCGAAGTTCGTGTCGAGGACGTAGTCGCCGCCGAGGCGGCGAAGGAGCTCGACCATCTGTCCCTCGACGAAGGCGCCGTCGGCCATGCCGAAGGCGTCGCCGAGCGCCACGCGCACCGACGGGCTCGTCGAGAAGATCACGATCTTGTCGGGATCAGCGACGGCCTTCCTGACGGCGTCGCAGGAGGACTTGATCTGAAGGGAGTTGGTCGGGCAGACGGGAATGCACTGTCCGCAGTGGATGCAGACGGATCGTCCGCCCGTCTTGGCAAGATCGTAGGCGTTGTTGACGCCGACATACTCGTTGCAGATGCCGGCGCAGAGGCGGCATTCAACGCAGAGATCCTCGTCGCGGACAATGGCGGGATTGTTCTCGTCGATGGCGACGCGAACCTCCTGCCGAATGTGCTTGGACATACGCTCTCCTAAACTGGGTGGTCTGAATGGGGTGTTCCGCAACCGCCGGGGGAGCGGACCTGGAACGGGCATCCTCATTGTAGCCCGTCGCGTTCCCGACTGCGGCGCGGTTTTCCCGAAGCGGCGGCTGCGCGGAACGATGATGCATTTCCATCCTGCGTGAGCCGGAGCGGGTTTTCGCTAGGTGGGGATGCCGTTTACCCTGAGAACGATTGCGAGCGTGAGATCAACTCAACTAAGATGATCTGCCTAGACGACAGACAGACCGACGGTTCGACGAACGGTCCGCGTCCCGTAGCCGTCGCACCTTCGCAGGCGTCCGCCGCCACATATATATAGAGGCGGATGCAGCGCGCCCCGTCAGAGGACAGGGCGCGCGGCCCCATGCATATTCCGAACCGCCGGACGTCGCACGGGGCTTGAACACGAAGGAGCGGGCGCCCGATGCAGACGGTTCACCCACAGCCCCGCCCATCCCTTTTGACCACTCGGGCGGGACTACGTGAAACATGAGGAGACCAGCCATGTTCTTTCGCAAGCTTGCCCTGACGCTCGCCGTCACGACCGCGCTTTCCGCCTCCGCCCTCGCCTGTACCACGGTCGTGGTGGGTGAAGGCGCCACCGCCGACGGTTCCTTCCTCGTCGCGCGTGCGGCCGACAGCAGCGCCCTCAAGGCTCAGCACTTCGTCATTCATCCGGCCAAGAAGAACCAGTCCGGCATGTACCGCACCAAGGACCATGACGGTGCGACGAACTTCGAATATCCGCTCCCCAAGGAGAGCATGCGCTACACGACGGTGCCCAACTGGAAGACCCAGCTGCACGGCGCCGTGGGCTTCAATGAAGCCGGCGTCGGCATCTCCGGCACGGAATCGATCTTCGCCCGCGACGACGCCCTGAAGCTTGACCCGTACAACGAAGAGACCGGCATCACCGAAGACGACATCCATGACGTCGTCCTGCCGCGTGCCAAGACCGCCCGCGAAGGCATCGAGATCCTCGGCTCCATCGTCGAGACGATCGGCGCCGGCGAAGGCTTCGGCGTGGTGTTCGTCGACCAGAAGGAAGTCTGGTACTTCGAAACCGGCACGGGCCACCAGTGGATGGCTCACCGCACCCCGAAGGACACGTACTTCGCCTCCGGCAACCAGGGCCGCCTGCAGCAGTACGACGCCAAGAGCGCCGACTTCATGGCCTCCAAGACCCTCGTGAGCTGGGCTGAAAAGAACGGCTTCTACGATCCGAAGAAGGACGGCGAGTTCAACTTCTCGAAGGCCTACTGCCGTGACGACGCCCGCGACCGCGTCTACAACGACCCGCGCGTCTGGCAGATTCAGAAGCTCTTCAACCCGAGCCTCGAACAGAAGCCCGACGAAGGCCGTACGTACCCGGTCTACCTCAAGCCCGAAAAGAAGCTCACCGTCGACGACATGAAGACGATGCTTCGCAACCACTACGAGGGCACGGACCACGATCCGTACAGCCCCGTCCTCAACGGCAACGAACCGTGGCGTCCGATCAGCGTGTTCCGCACGTATGAATCCCACGTCATGCACGTCCGTCCGTGGCTGCCGAAGGAAATCGGCGAAGTCGCCTACGTGGGCATCGGCATGGCCGACCTCTCCTGCTACGTTCCGTACTACCACGGCCTCGAATCCTACCCGGCCCACTACGGCATGGGCACGGACAAGGCCGACAGCAAGTCGATCTACTGGAAGTACCGCAAGCTCCAGACGCTCGTCATGACGGACTACCAGAAGCTCGCCCCGGTCGTGAAGGCTGCCTACAAGACGTTTGAAGCCGACACCGCCAAGGCCCAGGCCGACATGGAAAAGAAGTACATGGAAGTCGTGAAGAAGGACCCGAAGGCCGCCAGCAAGCTCCTCAACGAGTTCAACCTCAAGGTCATGAACGACGCCGAGGCGCTCACGGAGGACCTGACGAACCAGGTCTTCACGATCCGCACGACGGACATCCAGGCCGCCAACTTCTTCGCCAACAACAAGCGCAAGGACTAAGCGAGACCATCTGAGCCGCCTGCGCCTCGCCTGAGGCGCGGACGGCGTCGGATGAAACAAAATGGCCCCGCAGGACATCAAGCCTGCGTGGCCATTTTGTTTTGTGCGGTGCAAGTCAGAGGAGCTTCACGATCGTCCAGCGCGCGCCGAAGGCGAGAAGCGCCAGACCCGCGATGATGAGGATCGGCCCCTGAATGCCGAGCGGACTGCCGTTGACGGGAGCGGCCACCGAGGGATCGTCGTGGCGGTAGCGGATCTCGATCGGGTCGCCGGGGCTGCCGCGGGCCTCGTCGTCGTTCTTCTCGGGCAGACGAGCCTCGACCTTGCTGCCGTCCCAGGCCGTGAACGAGACGACCTCGGTGTAGTAGTGCACGATCGCAGGCGCATCGTCCTTCCTGACGTGGGCCTCGCGAACCTCGACGCGCTCGATCGTCGCGGTCGTCTGCTCGCCGCTCGTCTTGAGCGTCCAGGCGGTGGAGGTGAGCTTCACGCCCGCGTAGAGGAAGGCGGAGCCGGCAAGGAGCAGCGCGGCGGCGAAGATCCAGGGAAAAATCTCTTTCATGACTGAGTCCAAAAATGTCACCGCAGGGCGCGGTACCTGAGGCTACTTTAGCAACTTTCAGAAGGGGTGGAGCCGCAGGACGGTGCGGGCGGATGCGTCCCGCGCAAAAAGAGAAGCCCGCCCAGCATCGCTGCTGGGCGGGCTGTCCTCAGACCCATCAAAACACGATCTCGAACGCAGGAGAAAGAACGTTCGGTTTGTTCGAGGCGGTGCTCATCCGCCTGCCACTCAGCGCGACCCCTCACGCTGTTTTGCAGTGGAACCGTGTTTCGTTGAAATGAACTATATCGAACCTGAGAATCGTTCGCAAGGCAAATACCCGAGTAAATGACTCGGGTATTGTAAGAAAGTTTTTCCAAGGGTTTGCCCTGAGGCGGCGTTTCTTAAGAAAGCGGGCTGAACGCCTGCAACACAGTCGTTTTGGATTAAGTCGGGCGGCAAGATGCCGCAACATTTGCGAGGGGAATTCTGAGGGCGGGAGGCGGTCGGATGGGGAGAAAAGGGGGCGCGAGCTGCGGACAATCTCGGTATGATGGACGGACATTGAGAGAACCCGAAATGGGAAGGAGACATAAATGACTCTTGTCCGCACCGCGGCCGCCCTGATGGCCGCCACGTTCGCCCTCGGCGCCCTCGCTGCGGGAAACACCACGAACGAAGACTTCCGTGACTCGAAGAAGATGCTCGAGCGCAAGGTCTACTTCGACCATCGCGTGACGCTCTACTGCGGCTACGCCTTCGACAAGCAGAAGAACGTCAGTCTGCCTGCGGGCTTCGTCGCGCCCCAGCACAAGGAGCGCGCGGGCCGCGTCGAGTGGGAGCACGTCGTGCCCGCCGAGAACTTCGGCCGCGCCTTCAAGGAGTGGCGCGAAGGGGACGGTCGCTGCACGAATGAAAAGGGCCACTTCTACAAGGGCCGTCGCTGCGCCGAGAAGATGTCTGCCGAATACCGCCTGATGCAGGCCGACATGTACAACCTGTTCCCCGCCGTCGGCGCCGTCAACGCCATCCGCTCGAACTACAACTACGAGCTCCTGCCCGGCGTGCCCAACACCTTCGGCACCTGCGAGATGAAGATCGACGGCCGCCGCGCCGAGCCGCCCGAGCGCTCCCGCGGCGAGATCGCCCGCGCCATGCTCTACATGGAGGGCGCCTATGCACCCGTCTTCCGCATGAGCGACCGCCAGCGCCGCCTCGCCCAGAACTGGAACGAGCAGCATCCTGTCGTGCAGTGGGAGTGCACCCGCGCCGCACGCATCGAGAAGCTCCAGGGCAATGTCAACCCCGTCGTGAAGGACGCCTGCCTGAAGGCTGGTCTGACCTATCGCCCCTAATGGCTGAATCCGGCCTCGCCCGAGGCCGGGATCCTGCCCGATCCTTCAAAAGGGAGTTGAGTTCGCGCTCGGCTCCTTTTTTCGCATCCGTTCCTCTGACGGGTGACGGTTCCGGGAGGTGACGCATCGGCAGCCTCATGGATGCCGGCGGACAGTTCGCCGCGAGACGTCACCGCCTCGCGTTCCATTCGGGCTGAGGGACGCCCGCGCCGTCTGAAAACGCCAGGGTTAACCCGGGTCTCTTGGGTCGTCATCTAGGCACTTACGCCAATGCAGGTTGAGCAATGCGGTGTTGCGGCGCTTTTTCCCGTTGAAGTCTGTTACGCCTTGCTACACTTCGCATCAGCCTAAAATCCGCCACTACGTCCTCGCGGGACCGACACCTGCGGGGAAGAGGATTGAAGGACTTACAACCCAATGACAAACAGCGGCATCAGCTGCCTGCGTGCGGTCAAAGAGAGGCGCATGCGGGCCGCAGGGCTCCGGGACAGGGGGTCCTGCCGCACGAAAACCAAAGGACAGCGATTCTCATGGAACCGTTTAACGCCGGATGGCTTTCGATCGTCCCGCCGATCGTGGCCATTGCTCTTGCGCTCATTACGAAGGAGGTTCTCTCCTCCCTCGTTCTGGGCATTCTGACGGGTACCCTCATTTATACGATCGGCATGGACGGCAACGTCCTGATGGGCACGCTTGAAAGCGCGTTCACCGTGATGGGCAACAAGGTCGACTTCAACATCCTGATCTTCTGCTCGCTTCTCGGCGCCCTCGTCTACGTCGTCGCCATGTCGGGCGGCACGAAAGCCTACGGCAACTGGGCCGTCAAGCGCATCAAGGGCCGCAAGAGCGCCCTGGCAGCCACCACGGGGCTCGGCGCGCTCATCTTCATCGACGACTACTTCAACTGCCTCACGGTGGGCACGGTGATGCGTCCGATCTGCGACCGCTACAACATCGCCCGTGCGAAGCTCGCCTACATCATCGACTCGACGGCCGCTCCGGTGTGCATCATCGCGCCCGTTTCGAGCTGGGCCGCCGCCGTCGGCTCCTCACTGCAGGGCTCCACGGCCTTCGAAAGCGACATGGCCGCGTTCATCGCCACGATTCCCTGGAACTTCTACGCGCTGCTCTGCCTGCTGCTCATCGTCTTCATCGTCGTGACCGACTTCGACTTCGGCCCGATGCGCAAGAGCGAGGAGCGCGCCGCCAAGGGGGAACAGTTCACGTCGACCGCCGCTACGTCCTCCGCCGAGCCGCCCAACGCCAATCCGCACGGCACGCTCTGGGACATGCTCGTGCCCATCGCCTCCCTGATCGTCTTCTGCGTGCTCGCGCTGATGTACTCGGGCGGCTACTGGGGCGCTGATCCGAAGTACCACACCTTCGCCTCCGCGCTGGGCAACTCCTCCGCCGCGCCGTCCCTCGTCTGGGCCTCCTTCGGCGCCGTCGGCATTGCCTTCCTGATGTACGTCCCGCGCGGTCTCGTGCCGTTCACGGACTTCATGAGCGGCCTCGTCGAAGGCATGAAGCTCATGCTTCCGGCCAACATCATCCTGGTGCTCGCCTGGACGCTCTCCGGCGTCTGCCGCGACCTTCTCCAGACCCCGCTCTTCGTGCAGGCCATCGTGACCTCGGGCGGCGCCGAGTGGTCGATCTTCCTGCCGGCCGTGATCTTCGTGATCGCCGCCTTCCTGTCCTTCTCTACGGGCACGGCCTGGGGCACGTTTGGCATCCTGATCCCGATCGTGGTGCCGGTTGTCGAGGCCATCGATCCGGGCCTCACCGTCGTCGCGCTCTCCGCCACGCTCGCGGGCTCCGTCTTCGGCGACCACTGCTCGCCCATTTCGGACACGACGATTCTCTCGTCGGCAGGCTCGGGATGCAACCACATCGAGCACGTCTCGACCCAGATGCCCTACAGCCTCACGGTGGCGTTCTCCGCCTGTCTGGGCTACGTGGTCGCGGGCCTGACGGGCGGCAACTGGATCCTCTCGATTACGACCGCCGTCGTTGCGCTCATCGGCACCGTCCTGCTGCTTCACTTCTGGAACAGCCGCAGGACCGCCGCGACCTGATCCGCAGCGTCCTTTGATTGAAAACCGGCGCCTTCGCACCCTGAAGGCGCCGTTTTTTTTGCATTCGGGGCGGGTGATCACGCTCTGTTGTCAAGCCGAAAGGCTGTGAAAGCCGCTTTGCGGCCACAGGAGGAGACTTCATCTGTCGCCTTAAGGCGTCGCCTGCTCATTTCTCCTTGTTCGTCAGGTGATTGGCGGGGGTGCTAGGTGATTGGCGGGGGTGCTATTCGGGTTCTCCCTCGGCGTCGTCGAGGTTTGTCCTCTAGGGTGTGCACGGGCTCGTTTGGCAAAATGAATCGTCCGTCGCGCTCCGACAAGGGCGCGGACATGACCCGGGACCGCAGAGTCCGGATGTTGACCCAAACCAAAGGACAGACATGAACTTCAAGAAGACGCTTCTCGCCGTCGCGCTCACGCTTTCCGCAGGCTTTGCCATGGCCGCCGACCTTCCGCAGGTCGCGATCCTCGCCACGGGCGGCACGATTGCCGGCACCGCCGCCTCCGCCACGCAGACCACGGGCTACAAGGCGGGCGACCTGGCCATCCAGACGCTGATCGACGCTGTTCCGCAGATCAAGGACTACGCGACGGTGACGGGCGAGCAGATCGTGAAGATCTCGTCCAACAACCTGACCGACCAGGTCCTCCTGACGCTAGCCAGGTGCTGCAACGAGCTTCTCGCCGATCCGAAGGTGAGCGGCATCGTCATCACGCACGGTACGGACACGCTTGAACGGATTCCCCGCGCATTCCCCATCCATGTGGCACACATGGGTGGGGTCAAGCGGGGCTGACGAAGTCAGTCAATCTCAAGTTATTCAAGATGATCCAGT
>OWJA01001190.1_pt1 | contig 11021 bp, 6 predicted proteins | sample 1732901 | NCBI WGS metagenome assembly OWJA01 (sample SAMN05065766, study PRJEB22554) | human gut metagenome | biome: ENVO:2100002; feature: ENVO:00000062; material: ENVO:00002003 | host: Homo sapiens | place: USA | reverse complement strand
AGAGCATCTGCCTTACAAGCAGAGGGTCGGCGGTTCGAATCCGTCAACGCCCACTATAAAACAGAGTCTTACGAAGAAATTCGTGAGGCTTTTTTTATTTCTTACCGCTTTTATACAAACTTTCTCTATCCTTTTGCTCTATAACTCAGGAAAAAGAGTTAATTTTGCAGTCTGATAATTATCTAAGAAAACGTATGGAACTTGATGTATTAACGGCCATATCTCCGATTGATGGTCGATATAGAGGCAAAACTAAAGCTTTGGCAGCTTATTTCTCTGAATTTGCACTGATTAAATACCGTGTACAGGTAGAGGTGGAATACTTTATCACCTTGTGCGAACTTCCTTTGCCGCAGTTGAAAGGAATCGATAGCAGCGTGTTTGAAACTTTACGGAATATCTACCGTAACTTCTCGGAAGCAGATGCGCAACGCATTAAAGATATCGAAAGTGTAACCAACCATGATGTAAAAGCCGTAGAATATTTCCTGAAAGAAGAATTCGATAAGCTGGGTGGAATGGATGACTATAAAGAATTCATTCACTTCGGATTGACTTCTCAAGACATTAATAATACGTCTGTGCCTCTTTCTATCAAGGAAGCTTTGGATAAAGTCTATTATCCGCTGATCGAAGAACTGATTGCACAACTGAAAACGTATGCAACAGAATGGGCTGAAATCCCGATGCTTGCCAAAACTCATGGGCAACCGGCTTCTCCGACTCGTTTGGGTAAGGAAGTGATGGTATTCGTTTACCGCCTGGAACGTCAGCTGGCCATGCTGAAAGCATGTCCGATCACTGCAAAATTCGGTGGCGCTACCGGAAATTACAATGCTCATCATGTAGCATATCCTCAATATGACTGGAAACAATTCGGTAATCGGTTTGTTGCAGAGAAACTGGGACTGGAGCGCGAAGAATATACCACTCAGATTTCGAACTACGATAACTTGTCTGCTGTCTTTGACGCGATGAAACGTATCAACACCATAATGGTGGATATGAACCGTGACTTCTGGCAGTATATTTCTATGGAATACTTCAAGCAGAAGATCAAAGCCGGTGAGGTAGGATCAAGCGCGATGCCGCATAAAGTGAATCCGATCGACTTTGAAAATGCGGAAGGTAATTTGGGTATCGCAACTTCTATTCTGGAACACCTGGCTGTGAAACTGCCTGTTTCCCGTTTGCAGCGTGACCTGACAGACTCTACGGTGCTCCGTAATGTAGGCGTGCCTTTCGGTCATATCGTGATTGCTATTCAGAGTTCACTGAAAGGACTTCGCAAACTGTTGCTGAACGAACCGGCTATTTACCGTGATTTGGACAACTGCTGGAGCGTAGTGGCTGAGGCAATCCAGACGATTTTACGCCGCGAGGCTTACCCGCGTCCGTATGAAGCATTGAAAGCTTTGACCCGGACCAACCAGGCTATTACAGAAAGTTCTATTAAAGAGTTTATCGAAGGCTTGAACGTAAGCGAAGATATTAAAAAAGAGTTAAGAGCAATTACTCCGCATACATATACGGGACTTTAATTGTTTACTTATACAATAAACGTGTTTTTTTAATAGGCCGTGAGGCCAAAGTCTAATTTTATTCGAATAAAAAAATGAGCACAGAAAACGAAGAATGGCGCGAAAATTCTTTCAATGAAGAGAATACAGGTGCCGGCCGTGATGGTAACAGGTCTTACAACAGAGAAGGTGGAGAACGTCCGTATCGTCCTTCTTACAACCGTGAAGGTGGGGATCGTCCGTATCGCCCGCGATTTAATCCGAATAGTGAAGGTGGAGAGCGCCCACAGCGTTCTTATGGTGAACGTTCTTATGATCGCCCCCAACGTCCTTCTTACAATCGTGAAGGTGGAGACCGTCCGTATCGTCCTCGCTTCAATAGCAACAATGAAGGAGGCGAACGTCCGCAACGTCCTTACAACCGCGAAGGTGGTGAACAACGTTCTTATGATCGTCCTCAACGCCCTTCTTACAACCGTGAAGGTGGAGACCGTCCGTATCGTCCGAGATTTAATCCGAACGGCGAAGGTGGCGATCGTCCGCAGCGTCCTTACAATCGTGAAGGTGGCGAGCAACGCTCTTATGGCGACCGTCCGTACCGTCCCCGTTTTAACAGTGGCGAAGGTGGCGACCGTCCTCAGCGTCCTTATAACCGCGAAGGTGGTGATCGTCCATATCGTCCCCGCTTCAACAGTGGTGAAGGTGGTGGCTACCGTAATAACAACGGTGGTGGCTATCGTCCGAGATTTAACAATGACCGTTCGCAGGGTGGCTATCGTCCGCGTCCGCGTACCAGTGATTACGATCCGAATGCTAAGTATAGCATCAAGAAGCAGATTGAGTACAAGGAACAGTTTGTTGATCCGAACGAACCGATTCGTCTGAATAAGTTCTTGGCTAATGCCGGTGTTTGCTCACGTCGCGAAGCTGATGAGTTTATCACAGCAGGTGTGGTTTCTGTAAACGGTGAAGTAGTAACTGAATTGGGTACAAAGATCAAACGCTCGGATGTGGTGAAGTTCCACGATGAACCGGTAAGCATCGAACGTAAGGTATACGTACTGTTGAATAAGCCGAAAGATACGGTTACTACATCGGATGATCCGCAGGAACGCCGCACGGTAATGGATCTGGTAAAAGGCGCTTGCAACGAACGCATTTATCCGGTAGGGCGTCTTGACCGCAACACGACTGGTGTACTTCTGTTGACAAATGACGGTGACCTGGCTTCCAAGCTGACACACCCGAAATTCTTGAAAAAGAAAATATATCATGTTCATCTGGACAAGAACCTGACAAAAGCAGATATGGATCAGATTGCAGCCGGCGTACAGTTGGAAGACGGTGAAATCCATGCAGATGCTATCAGCTACACAGATGATTTCAAGAAAGACCAGGTAGGTATCGAGATTCACTCCGGCAAGAACCGTATCGTTCGCCGTATTTTCGAATCACTGGGATATAAAGTAGTAAAACTCGACCGTGTATTCTTTGCCGGACTGACCAAAAAAGGTCTGCGCCGCGGAGACTGGCGTTACCTGTCGGAAGCAGAAGTAAACTACCTCCGCATGGGGTCGTTTGAGTAATATATAATATTGTATTAAAAAAGTTTTATGGAAAAGATTGGTAGAACAAAAATTGTTGATCTGTTGAAGCGCGAAGATATTGGCGCTATGGTCAATGTGAAAGGATGGGTTCGCACCCGCAGAGGTAGCAAACAAGTTAACTTTATCGCACTGAATGACGGTTCTACAATAAATAATGTGCAGATCGTAGTAGATCTGGCTAATTTCGATGAAGAGATGCTGAAACTGATTACTACCGGGGCTTGTATTAGCGTGAACGGAGTAATGGTGGAATCTGTGGGTTCCGGTCAGAAGGTGGAAGTGCAGGCTAAAGAAATCGAAGTGCTGGGTACTTGCGACAATACATATCCATTGCAGAAAAAAGGTCACTCCATGGAATTCTTGCGCGAGATCGCTCACTTGCGTCCGCGTACCAATACCTTTGGTGCAGTGTTCCGCATTCGTCACAACATGGCGATTGCTATTCACAAGTTTTTCCATGAAAAGGGATTTTTCTATTTCCATACACCGATTATTACAGGTTCCGACTGTGAAGGTGCCGGACAGATGTTTCAGGTAACTACCATGAATCTGTATGACTTGAAGAAAGACGAAAGAGGTTCTATCTCTTATGATGACGACTTCTTCGGCAAGCAGGCAAGTTTGACAGTATCCGGTCAGTTGGAAGGTGAATTGGCTGCCACTGCTTTGGGCGCTATCTACACATTCGGTCCTACTTTCCGTGCCGAAAACTCCAATACTCCCCGCCATTTGGCAGAGTTCTGGATGATTGAGCCGGAAGTTGCGTTCAACGACATTGCCGATAATATGGACCTGGCAGAAGAGTTTATCAAATATTGTGTGAAATGGGCGTTGGATAACTGTGCGGATGATGTGAAGTTCCTGAACGATATGTTCGACAAAGGCTTGATTGAACGTCTGCAAGGTGTATTGAAAGATGATTTCGTACGTTTGCCTTATACAGATGGTATCAAGATTCTTGAAGAAGCTGTTGCGAAAGGACATAAGTTCGAATTCCCGGTTTACTGGGGCGTGGACCTGGCTTCCGAACACGAACGTTTCTTAGTGGAAGAACACTTCAAACGTCCGGTGATTCTGATTGACTATCCGAAGGAAATCAAGGCCTTCTATATGAAGCAGAACGAAGACGGTAAGACTGTACGTGCCATGGACGTTCTTTTCCCGAAAATTGGTGAAATAATCGGTGGTTCCGAACGTGAAGCCGACTATAACAAGCTGATGACCCGTATTGAAGAAATGCATATCCCGATGAAGGATATGTGGTGGTATCTGGATACCCGTAAGTTCGGTACTTGTCCTCACTCCGGTTTCGGATTAGGGTTCGAACGTCTGTTATTGTTTGTAACAGGTATGGCGAATATCCGTGACGTGATACCGTTCCCGCGTACACCAAGAAATGCTGATTTCTAATATTTCGGTATATTTATGTAAAACTCGCATAATCTTCAGGTTATGCGAGTTTTTTTATGCTCTGAATTGCTGTATTCTCAAAATAAATCTTTATATTTGGAAATACGCATTCGAGAGTGTTAACTAAAATAATACAACAATGAAAAAGCTCTATTTCTTTACCATGCTTTCAATAATGTTGTTAGCGGTAACAGGTGCGACGGCCCAGAAGAAAACCAAATTCAAAGCGGCCGATTTGAAAGGTATTTGGCAGCTCTGCCATTATGTATCCGAGTCTCCCGATGTTCCGGGAGCGTTGAAACCCAGTAATACATTTAAAGTATTGGGTGATGACGGACAAATCGTTAACTTTACCATTATTCCTGGTGCGGATGCGATTATTACTGGATACGGTACTTATAAACAACTCACGGACGATTCTTATAAGGAAAGTATCGAGAAGAACATTCATCTCCCGATGCTGGACAATCAGGACAATATTTTGGAATTTGAGATTAAAGACAATGATTATCTCCATCTGAAATATTTTATCAAGAATGATTTGAATGGAAATGAGTTGAACACCTGGTATTATGAAACCTGGAAGAGGGTGGAAATGCCGGCTAAATTTCCGGAAGATATTGTGAGATAGAAGAGCGCGTACTTTTGGGTGGAGGCACGGATTTTGCAAAAGGCTGCATAGTTGTTTGGTTATGCCTGACAACAGCTTATTTGGTAAAATCCGTGCCTGTTTTTCTATAAAAGATAAAAACAAAGCACTTTTGGACAAAATCAAAGTCCGTAGAAATAGAAACAAAAATGAAAAAATAGATTTGCAAAGGGTTTGTCTGCGACTTGCTCTAACTTTGTTGCCAGTAATAGAATACAGTAACAAAATAAAGTGGAACAATGAAAAACAAACTTTTACTGGCGGTAGGGAGTATGGCGCTCCTGACTGCTTGCGATGCTTCAAAAGGAAATGAGATGGCATGGTTCGACCATGCAGTGAAAACATCGGGACATCAGTTGCTCTATATGGCAGAACAATTGAAGAATGAACCGGATACCGCCTGTTTTCCCCGTTCTATTAAAGAAGGAAAGTACAGACTGGAGCACCCCACAGATTGGACGAGTGGTTTCTATCCCGGTTCCATGTGGTTGGCATACGAGTTGACCGGTGATGAGGCTCTCGCAAAAGAGGCGCGTAAATATACGGACCGTCTGCAGGATATGCAATATTATACAGGTAATCACGATTTGGGTTTTATGATGTTTTGCAGTTATGGGCAGGGCATCCGTTTGAAACCGGAGCCAACGGACAGTTTGATTCTGATTCATTCTTCAGAAAGCTTGTGCTCCCGTTTTCGTCCGGAAGTCGGACTGATTCGTTCGTGGGATTTCGGCGATTGGAGTTATCCGGTGATTATTGATAATATGATGAACCTTGAAATGCTGTTCTGGGCTTCGGAGCAAACCAATAATCCGAAATATCGTGAAATAGCCATCTCTCATGCCGACAAAACGTTGAAGAATCACTTTCGGGAGGACATGACCTCCTACCATGTGGTGAGCTATCTGGCAGATAGCGGTGAGGTAGAGTCGAAAGGAACCTTTCAGGGATATGCCGATTCTTCCGCTTGGGCGCGTGGACAGGCTTGGGGAGTGTATGGTTATACCATGTGTTATCGCTTCACTAAGCAACAGAGCTATCTGGATGCCGCTCATAAAATAGCGCGGTTCATTATCGATCACCGTCCGTCCGAAAATGACTATGTACCTTATTGGGATTATGATGCTCCCAATATTCCGAATGAACCGCGGGATGCTTCTGCAGCTGCCGTAACAGCTTCTGCATTGCTGGAGTTGAGTGGTTATGGCGACAAGAAACAAGGGGAAGAATATTTCCGTTATGCGGAGCATATCCTGAAACAGTTATCCTCTGATGATTATTTGGCCAAGGAAGGAGAAAATCATGGCTTCATCCTGTTACATTCGGTTGGTAGTTTCCCGCACGACAGTGAAATTGATACTCCGCTCAATTATGCTGATTATTATTATCTGGAAGCCTTGAAACGTTATAAAGATCTGAAAGAAAAATCAGAAAATCCGTCTTACTAACTTGAAGAGAAACCGTAAAAAATTAAAGTTCAGGGCAACCGCGTTTAAAATATGAATTCATAACTGTCGGACTTTGGCGCGGTTGCCCTGTTTTGAGCCGATACCGGTCCTTTATATGAGTTAAAAAACGGGATTCATTTATCAGATTGAATTGAAAATACTTATCTTTACGATAAATTCTTCAATATTAGCTCATGAAAGACCGGCATTTGCTATTTAAGTACCTATTCGGATTAACCGTTTGCATCTTATTTTTTCCTTTGGCTGTATCGGCCGCCGACAGCTTCATTCATTTTAAGCGATTATCCGTGGATGACGGGTTGTCGCAAAATACTGTGCTTGCTCTGACACAAGATCATAATAATAAGCTTTGGGTAGGCACCATAGACGGACTGAACTGGTATGAAGGTTCCCGTTTCGTTTCGTATTATAAAGCGCCGGATGATACGACCAGTCTGGCAAACAATCATGTCTATTCACTTCATACCGATTCGAAAGGTACGGTATGGGTAGGCACACAGGTCGGTTTATCCCGTTATAATATTGTAGGAAATAATTTCACCAATTATTCTTCACCGGACAATCAGCCGATGCAAGTATTGGCTATCGGAGAACCGGAGGAAGGCGACCGGCTTTTGCTTGCTACCAATATCGGTCTGCTGGTTTTTGATAAAAAGACCGGGCGGATGAAAGTGCAGCCGGAACTTGCCGGAAAAACGATCTATTCTGTTTGCCGGATGAATGATGGTTTCCTGTTGGGAACTTCGGAAGGTGTCTATTTCTATTATGTACGCAACGAAAACGTGACCCGGCTTCTTCTCCAATTGAAAGGAGAAACCATCTCCGATATGCTCTATGACGACAAAACCGGCAACTGTTGGCTGGCTTCATTGACAAACGGGGTGTATTGTGTGGATAACAACTTTCAAATAAAACATCATTATAACAAGCAAAATACTCCTGCTTATTTCCTTACGAACTCGGTCAGGACATTGTCCGGAGATGATAAAGGAAGGGTTTGGATAGGAACCATGGAAGGTTTGCTTATCCTTGAACCGGAGACGGGAACGTTCCGTATCTGTCGTTTTTCTCCTGAAGATCCGACTACTTTGGGGCATAATTCCATCCGTTCTATCTTGAAAGATAATCAAGGGGGAATGTGGATCGGTACATTTTACGGCGGGCTTAATTATTATCATCCTCTCGCTCCGGCATTCGGACGCTTGCAACATTCCGCCTGGAGGAATTCGTTAAGTGATAACACAGTGAGTTGTATTGCCGAAGACCCGGATAATGGCAATCTCTGGATCGGCACGAACGACGGCGGATTAAATTATTATAACCGGAAAACCGGAGTCTTTTCATATTACCGGATGGGTACTTCCGCCAATGCTTTAAAGTCGGACAATATAAAATGTATATGGACGGACAAGGATGGAAGTGTCTATATTGGCACTCATGGAGGGGGAATGAGTCGTCTGCATCACCGGAGTGGCAGGATAGAAACATATTCCTTTCCCCATTCTACTTCCCTGACTAACAGTTGTTACTCCTTATTAGACGGAACGGATGGAACGCTTTGGGTAGGCGGCATGAGCGGGCTTTACCTTTTCAACAAACAGACCGGCGAACTTTCACAGCATCCGTTGGCTAAAAAGCATAAAAAGTTGGAGAACGTATTGATATATACCTTGTTTCGCGATTCAAAAGGAAGAATCTGGATTGGTACGGAAGAGAGCCTGTTTTTGTATGCCGGCGGTAAACTGGAAGAACTGCATCTTTCTTCTTCGGCTTATCTGCATGGGTTGATACAGGCTTTCTGTGTACAGGAGGATAGCCGTCATGAAATCTGGATCGGTTCTTCCACAGGATTATATTGCTATAAGGAAGGAGCACCGACTGCCTGGAAACACTATACGATGAAAGACGGTTTGCCAAATGACTTTATTTATAATATACTGGAAGATGAACGGGGGCGTTTATGGTTGACAACTAACAAGGGACTGGCTTGCTTCAATACGGAGGAGGGTACTTTCCTCAACTATACGAAGCAGGACGGATTGCCTCACGATCAGTTTAACTATTTCGGAGCTTGCAAAGCGCACGATGGTACATTCTTCCTGGGGTCTCTTGGGGGCGTTGCCTATTTCAAGCCATACGAATTGGGTGATAATCCATATTCCCCGGATGCGGTGGTAACAGGAGCCGTTGTCTTAAATCAGGTGATTACGGATATGAAAAGTGAACGGGTACGTTATTATCAGGACGAGCAAGGGCGGATGCTGGGTATGTCGTTCCCTTCCGATCAGAAACTTTTTAATATCCGGTTTGCCGTTATCAACTATTTGGCTGGCAAACGGAACCAGTTCGTTTACAAATTGGAAGGCTTTGAAACCGAGTGGAACTACTCCCGTCATGTTTCCTTTGCACGGGCGAGTTATTCCAATCTCCCGCCCGGTGAGTATGTATTCAAGGTGAAGGCATGTAACAACAATGGAAAGTGGAGCGAGGCGACCACTGAATTTTTTGTGCATATCATTCCGATGTGGTATCAGACTTGGTGGGCAAAGACACTTTTCATTTTCTTTTCTTTAGGGCTTCTCGTCTTTGTGATCTATTTCTTTATTGCCCGTGCCAAAATGAAGATGCAAGTCCGGATCGAACAGATAGAACGAAACAAGATAGAAGAAATCAGTCAGGAGAAAGTACGTTTTTACATGAATATGTCTCATGAGTTGCGTACTCCGTTGAGTCTGATACTGGCTCCGTTGGAGGAACTCTTGGGGCAGAGCAATCTGAAAGGTACTCCGGTACAACAGAAACTAGATTACGTTTATAAGAACGGTCGTAAGTTGTTGCACATTGTCAACCAGTTACTGGATTTCCGTAAAGCTGAAGCAGGTGCAATGCCCATTCATGTTGCGCAGGTGAATGTAGAAGGACTGCTGCAAGATGCTTTTGCCCTGTTTAAAGAAAATGCGCAGAAACGTGCTATCAGCTTTCATATAAAATCCGATCTGGAAGGACGATTGTTTCCTGCGGACCGGACGTATGTAGAGACCATCTTGATGAACCTGCTGTCTAACGCCTTTAAGTTTACACCGGATGGCGGAAGTATTTCGCTTTCCTTATCGACAGAGGGAGATACCTATGGTTTCACGGTAAGAGATAGCGGAATCGGTATGTCTCCGGAACAGCTAACCCGCATTTTCGAACGTTTCTATCAGGTAGACGGTCAGCGAAAGGGGACGGGTATCGGATTGTCATTGGTGAAGATGCTGGTAGAAAAGCATCACGGCACTATTACGGTAGCAAGCGAACCTGCTCAATATACGGAATTTAAAGTCACACTACCTGCTGATATGGCTGCCTTCACGGAGAAAGAACGTGAATTGCCGGCACATGAAGTCGAAACATCTGCTTCTCTCCGGGAGCTTCCGGTGGCTGATGAATATTTCTCTGGTGATGCGTCGGCTGTGGTTTCAGAAGAGAAATCGGACGGTGATCAGATAGAAGCCAGCAGTGAGGAAGAACGGCCTACTATCTTGTTGGTAGATGATAATAAAGAGATGGTGGATTACCTGAAAGATAATTTCCGGCAGAACTATGTGACGCTGACCGCCGGAAACGGCGAAGAAGCATTGGCTATTATGAAAGAGCATCGTGTGGATATTGTCCTTTCCGACGTGATGATGCCGGGTATTGACGGTATCAAACTTTGCCAGCTTATTAAACGAAATCTGCAAACCTGTCACATTCCCGTCCTGCTGTTGTCTGCCAAAGGAAGTGTCGATGCACAGACGGAGGGTATTCAGGCTGGAGCGGATGATTACATTGCCAAACCGTTCTCGATTCATTTATTGAAAGGAAAAATAGCTAATCAACTGAAAGCACGCCAGCGGTTGAAACACTATTATTCGAATACGATTGATATAGATACTGCTAAAATGACTTCGAATAATCTGGATGAGGAATTCATGAGCAAAGCTATTCAGGTAGTAGAAGAAAATATCAGTAATGAAGACTTCACCTCTGATGAGTTGGCAAGTCAGCTTTGTATGAGCCGTTCGTCACTGTATCTCAAGATGAATTCCATATCCGGTGAACCGCCTGCCAACTTTATCCGGCGCATCCGTTTTAATAAGGCGTGTAAATTGTTGCTTGAAGGGCGCTACTCCATTTCGGAGATTAGCGGAATGGTAGGCTTCGGATCTTCTTCTTACTTCTCTACCAGTTTCAAGAAGTATGTCGGTTGTCTGCCATCGGAGTATGTGAAGCAGCATACAAAGTAATTGTTTTGCGGTTATGCATTTGTTCACCACAGAGGACGCGGAATTCTAAGACCTATGCAAATAATAGGCCTATAAAAAACAGTTAAAGAAGTTAA
>OWJA01001167.1_pt1 | contig 11219 bp, 8 predicted proteins | sample 1732901 | NCBI WGS metagenome assembly OWJA01 (sample SAMN05065766, study PRJEB22554) | human gut metagenome | biome: ENVO:2100002; feature: ENVO:00000062; material: ENVO:00002003 | host: Homo sapiens | place: USA | reverse complement strand
ACGAGATCTGCGCATGTCTCGTGGGCTCGGAGATGTGTATAAGAGACAGGTTTTTTAATGATATGTTTTCTATTAAAACATTTCCGGCTACTATAAAGTTCGCTTGCAAACTTTATTTTTCCTTTTATTTGCAAAGGTAAAAGATTTCCATACCCCTTGTACATCATTAATTCCTATCACCCATAAGCAAAAGTTATAACTTGAGCCCGTCATGACAGACAGAATATAATTTGTATCTTTGCAGTCATGAGAACATTCAGACCGGAGGCATGGCTGCCTACAACAAAGAAAGAAGTTGAAGCCCGCGAATGGGACTATATAGATGTGATACTTTTCAGCGGTGACGCATATGTGGACCATCCTTCATTCGGAGCCGCCGTCATCGGGCGGACACTCGAAGCGATGGGACTGCGTGTAGCAATCGTTCCGCAACCGGACTGGCGTGGAGACTACCGGGATTTCAAGAAGTTAGGAGCCCCTCGCCTGTTCTTCGGAGTTTCTGCCGGAGCGATGGATTCGATGATCAATCACTATACGGCCAACAAACGCCTACGCAGTGACGACGCTTATACTCCGGACCGTCGTGCCGGCATGCGCCCGGATTATCCCAGCATCGTTTACACGAAGATACTGAAAGAAATCTACCCGGATGTTCCCGTCGTATTAGGAGGTATAGAGGCTTCCCTGCGCCGAGTCACACATTACGATTACTGGCAGGATAAGCTGCTCCCCGGAATCTTGAAAGACAGCCCGGCGGATTTACTGATATACGGCATGGGAGAACTTCCCCTGAAAGAACTGGTCAGTCGGTTACAAGCCGGAACTCCCTTCCATGAGATTAAAGATATACGGCAAACGGCTTATTTGGCGGATACGGTAGAACCGCTACCAGAAGATATCAATCTCTTTTCCCATGAAGAATGCCTGCGCGACAAGCTGAAACAGGCCAAGAACTTCAAACATATAGAGGAAGAATCCAACAAGCAGCAGGCTTCCCGCATCCTGCAAAAGGTAGGCAAACAGACGATAGTCGTCAATCCTCCTTTCCCGCCTATGACGGAAGAAGAGATAGATGCGTCATTCGACCTGCCCTACACCCGCCTGCCCCATCCTAAATACAAAGGGAAGACGATACCGGCTTTCGAGATGATCAAGTTCTCGGTAAACATCCACCGGGGATGTTTTGGGGGCTGTGCTTTCTGTACGATCTCGGCGCATCAGGGAAAGTTTATCGCCTCACGAAGTAAAGAGTCCATATTGAAAGAAGTTAAGGAGATCACCCAAATGCCGGACTTCAAAGGATATCTGAGCGACCTGGGCGGCCCTTCGGCCAATATGTACCGGATGAAAGGGAAGAATCCGGATATCTGCGCCCAGTGCAAGAAACCTTCTTGCATCTCCCCTGTCATCTGCAAAAACCTGAATGCAGATCATACGCCGTTGTTAGATATATACAAAGAAGTGGACAGCATGCCGGAAATCAAACGTTCGTTTATCGGTAGCGGCATTCGCTATGACCTGCTCTTGCACCGGTATGCGGATGACAATCTGAACAAGGCAGCCCATACCTATATGGAGGAACTGATAGCTCGCCATGTCTCCGGCCGCCTCAAAGTCGCACCCGAACATACGGAAGACAATGTCCTGAAGATGATGCGCAAACCTTCATTCGAGCTTTTCGGGCAATTCAAAAAGATATTCGACCGTGTAAACAAACAACACGGATTGAACCAGCAATTAATCCCTTATTTCATATCCAGCCATCCCGGTTGTACCGAGGCGGATATGGCAAACTTGGCTATCCAGACCAAGAAGCTGCATTTCCAACTCGAACAGGTACAGGATTTTACACCTACCCCTATGACACTGGCAACGGAGATGTACTACACAGGGTATCATCCCTATACATTGGAAAAGGTATATACGGCTCATACGAAAGAACAAAAACTGGCACAACGTCAATTCTTTTTCTGGTACAAGCCGGAATTCCGCCGCCAGATAACACAAGCATTGCAACGAATCGGGAAAAAGGATTTAATAGGCAAGTTGTTTGGGAGGTAAGTCGCCAAGCAAGCAATAATAAGCATAAAGAGCCGGATATGCAGATGACACGGAAAGAACGGATAAACATTCCATCCTATCCGCGTCTTGGCTCTTTTCCCTAAATACAACTTATTCCTTTACGGCAATCACTTCAATCTCCACCAGACCGTTCTTCGGCAAAGTCTTGACTGCAACGGCAGAACGGGCCGGGAAAGTCCCTTCGAACTGAGAAGCATATACTTCGTTCATAGCAGCGAAATCACTCATATCGGCCAGGAATACGGTTGTCTTTACGACATCGTTGATGCTAAGGCCGGCTTCTTCCAGAATTGCATGTACATTCTTGAATGCCTGTACGGTCTGTTCTTTCACTCCTCCTTCTGCGAAATTGCCTGTTGCGGGGTCAAGCCCCAACTGGCCGGAAGCAAACAGCATATTTCCTACTTGCACAGCCTGACTGTACGGACCGATAGCGGCAGGTGCGTTTTTTGTTGCGATAACTTTCTTCATTGTTTCTTTATTTTAATAACGTTATTGTGCTTGTTCATTCATCCGCTGGCGAACCACTTCATAGATCAGGATGGAAGAGGCGACCGATACGTTCAGCGAACCGATCGTACCGAACTGCGGAATCTTCACCATGCTGTCGCAGATACGAAGATTATCCATCGAAACTCCCGTATCTTCGGCTCCCATCACGATCGCCACAGGTCCGTCATATTTAATAGCCGTATAATTCTCAAAAGCTTTTTCACTGGCTGCATAGACTTTTACTCCGGACGCCTGTAAGAAACGGATGGCCTCCGTAATGCTTTTTTCCTTGCAGACAGGCAATACATGGAGCGCACCGGCCGAGGTCTTAATCGCATCGGCATTCACCGTTACGCTTCCCCTTGAAGGAATCACGATCGCATCCACACCCGCACATTCGCAGGTACGGGCAATCGCACCGAAGTTACGGACATCCGTAACCCCATCCAACAACACGATAAACGGATTCTTTCCCTGCTCATATACAAACGGAATAATATTTTCCAGCCGTTCGTATGTGATAGCCGGGATAAAAGCTATTACTCCCTGATGATTCTTACGTGTCAAACGGTCGAGACGTTCGGCAGGCACACGCTGTACAGGTATATCACGTCCTTTCAGAACTTCAAACAATTCACGAGACAAGTCTCCCTGCAGTTCACGTTTCACCAATATTTTATCAATCTCCTTATCGGCCTGGATTGCCTCGATCACGGCACGGATGCCGAACACCATTTCGTTTTCTTTCATTATTCTATATCTTTTCCGTTTTCATCACCGGACTATTTCGATTTTTCCCGGCTTTATGCGGACAAAGATACAAAAGATTTACGCTTTTATTATATACTCTCGTATATATTAGCTATTGCTTTTCAGCTTATGCCGTGACGATGAATAAGCCCGGATCAAGAATAAAATACCGGTAATAATCAAAGCAGATGAAAGTCCGGTATAAAATACCGAAATAAAGGAGTTGGGAAGCAATTGGAAATGACGGATCGTAACACCGAAAGTAATCATAAAGATCATCACGGTCCAGCCTTTCACATCAAAAAATGAAAAAGGACAGTTCTTTTCCCCTTTCTGGGAAATCCGCTCGGAATGTTTAACAAACAAACGGCGAAAGACAAACTGGAAGAAAAGCAGGAAAACAACAATTGCCTCTCCAACTTTAAACAGCCAGTAATGGGCATCGTTCAACCACGTGATGATGCCGATCCTTAAGATATTGATGCCAGCTATGATCCAAACGCATCCGGCTATTAAAAGCAGGGTGCGCCGGTTTACTCTAAATTCCATTATCAGATACTTTTCTCTATGCTCCGCCTGTCACTCGTACGTTGGCGGCTATTCGTGCGATCCTTGTCAGACCGTTTGTCCCTATCGTAATGCCTGTCTTTATCCCGATCCGGACGTTTCTTGTCAAATTTGTCCTTATCGTGCTTATTCTTGTGATGATCGGAACCGGGACGGCCTCCCTGATGGCTCGGACGATCGTATTTGCCGGGCTTCCACTGCCCATTGTCATGATGTGGACGGCCATTGTTATGATGTGGTTGAGGACGATCATATTTACCGGGATACCATTTGCCGTCATCGAAACGGTCAAACCATCTATTGTTCGTATATTCCCATTGGCAATGCCAATAATGATCTTCATAACGATGGCACGCATTGGACGGACGGTAGTGCGGATAATGCGGATTATTGTACCAACCTCTCCAGTCATGAATGCGTGTCGGTGCCTCACGGACGAAACGCACATACAAACGAAACTGCGAAGGCGAAAGGATACGCTGTAATTTCCGGTCCCGTTCCATACGCAACTTATATATCTTCCGGGCAGACTGATCCCAATAGCGATAATGCTTGCGTGCTTCACGCTCGATCTTCTCTCCGTACCGATGAATGATCTTATGATACTCGGCAGCTTGACGGTTCGTCATGCGGATTGCCTGTTCCATCCAGAGGCAGTTCTGGCAATGGGGTTCATTCCATCCGAAACTGATCCAAAATTGTGCATGTCCCTGCAAGCTGCAAAAAAGGATCGCTATTAATAGAATACTCAATTTCTTCATGTCTCTCAATTTTAAATTAGCACTTACACTCTGTTGCTATTATGACCGGATCGCGATGAAAAGGTTTAAATCTTTGATTTCAACAGCTCTTTCGCATTTGCAATAGAAGCACTGGTCAACGAAGCACCGCTCAGCATACGCGCAATCTCTTTTACACGCTCTTCTTTATTCATTTTCCTGATACGGGTTACGGTCCTTTCATCCGTATCCTCCTTATAAACAAAATAATGGTCTTTCCCTTTTGCTGCGATCTGGGGGAGATGGGTAATGGCAAAAACCTGCATCTTCGTACCTAGTTCCTGCATGATATCCCCCATTTTATCGGCTATATCCCCGGAAACCCCCGTATCCACTTCATCAAAGATAATGCCAGGCAACGCCGTAAATCCGGCAATCATCGCCTTGATACATAACATCAGGCGGGAGATTTCGCCTCCGGATGCCGTCTGGGCCACCGGTTGCAGTTCCGCACTCTTATTGGCGGAAAACATAAACCGGATTTCATCCATTCCATCGCTTTCCGGTTCCTGTTTAGGTACGAAATCGATCGCAAATCGCGTATTCGGCATGCCTAACGGGACAACCATTTCTACCAATTGGGAAGCGATGGCTTTCGAGGCGATCTTACGCTGCTCGCTCAATACGGCTGCCTGTTGAAGCAGTTCCTGGTGAGAGACTTCCAACTGCTTTTTCAACGATTCGATCTGTTCATCAAAAGAATCGATCTCTTTCAGCTGCTTATTATATTTATCCAGCAACTCCATCAGCTCTTCGACTTTGGAAACCCGGTGTTTCTGTTCCAAGGTGTATAACGTATTAAGACGTTCGTTCACCCAATCCAAGCGCTCAGGATTAAATTCTATGTCCTCCTTCAGGACTTCTGTTTCGGAAGCCAGGTCGTTCATATCGATATAGGCAGAACGCAGACGCTCGGCTATTTCTTTCGCTTTCGGATAATAACGTTCCAGACAGTCTGCAGTGGAAAGGGCCTCTTTTATCAGTTGGACAGCTCCTTGTTCCTCCCCGTCCAGCAATCGGGTTATCTTATAAAGAGAACCTTTTATCTCTTCGGCATGAGAAAGGGTTTCCAGTTCCTGTTCCAGTTCTTCCTGTTCACCGGCAACCAAACCGGCATCGGCCAACTGCTCCAACTGAAAACGTACATAGTCTTCCTCCTGCTTGGTCTGGAGAGCCTTTTCGGTCAACTCTTTCAGTTCCTTTTTCAGAGACAGGTATCGGCTGTATTCCTTTCGGTAAAGAATCAACAGGATATCGTTTTCGGCCATTACATCGATTACTTTCAGCTGAAACCGGTTATCTCCCAACAAAAGATTCTGGTGCTGCGAATGGATATCGATCAGCCGGCTTCCCAGTTCCTTCACTACAGAAAGCGGGACAGGCGAATCGTTTACAAAAGCACGGGATTTACCTGATGCAAACAATTCCCGGCGAAGAATGCAAATCTCCGCATCATACTCCAAGTCATTCGTAAGAAAAAATTCTTCCAATTTATATCGGGAGACATCAAAGACTGCTTCTATCACACACTTTTCAGAACCGTTCTTAATACTCTTTCCATCCGCACGCTGTCCCAAGACCAGGGATAGGGCCCCCAATATAATAGACTTTCCTGCACCCGTCTCGCCGGTTATCACAGAAAAACCTTTATCAAACTTAATGTCCAAGCTGTCTATCAGAACAAAATTCCGTATAAATAAAGACTTCAGCATAGCTATTCCAGATTACTTTTTAAGCGATTCCATACGCGTCGTGAGAGCAGGATACAGATTGGACAACATTTTATAACCTTCCTGCTTTTCCTGCGTAGTTGCTTTCGAATAGATCAAAACGACTTCATCCAATTTGGAATCGGCGAACATCTGAAGCAACGGAGATGTCGGCCGGGCACTTTTCACCTGTTCCAGAACCGGGAGCAGACCGATTATAGTCGTACGTCCACGATCCGGATTTGCAGCCATTTCATCGAGCCCCTTACGATGATAATTATACCACATGTCCCGGAACAGTTCCGAAGTATTGTCCGTCAGAGCCGTTGCCAAAGCATGGCGGTTACGGTCGTTTTCAAAAGCTTTCCACCCTGTCCATGTAGGTTGCGCCTGTGCCAGGCTCACAATCTGCATGGCCTGTTCGAAGAAAGCAGTGCCACCTTTCGGAGAAAAACTGTCGAAATCCAGTCCGAGGATCGTATAGATATAAAAAACAACCGTTGCAATCAGATTGCTGTTCAATGTATTTTCCGTATATTCCAACGGTTCGAATTCGGTATAGTCGAAAGAGAGTTCCGTATCACGATAATTCAGCAACGTAGTCGTATAGCTGGAATTATATACCGGACGGCGGGCCTGCACCTGTATCTCGCCTTTAAAACTATTGTCCGATACCATTTCGTTGATGATGAGAGTCATGGAACAGTCGATACGTTCGTTCATGGCAAAAGTAGCATCCGTCCACTTTTTGTTATTGACGAAATCATTCAATGCATCCTGCAAGGTTTTGAATACCTGTTTATTCGTACTCTGTACCTTATCACTGTTTATAGTGATGCGGGCATTCAGCTCCTGCGCCTTACCTATAAAGGGAGCAGCTCCCAACAAGCATATGCATAACAATTTCTTAATCATTCTCATTTTAATAATGTTGCCAATTTATTTACAATATCAACGGCCACCTCCTGTTTGCTCTTCAACGGATAAGCAATCGTCTCGCCTTCCTTGTCGATAATCGTGATCTTATTCGTGTCGCAACGGAAACCGGCACCTGCATCCTTTAAAGAATTCAACACGATAAAATCGAGGTTTTTCCGCTTCATCTTTCCTTCCGCATGGGCCATTTCATTATTTGTTTCCAATGCGAAACCTGCCAAGATCTGGTTTTCACGCTTGATCGCCCCTAACGAAGCTGCGATGTCCTTATTCGGAACCAGACGGAGCGACATTTCTCCTTTCGTTTCCCTCTTGATCTTTTCGCTTGCCTGCTCATCCGGGCGATAATCCGCCACAGCGGCACAAAGGATACCGGCATCCGCCTCCGGAAAAGCAGTTATGGCCGCCTGATACATCTCTTCGGCCGACTCGACATCGATCCGTTTGATATTCGGATGAACTACCGTCAAAGACACCGGTCCTGCGATCAATGTCACTTCCGCTCCCTGCTCCGCACACGCTTCCGCCAATGCAAACCCCATCTTTCCAGAAGAATAGTTACCTATAAAACGCACAGGATCTATCTTTTCATATGTCGGACCGGCTGTTATTACAATCTTTTTTTTTTCAAGCCGGGTTTGGGAAGCGAAGAAATCTTCCAGGACCGCCACGATCTTATCAGGTTCTTCCATACGCCCCTTACCCACCAGATGGCTGGCAAGTTCCCCTTCGGCAGGTTCGATAATACGGTTGCCGAACAAACGGAGCCGGTCTAAATTCTGCCTTGTGGAAGGATGTGCGAACATATCCAAATCCATCGCCGGAGCGACAAAAACCGGAGCCTTGCATGACAAGTATGTCGTGACCAGCATATTGTCAGCAATGCCATTCGCCATCTTTCCGATCGTCGAAGCAGTAGCCGGTGCTACCAGCATGGCATCAGCCCAGAGACCAAGATCGACATGGCTGTTCCACGTGCCGTCGCGATTCGAGAAAAACTCGCTGATCACCGGATGACTGCTCAACGTGGATAATGTAAGCGGCGTAATGAATTCCTTTCCCGCAGGGGTAATGACAACTTGCACCTCCGCCCCTTTCTTCACGAGGGCACGGATAATATAGGCAGCTTTATAGGCAGCGATGCTCCCTGTTATCCCCAATATGATATGTTTACCTTTCAGCATTTTATTCGATATGTAGTACCCCTCTTTTAAAACATAGGTGTTTTGATTTTAAAACATAGGTGTTTTGAAAACGAAACATATATGTTTTGAAAGAGAAGTTCCTTGTTCCATGTTTTATTACAAACGTAACGCCATTATCTCACGCGCTACACGGCTATCTATATTGTGATGTTCACCCAATTTCCACCCCTGTTTGTCCACAGGAGCGGCAAGGGCATCCAAATCCTTTTCTGCAATGCCACATTCACCGAGGCGCGTTTTCAGTCCCATCCGGCAGAAGAAATCCTCGCAGGCGACGATTGCCTTACGCGCCCTTTCCTCTTCCGTTCCATCCGTAATACCAAAAACTACTTCCCCCATACGAGCCAGTTTGACCTGCTTCTCCTTAAACATATAAGTCATGACACCCGGCAAGAGAATCGCCAATGTTTGTGCATGATCCAGGCCGAACTGCGCCGTTAGCGCGTACCCCATGCGGTGGGAAGACCAGTCCTGCGGAACCCCCTGCCCGATCCAGACATTCAACGCATTGGTTGCCGCCCACATCAGGTTGGCACGGATATCATAATCGTTCGGATTATCCAAGACCTTCAACCCCTCTTCATGAATGACACGCATCAGTCCTTCCGAGAAGGCATCCTGCACTTTTGCATTGACCGGATAAGTCAAATACTGCTCCACTACATGAATAAAAGAGTCGACCACCCCGTTTGCCACCTGACGCGCAGGGAGCGAATAGGTCACTTCCGGGTCCAGTACAGAGAATTTCGGGAATACCAGCGGACTGGCGAAATTCAGTTTCTCACAAGTCGATACACGGGAGATGACCGAACGTTCGTTCATCTCCGAACCGGTCGCGGCCAATGTAAGTACCGTACCCAAAGGCAGGGCATTCTTTATCTCGCCACCTTTCGAAAGAATATCCCACGGATCGCCTTCGAAACCGACAGACACCGCGATGAACTTCGTAGCGTCGATCACCGAACCTCCGCCTACGGCCAACAAAAAATCGATCTTCTTCTCTTTGACGACCTCCACGGCCTTCATGCAGGTTTCGTAATGCGGATTTGCTTCGATTCCCGGAAACTCGGTCACTTCAAATCCTTCCAACGCCTTCGTCACCTGGCCGTAGATGCCGTTTTTCTTTATGCTACCGCCGCCATACACCATCAGCACTTTACTTCCTTCCGGAATCAAAGCGGACAAACGGGCTATGGAACCTTTGCCGAAAACAACCTTTACAGGGTTACAAAACTCAAAATTATTCATGATCCTTATTTCGAATTAAAACCTCTCAATTTTATCTCAGTCAGTATTTTCTTGGTGTTCAGAGGGAAGTCGCCATTCATTATCCAGGAATAATATCCGGGATCGTTCTTCAGCACTTCCTCTACCAGACGGCCTTTATATTTACCGAAGTTTATCACTTCTTCCCCCTTGTCGTTATATACCATACGTCCGGCAAAGTCCACATTATTCGTATAGCTCGAATATTGGGAAAGGAAATTAATGTCATTCTGCAACTCCGGATACCGGTCCAACTGCGCTTTCAACACTTCATAAGTCGCCATCGTATCGGCCTCCGCCGTATGGGCGTTTTCAAGGCTCTTGTCACAGTAGAACTTATAAGCGGCCGCAAGCGTACGCTGTTCCATCTTATGAAAAATGGTCTGTACGTCTACAAACTTGCGTTTGTTCAAATCGATATCGACACCTGCACGCAGAAATTCTTCTGCCAACAAAGGGATATCAAAGCGATTGGAATTATATCCTGCCAAATCACACCCCTCTATCTGGGCTGCCAACGATTTGGCTATTTCTTTAAAGGTAGGACAGTCTTTTACGTCTTCGTCGGTGATGCCGTGAATAGCGGTCGACTCCGGTGGAATGGGCATTTCCGGATTGATCCGTCTCGTTTTAGATTCTTCTTTTCCATTCGGGTAAACCTTGACAAAAGAGATTTCCACGATACGGTCTTTGACAATATTAATACCCGTCGTCTCCAAGTCGAAGAAGACTAACGGATTTTTCAGGTTTAACTGCATTTCTTATATTTTAATCATTCAACATCATAGGCATCAGCAGCATCAGCAAATCCTCGTTTTCTTCGTTTTCAGAAGGAACGATCAGACCGGCACGCGAAGGATCAGCCAATTCGAGTATCACCTCTTCCGAATTGATGTTGCTCAGTATTTCAATCAGATAAGTTGCCTTGAAACCGATGCTTAATTCGGTTCCGTCAAAACTGCAAACAATTTTCTCTTCTGCGGAAGTAGAAAAATCGATGTCCTGTGCGGAAACAAGCATTTCGTTCTCCTTCAGCTGCAACTTGACAAGGCTGCTGGCCGGATTGGAGAAAACGGAAACACGCTTCAAGGCATTCAGGAAAGAGATACGGTCGATTGTCACCTTGAAAGGATTTTCCTGCGGAATCACACTGTTGTAATTCGGATAACGACCTTCGATCAGGCGGCATACCATTTCGAAATTAGCACAGTTGATATAAGCATTGTTATCATCAAACTTGATGCTGACCATCTCTCCTTCCTTTGATAAAAGGCCTTTCAACAGGTTCGCGGGCTTCTTCGGCAAGATGAAAGAAGCTCTTTCCGGTGATTTTACCGAAAGATTGCGCAGACGCACCAGCTTATGACCGTCGGAAGCCACGAATGTCAAATCGTCCGTGTGAATATCGAAATAGATACCGTTCATTACCGGAC
>OWJA01001166.1_pt1 | contig 11219 bp, 7 predicted proteins | sample 1732901 | NCBI WGS metagenome assembly OWJA01 (sample SAMN05065766, study PRJEB22554) | human gut metagenome | biome: ENVO:2100002; feature: ENVO:00000062; material: ENVO:00002003 | host: Homo sapiens | place: USA | reverse complement strand
TTTTATAATGAGGAAAATTGTTACCTTTGTTATATCTTATATTTACAATAAGATCAAATCTAATTTTTCCTCTTATGAAAATAATTAAAGCTGCCCGCATCGTTACCCTCATTACCGGACTAGTAATAGCCGGAATGTTCTTCTCATCCCCTGTTTCTGCCCAGGACATTTCGGGAACCTGGCATGGAAAACTTTCCATTCCCACCGGTTCACTGACTATTGTATTCCATATCAGTCAAACAGGACAGGGAACTTATGTGACGACATTGGACAGCCCCGACCAGGGAGCTAACGGCATAAAGACGCAGACCACTTCTTTCAATGATTCTATATTGACAATCCAGATACCCATTATCCATGCCTCTTACAAAGGAAAATTGGATAGTAATCAAACAATCAGTGGGACGTTTACACAGGGAATGCCTATTCCGTTGAATTTGGAAAAGGGAGAAGCCAGCCGCCCCAAGCGCCCGCAGGAGCCTCAACCGCCTTTCCCCTACAAAAGCGAAGAGGTCATTGTGAGGAATGAGCAGGATGGCATCAACCTTGCCGGAACATTGACTCTTCCCCAAAAGGGAACTAAGTTTCCGGCAGTGGTTATGGTGACAGGGAGCGGTGCACAGAACCGGGATGAAGAAATCATGGGACACAAGCCTTTCCTCGTTATCGCCGATTATCTGACCCGGAACGGAATTGCCGTACTTAGGTGTGATGATAGGGGAACTGCCGCTTCACAAGGTAATCATGCAACAGCTACCAATGAGGATTTTGCCACAGATACGGAGGCTGCTATCAATTATCTGCGCAGCAGAAAAGAAATTAATGCGAAGAAAATCGGTATCATCGGACATAGTGCGGGCGGAATCATTGCATTCATCGTTGCAAAAAAAGATCCGTCGATCGCATTTGTCGTTTCATTGGCAGGGGCCGGTGTGAAAGGCGACAGTCTGATGTTGAAGCAGGTAGAGTTAATATCTAAGTCCCAGGGAATGCCGGATGCAGTCTGGCAAGGGATGAAACCGTCTATACGAAACAGGTACGCCATACTGCAACAAACGGATAAGACTCCCGAAGAGTTACAGAAAGAATTATATGCAGACATTACCCAAACAATGTCTCCCGAACAGCTGAAAGATTTAAATACCATCCAGCAGATATCTGCACAAATCAGTTCGATGACTTCTCCGTGGTATCTGCATTTTATGCGATATGATCCGGCCGAAGACTTGAAGGAACTAAAATGTCCGGTTCTGGCACTAAACGGAGAAAAAGACATTCAAATGGATGCCGCCATGAACCTGACCGCCATCCAAGAAAAAATCACTGGAAATGGAAATAAAAATGTAACTATCAAAGCCTATCCCAACTTAAACCATCTGTTTCAGACTTGCGAAAAAGGAACACTGGCAGAATACGGGCAACTGGAGGAAACCATCAGCCCGGAAGTTTTAAAGGATATCATGGAGTGGATAAAGAAACAATAAGCCCATTTACGATATACCTTTCAGACGACATTTCTTAATATCACATCGTCATTCTTTCCAATTCTTGCAAATATTTGAAGAATTTGCAAGAATTGGAAAGAGTCGATAATTAGGCATAGTTCATATATCATATGATGCCTCAAAATGTATTACCTGACGTTTACACTGATATTGTACAAATTGATTTAAATCAAAATCGTCCGGCTTGAACTCACCTTGAAAGATTTTGTTTTACCTTTGCAGCCGAAATAAATAAGCGGCAAATAATAGTAAGGTAAAAAGGTAACAGGTATTAAGGTTAAGTTTTGTATGAAGAAGAGTCTTATTGCATTGGCGTTCGGCACACTGGGATTAGGTATTGCCGAATTTGTAATGATGGGAATTTTGCCCGATGTGGCAAAAGATTTAGGTATTAGTATTCCTACCGCAGGGCATTTCATATCTGCTTATGCATTAGGAGTCTGTGTCGGTGCCCCTGTACTGACATTGGCCCGCAAATATCCATTAAAACATATTCTGTTGGTATTAGTTACCTTGATTATGATAGGTAACATCTGTGCGGCTATGGCTCCCAATTACTGGGTGCTACTCGTTGCCCGTTTCATCTCCGGCTTACCTCATGGCGCCTACTTCGGAGTAGGCTCTATTGTTGCCGAGAAACTGGCCGATAAAGGCAAAGGCTCGGAAGCCGTCTCCATCATGATTGCGGGAATGACCATTGCCAACCTATTCGGTGTACCTCTGGGAACTTCTTTAAGTACCATGCTTTCCTGGCGTGCCACCTTCCTCTTAGTCGGCATTTGGGGAATTGTTATCATGTACTATATCTGGCGATGGGTTCCCCATGTAGAAGGTTTGCAGGACACCGGCTTTAAAGGGCAGTTCCGTTTTCTTAAAACTCCGGCTCCGTGGTTGATTCTCGGTGCTACAGCCTTAGGAAACGGCGGTGTATTCTGTTGGTACAGCTATATCAATCCAATGCTTACCCATGTGTCTGGCTTCTCTGCAGAAAGCATTACTCCTTTAATGATCCTTGCCGGTTTCGGTATGGTGATGGGAAACTTGATTAGCGGACGTCTCTCCGACCGTTACACTCCCGGAAAGGTGGGAACTGCCGCACAAGCACTTATCTGCGTGATGTTGCTGCTTATCTTCTTTCTCTCTCCATACAAATGGGCAGCCGCCCTGTTAATGTGCCTTTGTACGGCAGGACTGTTTGCTGTATCCAGTCCGGAACAGATATTGATTATCCGTGTAGCAAAAGGAGGAGAAATGTTGGGAGCAGCCTGCGTACAGGTTGCGTTCAATCTCGGAAACGCCATCGGTGCCTATGTAGGCGGACTGGCTGTTAGTGGCGGATACCGTTATCCTGCACTGACAGGTGTACCGTTTGCCTTGATCGGATTCACTTTGTTCTTGATTTTTTATAAGAACTACCAAGCAAAATACTAAAGAGAACATTGCCTGATCGAAAATATAGCTATACAAAGGGACTATTGGAATATATTCGTTACATTTGTGCACATTCATAATAAATGATATTGCATTGTCTAAACAAACAAGTATTCTAATAGAAAAACAATTATGGCTTCAAATTCTGAATCACCCAAATACAATAAGAAAATAGAAAGTAAACAATTCGGTTATGGTTTCGCACTTGTGTTTGCCGGTCTATTCGTATTATTTATTGGAATTTGTACACTTTCGATAGAAATAATAATTGGAGCAATAATCGGAACTATTATTGGTTTTATAATAATGTCCACCAGTAAAATAACAGTTACTCCGATCAGTACTTCGGCAAATCAACCTATACAAACAACAGCCACATTTAATGGAATCGATGAGACTTATTTCAATATTGTTCAGGACCATGGAGATAAACTATTTCTGTTTATTCAGGAAATAACCGATGATCCACGTCTAAAAAAAGAGATCTACAATACGATACATTTCCATTTGACCGGCAAACCCACCGAAATTCCATTTCCAGATCTGATTAACATGTTAATAACCGCAGATTTATTAAAGGTTTATCAGCAGTTGGGGTATAGATTTGGAATAGATAGAAAGGAGAGCTTTGCCATCATCTATCTGTTCGCCCGTATATATGGCTTAAAGAAAATCACATTCTCTGAATTGCCTGTCGCCTATGACCGTATTTCGAATAGCATCGCTGATTACCTGCCTATTATTGAAAAAATAAATGCAGATAATATCAATTCGGGTGCCTTATTCATATTAGGCGCAATCATCAACAATATGGACAATGAAACAGGGAAACAATACCATTTACTTTTATATCGTTACGCGTCCATTATAGCCAAAGCAGATGGAACCGTTACATCGAAAGAATCCGATTTCCTGAAAAGCATTATGTCTCCCTGGAGTAATGAAATAAGTACAAGTGAGTTGGAATCTAATACAGTTACCTACGTCAATACACCCGAAAAGCAAGGAGGAATGGAACAACTAAACCAGTTGACCGGCCTTGAACTGGTAAAAAATGATGTAGCTACATTAGTCAATTTTATCAAGATTCAGAATGTTCGTGCATCCAAAGGAATGAAAGCACCCTCCCTCTCATATCATTGTATATTTATAGGGAATCCCGGAACAGGCAAGACTACGGTTGCCCGTATTTTAGCCAATATTTATAAAGAACTGGGTGTCTTGAAGAAAGGACATTTAGTGGAAACCGACCGTTCCGGCCTGGTCGCAGAATATGTAGGACAGACCGCTGTCAAAACCAATAAAATCATTGACTCGGCCATGGATGGAGTATTGTTTATTGATGAAGCTTATTCTTTGGTTACAAGTTCAAGCAATGATTATGGAAAAGAGGCAATAGCAACACTTTTGAAACGAATGGAAGACGATAGAGAACGTCTGGTCGTTATTCTTGCCGGTTACACGCAAGAGATGAAAGAATTTATCGATTCAAATCCCGGACTCCAATCGCGTTTCAACCGCTACATAGAGTTTAAAGACTATTCGGAAGAAGAACTGTTACAGATATTCCTTAGCAATCTGAAAAAATATGAATATGTAATCACCGATGGAGCCATAGAAAAAATGAAACGAGTAATCAATAAAGCTATTATCACTAAAGACCACAACTTTGGAAATGCCCGTTGGGTTCGCAACCTATTTGAAAAAACATTGGAAATTCAAGCAAACCGTTTAGCGCCGGAAGGAAACATATCAAATGAATCATTGACTACTATTACAGAAGATGATATAATTGAAAACAATTAATACTTTGCATCCGTTCCTGACATCTGCCATCAGCCACCGAGCTAAGTCCAAAAAGGTTTTAAAATACAATCTGCCAATGAACTTAAAAGTCTTTTCCAAGATGTTCAATTAGCAGGAAAAGATAGAAAGTGCACTAACTTTCCTTTGTTAGCTCAAAAATTGATTATCTTTGCAAACTAAAATGAACGACTTGGCAGCAAACACTCTTTTTTTATCCGGACATTGTTGCCTATTTGTTGTTCGCCTGTATGTATCCTATTGATAATAAAAGAAATAATAGATTAATATGGCATTGCAATGTGGTATTGTAGGACTACCGAACGTGGGTAAGTCGACTCTTTTCAACTGTTTGTCGAACGCAAAGGCACAAGCGGCAAACTTCCCTTTCTGTACAATTGAACCGAATGTAGGTGTAATTACCGTTCCTGACGAACGTCTGAACGCACTGGCAGAACTGGTACATCCCCAACGAATTGTTCCTACAACTGTAGAAATCGTAGATATCGCCGGACTGGTGAAAGGCGCAAGCAAAGGTGAAGGACTGGGAAACAAGTTCCTTGCCAATATCCGTGAAACAGATGCGATCATCCATGTGCTCCGTTGCTTCGACGACGACAACGTGACACACGTAGACGGAAGCATCAATCCTGTCCGCGACAAAGAAATCATCGATTTCGAACTTCAACTGAAAGACTTGGAAACGATTGAAAGCCGTATCCAGAAAGTACAGAAACAGGCACAGACGGGTGGAGACAAAGCTGCAAAGTTGGCTTATGATGTACTCGTTCAATACAAAGATGCTTTGGAACAGGGTAAATCTGCACGTACAGTGACTTTCGAAACGAAAGACGAACAAAAGATTGCTCACGAACTGTTCCTGCTAACCAGCAAACCGGTGATGTACGTTTGCAACGTTGATGAAGCAAGTGCAGTAAACGGCAATAAATACGTAGATATGGTACGCGAAGCCGTGAAAGACGAGAATGCTGAAATCCTGGTGGTTGCAGCCAAAACAGAAGCAGACATTGCCGAACTGGAAACGTACGAAGACCGCCAGATGTTCCTTGCCGAAGTAGGCTTGGAAGAGTCGGGCGTATCACGCCTTATCAAATCAGCTTATAAGCTATTGAATCTTGAAACCTATTTTACAGCCGGTGTGCAGGAAGTACGAGCCTGGACTTACGAAAAGGGATGGAAAGCTCCTCAATGTGCTGGTGTTATCCATACTGACTTTGAAAAAGGCTTTATCCGTGCCGAAGTTATCAAATACGAGGACTATATTCAATACGGATCGGAAGCAGCAGTGAAAGAAGCCGGAAAGCTGGGTGTGGAAGGAAAAGAATATGTAGTGCAGGATGGAGACATCATGCATTTCCGTTTCAATGTGTGATTATCAATAATCACCAACGACTCATTAATTATTAATTCGCTAATAACATGAAGTATCTCATCGCAGGAACTGGAGGTGTAGGTGGCAGTATCGCAGGATTTTTATCGCTGGCAGGCAAAGATGTAACCTGTATTGCCCGTGGTGCTCATTTGCAAGCAATACAAACGGATGGTTTAAAACTGAAGTCGGATTTAAAAGGCGAACATACGCTCCGGATTCCGGCAACTACCGCTGAAGAATTCAATGGAAAAGCGGATGTGATATTTGTATGCGTAAAAGGTTACTCGGTTGACTCCATCATAGAACTGATTAAAAGAACTGCACACAAAGATACAGTTGTCATCCCCATACTGAATGTGTATGGAACAGGACCGCGGATACAGAAACTTGTTCCGGGAGTCACCGTTCTGGATGGTTGCATCTATATTGTAGGTTTTGTATCCGGCACAGGAGAAATCACCCAGATGGGGAAAATATTCCGGTTGGTGTACGGCGCTCATCGCGGCACTATCGTTAAAACCGGATTACTGGAAGCCATCCAACAGGATTTGCAGGAAGCAGGTATCAAAGTAGACCTTTCACCAGATATCAACCGGGATACATTTATCAAATGGTCGTTTATTTCTGCAATGGCTTTAACAGGGGCATACTACGATGTTCCGATGGGTGAAGTTCAAAAACCGGGAAAGATACGGAATACATTCATCGGACTCACTACAGAGAGCGCTGCTTTAGGAAAGAAGCTAGGTGTGGAATTTCCGGAAGACCCTGTCACTTACAATCTGAAAGTCATCGATAAACTGGATCCCGAAAGCACTGCTTCCATGCAGAAAGATCTGGCACGCGGACACGAATCCGAGATACAGGGACTGCTTTTCGATATGATTGCAGCAGCCGAAGAACAAGGTATTGACATACCGACCTACCGGATGGTTGCAGAAAAATTCAAAGAATAGCCGCTAGATAAAGAATGATACCTATTAAATAAATAATACTACCAAGCCTATGTATTCACTTCTCAACATCAACTGGAACCCGAATCCCGAACTATTCAACCTGTTCGGTATTTCTATCCGTTATTACGGATTATTGTGGGCAGTAGGAATATTCTTTGCTTATGTTGTTGTTCACTACCAGTTCCGGGATAAAAAGATAGAAGAAAAAAAGTTTGATCCGCTTTTCTTTTACTGTTTCTTTGGTATTCTGATCGGTGCCCGCCTGGGACACTGTTTATTCTATGATCCGGGATACTATCTGTCACATTTCTGGGAAATGATTCTTCCCATCAAGTTTATGCCGGACGGAAACTGGAAGTTTACCGGATACGAGGGATTGGCCAGTCATGGCGGCACACTGGGATTGATGATTTCGCTCTGGTTATATTGCCGTAAGACAAAGCTCCACTATATGGATGTGGTAGACATGATTGCCGTAGCTACTCCAATCACAGCCTGCTTCATTCGCCTTGCCAACCTGATGAACTCTGAAATCATCGGTAAACCGACTGATGTGCCTTGGGCATTTGTTTTTGAACGCATTGATATGCAGCCCCGCCATCCGGGACAGCTTTACGAAGCCATCGCCTATCTTATCCTGTTCTTCATCATGATCTATCTGTATAAGAATTACAGCAAGAAATTACATCGCGGATTCTTCTTCGGACTCTGTCTGACTTACATTTTTGTCTTCCGTTTCTTCATCGAATTCCTAAAAGAGAATCAGGAAGCATTCGAAGACCACATGATGTTCAATATGGGACAATGGTTAAGCATTCCATTTGTCATCATAGGTGTTTATTTCATGTTCTTCTACGACCGGAAGAAAGTAGAAAAGAAATGAAACATATCATAGATATAGAAACCTGGGAGCGGAAGGAGAATTTCAACTTCTTCCGCCACTTCCAGAATCCACAATTATCCATTACCTCCGAAGTAGAATGCGGAGGAGCAAAGAAACGGGCCAAAGAGGCTCATCAGTCCTTCTTCCTGCACTACCTTTATGCTGTGCTCCGTGCAGCCAATGAGATTCCCGAATTACGCTATCGTATTGATCCGGAAGGTCGCGTAGTGCTCTATGATAAAATAGATATTCTATCTCCAATCAAAATAAAAGAGAACGGCAAATTCTTCACCATACGCTTTCCTTATCACGAAAATTTCGATACCTTTTACCAGGAAGCCCGGAAAATTATTGATTCTATTCCCGAGGATGGCGATCCGTATGCAGCCGAAAATGGAGAGGTAGCCCACGGAGATTACGGCCTGATCCTGTTAAGCGCAACTCCCGATTTATATTTTACTTCAATCACCGGTACACAAGAAAAACAAAGTGGCAACAATTATCCGCTACTGAATGCAGGAAAAGCAATCACCAAAGAAGGCAAATTAGTAATGCCTATCGCTATGACCATTCATCATGGATTTGTAGACGGGCATCATCTTTCATTGTTTTACAGGAAAGTAGAAGAGTTACTAAAATAAAGCACAAACAAGGATTATCATTCTCCCCCATTGCTTCATATTACAGACTTTAAATTAAGGGGAAATAATTATTTCCCCCTGACTATCTTCTTGATATCATTCAGCTTATTCAATGCTTCAATCGGAGTGAGATTATTCACATCCAAATTCAGAATCTCATCACGAATCTGGCAGAGAATCGGATCATCCAGTTGAAAGAAACTTAACTGCATCCCTCCACGGTTCTCGCTCACTTCCGTCAACGGTTTACCGGAAATTCCTTGTTGGCGATTGTCAGATTCAAGCTGCTTCAGTATCTCATTGGCACGTTTCACAATACTTTTCGGCATACCGGCCATCTTTGCCACGTGAATACCGAAAGAGTGCTCACTACCACCCCGCTCCAGCTTACGAAGGAAGATTACCTTATTATCAACTTCTTTCACCGATACATTATAATTCTTGATACGCTTGAAGGATTTCTCCATCTCATTCAATTCATGATAATGCGTAGCAAATAAGGTACGTGCTTTAGCTTTCGGATGCTCATGGATATGCTCTACAATTGCCCAAGCAATGGAAATACCGTCATAAGTAGACGTACCACGACCCAACTCATCAAACAACACCAGACTTCGGGAAGAAACATTGTTCAGAATATCTGCCGCTTCATTCATCTCTACCATGAATGTAGATTCTCCGACCGATATATTATCACTCGCTCCTACACGAGTGAATATCTTGTCTACCAAACCAATGTGCGCACTCTCCGCAGGAACAAACGAACCGATTTGAGCCAATAACGTAATTAATGCCGTCTGACGTAAAAGCGCAGACTTACCGGCCATGTTTGGACCTGTAATAATAATAATCTGCTGCGTAGTATTGTCCAGCATCACATCATTGGCAATATACTTCTCACCAATCGGAAGCTGCTTTTCAATCACCGGGTGACGTCCCTGGCGAATATCCAACACATCATTATCCTCAATGACCGGACGAATATAACGATTCTCACGGGCCACATTGGCAAATGACAACAGGCAATCCAAACGTGCAATCTGATTCGCATTCACCTGTATCTGCGGAATAAACTCCGTCAATGCCTGAACCAAATCCGTATATAATTGAGTCTCCAACGCAAGAATCTTGTCTTCGGCGCCCAGAATTTTCTCTTCATATTCCTTCAGTTCCTGTGTGATATATCGCTCCGCATTAACCAACGTCTGTTTACGAATCCATTCTTTCGGAACTTTATCTTTGTGGACATTACGAACCTCGATATAGTAACCGAATACGTTATTATAAGCTACTTTTAAGCTCGGAATACCCGTCGACTCACTTTCACGCTGTTGTATCTTCAGCAAATAATCTTTTCCTGAATAAGAGATTTGGCGCAATTCATCCAGGTCTGCATTCACACCGTCTTTAATTACTCCACCCTTATTTATCAATAAAGGAGGATCATTATTTATCTCTTTAGCAATCCGGTCACGAATAGGAATACAAAGATTCAGCTGTTCACCAATACGATTTAAGCTGGCATTATCAGCTTCCAGACATGCCTCTTTTATTGGCTCAATTGCTTGCAAGGCAACTTTCAACTGAACGACTTCACGAGGCGACACACGGCCTACAGCCACTTTGGAAATAATACGCTCCAAGTCCCCTATCAAATGCAACTGCTCTTCAATCAGTTCTTTAAATTCCGGTTGACGGAAAAAATACTCAACTACGTTCAAACGTTCATTGATTGGTTTCTCATCTTTCAATGGAAAAACCATCCAACGTTTCAGCAGACGTGCCCCCATCGGGCTGATCGTTCTGTCAATCACATTGAGCAGACTGCTTCCGCCGTCATTCATATTGCCAATCAGCTCAAGACTGCGCACAGTGAACTTGTCCAGACGGACGTATTTATCTTCTTCAATACGAGCCAATGAGGTGATATGACCAATCTGCGTATGTTGCGTCATCGTCAGATATTGCAGGATAGCACCGGAAGCAATGATACCATTCTTCAAATGCTCCACCCCAAAACCTTTCAGATTCTTCGTCTCAAAGTGTTTCAGCAATTTCTCACGAGCCGTCGTTTCTGTAAACACCCAATCATCCAGCTCGAACGTGAAAAACTTACTGCCGAAATTACCTTCAAACATCAAACGTTTGCCACGTTCAAAAAGAATTTCCTTCGGGGCGAAGTTGTTCAACAGTTTATCAATATAGTCAAAAGGTCCTTCTGCAGTTAGGAATTCACCGGTAGAAATATCAAGAAAGGCAACCCCACAGGAAGCTTTCCCGAAATGAACGGCAGCAAGGAAGTTATTTTCTTTATAATTCAGGACATTATCATTGATAGAAACACCGGGAGTCACCAGTTCGGTAATGCCACGTTTCACCAATTTTTTCGTCATTTTCGGATCTTCCAACTGGTCACAGATAGCGACACGCTTTCCGGCACGAACCAATTTCGGAAGATAAGTGTCGAGAGCATGATGCGGGAATCCCGCCATCTCAACAGTCTTTCCTTTCCCGTTAGCACGTTTTGTCAGTGTGATTCCTAATATTTCCGATGCAACGATGGCATCCGTAGAATATGTTTCATAAAAGTCACCGCAACGAAACAGC
>OWJA01001140.1_pt1 | contig 11410 bp, 6 predicted proteins | sample 1732901 | NCBI WGS metagenome assembly OWJA01 (sample SAMN05065766, study PRJEB22554) | human gut metagenome | biome: ENVO:2100002; feature: ENVO:00000062; material: ENVO:00002003 | host: Homo sapiens | place: USA | reverse complement strand
GATACCGGATTACACTCATACTTTGGATTTAGTGGTGGCACTCGGAGGGATACCGGGTGCCTTTTTCTTCTCGTTTTCCAACGATTATCCCTATCATCATTATCAATCCACTAAATTCCAAAGAAATGAACAACAAGAAGAAAAACGAGGGTCGGACCGACTTTTCCTATTACGGTCTGTACCTGCTGGACTACCTCACCACGAACAAGTTCGAACAGGCAGCCGATGAAGCCTTCATCCGAGAAAGAACCGACCGTGCCGCCGAAGCGTATGAACAGGCAAGGCTCGAAGGCTATCCTGCCGACGGGGCGCAGGAACTGGCGATGAAGGTGCTGACGGAGGGCCTTCGCTACTCCAAGCACGCCATCCTGCGCGAAGTCGTGGAGAACGAATTTGCGGGTGAAGTACCGGGAGAAAAATGTGAAGCCTTTACCCAGAAGCTGCTACCGCTTGTCGGAAACGTATTCTCCATCTATGACCTCTCGGACGACAATTTCGCCCTGTCGCCCGAATATGACCTGCTCTACACGGAGCTGACGGGAGCCGTCATCCTCTATATCGAAGAGTATGGCGTTTAACCGCAAACAGAGGCTGCGGGACAACATCGAGGCGATACGGACGGCATTCCTCCTTGACAGGGAACAGCGCACACCCACCGCACGCGAACGGCTCTTGTTAGAACGTTATTGCGGTTTCGGGGGACTGAAGAACATACTCAACCCTGCAAGGGAACTGACGGATGCCGTCCACTGGGCGAAGTCCGACCTCGAACTGTTTGCCCCTACCGTGGAACTGCACAGGTTGCTGCGAGAGAACACAAAAGACGAGACGGAGTACAAACGGAATATGGATGCCATGAAGCAGTCCGTGCTGACCGCCTTCTATACCCCGCCGGAGATAACCGGGACCATCGCGGACGTGCTACATGAACACGGCATCCGTCCCGACCGGGTGCTGGAGCCGTCGGCAGGTGTCGGTGCATTCGTGGACGCCGTGCTGGAGAACAGACCGGACGCGGACATCATGGCTTTTGAGAAAGACCTGATGACGGGCAAGATACTGAAGCACCTGCATCCCGGACAGAAAGTAAGGGTACAGGGCTTCGAGAAGATAGAAAAGCCGTTCATGAACCATTTTGATTTGGCTGTCTCCAATATACCGTTTGGCGATGTGGCGGTGTTCGACCCGGATTTTTCGGGCAGCAAGGATCCTGCAAGGCTCTCGGCGGCACGGACGATACACAATTACTTTTTTCTGAAAAGCCTTGACGCGGTGCGTGAAGGCGGAATCGTGGCGTTCATCACCTCGCAGGGGGTACTGGATGCCCCGACCAACGCGCCCATACGCGAGTATATGATGAACCATGCCAATCTGGTGGGCGTAGCCCGCCTGCCGAACAACCTCTTTACGGATAACGCGGGAACGGAGGTGGGCAGCGACCTGATTATCCTGCAAAAGAACAGCGGAAAGAACGGTGAACTGTATTACAACGAAAAACTCTTCGTGCAGACCGAACAGACCCCTATCGGCACTTCCGTAAATGGGTATGTATGGAGCATCGGCTCGCTTTCACACACGGATTTGATCAGAAGTACCGACCCGTACGGGAAACCAGCCTATAAACTCCTGCACTGTGGGGACATCGCACAACTGGCGGAAGACTTGCGGGAGCATCTGAAAATAGAACTGCAACAACTTGACAGGAAACTGTATGAGAGACACAGGCTGCATCCGACAAAGGAGGAAAGCACGGCTGCGGAAGTGCAACCTGCTCCGAAAACAGAAAAGGTATCACCTTCTGTAATAGCCCCCGTTTCTGTAATTGAGCCTGTCAAGGGAGTGGAGAAGCCGCAGGCACAGCCCATAGAGGAAAAGCCGGAGATTGAGCCGCGCCAACCCAATCATTCGTCAGCCGTGCAGCTTACCCTGCTCGACCTTTGGGGTATGCCCATAGAGGAACCGGTAAAAAAGAAAAAGGCAGCGAAAAAGGAAAGCAAGCCGAAGCCTATGCCGTCCACGCCTAAACCGCAAGTCAAAGTTACTCCACCCGTTGAAGCCGCCAAGCCGGTAAACGGTAATAAGGAAGAAAAGCCGGAAAATGCCGAAAAGCCAAACGACCCGGACGACATTTACGCCACTCTGGATTGGGAAACCAATCCTCCCATCAACGGCTTCTATGAGACAATGATGAGCCTGACAGCGGAACGGCGCAAGGCCCTACGGCTTGAGGCAGAACGGCACAGGCAGGAACAACTGAAAAAGATGGGTATCAAAGACACGTTGAACCCTGCTTTTGCGCCTTCTTCGGACAATATGGATAAAAAGCCGGAACAAACGGAAGAAATAAAGCAACCTGAAACACTGGCAGAAGTTGTGCCTACTTCCGAAACGGTTGCCACTTCCCTGTTCCCGGAACTTGAAACGGAAAAGCCGAAGGAGGAAGTCATGGACCTTTCTCCCCGTCCGTTCAACGGCCTGCTGGAGCCACACCACCGTGACGGCTCGATGGTGCTGGATGCTTCACGCAATCTCGGTTACCTGAAAGACCTCACGCCTTACGGTGCGACCTTCCAACCGCTCGACCTCCGTGGCTATCAAAAAGAGAAAGCGATGCTGTATATATCGCTCCGTGACGCTTACGAACGTCTGTATAGCCACGAGACGGAGAACCATACGGAACACAAACCGCAGCGCGGGTATCTCAACACCTACTACGATGAGTTTGTCATGCGTTACGGTAACCTCAACGCCAGACAGAACGTGAAACTGGTGATGATGGATGCCGGAGGGCGCGACATCCTTTCGCTGGAACGTGCGGAGGACGGCAAGTTTGTCAAGGCGGACATCTTCGACCGTCCCGTTTCCTTCTCGGTGGAGAGCCGTGTCAATGCAGGCTCTCCCGAAGAAGCCTTGTCCGCATCGCTCAACAAGTTCGGCACGGTCAATCTCGGCTATATGCGGGAGATAACCGACACCACGAAAGAGGAACTGCTTGGTGCCCTCAAGGGGCGCATCTTCTACAACCCGCTCGTAACCGGTTACGAAATCAAAGACCGCTTCATCGCGGGGAACGTGATAGAGAAGGCGGAACGCATAGAGGGCTGGATGGAGGACAATCCCGAAAGTGAGCGGATGCCGGAGGTGAAACAGGCGTGGGAGGCATTGAAGGAGGCCGAACCGCAGCGCATCGCCTTTGAAGACCTCGACTTCAATTTCGGGGAACGCTGGATTCCCACGGGTGTGTATGCCGCCTACATGAGCCACCTTTTCGACACGGACGTGAAAATAGCCTACTCCGCAAGCATGGACGAGTTTTCCGTGGCGTGCGGCTACCGCACCATGAAGATCACGGACGAGTTTTTAGTAAAGGGCTATTACCGGAACTATGACGGTATGCACCTGTTGAAGCACGCCCTGCACAACACCTGCCCCGACATGATGAAAAGTATCGGCAAGGACGAGAACGGCAACGACATCAAGGTACGCGACAGCGAGGGCATACAGCTCGCCAACGCGAAGATAGACGAAATCCGTAACGGGTTCTCCGAATGGTTGGAAGAACAGTCGCCGCAGTTCAAGGAACGGCTCACGACGATGTATAACCGCAAGTTCAACTGTTTCGTGCGCCCGAAGTATGACGGCTCGCACCAGACTTTTCCCGACCTCAACCTGAAAGGGCTGGCAAGCCGGGGAATCAAGAGCGTTTACCCGTCGCAGAAGGATTGCGTCTGGATGCTGAAACAGAACGGCGGCGGGATCTGCGACCACGAGGTGGGAACCGGCAAGACGCTGATAATGTGCATAGCGGCACATGAGATGAAGCGTCTGAACTTGGCGCACAAGCCGATGATTATCGGGCTGAAAGCGAATGTGGCGGAGATTGCCGCCACCTATCAGGCGGCCTATCCTAACGCCCGCATCCTCTACGCTTCTGAAAAGGACTTTTCGACCGCCAACCGTGTGCGTTTCTTCAACAACATCAAGAACAACGACTATGATTGCGTCATCATGTCGCACGACCAGTTCGGAAAGATACCGCAGTCGCCGGAGTTGCAGCAGCGCATCCTGCAGGCGGAGCTTGACACGGTGGAGGAAAATCTCGAAGTCTTGCGACAGCAGGGCAAGAACGTGTCGCGGGCGATGCTGAAAGGGCTGGAGAAGCGCAAGCACAACCTTGTGGCGAAGCTGGAGAAGGTGGAACACGCCATCAAGTCCCGCACGGATGATGTGGTGGACTTCAAGCAGATGGGCATCGACCACATCTTCATTGACGAGAGTCACCAGTTCAAGAACTTGACTTTCAACACCCGTCATGACCGTGTGGCGGGATTGGGAAACTCGGAAGGAAGCCAGAAGGCCCTGAATATGCTCTTTGCCATCCGTACCATACAGGAACGCACGGGCAAGGACTTGGGGGCTACGTTCCTTTCGGGCACGACCATTTCCAACAGTCTGACGGAACTGTACCTGCTCTTCAAATACCTGCGCCCCAACGAACTGGAACGGCAGGACATCCGCTGTTTCGATGCTTGGGCTGCCATCTTCGCCAAAAAGACGACCGATTTTGAGTTCAACGTAACGAACAATATCGTTCAGAAGGAGCGTTTTCGCTATTTCATCAAGGTGCCGGAGCTTGCCGCCTTCTACAACGAGATTACCGACTACCGCACGGCGGAGGATGTAGGTGTGGACAGACCAAACAAGAATGAGATACTGCACCACATACCGCCCACACCGGAGCAGGAGGACTTCATACAGAAGCTGATGCAGTTTGCCAAAACCGGCGATGCCACTCTGCTTGGCAGGTTACCCCTGTCGGAAACGGAGGAAAAGGCGAAGATGCTCATCGCCACCGACTACGCGAGAAAGATGGCTCTTGATATGCGCATGATAGACCCGAACTACGAGGACCATCCCGACAACAAGGCAAGCCATTGTGCCAAGATGATTGCAGAGTATTACCACAAGTACGAGACGCACAAGGGTACGCAGTTCGTGTTCTCCGACTTGGGGACATACCAGCCGGGGGAAGGATGGAACGTGTACAGCGAGATAAAACGCAAGTTGGTGGAGGATTACGGCATACCGGCAAGTGAGGTGCGCTTCATTCAGGAGTGTAAGACGGATAAGGCTCGTAAGGCGGTGATAGATGCCATGAACGCAGGGACAGTGCGAGTGCTGTTCGGCTCCACAAGTATGCTCGGAACGGGCGTGAATGCGCAGAAAAGATGCGTCGCCATCCATCACCTTGATACACCGTGGCGACCGTCCGACCTGCAACAGCGTGACGGACGGGGTGTTAGAGCCGGGAACGAGATTGCCAAGCATTTTGCCGAGAACAACGTGGATATCATCATCTACGCGGTGGAAAAGTCGCTGGACAGCTACAAGTTCAATCTGCTGCACTGCAAGCAGACGTTCATATCGCAGCTCAAAAGTGGAGCGATGGGCGCACGTACCATCGACGAGGGAGCAATGGACGAAAAATCGGGTATGAACTTCTCGGAGTATATGGCGTTGCTCTCCGGCAATACCGACCTTTTGGATAAGGCGAAATTAGAGAAGCGTATCGCCTCGCTCGAAGGGGAACGCAAGTCGTTCAACAAGGGCAAGCGCGATTCGGAGTTCAAGCTGGAATCCAAGACGGGAGAACTGCGCAACAACACGGCTTTCATCGAAGCCATGACGGAAGACTGGAACCGTTTTCTTTCCGTTGTGCAGACTGATAAGGAAGGCAGCCGCCTTAATCTTGTCAAGGTGGACGGCGTGGATTCAACGGATGAGAAGGTCATCGGTAAGCGTTTGCAGGAAATCGCCAAGAACGCCACGACTGGTGGACTGTACAAGGCTGTCGGGGAACTTTACGGTTTTCCGATAAAGGTGGTCAGCGAGAGGACACTCAAAGAAGGTCTGGAGTTCACTGACAACCGCTTCGTGGTGGAGGGTAACTACAAGTACACCTACAACAACGGGCATCTGGCGATGGCAGACCCGATTGCTGCCGCACGAAACTTTCTGAACGCATTGGAGAGGATTCCGACCATCATCGACCAGTACAAGTCTAAGAACGAAGTGCTGGAAAAGGAGATTCCGCAGTTGCAGGAGATAGCGGGCAAGGTGTGGAAGAAGGAGGACGAGCTGAAACAGCTGAAGTCCGAACTCGCCGCACTGGACCGCAAGATACAGCTTGAGCTGGCTCCGGCTCAGGAAAACACAGAAGAGAACCGGCAAGGCAACGAGAAAAAACAGACGGAACAACAGCCGGAAAGCCCGCACGTGGACTTTGTACGCAGTCATTTAATTATAGGGAGACCCGGTTTATCGGAATCCAAAGGTGTAAAACTTTAATATCGAAGTCTTGACAGAAAAAGCCAGTGGTTGAATTTTTCACCACTGGCTTTAATTCTAATAATTTTTCAATCTAATATGACCGAATCTATAACGTTAAATCATAGATTATGTGTCTATTTGTGAAGAAAAAGACGTAACTTTGTATCAAAATCAAATAAGCATAACAATGGAGCCATCTATATACAGTTTTTCACTTTATACCGCACTGCCGTTGATGTTATTCTTCGGCTTTTATTTTTTGTTTGCAAAGACTCCTGAAAAGAAAATTTTCAAGAATTATCTCCGCTCCCGACAGATTATGGGTATAGCTATGCTGCTGCTTTCGGCAAATTATTCGGTACATTTCTTCTTTGGTATCCGATTCAAAAATGCGGATTCTGCCATATTGATGAACATGTCCACATACTTCCTGTGCTATTCTCTGTTCAGTTCGGCATTGATAATGTTGCTTGATCGTTTTTACATTACCAAACGGCGTGTGTGGACACATATCATTTTATGGATTATATTTTCAACTCTTTCCGGAGTTGTGTTGTTCCTGTTGCCAAGCGGAATCATGCAAAAATTCTCTTTATTTGCTTTAGCTGTATGGTTAGTCGTTTTTGGAGTCGTTTTAGCTCGCAGAGTCATAATTGCATACCGTAGAGCCATTCGGATTTTCAATGAAACTCAGGCGGATGATATAGGTACATATATCGAATGGCTTTCCATATTCACTTATTGGGCTGTTATCTTCGGTGTCGGATGCGGATTGCTGACATTTCTGCCAGACAAATATGTTTTTATCTGGATTTTGTCGTCAATACCGTTCTACAGCTATCTTTTCTACAGCTATCAGAACTACCTGCTGTTCTATGAACAGGTGGAAAATGCTTTTGAGCAAGATATACAGTCTGAAGAAGAACTTCTGACAGATACAGAAACAGAACCTAAAATAGTTTCTGAGAAAGAAGTTCCAGTGTCCTATACAGAAATTATAGAGAAAGTGGCCAACTGGATAAAGACAGACGGCTATGTCCAGCAGGGACTTACTATAAAAGAACTGTCCGAAATACTTCATACGAACCGTACCTATCTTTCCGCTTATATCAAGACTACGTATAAAATGACATTCCGCGAATGGATAACCAGTCTCCGGTTGGAGTATGCGAAAAACATACTGAAGGAGCATCCGGAGATCAATATACAGAAGCTGGCTGAGTCTTCCGGTTTTCTTTCCCGCAGTAACTTTATCAAATTATTTACCGAGAAGGAAGGATGTACGCCTGCCAAGTGGAAAAAAGCAAATCTGAAGTGATTTGCGTGGTAAAAATCTGATGAAAAAGCTCTCAGAAACCCATTTTCCAAAAGTGCTCATACTACAAAAAGTGCTAATTCGACAACTCAAAAAGTGCCGATTTGACAAAATAAGTGCTCAGACGACAATGTGAAAAGTGCTCAAACGACAATTTTTATAAAACGCTGTGTTTTAGCAAAAAAAGTTTTTGTAATATTTTGGGCGCTGAATGGCATTTATTACCTTTGGAGATGACAAAGATAATGAATTCAAGTTTATATGAGCAGAAAAATCACTTTTCTTACCCTGTTTCTGTGGCTGATGACGCTAACTTTTCCTGTCATTGCGCAGCAGAAAGCAGACACGACCTACACCTTCCGGTTCGTTACGCAGAAGGACATGTTCTACGTGCCTTGGAATGGCAATGACACGGAACTTGCCCGCCTGTTGGAATGTATCGAAAACAACAAAGCAACAATTCTTGACGGCAAACTGCCGCTATTGGTTGACGGATATTGCAATTCGCAGAGCAGTGAAGTCAAGAACCTTGCAACAGCGAAGATTCGTGCCAACCGTGTGAAATCAGAACTGATTACACGAGCGAAAATCAAGGAAGAAAACTTCATTACCCGCAATCATGTGACAGAGGGTGATTTTGTCACCGTACGCCTGACGGTACCGGTAAAGGAAACAGCCGTGACGGATGCGGAAGCAGAAGCACGACGCAAGGCGGAAGCCGAACGCTTAGAAACCGAGAAGCGTGCCGAGCAGGAACGGCTTACCGAAGAGCAGCGCAAGGCGGAAGAAGCCCGACTTGCCGCTGAAAAGGCAGAAGCCGAGAAAACCGCTCAACAAAATACACTTGCCGACACGCTGTCGGAAACCAAAATCACAACTGATTATCATCTCTCCCTGCGTGCCAACCTGCTGCGCTGGGCTACCTTGACACCAGATTTAGGACTTGAATGGCGCATCTGTCCATCGTGGGGCATTGCCGTAAACGGCTCGTGGACTTCTTGGAGCTGGAGTGACAAAGACCGCCGCTATGCACTCTGGGAAGTGGCTCCGGAAGTACGTTACTATATGGGTGAGAAGAAAGCCTGGCATCTGGGCGCGATGTTCAAGGCTGGACAGTTCAACTACAAGCTTTCCGAAACAGGCAAGCAGGGCGACCTGATGGGTGGCGGCATCACCGCCGGCTATCAGCTGCGACTAAACAAGGCATTAGATCTTGATTTCAACCTCGGTTTGGGCTACCTGAATGCCGATTTCGAAAAATATGAAGTCATCGATGGTGTGCGCGTGCGCTGTGGCAACGAGACAAAAAATTGGTGTGGCCCCATCAACGCCGGTGTGACATTGGTATGGAAGTTATTCTAATACGGAGGAATAGAGTATGAAAGCAAGACAATATATAAATATGGTAGGAATGGCAGCCGCCGTGCTGCTCTCTTCCTGCGTGAAGGACACGCTTTATGACACGCCGCATCCCGACTATGGGAAGATTGCGGTGACAGCCGACTGGTCGGCACGCGGTGAGGGTATCGACATACCTACCACATGGACGGTTACCATGGGTGACTATACGGGTACAGAGACTTCCGCCACCCATGCCCCCGACCATCTGTTTGCTCCAGGCAGCTACACCCTTGCGGTGTGGAACCCAGCTGAAGGAATCACGGTAAATGGTACCACCGCCACCATTGCCGCAGCCACGGGAAACCGGGCAGGCACGGATGCCTTTGTGAACAATGCCCCGGGATGGTTCTTCACCTATACGAAACAGGTGAGCATCGAGAAAGACAAGGACTATCCGCTGACCGCTGCAATGAAGCAGCAGGTACGCGAACTGACGCTTGTCGTCGAACCTACTGGTGATGCCGCCGGACGCATCACGGAGATTGTTGCCCATCTGACGGGTGCAGCCGGAACACTCGATTTCGCTACCGATACCTACGGAGCCGCTTCAAACGTCGTGCTGCCCTTCACCAAGATAACCGAAGGTGACGATGCCGGCAAGTGGAAAGCCACGGTGCGGCTGCTGGGTGTGACCGGCACGGAACAACTGCTGACGGGTGAAATCCGCTATGCTGACGGCAACCCGACCCCCACCACGCTGAAAAGCGACCTCACAGAAGCTCTCAAGGAGTTCAACACAAAAAAGGGCAAATCGCTGACCCTCGGCGGAACGCTGGTTGAGACTCCCGAAGGCATAGAAGTGGACGGAACTGAGATCAACGGCTGGGAAGAAGTGAAAGGTGATGATGTAAATGCCGATTTGTAAATAATTAGCAAACCGAACGCAGAAGCAAAGCTTGCTTTGATTTTGCTGAGGTGCAGCAATTATTGAAATGGAATTTAAATAATAAAATGACATATATAATGAAGATAAGATTTTTTGCACTTGCGACGCTCGCCCTCGCATTGGCAGCCTGCAACAACGACAACGAGAACCTGAACGGTGACCCCGTGGCCGCCCAGTTTACCGCCGACATCGCCCCCGCCACCCGCGCCAGCGGAACCACCTGGACTGCCGGCGACCGTATCGGCATCACCGACATCGGCAACGATTCCCAGTACGGCAACGTGCCTTTCATCCTGAAAAACGGGAAATTTGAGGCAGAAGGAAAGGTCATCTATATCGAAGATGCAAAGACCCATACTTTCCGCGCCTACTATCCGTACAACGCGGCGGGAGGCATCCTCACAGCCACGACCGATGCCACGGCGCAGCAGAACCAGCCTGCCATCGACTTCCTCTTTGCTTCAGGAGCCACGGGAGACAAAAACAACCCGGTAGTAAGCTTCACCGACAAAACCGCCAAAGGCGGTGAAGACAACTCCTTCCACCACCGCATGAGCCAGATAACCCTTACCTTCGAGGCGGGCGACGGCGTGAATTTCAGTGTGGTCAAGCCTGAACGTTACACGCTGGACGGATTGTTACTCACCGGTACGTTCAACACGGCCGACGGTATTGCCACCACAGACAACGGGGCACAGACCGGAGAACTGACCATGAATCTGGCAGACGGCAATCTCACGTCATCGATCATCCTCTTCCCGCAGACAGTTGCATCCCTGCCGTTGGTTGTGAATTACAAAGGTCAGGAATATCATTCCACACTCACCATGCCCGAAGGCGCACTGCAGGCGGGCAACAACTATACCTATACCGTCAAGGTACGCAACAAAGTCCTTGAAGTCAGCGAAGCCACCATTGCAAAGTGGAACGATATAGACGGTGGAGATGTGGATGCTAACCTGTAGGATTTTAATAATTAATCGATTAGAATGAAGAATTATGAGACATAGATTATTTATCCCCGCAGCCACCGCACTGCTGTTCGCCCTTGCCGCCTGCACACAGGACGAACTCGCTGGCGATAACCGTCTGCCCGAAGGTGAATACCCCGTCGTCATCCGTGCCACCGGACTGTCCGTAGAAGCAACGCCGCTGGCAGCCCCGTCAACCCGTGCCTCCGTGGACGGCGACTGGCAGGGCGTCACTTCCGTGGCACTCAAGATGGGCGATGCGGTAAAGGAATACACCGTAACGGCTTCTACCGATTTCAAGAGTGCCACGCTCTCACGCGAGAACGACCCGTACTACTGGACCAGCCGCGACCCGATTACCGTATCGGCATGGTGGCCCTTCAACAATGCCGACATCACACAGATGCCTGCCGTGAAGGTGGCCGAAGACCAAAGCAAATTGGCTGACTTCCAGAACAGCGACTTCATCTCTGCTGAGAACCGGAAGGTGGAATTTAACAACCCGAC
>OWJA01001134.1_pt1 | contig 11459 bp, 9 predicted proteins | sample 1732901 | NCBI WGS metagenome assembly OWJA01 (sample SAMN05065766, study PRJEB22554) | human gut metagenome | biome: ENVO:2100002; feature: ENVO:00000062; material: ENVO:00002003 | host: Homo sapiens | place: USA | reverse complement strand
GCATGTCTCGTGGGCTCGGAGATGTGTATAAGAGACAGCTATGCCGGGGAAGGCCACTTTAAGACAGGTTCCATGCTGCCGAAGGTTGAAAGCTCCATCGACTTCATCAACGCAGGAAAAGGACGACGCGCGATCATCACTTCCCTTGACGGTGCAAAGAGTGCTTTAGCAGGTAAAGGCGGCACGACGATCCAGTAGGCAATACATTCTGATTTGACTCAGGTCAATCTTATTTAAATCTGGAACAAACAAGAATATGATCCCAGGGAGTTCTATACAGGAACTTCTCTGGGATCTTTTTTCAACTAATCTTCTCCCAACTGTTCTAATCATCCAAATCTCTTTAGTGAAAATAATAAAGAATGCACCTTGGCGTATTCTCGTGCCTCGCGCGGTCGCTTGCGACAATCTGCATCTTCGCGCGAGTATGTATCATTCTCACGTTAGTGCCTTTTGTGTAATAGGAAATTCCTTGTAATCTCCTATTACACAAAAAAGACCCGCCAGAAAGCATTTCTGCCTTCCGCGGGTCTTTCTTTTTTCTACAAGTTGTTATCCAATCAGATAATAACATGGGCCGGGCACTTCGCCGCGCACTTGCCGCAGCCGGTACACTTTGTGTAATCGATCACAGCAACGTTGTTATCCATATGGATCGCATCGAACTCACACTGCTTTGTGCAGAGTGTACATCCGATACAGCCTGCCTCGCAGACCTTCTTGACAGCCGGTCCTTTGTCGTGGGAGCTGCACTGTACGAGGTGGTTTGCCTTGTACGGAACAAGCTCGATCAGGTGACGCGGACAAGCCTCCGCACACTTACCACAGGCAACACACTTCTCCTTGTCGACAACGGCAACACCGTTTACAACATGGATCGCGTCAAACTGACATGCCTTCACACAGCTTCCGGAACCGAGACATCCGTAGTTACAGCCCTTGGAGCCGCCGCCCGGAACTGCGTCTGCGATCTTGTGACAGTCGTCAATACCATAATAGTTGTATTTCACGGTTGCCTTATCGCAGGTACCTTTACATTTTACAAATGCAACCTTCTTCTCAGCGGAACCAGCCTCAACGCCCATGATCGCAGCGATCTTTTCTCCTACCGGAGCGCCGCCGACCGGACACTGGTCAACCTTTGCCTTGCCCTCTGCAATTGCTTTTGCGAGAGCGTCACAGCCTGCGTAACCGCAGCCGCCGCAGTTGTTGCCCGGAAGCTCTGCACGAACCAGAATTTCCTTCTCGTCTACTTCTACTTTAAACTTCTCGCTGGCGATTCCAAGGAGTACGCCGATGACGATACCGACGATACCGACAACCGCAGCAGCGATGATAATGCCTGTCATGTTCATCTCTCGTTCCTCCTTAAATCATTCCGGAAAATCCGAAGAGAGCGATCGACATTAAGCTTGCTGTGATCAGGACGATCGGGGATCCCTGAAAAGCGTGCGGCACATCATTGTGCTCGATCTTCTCACGGATACCTGCAAGCAGGACGATGGCGATCAGGAATCCAACGGAAATACCGATACCGTTTACGACACTCTGAATGAAGTTGTAGGCCTTCTGTACGTTTGTCAGCGCAACACCGAGAACCGCACAGTTTGTTGTAATTAACGGAAGGTATACGCCAAGTGCCTCATAAAGGCTTACCATGTTCTTCTTTAAGAACATCTCAACGAACTGAACCAGAGCCGCGATTACAAGGATAAATACGATCGTCTGTAAATACTCGATATGGAGCTTTACGAGAACGAAATCATAAACAAGGCTTGTGCAGGCAGACGCGATCGTAATAACGAATACGACTGCAGCGCCCATACCAGCTGCTGTCTCTGTTTTCTTGGATACACCAAGGAACGGGCAAAGACCGAGGAACTGGCTTAAAACAACGTTATTCACCAGGGCAGAACCGATGGCGATCAATAAAAGTTCTTTCATTTCTCCATTTCCTCCTTAATTTTCTTTGCCGGCATCTGCTGCTTCAGTCTTAGCTGCCTCTGCCGCTTTTGCAGCCTCAGCTGCCTTCTTAGCTGCGAGAGCCTTCTCTGCTGCTGCCTTCTTTGCTGCCGCTGCGGCTGCTGCTTCCTCTGCCTTCTTCTCAGCAAGAGCAGCATGGTTTGTCATGCTGACACAGCCTGCACAGCTTGCACAGTTACCACCGCATACAAGGTCAGACTTCGGTGCGTCACCGTTGGTCGCGCATGGAAGACGGAGCTTGTTCTGGATCGCGGAAAGCATAGCCAGAGTGAACAGAGCACCCGGTGCAAGGATGATGATGGAAATGTGGTAAGCTTCCGGAATAATGGTGTGTCCGAAGATCGCACCTGCACCGAAGAGCTCACGGCACATACCGATGACGGTAAGGGAAAGAGAGAAACCAAGTCCCATACCAAGACCATCGAAGAAAGATTCAACCGGACCGTTCTTGCAGGCATATGCCTCTGCACGGCCAAGGATGATACAGTTAACAACGATAAGCGGGATATAAATACCCAGGGATGCATACAGGGACGGAACGTAGCCCTGCATTAAGAGCTGTACGACTGTAACCAGGCTGGCTACGACTACGATGAATGCCGGAATACGGACTCTGTCCGGAATGATCTTACGCAGTGCGGAGATCAGCAGGTTGGAAAACATCAGTACGGCTGTTGTGGAAAGTCCCATGCCGAGACCGTTGATGGCGGATGTTGTCGTCGCTAAGGTCGGACACATACCTAACATCAGGATGAAGGTTGGGTTTTCCTTGATAATACCGTTATATAAACGTTCTACGCATTTATTCATGAATGCCCACCTCCTAGTTTAAGCAGTTATGCAGGTAGTATAAAGCTGCATTGACTGCGTTTGTTGTAGCGTTTGATGTGATGGTGGCACCACTGATGGCATTGATCTCAGTGTCAGACGCAGAACCGGATTTTGTTACGCTTAAGCTCTCGCAGTTCTTGCCAACGTACTGATTTCTGTAGTCATCATCTTTTGCCTTTAAGCCAAGACCAGGAGTATCGCTTGTCTCACGGATACCAACACCTGTGATAGTGCCGTCTGCATCAAAGCCGATGGAGAGCTTGACAGCTCCGCCGTAGGAGTCGTTGGACAGGGAGTTGATCACATGTCCTACTACTTCACCGCTTGCGTCCTTTGCCTCGAGAACGGACTCGATCGCAACGCCGCCGAAGCCGAGGTTTGCGATCTCATCAGCTGTCTCAGCGATCTTTTCTGTGGAACCTTCCACATCATCGAAGCTCTCTGCCTCCGGAAGGACCTGTTTATAAGTTGCGTTGTTGGCTGCGATGGTAGCCGCCTCGATCGGAGCTTTTGTCACATCATAGACAACACCGAGACATAAACCGGAAACCAGGGTGATCGCAAAAAGGATCAGGGCATCTTTCATAAATCCAGACTTACTTGCTGCCATTTTTCTTACCCCCTTTTCCGAATGCTGTCGGGAGAGTTACCTTCTCAATCAACGGAACAAGCATGTTGCAGAAGATAATTGCGTAGGAAACGCCCTCTGCACCGCTTCCGAAGATACGGAACAGTCCTGTTAAAATACCAAGGCAGATACCGAATACGATCTGTCCTTTTGCAGTGATCGGGCTTGTTACATAGTCGGTAGCCATGAAGAATGCACCGAAGATCAGTCCGCCGCCGCAAACCTCTGCGAGCACGTAGTTAATATTGTGCTGGCCGAAGATAAATGCGAATACTGCGAAGGAAAGGATGTATGCTGCCGGGATGCGGATCGTAATTACTTTCTTAACGAGCAGGTAAGCTGCACCGATTAAAAGGGCAATTACGGAAACCTCACCGATGGTTCCCGGAATCTTACCAATGAACATAGCTGCAAGATCATATGTATCACCGGCTTTGATCGCCGCAAGAGGAGTTGCACTCGCAACTGCGTCTGTTACCGGGTCTGTGAACTTTGTCATAGCCTGTGCAAAGGAGATCAGCATAAAGCATCTCGCTGCCAGAGCCGGGTTCATCCAGTTCTGACCAAGTCCGCCGTAAAGCTGTTTTACGACGATGATTGCGAATACACCGCCAAGGATCGGCATCCATAACGGAATTGCCGGCGGCATATTTAAGCCTAAGATCATACCTGTGACAAGGGCACTGCCGTCACTGATGGTAACCGGCTTGTGCATCAGTGTCTCAAAAAGGTACTCACTGAGTACACAGGAAAGAACCGTTGCAACAACAACGATAAGGGAATAGATACCGAACTGCATCACGCCCCAGATCGTAGCCGGAAGCATTGCGATCGCCACATCGTACATTAAGTTCTTTGTGGAAACACCGCAGCGTACGTGAGGGGATGATGATACGTTTAATAATTTACTCATTTGTCACACCTCCTACGCTTTCTTTCTTCTGGCTGCCATGACAGCTTTACGCATCTCTTTGAATGCCTGTGTCAGCGGTCTGTGTGCAGGGCAGATGAAAGTACAGGAGCCGCATTCGCAGCACTCCATACCATTTAACTTTTCAAATAAGGCAAGATCATTTCTCTCAGCAGCGCCCATCATGATCTGCGGAACGATATGTTCCGGACATACGTCGATGCAGCGTCCGCAGCGGATACACGGAGACTCCGGATTTGCAGCGACCTGATCTTTTGTGAAGCAGGTCAGGGCAGAGGAGTTCTTCATAACCGGAATATCCAGAGAGAATAATGCCTGTCCCATCATCGGACCACCGGAGATCATCTTTTCCGGTTCTTCCTTAAACCCACCTGCAGCCTCGAGGATCTCGCGGTAGCACATGCCAAGCGGAACCTGGAAGTTCTGCGGGTTTGCGACAGCGTCACCAGTAACCGTGATGATCTTACGGATCAGCGGTGTGCTCTCACAGACTGCATTATAAATGGAAATAACGGTGTCTACGTTATCTACGATACAGCCAGCGTCTGCTGGAAGCATCGTGGAGCTGATCTCACGTCCGCCTGTTACGGCGTAGATCAGGAAACGCTCGCCGCCCTGCGGGTACTTTGTCTTTAACGGACATACCGTGATCTTTGGCTCGTCCTTTACGAGACCTTCCAGAAGCTTGATCGCCTCCGGCTTGTTCTCCTCGATTCCGATCACGCCTTTCGCGTTCGGGAACATGCTTAACATGACTTTGATGCCGCCGATCAGTCTCTCCGGCTGCTCCATCATCAGGCGATAGTCACTTGTCAGATACGGCTCACACTCGGCCGCGTTTACGATAATGTGATCGATCGCGTTGTCATCCTTCGGTGCAAGTTTTACGTTGGTCGGGAAACCTGCGCCGCCGAGACCTACGATACCGGCTTCTTTTACGATATTCCGGATCTCTTCCTTGGAAAGTTTTGTGTAATCGCGTTTTTCGCCAAAACCTTCGATTGCTGTGTACTCGTTATCGTTCTCAACGATAATGGACTGTACGATTGCTCCGTTCGCAACCAGACGCGGTTCGATTCCCTTTACTGTACCGGATACGGAACAGATAACATTTGCGGAAATGAAGCCGCCTGCTTCAGCGATCTTCTGGCCAACCAGGACCTTGTCACCCTTGGCAACAAGCGGTTTCGCCGGAGCACCGATATGCTGGGAGAGAGGATAAACCAGCTCACCCTTCGGCTGGATCACCTGAATCGGCTTATCTGCGGACAGTTCTTTTCCCTCATAAGGATGAACGCCGCCTATAAATGTGCTCAGACCCATTTAACAAACCTTCTTTCTATAAAATTTCATAGTACCCATCACTTCGTAGTATAGCATATTTGGAATTTTTCTACAATTAGAAATCGGTTAACTTTTTAACGGAAATGGCCGTTTTCGGCGTTTGTATCAAAAAAAGAACAAAAACAGACATCTGATTTCTTTAAAAAATGAAGTTTTTACCAACTAACTCCCGCTCTTTTCTGCTGTCTCTTATGGAATTGCTACAAAATTTGAAAAAGCCTGTCTGGGTGCGTATGATCGATACGCAGTGACTTTTTATGTAACAGGAAATCCCCCGGAATTTCCTGTTACATAAAAAACGGGCAGATTTCTTCATCTGCCCGTTTTTTCTTCTGCGATCGACCTAACTCAGCTCCGCTATTCCCGTATATAACTGGTAATAACGTCCTTTTTCTTTCAGGAGGTCTTCATGATCACCGCGCTCGATGATCTCTCCGTTCTCCAGAACCATGATGGCGTTGGCGTTGCGCACGGTGGAGAGGCGGTGAGCGATCACGAAGGTGGTCCGTTCTGCCATCAGACGATCCATGCCCTGCTCGATGTGCTTTTCCGTTCTCGTATCGACGGAGCTCGTCGCTTCATCGAGGATCAGGATCGGTGCCCTGGATACCGCCGCTCTCGCGATATTAAGAAGCTGTCTCTGGCCCTGGCTCAAGTTCGCGCCGTCGCTCTCCAGAACCGTGTCATAGCCCTTTGGAAGCCGCATGATAAAGGAATGGGCAGATGCCATCTTCGCTGCCTGAACGACCTCCTCGTCGGTGGCATCAAGCCTTCCGTAGCGGATATTCTCCATGACCGTTCCCGTAAACAGGTGGGTATCCTGAAGAACCATGGCGATATGGCGGCGCAGCTCGTCCCGCTTAATATGGCAGATATCAACGCCGTCGATAGTGATGGTCCCACTCTGGATATCGTAGAAGCGGTTGATGAGGTTCGTGATCGTCGTCTTTCCGGCTCCCGTGGAACCCACGAAGGCGATCTTCTGCCCCGGCCTCGCGTAGAGGCTGATATCCTTTAAGATGATCTTATCCGGGTTGTAACCGAAGGTCACATGATCTAATACCACTTCCCCGCTCATACCGTCCATGGATACTGCGCCCTTATCATCCGCCGCCTCCGGCTCCTCATCCATCACGGAGAAAACGCGCTCCGCTCCGGCGAGGGCTGAGAACACGTTGGAGACCTGCATGGAGATCTCGTTGATCGGCCTTGAGAACTGTCTCGAAAAGTTCAAAAATACCGTGAGCCCGCCGACATCGAAGTTTTTCACCACACAGAGGATCCCGCCGATGCACGCCGTCAGGGAATAGTTTATCTGGCTTAAGTTGTTCATCACAGGTCCCATCATGCCCCCAAGGAATTGGGCACGGATCTGTTTTTCGCGGAGATCCCTGTTTAATATATCAAATTCTTCCTCCGCGATCTCCTCATGGCAGAAGACTTTTACTACCTTCTGTCCGGTGATGGTCTCCTCGATGTATCCGTTTAAAGCACCAAGAGCCGACTGCTGGGCGCTGAAGTATTTCTGACTCCGCTTCGCGACCTCTCCGCCGGCCCGCAACATGAGTGGGATCATGATCAGGGTCACAGCTGTCAGCCAGATGTTCGTGTAAAGCATGAGAAACAAGGTTCCGATGATGCTTAAGGTTCCGGAAAAGAGCTGCACAAGAGTACTGCTCAGCATATTTCCGATGGTGTCCACGTCGTTTGTGAAGCGGCTCATCAGATCCCCGTTGGAATTTGTATCGTAAAATCTCACCGGAAGCTTCTGCATCTTTGTAAAGAGGTCTGTCCGGATCCGTACAAGGGCGCTCTGGGCAACCTCTAACATCAGTCTTGACTGGAGATAATTTGCGATAACTCCCAGAAGATAGACGCACGCCATCATGGTCAACCCTTTAAAAAGTCCCGCCACATTTCCGGGACTTCCGTCCGGCGGTGCAATAAAGCGGTTGATGATCGGGCGCAGCATATAGGAACCGGTCAGTGTCGCCACCGTGTTTACAATGACACAAAAAAATGCGATCCCCATCTGGAGCCTGTCCGCTTCCAGATAGGAAAGCAGGCGCTTTAAGGCCGCTCCTGTGCTCTTTGGGCGTCCTCCGCCTCTGGGAGCACCCGGTCCTCTTCCCATTCCTCTCCTTTTCGGTGCGGCTGCCACGCGTCCGGCATATCGTTTTTTCAGGCTTGCCTCACGGTCTGCTCTCGTGACGCTCATACTGCCGCCTCCTCTCCTGCCCCAATGGACTGATTTCCGATCTGGGTCGTATAGATCTCGCTGTATGTCTCACAGGTCTTTAAAAGTTCCTCGTGGGTTCCATGACCGATGATCTTTCCGTCCTCCAGTACCAGAATCTGGTCCGCCTCCTGAACGGAGGAGATCCTCTGGGCGATGATGATCTTTGTGGTGTCCTTGAGATCATGATAGAGACTCTCCCGGATCTTTGCCTCCGTCGCCGTGTCAACAGCGCTGGTGGAATCATCCAGGATCAGGATCTTCGGGCGCTTTAAGAGTGCTCTCGCAATACAGAGACGCTGCTTCTGACCTCCTGAGACGTTGACACCGCCCTGCCCCATCTCGGTGTCGTACCCGTTTTTGAAGGTCTTAACGAAGGGATCTGCCTGAGCGCTCTCCGAGAACCGGATCACATCCTCCATCGGCGCGTCCTCATTTCCCCATCGGAGATTTTCCTCGATCGTTCCCGAGAAAAGGACATTTTTCTGAAGGACCATGCCGACACCCTCACGAAGGTGTTTTAAAGAGTACTCTTTGACGTTCACGCCGTCGACAAGGACTTCACCTCCGGTCACATCATAGAGTCTCGGGATCAGCTGCACAAGGGAGGTCTTTCCGCTTCCCGTGGAGCCGATGATCCCGATCGTCTGTCCCGGTTCTGCCGTAAAGGAGATCCCTTCCAGAACGAGATCCTTTCTCCCGTTCTCTCCGCTGTAGCCAAAGCTTACATTCTTAAACTCCACACGGCCTTCCGTGACTTTTTTATCCTTATTTTTCGCATTATCATCATTTAAGCCGATCTCTGTGTCAAAGATCTCATTGATCCGTTTCATGGATGCGCTGGCGCGGGAGCTCTGTAAGAATACCATGGAAAGCATCATGAGGGACATCAGGATCTGCACGATATACGTCGTAAACGCAGTGAGATCCCCCACCGGCATCTTTCCGGCAATGATGATATTTCCTCCATACCAGACGACAGCCAGTGTCGTCACATTCATGGCGAACATCATCACCGGCATCGTAGTGATCACGATCCGGAGGGCCCGGAGACTGCTCTCCTTTAAGTCGTCATTTAATTTACTGAATTTTTCGATCTCATGAGCCTCCCGGACAAAGGATTTGACCACGCGGACATTCGTCAGGGATTCCTGGATCCCGGAATTCAAACGGTCCAGTCTCCTCTGCATCTCCCCAAAACGCGGGAATGCAGTCTTTAAGATCAGAAGGATCGCCGCGAGAAGAAGTGGGATCACGATGAGGATGATGACCGCAAGGCGGCGGTTCATCAAAAAGGCCATGATCAGGGCGCCGAGAAACATTCCGGGCGCCCTAAGCGCCATGCGTAGACCCATCATCAGGATGTTCTGAACCTGCTGGACATCGTTCGTGAGCCTCGTGACGAGAGAACCGGTGCTGTAGCCGTCGATGTTCTCAAAGGAGAACTGCTGAACCTTTCTGAAGAGGTCGTTTCTCATGTCACTGGTAAAGGAGATGGACGCCTTTGCGGAAAAGTAGGCGCCGAGGATCCCACCCACCGCCATAAAAAGGACAGTAAGGACCATCAGTGTACCCATCTTTCCGATATAGGCAACATTTCGACTTGCGACACCGTTGTTGATGATCATGGACATAAATTTCGGGAGCATGACCTCTCCCGCCACCTCGGTGAGCATCATCAGCGGACCGATCACAAAGGCACTGAGATACGGGGTGATGTATTTTTTGTATCGTTTCAATTCTGTTGTTTCCTTTCTGGTCAGATCTGCATTCGTTGGATTCTTCCGTTGCTGTTTATCACGCATCTTCCTTCGGAAGTTTTCTCCTCACGATATAGAAGCAGATCATATGGGCCGTCGCCGTGACGATCCAGGTAAACGGATAGGATAAGTATAACACTGTCAGGTTATGGTATACCTGAAACACCGTAAAGATCCAGACGATCCGGAGTCCACACGCTCCCAGAAGGGAGACGCACATCGGCATAACGGAGTATCCGAGACCGCGGATGCTGCCCACCATCGTATCCATGATCCCACAGAGGAAATATGTTGTTCCAAAGACCACAAGTCTTCTCATTCCGTATACAATAACCTCCGGGTCTGAGGAATAGATCCGGATCAGGGCATGTCCGCAAAGATAAGCCGGGATTCCCATCCCGAGTCCCACTGCCGTCACAACGCCGAGGCAGGTAACCATGATCCGGTTGATCCTCGAATACTTTTTGCCGCCGAAGTTCTGGCTCGTGAAGCTTAAGTTTGCCTGATAAACCGCATTCATGGCGTTATAGATGAATCCCTCAATATTCTGGGATGTCGTATTTCCTGCCATTGCGACAGAACCGAAGGAATTGACAGAGGACTGGATCAGAACATTGGAAATAGAAAATACTGCGCCCTGCATCCCCGCCGGAAGGCCTACCTGAATGATCTGACGGAATTTTGAGCGGTGGATCTTCAGAGCTTTTAAATGAAGCTTCAGACCGCCCTCGCTCTCCATCAGGCAAAGGATCACCAGACACGCCGAGATCGCCTGAGAGATCGCGGTCGCCAGAGCAACTCCCGCCACATCCATCTGGAACATGATCACAAAAAAGAGGTTTAAGACCACATTGATCACGCCCGCCGCCGTAAGGAAATACAGCGGGCGCTTCGTGTCTCCCACCGCGCGGAGGATCGCGCTTCCAAAGTTGTAGATCATATTCGCAGGCATGCCGATAAAGATGATCCGCATATAAATCGTAGATTTATCGATCACATCGTCCGGAGTTCCCATGAGTTCCAGCATTGGCCTCGAGAGAAGCTGACCCACAATGATCAGAAAAAGACCGCTGACAATGCTGAGTGCCATGGCCGTGTGGATCGTATCCTGCACGTCTTTTTCCCGCTTCGCTCCATAATATCTCGCCACGATGACATTGACACCCACGGACAGTCCGATAAAGATATTGATCATCAGGTTGATCAGCGCCGTTGTGGAACCCACCGCCGCCAGAGACTGGCTACCTGCGAAACGTCCCACAACGATCACATCCGCAGCGTTGAACAGAAGCTGCAGGATTCCGGAAAAGATCAGCGGAATCGTAAAGGTGAGCAGTTTTCCGAGGATCGGACCGCTGCACATGTCCATTTCGTAATTTTTCTTCATAATACTCCTTTTTCCCGTATCTGTATCTTCTTTCCGGCAGCATCCGGAAAGAAAAGCAGACTGGCATTTCCCGCCCCTGTCCGTCTGCTCATTCTATCCACGGCTGCTCCCGGTGCCGGAATGCGTAAGGCACATTCCTTTTATCTATTACGCAGATTATAGACGATTTTTACAAATAATGCAATCCTGCCGCAACACGCTTCAGTCCTCGAGGACATACGCCCGGAAGAGACCGGACCACGGATTTCCGATAATATAGCAGGTGTAGGCTCTTCCAGCACGGACGTTGACGTTGAAGGTGAGAAGCGGATTCGCCACAGTGCAGGTCCTGTCTCTTATACACATCTGACGCTGCCGAC
>OWJA01001077.1_pt1 | contig 11920 bp, 14 predicted proteins | sample 1732901 | NCBI WGS metagenome assembly OWJA01 (sample SAMN05065766, study PRJEB22554) | human gut metagenome | biome: ENVO:2100002; feature: ENVO:00000062; material: ENVO:00002003 | host: Homo sapiens | place: USA | reverse complement strand
AGATCTGCGCATGTCTCGTGGGCTCGGAGATGTGTATAAGAGACAGATCCTAATCTTCGTTTTATATTTTTGGCCCGTCATGGGTTCTATGATCATCAATCGGACAAAAAATATCTCACGCAAATGTTTAGTGCTCGAATGCATCAAAAAATGGATTGGGATAATCCAGTAACATATAACCAGAAACTTCAATGGCTAAAACTATATGATAGAAATCCTATTTATACTATTATGGGTGACAAGATTCAAGTAAAAGATTATGTTTCCAAAGCGATTGGAAAAGAGTATATTATACCAACCATAGGAATATGGGATACTCCTGATCAAATAGATTTTGCAGCATTACCTCAACAATTTGTAATTAAGTGTAATCATAATTCAGGCATAGGGATGTGCATTTGCCGAGATAAAAATAGTCTTGACCTTGATAGCGTAAGAAAGCATTTGGCAATTGGATTAGCACAAGATTATTACCTAACACTTAGGGAATGGCCATATAAAAACATTGTGCGAAAAATAATTGCTGAAGAGTATATCGGTGAAGCACCCAAAGATTATAAGTTTTTTATGTTTAATGGACATATGGATTCCGTAATGGTATGTACAGATAGAAACAAAGGACATGCTAAATTCCGCTTTTATGACAAAAATTGGAAGCGGATCTATTATCAAAAAGATGAATTAGAACCAAAAGATGACGTTGAGAAACCAGCAAACTATGAAAAAATGATTGAGATAGCACAAATACTTTCTTGGGGATATCCTCATATACGAGTTGATTTATATAATCAAAATGGGCATATATATTTTGGTGAATTGACACTCTTTGACCAGGGAGGCTTTGATACAGATATAACCTATGCTACAGACCTTGCATGGGGAAAACAAATCGATTTAAAGCTAGTTAAAGTCAACTAATTGAACTACTTATAAAATATTTGTTGTAAATTACGCTTATAAAATAGGAGAAAAATGAAAACCGAGCATTATTATAGTAAGCGCTGAATAACCCACCGTCTTTCCATTCCAGCTAATTCATGCGACAATCATTCTAATCCAAGTGAGTTAAGACATTGGACAAGTTTGGTTCAAAGTGAAGTGTTGCTTGTCCAGTATACTCATAGTACACAACAAAGGAGTTGGACAAGAATGGTTCAAAGACATCCCAAACGTTCTGACCAGGAATGGATGGAACTGATTCAAGAATGCCGCACAAGTGGTCTTACTGATAAGGCCTGGTGTGAGCGGAATCACATTCAGCGCAGCAGTCTTTATGTTGTGGTCAAGCTTTTTTGTAACACTTGTGGCTAAAAAAATAGTGCTTATCAATTTATGCTGCCGTCCTTGCTTCATATGGGGTTCGATAACCATTATAACTGTGTGGACGAACATGATTATAATCAACGTATGCAAATTCTTCTACCTTTTGATAGAGTGTTTCCTCTGTTGTAAACTCATACAAATTTGTGCATTCATTCTTCAAGGTATTGAAATAACGCTCCATCGGTGCATTGTCGTACGGATATCCTGCTTTGCTCATGCTCTGTGTCACATTTACCGATTCGCAGAATTCGGTAAATGCTTTGGACGTATACTGTGAGCCCTGGTCAGAATGTAAGATAAGACCATCTTTGATTGTTGGCTGCGATTCCAGCGCTTTTCGGAGCGTCCGGATCGCAAGATCACTGGTAATGTTACGATCTGTTATGCTGGCAATCACACTCCGGTCATGCAAATCTATAATAGTGCAGTTATAGCGTACTTCATGATTTGCAAGGAACAGATAGGTGAAATCCGTGCACCATTTTCGATTGATTTCATCTGCTGTGAAATTTTGCTTCAGCTTATTATCGAATACTTTATGCGGGTTTCCATGCTCATATCCCGGCTTTTTTGGACGGACAACCGAACGGAGACCAAGCTCTGTGTTCATATATTTATGAACGGTGGTATTACTGTAAGAATAACCTTTACGCTCCAGATAAACTTTCATACTCCGATAGCCGTCAACTCCATTGTGCGAATGATATATTTCCTGAATCTGTGCTTGGACTTCGGCTTTAAGGGTATAATAATCCGCCTTCCGGTGTTTCCGGTAGTTGTAATAAGCATTTGGGCATATATCCAGCCGTCCAAGCAGCCAGCGAATGCCAAATTCATTATGATATTGTTCGATGAATCGATAAGCCTCTAATCGATTTCCTTTGCAAAGAATGCCGCCGCTTTTTTAAGAAAAGATTCTCCTTACGAAGTTCTTCGTTTTCTCTTTTGAGTCTGAGCATCTCCTTCATGTTGTCATAATCTTCTTTGGCTTCCGGGCTTGACTGGCATTCTTTACTAAACTCGCTACACCACTTAGAAATGCTGGCTTTCGATACCCCATACTCAGCGGTGATGCTTTTGTAGGTACGACCTTCCTCTTCATGAAGACGTACTATTTTTTTCTTAAATTCGGGTGTGTAACTTTGTGGCATGATAATTACCTCTTTTCTCTATTGGATTTATTATATCTTATTAGCCACTACTGTTACAACGTTAGTATAGCACTTCAAACCAAAGAAAAGATTTTCATTTTCAGCTATTTATACAAAATCAGAAATCTTTTTTCTCTTTGGATGACCGGATCGCTTTTGGCTGGTCAATTGCAAGACCTTCCATAAGCCACCGGAATTCCTGACGTGTTAATAATCTGGCTTCCGAAGCATTGCGCGGCCATTGAAAACGACCATTTTCATCAAGTCGTTTCTGATAGAGCACAAAGCCATCCTTGTCGTAATGGAGTGCTTTTAATTTCCGGCTATCCCTGCCACAAAACAGATACAGTGCATTTGCATAAGGATCCAACTGATAGGTATCTCGTATAATAGCCATTAAACCATCAAAACTTTTGCGCATGTCGGTTCGTCCGGTGATGATGAAAATCTTAGCTACACCGGACAGCTCGCCTAACATAACTGCCGCAGCGCAGTGATGGTATTTCGAATGGTTTCACTTGCTGCCGTATTTTGAATCTCCACGGAAAATCCAGAATAGATTACGCGGATTGCTGGTGCGTATGCAGCTGTCTCATTGCGGGGCTGTTCTGTTATTTCGCTTTCCGCAGGAACTGAAAAATCAACTGCTACAACTTCATGCTGTTCCTGACAGGAAGATACGGGATTCTCTGGGATTTCGCATATAGTGGTTCAGTTGTCAAGACAAAAATTCAAGCATTTTATAATGAACCGATATCTGTAGCTGAATTAGGGAGGTGCCCCCATTAAGCAGCATGATCAATCAGCAGTGCCGGATAATAATATGATGCGGGTGTCTGATTGTTGATCGCTGAATGACAGCGCTCAAAGTTGTAGGTATGTACATAGCTTTTGATAGCCGCTCGCGCTTCCCGGATGTTGGCATACTGTGTAAGATAGGCTTCCTCATATTTGAAGCTACGAAACCAGCGTTCAATCATGATGTTGTCTGCCCAGCGGCTTTTTCCATCCATGCTCTGACGGATATGGTTTTCTTTGAGAAATGCTATGTACTCGGTGCTTGTAAACTGACATCCTTGATCAGAGTTCAGAATCAGGGGTTTTGCCACCTTGAAAGCTTTTTTCAGCGCGTTTATGACCATTCTGGTATCCAAGGTATCATCTATCTCCCAGCCAACAATACAACGGCTATACCAGTCAATGATGGCTGTCAGATACAGGAAGCCGTGCTTGATGGGGATATAGGTGATGTCGATTGACCATGCCTGATTTGGACGGTCGATAACGGCGTTACGAAGCAGATACGGGCAGACTTTTGCCTGTTGCATACGTTTGGAAAGATTCATCTTTGGATAGATCGGATCAATCCCCATTTCAATCATATAGCGGCGCGTTTTCCGGCGTCCCACCTGATGACCACGCATTTTCAGCTGTAAAGACATTTGACGAGCTCCCCAGGCAGGATTATCGGTATGCAGATGATCAATGATAGCCTTGCATTCTAACTCTTCCTGAGATATGGGTGTTCCATTATAGTACACGCTGGTGCGGTTGATTCCAAGAAGCTCAGCACCTGTTTTTATCGGGAATTCTTTAGTCTTCAAAAGGTTTCGGACTAAATTTACTCTCGTAGTCAGGTCCAAGTGTTTCTTCAGATTTTTTTTTCAACCAATCCACCTGCATGGTGAGCTGTCCAACTTTTTTCGCGTATTCGGCTTTTTCCTTGCGCTCTAAGGCGAGTTTCTCTTTCAAGTTGTCTTCTCTTGAATCATCGAAGACAACCGATGCTTTATCGAGGAATTCTTTTTTCCAGTTGCGAAGAAGATTCGGCTGAATGTTATTTTCGCTGGCAATTGTATTTAAGTCCTTTTCTCCTTTAAGCAGTTCAATGACTAACTCGGATTTGAATTTTGCGGAGAAATTTCTTCTTGTTCGAGACATAAAAATGATCCTTCTTTCTATAGTGCTTACAGTATACCAGATTCATTAAAAAATGTCTCTCAAAGTGTCTTAAATTACGATACCATTATAGATTACGGCCTTGCCGTGAATAATTCAGGTTATATTTCTATTATACGAGAAAATATCATGGAATCAATATGAAAATGAGGTTTTTATTTAACATGAAGCTTAAAAAACAAATTTCCTATCCTCATCCTTCAATATCATTATACTGTCCACTACAATATCGGATATTTAAATGCAATCTCTGATAGAAAATATAAAACATAAAGTTCAAAAACCATGCACATTTTAGCTGTTTTAAACAACACAATTCACTCTTGCATCCCATTTATATTTCATGTATACTGATTACGTAAATCCAAGCAGATCAAATAACGTTGTTTTAAACATCATCAAATATGAGAGGACCCCAAAATGAAAAAATTATCCAACCATCTCCTGGCAGACACCATCGTCTCTGCCAGAAAACAGAAAAAACTTTCCCAGCAGGCACTTGCGGATCTGACCGGTATGAACCGTTCTGTTCTTTCCAAGCTTGAGGCAGAAGAGTACACGCCTTCGATCGCGCAGTTGGAGGAACTGGCTCGCGTTTTAAATTTTGATATCACGGACATGTTCCAGGAGAGTTCCAATATTTCTCTGGAAAAGGTATCGCCATTAAAGATCGCGGTTGCCGGTACAGGTTATGTAGGACTTTCGATTGCCACGCTTCTGGCGCAACATAATCCTGTTACGGCTATTGATATCATCGAGGAAAAGGTCCAGAAGATCAATAACCGGATCTCGCCGATCCAGGATGACTATATCGAAAAATATTTGGCAGAAAAAGAGCTGGATCTGACATGTGTATTGAATAATCAGGTGATGAATGAGAGCAATCCGGCCTGGGAAATTTACCGTGCGGCAGATATCGTGGTGATCGCAGCTCCGACGAACTATGATTCTAAGAAAAACTATTTTGACACATCGGCTGTGGAATCTGTAATTGAGCTGGTTGAGGCTGCCACCGCAGGTACCGAACACATGCCATGGATGGTGATCAAATCCACAATCCCGGTCGGATATACGGAGAGTGTTCGCAAAAAATTCCGTAATGATCATATTTTATTCTCCCCGGAATTTTTACGAGAATCCAAGGCCCTGTACGATAACTTGTATCCGAGCCGGATTATCGTTGGATGCGATGAAGCTGATCCAGAAACTGTGAAAGCTGCTCACACATTTGCTTCCCTTCTTCAGGAAGGTGCAATCAAAGAGCATATCGCTACTTTGTTTATGGGATTCACCGAGGCCGAGGCCGTAAAGCTTTTTGCCAATACATACCTTGCACTCCGTGTTTCCTATTTTAATGAGTTGGACACCTATGCTGAGTCTAAACATTTAAATACAAAACAGATCATCGATGGCGTATGCCTGGATCCGCGAATTGGGACTCATTATAACAATCCGAGTTTTGGCTATGGCGGATATTGTCTGCCGAAAGACACGAAACAGCTTCTTGCAAATTACGCGGATGTTCCGGAAAATCTGATCGAAGCAATCGTGGAGAGCAACCGGACCAGAAAGGATTTCATTGCGGATCGTGTTCTTGAGATTGCGGGTGCATATGAGGCAAATGAGAGCTATAGTGCTAAGGCGGAAGAGGAGCAGCACGAAACGATCGTAGGCGTCTACAGGCTGACTATGAAGAGCCATAGTGATAACTTCCGCCAGTCCTCAATTCAGGGCGTTATGAAGCGTATAAAGGCCAAGGGCGCCACCGTTATCATTTATGAACCGACATTAAAAGATGGAGAAACATTCTTTGGATCCAGAGTTGTAAATGATCTAAAAAAATTCAAAGAAGAGAGTAAATGCATTTTGGCAAATCGCTACGACAGTGCCCTGGACGATGTTCAGGAAAAAGTATATACAAGAGATCTGTTCCAGAGAGATTAGGAGAAGATGATGGAAAGAATAGAAAAACAGCCGGTCGATCTAAATGGAAAAGCAATTCTGGTCACCGGAGCTGCAGGATTTATTGGAAGTAATCTGTGTAAAAGACTTTTAAGAGAGACTACGGAATCAGTGATCGTAGGCATCGACTGCATGACTGATTATAATCCGATCGAATTAAAAGAATGGCGTCTGAAAGACATTCAGGAAACATTTGAACAGGATGGTATAGATAGAAAAAACCAGTGGATTTTTGTTAAGGGAGACATTGCGGACCAGGCACTGATCAACAAGCTGTTCGACCAATATGCATTTGCAGTCGTTGTAAATCTGGCTGCTCAGGCAGGCGTCCGCTACAGCATTACAAATCCAGAAGCTTATCTGCACAGCAACCTGATCGGTTTCTTCAACATTCTGGAGGCATGCCGAAATGATAAGAATCTGGAACATCTTGTATACGCTTCCAGTTCCTCTGTGTACGGCGGAAATACGAAGGTTCCATTCAGCACCGATGACAAAGTCGACAACCCGGTATCGCTTTACGCAGCGACCAAGAAAAGCAATGAGCTAATGGCGCATGCTTATTCCAAACTTTATAATATTCCGTCTACCGGCCTTCGTTTCTTTACGGTTTATGGTCCGGCCGGAAGAACAGATATGTTCTATTTCTCCGCAACAAATAATTTGCGCGTGGGAAAAAGGATAAAGATCTTCAACTACGGAAACTGCAAACGGGATTTCACTTATATTGATGATATTGTAGAAGGTGTACGTCGGGTCATGGAAGGCGCACCCCAGAAGAAAAATGGAGATGATGGGTTACCGATCCCACCATATGCTGTTTATAATATCGGCGGCGGAACCCCGGAGAATCTTCTTGATTATATCGATACCCTGCAGCAGGAGCTCGTCCGGGCGAGAGTATTACCGGAAGATTATGACTTTGACGCGCACAAAGAGCTTGTACCGATGCAGCCTGGGGATGTTCCGGTTACTTATGCGGATAGCGAAGCGCTCGAAAGAGATTATGGATTCCGTCCGCAAATTGGGATCCGGGATGGGTTGAGGAAGTTTGCGGAGTGGTATAAGGAGTTTTATATGTAGGTCGAATTTAGCATTATTGGACTACCGTCCAGAATCTGAACTAGACGGTAGTAGTATTGATATTTGAAAATCTCTTGTGCCTTATCCTAACGTAAAGGTCAAACCAATATGCACCCTTATCAGCGTTTACGAGTTTTCTTCACACACTCGTTTAACTAAACTCATCAATAAGATTCTCAAACAATGCCCGCATCTTACCCGTCAACAATTGTTAAAGGAGATGGGATTCCCAGAGAACTGGGAAAACATTATGCGATATAAAAAATAATCATATTTTCGGCGGTCATATTTGAACCGCCGAAAATATTTATTTATCAATATCTCCCTGCTTCCATAATGTTATACACTTTGTGATTTCGACTTACTTCTTCTTTTTCATTTATATAATATGTGTAACTAAATTCAGCTCTTCTAGGGAAATCTCTACCAAACCCACCAGTTATTTTTTGCTTTTCTCCCAACACAGTCCATACAACATCTAATTCATTTTCTTCTATAAACTCAAGCAGGAATTTTTTCTTAATAAATAAAGCATTATTTTGTCCATTAACAATCACTGTACTACCATTTGCAGCATATCCAAACGAACCATCCCACGTTAAATTCATTTGTTCCATTAAAAACTTTGATGGGAACATATATGAGCTTTCTTCATTAGTGCAAAATGGTGAATCTTTCTCAGCCGTATAATCATTTGCTGTTGTAATCAAATAACATGGTGCTGGATTTTCTTGTTGAAAATCTCTACACAGTACTACTTTATATGCCGGACTACAAAAATGAGCCCGCAGGTATAGAAAAGCTGTTACCGTGGAGCGACTTTATAAAGGAACGCTGCAGCGGGTTGATTGATGTTGAAAATCAAACACTGGAACACCATGAACCACTGCCTGTTTAAGGCGAAGGATACCAAGGGGGCAGTGGGCAATACGGTGGATTATTCATCGCTTACGATAAATAATAGCCGGGATACCATTTGCGTATCTCGGCTAATGTCACTATTAAATGGGAAAAATTTTAGCAACAAACTTGTAATAATAATTTCCATTGTACGGGCTTTCTGGTAAACTCATCACTAAAATAGCATTCTTTGTATACCATCGATTTTGAAAAACGGCACACCGCATTCTCGTTACTTTAGTGATGAGTTAGGCGTGCCAACCCTTTTTGTAAAATACAGAACTAGTGTTTGCCATATATAGAAACATATGATATAATTAAAACATGGAAAAAGATATATTTACTATTAAGGAAAATGCACTTTCATATGGTAGAGGATATGTGTATTCTTTACAGTACCATCTTGTCTGGTGCACGAAATATCGAAAACAGGTTCTGAAGAATGGGATAGATGCAGAATGTAAAAGGATGCTGTATGAGCTTGCGAAGGAATACAAATTTAAGATTCTGGCAATGGAGGTTATGCCGGATCATATTCATTTACTTCTGGATTGTAAACCGCAATTCTTTATATCAGATATGATAAAGATTATGAAGGGGAATCTGGCACGTCAGTTATTTCTTTCGCATCCGGAACTAAAACAGGAGCTGTGGGGAGGACATTTGTGGAATCCATCCTATTGTGCAGTTACCGTGAGTGACCGAAGCAGGGATCAGGTAATAGCATACATTGAGGGACAAAAAGAGAAGGAAAAAAGAAAGTAGGAAACTTTATGCAGATTGTATCCAGCTATGGAGTAGAAATTAATAAAAAGAATATACCGCTCCGTGCGACACTGGATATTTTCCGGAAAGCAGTTTCCTATTTGATTCCGGTGTATGCAGAGACCTGGGAAGAACTTTCTGAAATCAGGAATCCACAAAAACGCTTTAATGAAGCGGAGCATCTGGTGCATGAAACAAAAAAGAATCATGCCCGATTTGCGTTTGACTGTCACTTTCCTAAGATGCCCTCCTATCTGAGAAGATCGGCGATCCAACACGCACTCGGAGCGGTGTCTTCCTATTACACACGGCTTGATCTGTGGAAAAAAGGAGAACTGAGGGGAAAGCCGAAGCTGGTCTGTGAGAATCATGCGATGCCGGTATTCTATCGGGATGTCATGTATAAGGAAGCAGAACCGGGAAAAGATGTGGCACATTTAAAGCTGTTTGATGGGCGTGAGTGGAAGTGGTTTCAGGTAAAATTACTTCATACCGATATGGAATATCTGCGAAAAAAATGGAATAGGAAAAAGGCATCTGCCCCTACTTTGGAAAAGAAACATCATAAATATTTCCTTCGGTTTTCTTATACGGAGGAAGTAAGCTTATCGAAAACAGCGATAAAAGAACAGGTAATATGCAGCGTTGATATAGGAATCAATACGGATGCGGTCTGCAGCATCATGCGTGCAGATGGCACTATCCTGGGACGGAAATTTATAAATTTCCCCAGTGATAAAGACCATTTGTATCATGTGCTTGGCAGAATCCGCCGTTTTCAGAGAGAACATTCCTCCGAACAGGTCCAAAGCCGATGGGATTATGCAAAAAGGCTGAATATGGAGCTGTCCCGCAAAATAGCTGAGGAGATCACGAAATATGCCGCAGAGTATCAGGCCGATGTAATTGTGCTTGAGTATCTGGAAATGCAGGGAAAAATATCCGGAAAAAAGAAACAAAAGCTTCATTTATGGAGAAAACGGGATATTCAGAAGCTGTGTGAACATCAGGCACATCGGAACGGGACTCGTGTGTCCAGAGTCAGTGCCCGGAACACCAGCAGGCTGGCCTGTGACGGAAGCGGAGCGGTAGTAAGAAATCAGGAGAACCATAGCCTATGCACCTTTCGGACAGGAAAACAGTACAACTGCGACCTGTCAGCAACCTATAATATCGGAGCGAGATATTTTATACGGGAGCTTTTAAAACCCTTTCCGGAAACGGAAAGGTCTTCACTGGAGGCAAAAGTAGCTGCAGTGAAGCGTAGAACCTCCTGTGTTTATGCAGATTTAAGAAAGCTTCATGTAGAAGTAAACAACTTAAAAGCGGCATAACCACAGACAGATATCCAGCGGACTACCTGAAATGTGGAAACCAGCCGTATCCGGCATGGAAAAAGTGCGTATCCGCACGAATTCTAAGTTACAGGTGTATCCGCCGATATTTAGTCTTGCCGTTTAAAACGGCTGAGAAGCACGTGACTTTAGCCATGTGAGGTTCACCAGAATAATAATCCGGGTCGGTTACGGATATATCATTGTATTGAGTATTATTATATGTAAAGGTTGCTTTTGTACTTCTTTCGTTTGGATGAAAAATTGTCAAACCTGTCACTTTTACAAGAATAAGAGAGTGTCCGACTTTTCCAATTCCTGCTTCTGTAATATAGGAATATTGATTACCCAATAAAACATCATGGTATTCCGGTGGATGTATTTCAAGAATATCTTCTAATAAAATCGTATCTATTTTCTTCCAATATTTTTTTGTATCAATTAAAACATTTTCAGGTTGATATTCTAAAGGCATAGATCTGATAATGGGAACTTCTACAATATCAAGAGGTCTACAATATCTTCCATTTTGATATTTAATATCATTGTTACTTAAAGCTCCATGTGTGTAAACAACATCAGATACAAGTCTAATCCAATTTCCGTTGTTAACATCTACTCCGGCAACGCAATAGCCACCATTCTTAGAGGACATCGTTAAAATTGCAACTGTACATTCCATATTTTCACCTCCGTTAAATATGTCTTACAATTACTTGAGGGTTATTTTGGGATATAATTTCAGCCGCCAATCTACGATGACATTGAGCAGCAGTAGGCTCACTACATAATAAACACACATTTTGAAAATCCGCAAACTCACTGCAAAAATTTTTATAATTACCACGTTTTAGAATAAGATTAGTATACATTTCTTCGTACTCATTCCAAGAAATATTTTTTTTCTTATAACCGTCCAAAATATCTTTTGTCGGCGCATATTCTAAACAATGCCGATATTTGCAATTACAAATTTCTGATAGGAAGTAACAAAGATCGTCTCCCTTAGTAAAACCTGCAAGTTGGGATTTATTATTTAGCCTAATGTCAAGTAATAACTCGATTTCATTTTTCTTAAGTAACTCAAAAAAAGCTCTGGCTGATTTTTTTGTAAATCCAATTGTATATAAGTTCATTAAACTCACCCCTCAATCGTATAGCCAATATCAGCATTTTGCTTTTTATAGGCTTCTTCAATATATTCTTGTGTTGAAAGAGTTTCTGAAAACAAATTAAATTGATTTCTGTCTGGAAAAAATTTATTCAATAATCGTTCCTCCACATCAGCTTGTGTTGTTGTTTTACCATTTGGTAATAAGTGAATAATATTGTGACCAGATAAATAAAAAGCTCGCGCTACTAAAATTGTGCGATGACACATCATAGGGTCTTTTTCACTACACATTAAAGCAAATGTGCTGTCTCTTATACACATCTCCGAGC
>OWJA01001064.1_pt1 | contig 12080 bp, 9 predicted proteins | sample 1732901 | NCBI WGS metagenome assembly OWJA01 (sample SAMN05065766, study PRJEB22554) | human gut metagenome | biome: ENVO:2100002; feature: ENVO:00000062; material: ENVO:00002003 | host: Homo sapiens | place: USA | reverse complement strand
TCGGAGATGTGTATAAGAGACAGAAATTTTAAAGCATAAACTTTAGGTCTATTTCACAAGAAAATCAGTCTCTTTACTAAAAAGCAACAACAAACCTTCACTTACGCTTGTTACTTAACAAACAAATTAATTATAATATGAAAGCATTAATAGGTAAAAAGGCACCGGAATTCCACGCTCCGGCAGTAGTGAATGGCAATGAGATCATCGAGGATTTCTCTTTGGAACAATATGTAGGCAAGAAGTATGTAGTCATGTTTTTCTATCCGATGGACTTTACATTCGTTTGCCCGACAGAATTACATGCCTTCCAACAAAAGTTACAGGAATTCGAAAGACGTAACGTAGCGGTGGTTGGTTGCTCCGTCGATTCTCAATTTTCTCATTTCGCATGGTTAAACCAAGATAAGAATAAAGGAGGTATCCATGGGGTGACTTATCCACTCGTATCCGATTTTTCCAAAACCATCTCTGAAAACTTTGGCGTATTGGCCGCTGATTATATTACGAACGAAAGTGGAGAACTTATCTCCAGAGGAAATCCGGTCGCTTACCGGGGTCTGTTCCTGATTGACAAAGAGGGCTTGATCCGTCATTATGTAATCAACGATTTACCATTAGGCCGTAACGTAGACGAGGCTCTCCGTATGGTCGACGCCTTACAGCACTTCGAAGAATATGGCGAGGTTTGCCCGGCAAATTGGTCCAAAGGAAAAGACGCCATGAAAGCGACAAACGCAGGAGTCTCTAATTATTTAAGCCATCATTGATATATTGCAGGAAAGGGGGTTAGGCCCCCTTTTTTTATACTAATTGAGACAATCGTTTACACTTTCCCGAGATATGCGAGATATCTAGACGTAAGATATTAGTCCGGTAAAAAGATTTCTCAATATACTTTTCGCCGATCTCCTTAAACGCCGATGAATATTTATTCACGAGTAGCCGCAAGGCATACCGACGCTCTTCTTCCGGCAAATCCAAATGCATCTCTCCAAAAGCGATAGTGCTCTCGTAACCTGTCGTGAATTTTCCCGGAACGATTTGTGTAGCGCCAACTACCGTGAAACTCACTTTCGGGTTTTCTCGTAGACATTCCAGCTTATACCCTTCCGGAGCGCAATGGAAATAAATAGAATCCCCTTCCTTTACATAATTGATCGGGATTCCATACCCATACCCATTTATCCCCGACATGGCCAAAAAACCATATTCCGCCTCCTCCAATAAACGAATTGCCAACTCATTATCCAAAATCCGGTCTTTTCGTCTGATCTCTCTAAACATAGGTCTAATTTATTTATAAACGAGTATAATACACTAATCGTGGCAAATCTAAAAAAAAATAATATACATTTGCGTCATAAAGTTGACACATGATAAATATTATAGATCTATGAGAGCAAGAATAACCTTATTATTATTCGCCATTCTTTACAGTTTCACTTGTCTGGCACAAACTAATTTTGAAAAACACTTCACGAAGAAAAGTCTCCGGATTGATTTCGCATTGAGTGGAAATTGGGATTTCCAAGCCGCCGCCATACAACAACTCCGGGAAGAACCTGTCTGGGCGGGGCCGGTCAAAAACTTAATCGATCCGTTTGGTTATGGAGGGTATTATATTAATGTATATGATAAAGCCGGTAAAGAGTTGATCTACTCACGAGGATTCAATACGTTATTCGAAGAATGGAGAAGTACGGAGCAAGCGAAGACCGAGACACAATCTTGGACAAATAGCATCTCTATCCCCTATCCGAAAGCTCCTGTCATCATTGAGATTACGGCAAGAGACAAGGCCGACATGCAGTTCCATCCTTTATTGAAACAAGAGATTGATCCGGCCAGTATTTTTATTGACCGGGGGAAACTCAAGGAAAACCGGATCACAAAAATCCAATATAACGGGGATTCCTCCGGGAAAGTAGACCTCGTATTCTTAGCGGAAGGTTATACGGCGGATGAGCAAGAGAAATTCGTAGCTGATGCCAAACGTTTTACGGAGGCATTGTTTAAAACCCCGCCTTATGACACTCGCCGGGAAGATTTCAATGTCTGGGCGGTAGATGCCGTTTCGGAAGAATCGGGAACAGATGTATCCGGTAAAGGTATATTCAAGAATACCGCATTGAATTCCGGCTATTATACGTTTGGGGTAGATCGCTATTTAACCACCCCGGATATGAAATCTATACGTGACGCCGTATGGAACGCTCCTTGCGACGCAATCTTCATCTTGGTAAACACGGACGCTTACGGTGGTGGCGGTATGTATAATTTTTATGCCATGGGAACCGCCGATAACCCACGTACCCCGGTCGTATTCGTTCACGAGTTCGGACATAGTTTCGCCGGCCTAGCCGATGAATACTTCAGTTCCGAGGTCGCTTATCAAGATTTTTATAATTTGAAGTACGAGCCTTGGGAACCGAACATCACGACCTTGGTTAACTTCGATGCTAAATGGAAAGATCTTCTACCGACTAATACACCGATACCTACCCCATTAGATGACGCCCATAAGGATAAGGCAGGCGTATTCGAGGGAGGCGGTTACATCGCTAAAGGCATTTATCGCCCGATGGATCACTGTATGATGCGTGATTACGCTCCATTCTGTCCAGCTTGTAGCCGAGCGATCTTACAGATGATCGATTACTTCACGGATAAACCGATAAAACATTAAAAGGAAAGAGCGGGTACCCTAATAGCTTTGTTACATCAACTATTAAGATACCCGCCAGCACTAACCTATCAACATTTATTTCATCATCGGAACTTCTATCAAAAGAACTTTAGCGTGCTTCAAGACTTCTATCGTAATGCTATCGGTTTCCCAGAATCCGGCCCCGTCACGCTTAGACAGGATCGTATTACTTACCTCCACCTCTCCGTCGATCACGAATAAATAAACCCCATTATTTTCACTATGTAGCTTATACTCCTTTACTTGACCGGCATCTAGGTTTCCTAAAGAGAACCAAGCGTCTTGGTTGATCGACGCAGGAGCGCTACCATCCGGAGCGATGATCAAGGACAACTTATTCTTTTCCGAAGTAACCGGACGCACGTCATAACTGGCATAATGAGGCTTGGTATTCTCCTCACGGGGAAATACCCATATTTGCAAGAACTCCAATTGTTCATTACCGCTGTCGTTGAACTCACTATGCACGATACCGGTACCGGCGCTCATCACCTGAATATCTCCCGGCGTAATCACCTCGCTATTCTTTATGCTATCCCCATGGCGTAAATATCCCTTTAACGGGATGGAGATAACCTCCATATTCTTATGTGGATGCATATCGAATCCCTCACCCGGCGCCACGGAATCATCATTCAATACACGTAGCATCCCGAAATGAACCCTTTCCGGATTGTAATAATTAGCAAAACTAAACGTGTGATGTGTTTTCAACCAACCGTGATTCGCATACCCTCTGGATTGAGCCTTATCAACTACAACTCTCATATTTTCCTCCTTTTTAAATCTACATTAATAACAAATCCATAACTATAAATGTTGCGTGACGCATATTTCGAACATTTCATGTAAACATGTGATTCATATATGAACAGAAATCGCTACTTTTGCGCAATTAAAAAAACTCATCCTGTAAATATAAAATCTTATGGCAATCTACTTAAACGATGTATCGAGAACATTTGGTGAGTATTTACTTATTCCCGGTTTAACCACCAAAGAATGTATTCCCGCAAACGTTTCATTGAAAACGCCGCTTGTGAAATTCAAGTCTGGCGAGAAATCCGCTATTGAATTAAATATTCCTTTCGTTTCCGCGATCATGCAATCGGTTTCCGGCCCTAAACTGGCAATCGAGTTGGCTCGCAACGGAGGACTTTCCTTCATCTTCGGCTCGCAACCGATCGAGAGCCAAGCGGATATGGTTCGCAAAGTAAAGAAATTCAAGGCCGGATTCGTTATCAGCGACTCTAACCTTACGCCCGAGAATACCTTGGCCGACGTGCTTGAGCTAGTCCGCCGGACAGAACATTCTACGATTGGTGTAACAGATGACGGTACGCCTAACGGCAAATTGCTAGGTATGGTAACCAGTCGCGATTACCGTGAAGGCAAAGACCCGATCGACATGAAGGTGAAAGATTTCATGACCCCGTTCGCTAAACTAATCGTTGGCGAGCTAGGCATGACCTTGAAAGAGGCGAACCAGATTATCTGGGATCATAAGTTGAATACATTGCCAATCATCGACAAGGATCAGAAGCTTCAATACTTCGTATTCCGCAAGGACTACGATAGCCACCGTGAGAATCCGAAAGAGTTATCCGGCGGAGATAAGAAATTATTAGTAGGTGCCGGTATCAACACCCGCGACTATAAGGAACGTGTTCCGGCATTGGTAGAGGCTGGCGTTGACGTATTGTGTATCGACTCTTCCGACGGCTATTCCGAATGGCAGTACGAGACCTTGCACTGGATCAAGGATACCTACGGAGACAAGGTACTGGTTGGTGCCGGAAACGTGGTTGACCAAGATGGTTTCAACTACTTGGCTGACGCCGGAGCGGATTTCATCAAGGTAGGTATCGGTGGTGGTTCCATCTGTATCACCCGTGAGCAGAAAGGTATCGGTCGCGGACAGGCTACCGCCTTGATCGACGTAGCGAAAGCTCGTGACGAGTATTTCAAGAGACACGGCGTTTATATCCCTATCTGTAGCGATGGTGGCTTGGTACACGATTACCATATGGTATTAGCGTTGGCTATGGGTGCCGACTTCCTGATGATGGGCCGTTATTTCGCCCGCTTCGACGAGTCTCCTACGAAGAAGATGAAAATCGGAAACAACTTCGTGAAGGAGTATTGGGGTGAGGGATCTAACCGTGCGAAGAACTGGCAGCGCTATGACATGGGTGGAAACGAGTCCTTGAAATTCGAGGAAGGCGTGGACAGCTATGTACCGTATGCCGGAAAATTGAAAGATAATTTAAACGTAACATTGGGTAAGATGATCGCTACGATGTGTAGCTGCGGTTCCATCTCTATCCAAGAGTTGCAGCAGCATGCCAAGATCACGCTTGTCTCCTCTACAAGTATCGTTGAGGGTGGCGCTCACGACGTGATCCTGAAAGAGCAGAATTAATTACAATATGTATTCTAGTAGAGGCGTGGCACGCTACGTCTCTACTATTTACACATTCAAATAATTTACCATGAAAAATCTATTACTTACAGTTATCCTTTTGTGTTTTTGTTTGCCATTCGTAAAAGCCGCCGATCAAAAGATGATCTTAATCTCGACCAACGAGACGGACTTGATTTTACAAGTAGCCCCCAACGGACGGCTCTACCAAACTTATCTGGGAAATAAATTAGTAAACGAATCCGAATTTGAGAACCTCTCATGGAATATCCAAGCCGGAACGGATGGCAGCGTATCAACCCGTGGATGGGAAGTGTATCCTTGTTCAGGAGCGGAGGATTATTTCGAACCGGCTTTCGCCATCCAGCACAACGACGGGAACATGACCAGTATATTCAAGTATGTTTCCAGCGAATCCAAGAAACTAGACAATAACGTTACGGAGACAATCATCTCTCTGAAAGACGACGTATACCCAGTGGAGGCTAAATTGCATTATGTAACTTTCGCTAAAGAAAACGTCATCAAGGCTTGGACCGAGATTCGTCATATGGAGAAAAAACCGGTCACGATTACCCAATACGCTTCCAATATGCTTTATTTCGAGAGTCCTCGCTATGTATTGACCGAGTTTAGCGGTGACTGGGCCAAGGAAGTACAGATGAGCAGCCAAGACTTGAAATTCGGGAAAAAGATTATCGATACGAAACTAGGCTCCCGTGCCGCTATGCACGCTTACCCGTTTTTTGAGATTGGGTTAGGTGCCCCGGCCAGCGAGAATACAGGAGATGTTTTAATGGGAACGATCGGTTGGACTGGAAACTACCGCTTTACGTTCGAGGTAGACAACGCCGGTAACCTTCGTGTCATCTCCGGCATCAATCCCTATGCGTCCGCCTATGAATTGAAGCCGAACGAATGGTTCGTCACCCCTGAGTTTATCTTTACGTTGAGTAACCAAGGAACCGGAAAAGCCAGTCGTGATATCCATGATTGGGCACGTAATTACCAGATCAAGGATGGTAAAGGCGATCGCCTTACCCTACTGAACAACTGGGAATCGACCGGTTTCAATTTCAACGAGAAGAAATTGGAGGAACTAATGAAAGAAGCCAAGCATCTAGGTGTAGATATGTTTTTGCTGGATGATGGTTGGTTCGCTAATAAATACCCTCGTCAAAACGATAAGGCCGGATTGGGCGATTGGGAGGTTACACACGATAAGTTGCCGAACGGCATTCCTCATCTGGTGCAGACCGCTAAAGATGCCGGCGTGAAATTCGGTATCTGGATCGAGCCGGAGATGGTAAACCCCAAGAGCGAACTTTTCGAGAAACACCCGGATTGGGCGATCCATCTACCGAATCGTGAGACTTATTACTACCGCAATCAACTTGTCTTGGACTTAAGTAACCCGAAAGTACAGGATTACGTATTCAGCGTAGTGGATAATATCATGACCGAGAATCCGGATCTGGCTTTCTTCAAATGGGATTGCAACAGCCCGATTACCAATGTCTATTCTCCTTACCTCAAGGAGAAACAGAATCAATTATATATCGATCATGTACGAGGAGTCTATAACGTATTCAAACGGGTAGCCGAAAAATACCCTCACCTACCAATCATGCTTTGTTCCGGTGGTGGAGCCCGCTGTGATTACGAGGCATTGAAATACTTCACGGAATTCTGGTGCAGCGACAACACCGATCCGATCGAGCGTTTGTATATCCAATGGGGATTCTCCCAGTTCTTCCCGGCAAAGGCAATGTGCGCCCACGTGACTAGCTGGAACAAGAATACCTCCATCAAGTTCCGTACCGACGTGGCCATGATGTGTAAGATGGGCTTCGATATCAGCTTGAAGGAAATGAACGAAGACGAGATGAAATATTGCCAAGAAGCGGTTGCCAACTACAAACGTCTAAAGGGCACAATCCTCGACGGCGATCTCTACCGTCTTGTTTCCCCCTACGAGACCAACCATTCATCCGTGATGTACGTGGATAAGGCAAAAAGCAAATCCGTCCTATTCGCTTATGATATCCACCCTCGCTTCGGAGAAAAGACTTTCCCCGTAAAGCTACAAGGATTGGACCCGAATAAGAAATATAAGGTACAAGAGATAAACCTCATGCCGGGCCAGAAATCGACCTTGGTTACCGACGGAGGTACCTTCAGCGGAGATTTCTTGATGAAAATAGGAATGAACGTGTTCTCTACGGCTCATGCCCGTAGCAAGGTCATAGAGCTGACCGAGGTTCATTAACTGTCAATTGTCAACTATCAACAGTCAGCTAAACATGGACATTATCCACGAAATAACCCCACTATCGGAAAAGGATTGCTTCTACATCGTAGACCGACGTAAGACAGAATTTACCTATCCGATCCATTGCCACTTGGAGTACGAGCTCAATTTCATTGAGCACGCTCCGGGGGTAAGGCGTGTGGTCGGTGATTCCGCGGAAGTGATCGGAGAATACGAGTTAGTATTGATAACCGGGAAAGAACTGGAACATGTCTGGGAGCAGAACGCATGTAAATCGCCTCTGATCCATGAGATCACGATCCAGTTCTCTCCCAATCTCTTCGGGAATAATATATTGGAGAAAAACCAATTCAACAGTATCCGGAAAATGTTGGAGAAAGCTCAACGCGGCATCAGTTTCCCGATGTCTTCCATCTTGAAGGTTTACCATTTACTGGAAAAGCTGGTTTCCGAGGAGCAAAGTTTTTATGCGGTCATCAACTTCTTGACCATCTTGTATGAGCTTTCCATCGAGGAGGACTACAAAGTATTGGCTAGTTCCTCGTTCGCTAAAATAACGGATATACATTCCGAGAGTCGTCGTATCCAAAAAGTACAAAATTACATCAACGAGCGATACCAACAGGATATCCGCCTGAACCTACTGGCTGAACTCGTAGGTATGGCCCCTTCCGCTTTCAGCCGTTTCTTCAAGTTGAGGACCGGGAAGACCCTCTCCGACTATATCACCGATATCCGTATCGGTTACGCCGCCCGCATGCTGGTGGACACGCAACGATCCATCGCGGAGATTTGTTATGACTGCGGCTTCAATAACCTCTCGAACTTCAACCGTATCTTTAAGAAAAAGAAAAACTGCTCTCCCAAAGAGTTCCGGGATAACTACAAAAAGACAAAAATCATTGTATAAGAGACCTTTTTAACAGGGATAAATACATATCCCCCCCTATTTCTATACAAAATCCCCCCTTCTCTTTTCCTTCACACATCTATCTTTGCGACCAGTCACAAAGGCTTTCATGCCTACGGCTACCCCATCGATGTGTTAAAAATACACTCCGGCAAAAAAGTATTATTCTTGGATAAAATAGTATTTGAACGCACTTGGGATCCGACGTAATTTTGCGACAGAAATTAACAATACATATTAACAACAAAAAACAATTGCCTATGAGGAAGGACCGAAAATCTAATGTTTTTAGCAGTTAACCGCTAATGACCCTATTGAGTAAATGAATTTTAGTTTAGCCTTATATGATTTAATGTAAAAAATAATGAATTCAACAATTAAGAAAACGACGCTGTTTTTAGGCGCATGTATGGCCTTCCAGCTAGGTGGCATACCACAAATGTTAGCCGCCCCTAGTACTTCGATGGAAGTCATGCAACAAACAAAAAGAATCACTGGTACCGTGAAAGACGCAACAGGAATGGAAGTCATCGGTGCCAATGTTATCGTAAAGGGAACGACGAACGGAGTGATAACCGATTTGGATGGTAAGTTCAGCTTAGAGGCCGCCCCCGGCTCTATCATAGAGATCTCCTACATTGGTTATATGACCCAAGAGATTCCCGTAACCGCCCAAACATCCGACTTACAGATCACCTTGAAAGAGGACTCACAGAGCTTGGACGAGGTAGTGGTAGTAGGCTATGGTGTACAAAAGAAAAAGTTGGTGACAGGTGCGACCGTAGAGGTAAAAGGCGATGAAGTCGCTAAACGTAATACGATCAGCCCACTAAGCGCATTACAGAATCAAAGCCCGGGTGTCAATATCGTGGCTTCTTCCGGTCAGCCGGGTGACGGATTTAAAGTAAACATCCGTGGTGCCGGTACGAATGGAGATACGGCTCCTATCTATGTTATTGATGGTGTGGCCGGGGGCGATATCAATTCCTTGAACCCTGCCGATATCGAGCGTATCGACGTATTAAAGGATGCCGCTTCCTCCGCCATCTATGGTGCCCGTGCGGCGAATGGTGTTATCTTGGTTACCACAAAACAAGGTAAAGAAGGAAAAGTGCAAGTATCCTATGACGGCAACATCGGTTGGCAGAATGTAGTAAAGATGCCGGATATGCTTACCGCCAAAGAATACATGGCCGTTCAAGACCAGATCAACTTCAACGCCGGCGTATCGCCCTTCAATTGGTCACAATACCTAGACGCAGATTTACTGGAATCCTATCAAAACGGTTCCAACCCGGGTACGAACTGGCTGGAGTTACTTCGCAACAAGAACGCGATAACCACATCTCACTCCGTGAACGTGACCGGAGGTTCAGAGCTCTCCAAGTTCTCTACTGGCGTAGGTTATCAGTATCAAGACGGTATTTTCGGTGGTCCGGTTAAATCCGACTACAGCCGCTTCACCATTCGTTTAAATTCCGAGCATATCCTTTGGAAAAACAAGGATCTGGATATCATAAAATTCGGTGAGAACGTATATTACCAACACACATCCAACCAAGGTATCCAAATCGGTAACCAATACTCCAACAGCATCTATAGCATGATGGGAGCCAATCCATTGGTTCCATTATACAATAGCCAAGGAGAGTTATTCGACTACGACGACTTGATCGCGCAAGGATCCGGATCAATGGGTTTACTCGGGCTCAACCAATACATCAATAACCCGATGAACACCTTGTTAAATACCACCAGTGGCAATAATAAAAGCCGGAACCACAATCTTAGCGCCATCGGTTATATAGAGATACAGCCGTTAAAGGATTTGAAGTATAAAGGCCAAGTCTATTACAAACAGAACTCCAGCCTCTACAAAGCATACAACGGCATCTATAAAAATAATAACAACGACCAGAATACGGATGATTATCTGGACGAGAATATGACCATCGGTTGGAATTGGGGTATGACACATACATTGAGCTATGCTTTCGACGTAAAGGAGAATCATTTCGACGTATTGGTCGGTACAGAGTATTCCAGAGTAAGGTAATAATATGTCGGAAACCATCGAAGGACACGCCACGACCAGCATCTTCGGAGATTTCTCGCATGCTTACTTCAACAACTTCTCCGGTCGTACCGCTGGTATAGTGGGAGGATATCCCGTGGATGATCACTCCATCCTATCCTATTTCGGCCGTATCAACTACGACCTCAAGGAAACTTATATGTTTAGCGCGATTGTCCGTGCCGATGGTTCCTCCAATTTCTCCAGCGGTCATCGCTGGGGTTACTTCCCCTCATTCTCCGCAGGTTGGGTGATGAGTAACGAGAGCTGGATGGAAAACACGAAAAACTGGATGGATTTCTTGAAGGTTCGCGCCAGTTGGGGACAAAATGGTAACGAGAATATTGGAGCGTACAAATACGCCTCCACATACGCGTTCGGTGATTTAGGACTTTATTCCTTCAATAATAATAAAAACGGAGGAACCCAAGGCGCTTACCCCTCTTTGTTACCCAATAACGAGATTACATGGGAAACATCGGAGCAGACGAACGTAGGTTTAGACGCACGCTTCTTGAACGGCCGGTTAAACGCAAACTTCGATTGGTATAGTAAGAAAACAAAAGATTTGCTGATCGACGTACCCGTATCTTCAATCAACGGTTTCTCTTCCATGGTCGCAAATGCCGGTACAGTTAAGAACACGGGTATCGAGCTTGCCTTAAATTGGAGGGATGAGGTAGGCTCAGACTTTAGCTATGGCATCGGCTTGAACCTCGCGCATAACAAGAATGAGGTAACAGAAGTTAATAACGGTACTCATTACGTAAATGGAGGTAACGCTCTTCTGTCCGAGGGAACCACCTATATGGCCCGTATGGAAGAAGGACATCCTATCGGTTACTTCTGGGGCTATAAGACCGATGGCGTGATGCAAAATCAAGCGGATATACAGGTCTATCTTGAGCAGAATTGCGGTGGGGATGCCTCTAACTCCCTGCAAGGCACCTCGATAGCCCCGGGTGACTTGAAATTTGTCGATGTCAATGGCGATGGCGTGATCAACGACAGCGATAAGACGGAGATCGGTAATCCTCATCCAGACCTCACGATGGGCTTGAATCTAGATTTTAGCTGGAAAGGCTTTGACTTGAACATCTCCACTTACGGAGCGTTCGGCATGCAGGTTGCCCACACGTATCGTAAGTTTGGTAACGGACAGTTCGATAACTATAGCAGCAACGTCTACAATTACTGGCATGGCGAGGGAACATCCAACCGATACCCGATCCTGTTGCCCGGTAACACCGTGAACCATATCAACATTTCCGATATTTACGTGGACGACGCAGACTATTTCCGTATCCAAAACGTAACCCTAGGCTACGACATCAAACGTCTATGGAAAAGTTGCAAATTCCAGCAGCTTCGCTTGTATGTCTCCGCCCAAAACCTCTTTACCTTCACAGGTTATAAAGGAATGGATCCAGAGTGCGGAACCGCTCTCAACGATAAAGAGAGCTGGGTAACGGGCGTGGATGTAGGTAACTACCCCCAAGCGAGAACCTATATGGTAGGAGTTAATGTCAAATTCTAATAATTGATTATCAAGATGAAAAAAACAATATATTTAATCGGTATTGCGGCCTCGATCATGGGGGGAATCACCTCTTGTACGCTGGATGCCGAGGATTACGTAACAAAAAGTAGCGAGAACTTTCCCGCTACGACCGAGGATGCCACACAAGCGTT
>OWJA01001054.1_pt1 | contig 12222 bp, 8 predicted proteins | sample 1732901 | NCBI WGS metagenome assembly OWJA01 (sample SAMN05065766, study PRJEB22554) | human gut metagenome | biome: ENVO:2100002; feature: ENVO:00000062; material: ENVO:00002003 | host: Homo sapiens | place: USA | reverse complement strand
CGATGCGGCCTGCGCAGATGTAATCCAGCAGCAGAGCGCCCATCTCGTTGCCGGATACCAGCTCATAGCTGCCATCCGGGCACTTCATGGCAATGCCCACGCGGTCGGCATCGGGGTCGGTGGCCAGCATCAGATCGGCACCAGTCTTGGTTGCCAGCTCCAGACCCAGCTTCAGAGCCTCGAAAATTTCGGGGTTCGGGTAGGAGCAGGTGGTAAAGTAGCCGTTGGGGTACTCCTGCTCGGGCACGATGGTGATATCGGTGATGCCCATATCGTTCAGCACATGAGTGACAGGCACCAGACCGGAACCATTCAGCGGGCTGTACACCAGCTTCAGGCCGGCAGTCTTGCACAGGCCCGGGCGCACCTGACGGGCCTCAATGGCATCATACAGTGCCTTCTTGCAGTCGTCGCCCACAAAGCGGATCAGGCCCTGCTCTACGCCCTCGGCAAAGGAGATGTACTTTGCACCGGTCAGCACATCCGTCTTCTGGATCTCATCGTACACGATGGCAGCAGCATCATCGGTCATCTGGCAGCCATCCGGGCCGTAGGCCTTGTAGCCGTTGTACTTGGCCGGGTTGTGAGAAGCCGTGACCATGATACCAGCATTGCACTGGTAGTAACGGGTAGCAAAGCTCAGTGCAGGCACAGGCATCAGAGCATCGTAAATGCGCACCTTGATACCGTTTGCCGCCAGAACGCCTGCGGCGGTCTTGGCAAAGATATCGCTCTTCAGGCGGCTGTCGTAGCTGATCGCCACAGTCTGGCTGCCGCCCTGAGTCTTGACCCAGTTTGCCAGACCCTGCGTGGCCTGACGCACAACATAGATATTCATACGGTTGGTGCCAGCGCCCAGAACGCCGCGCAGACCAGCGGTGCCAAACTTCAAAGCCACAGCAAAGCGGTCCTTGATCTCGTCATCATTTCCCTCGATCTTGGCCAGCTCCGGCTTCAGATCAGCGTCTTCCAGCTCTGCAGCCATCCAGCGCTTATATTCATCCAAATACATCTTGCACACCTTACCTTTTGTAAATTTTTCCGCAAAAAAGAACAGGTTTGGTTAAACCTACTTATAATATAAACTCTCCGCATCCATGTGTCAATTGCGTAATCTGCAACAAGATTTGCAGTTCAAAACCGGCATATGGCACAAAATTCCAAGTTTTTCCCGGTAAAGTCGGGAACCGTCCCGGCCTCGCCTGCATTTTCCAGCAGTTCATAACTCTGGCCTGCATCGTCCAGAACGTCCAGCCACTGCTCCAAACCGATGCTGTTTTCACACAGGTAGCGCAGCAGCTGCATTGCCCGGGCAAAACTGTCCTGCAGCAGCACCGCGCTGCGGCGCACCCGGCCATCCTGCTCCTGCCGCAGCTCCATTACAACGCCCTGCGCAGCGGCGGCACCGCAATATACAAGGGTGTGGGCATGCTGCAGCCCTTCCAGTTCTGAATATGTACGGATATAGCGGCAGTATTCTTTGCTCATCATGGAAAACTCTCTCCTCTCTATCGCATTGACATCTTTCCTGCCCTTTACTATAATGAATTCAGAAGTATTTTTGTGTCGAAGTATGACATAATCATCCAATATTTTCCACTTTTGCCAATTCTTTTCCGTCATATCATCCGCTGGGATAAGGGAGAACAACATGTATTCTGTTACCAGAAGCTTTGGTCTGAACGGCCTGAGCGGCTTTGCCGTGGCAGTGGAGGCCGACATTTCCGGCGGTCTGCCTGCATTTTCTATCGTAGGCCTGCCGGATTCCGCTGTGCGTGAAAGCGCCGACCGTGTGCGCGCCGCCATCAAAAATCTGGGCTTCAAGTTCCCGGACCGGCGCATTACCATCAATCTTGCCCCGGCGGATGTGCGCAAGACCGGCCCGGTGTACGACCTGCCGCTTCTGCTGGCAGTGCTCACTGCCAGCGGCCAGCTGGAGGATGTGCCTGCCGACGCGGCATTTCTGGGCGAACTGGCACTGGACGGCACCTTGCGGCCGGTTTCCGGCGTGCTGCCCATGGCGCTGGCTGCAGCAGAAAATGGCATCCACGCCCTGTATGTACCTGCCGAGAATGCCGCCGAAGCAGCCGAAGCCTGTGCCGACAGCATGGCCGTCTACCCCGCCCACACGGCACGTGAAGTTGTAGATGCCCTGCGCGGCATCTACCCGCTTGCCCCGGCGGCTGTTGTTCCCTTTGACCCTGCAGACGCATGGGCACAGGTGCCGGATTTTTCGGACGTGATGGGCCAGTCGCTGGCGCGGCGGGCTATGGTCATTGCTGCCGCAGGCGGACACAATGTATTGCTCATTGGCGCACCCGGCACCGGCAAATCCATGCTGGCAAAGCGTCTGCCCGGCATCCTGCCGCCGCTCACCCGTGAGGAAGCCGTGGAGACCACTAAAATTTATTCCATTGCAGGGCAGCTGCCGCAGGGCCGGGGCCTGATCTCTGCACGGCCTTTCCGCAGTCCGCACCACTCGGCCAGTGCCGCGGCTCTGGCTGGCGGCGGCGCACAGTTCCGGCCCGGCGAGTGCAGCCTTGCCAACTGCGGTGTGCTGTTTTTAGACGAATTGCCGGAGTTCTCCCGCGAGAGTCTGGAAGTGCTGCGCCAGCCGCTGGAGGACGGCCAGATCACCGTGAGTCGCGCGGCAGGCAGTGCCACCTATCCCAGCCGCTTTCAGCTGGTGGCAGCCATGAACCCCTGTAAGTGCGGCTACTACGGCCACCCCACCCGGCAGTGCACCTGTTCGCCCAGTGCTGTGCGGCAGTACCGCAGCCGTGTGTCCGGCCCGCTGCTGGATCGCATCGACCTGTGCGTAGAGATGGACCCCATCGCCTTTGACGAGCTGCACGCCGTCGTCCCTTCCGAGAGCAGCGCCGATCTGCGCAAACAGGTGCTTGCCGCCCGGGCCATTCAGGCAAAGCGCTACGCCGCCCCGGGTTTTGAGGGTGTGCTCTGCAATGCCCAGCTCACCGCCGGGCAGGTGCGGCGCGTCTGCCGCATGACCCCCGCCGCCGAGCGGCTGCTGCGCGCCTCCTACGACGCTTTGGGCCTTTCCGCCCGCGCCCATGACCGTATCCTGCGGGTGGCCCGCACGGTGGCCGATCTGGCAGGCAAACAGCTGCTGGATGAGGACTGTGTGCTGGAAGCCCTGCAGTACCGGGCACAGGAAAAAGTGGAAGTATAAAAACTTCTTCGTCTTTGCTTCGCAGATCCGCCTTCCCCGAAAAGGGAAGGGTTTGTGCAGCTTACTGTTACGCGCAAAAAAGCCATCTGTATCTTTCCAAATGCTCAATACGAGCAGAAGATCACAGATGGCTTTTTATAATTGCTTTTTAGAATCTGCGCCATGTGTCCGGCAGGAACAGCACCAGCATCGGGAAGATCTCCAGACGGCCGGCCAGCATGTCGAAGATCATCACCAGCTTTGCAGGGTTCGTAAAGCTGCCAAAGTTCATCATGGGGCCTACCTGCGCAAGGCCCGGGCCGATGTTGTTCAAAGTAGCTGCAATGGCTGTGAAGTTCGTCACCATATCAAAGCCATCCAGACTGATGAGCAGGAAGGATACCACGAAGATGAAGAAATACGCGCCCATAAACACATTGGTGGTGCGGATGGTCTCGTGGTTGAGCAGCTTGCCGTCCATGCGGACGGGGGCCACCACCTGTGGGTGCAGCGCCTGCTTGAGCTCCTTGCCCAAGGTCTTGCCCAGAATGAGGAGGCGGCTCACCTTGATGCCGCCGCCGGTGCTGCCTGCGCAGGCACCAATGAACATGAGCACCACCAGAATTTCTTTGGAGAGAGTGGGCCACAGGTCAAAATCGCAGCTGGAAAAGCCAGTGGTCGTGATGATGGAGCCCACCTGAAAGGCTGCCTGACGCACCGCTTCGCCAAAGCTGTTATAAAGGCTGTAGATATTGGCCGTGATAATGCCAATTGCCACCAGAATAATGGCGAAGTAACCGCGCACCTCCTCGCTGATGGCGCGGTTGAATTTGCGCAGCAGCAGCAGGAAGTAGGCATTGAAGTTGACGCCGAACAGGATCATGAAAATGGTCACGACCCACTGGATGTAGGGAGAAAAGCTCGTAAAGCTGTCATTTTTGAAGCCGAAGCCGCCGGTACCCGCCGTGCCGAAGGCCGTGAGCATGGACTCAAACAGCGGCATGCCGCCCAGCAGCAGGAATACCACCTCCAGCACGGTGAGTGCAAAGTAGATGCCGTACAGGATCTTTGCGGTAGACTGCACCTTGGGCACCAGCTTATCCACCTGAGGGCCGGGACTTTCCGCCTTCATCAGGTTGACGTGGGAGCCGCCAGTCAGGGGCAGCAGCGAGAGCAGGAACACCAGAACGCCCATGCCGCCGATCCAGTGGGTGAAGCTGCGCCAGAACAGGATGCCCTTGGGCAGATCCTCTACCCCGGGCAGGATGCTGGCACCGGTGGTGGTAAAGCCGGACACCGTCTCAAACAGGGCGTCCACCGGGTTCGGGATGCAGCCCGTCACCACAAACGGAACGGCGCCCACGATGGAAATGACGATCCAGCTCAGCGAGGTAGCAGCAAAGCCCTCTCGCATATAGAATACCTTGCTTTGGGGCTTGATGCCGCGCAGGGCGTAGCCGATGGCGGCGCTGACTGCCGCCGTGATCAAAAACACGCCCAGCACGAACCATTCGCCGTAGATCCAGCTGGCCGCTGCGGGCAGCAGCAGCAGCGCACCCTCAATCAGCATGACATAGCCCAGCAGACGGAAAACGATCGCATAATTCATAGTCTGCCTCCGTCAACCCTCTGCGCCCTTGTCCAGAATATCGCGCAGGTCATGCAGACCATGCTCCAGCGTGACCACGATCACGTTGTCGCCCACCTGGATCTGGTCGCCGCCGCGCGGGATCAGGATCTGATGGCCGCGGGTGATGCAGCACAGCAGCAGATTCTTTTTCAGGTGCAGCTGGCTCAGGGGGACACCGGTGGCAGCGCTCTTCTCGTGGACGGTAAATTCCAGCGCTTCCACGCGGTCGTCCAGAATGCGGTACAGCGTCTTGATGTTGCTGCCCGCTTCGTTCTGCAGTGCACGCACATACTGCACGATGTAATCGCAGGTCATGTACTTGGGGTAGACCACGCTGCCCAGATCCAGACCGGCCAGAATATCATCAAATTCCAGACGGTTGACTTTGGTGACCAGCTTGCCCTTGGAGTGCTTTTTGGCAAACAGGGTCAGCAGCACATTCTCTTCGTCGATGTTGGTCAGGGCCACAAAAGCCTCGGTGGACTCCATGCCCTCCGAGAGCAGGAATTCGCGGTTGGAGCCGTCCTCGTTCAGGATCTGTGCGCCGGGCAGCTGCTCGGCCAGCTCCATGCAGCGGGCAGGGTCGCGCTCCACGATGCGCACACGCACGTGGTTTTCCAGCAGCTCCTGGCTCAGATAGAAGGCGATGGCACCGCCGCCCACGATGAAGGCATTGCGCACCGGGCGCACCGGCAGGTGGATGCGCTGGAAGAACTCGTGGGCCTTATCCTGTGTTGCAAGGAAGGTGACCTGATCGCCGTTCTGCAGTACAAAGTTACCGTTTGGAATGATCACGCCGCCGCTGCGCTCCACTGCACACACCAGAATGTCGCTCTTCAGGCGGGTGGGGATCTCGCGGATGGCCACGCCATCCAGCCCCTGCTCTGCAGTGAGTGCAAACTTGATCAGCCGCACACGGCCGTCTGCAAAGGTGTCGATCTTGCTTGCACCCGGGAAGCGCAGCAGATGGGAGATCTCCTTTGCTGCAGCCATTTCCGGATTGATGATGGCCGAAATGCCGATCTGCTTTTTGATAAAGTCCAGCTCATGACTGTAGGACGGGTTGCGCACGCGGGCAATTGCATGGCAGTGGCCCGCCTTTTTGGCAAACATGCAGCACAGCAGGTTCAGCTCATCCGAACCAGTCACGGCAATGAACACATCCGCGTCTTCAATGCCGGCCTCTGCCAGCGTGGTGATCGAGGAACCGTTGCCCACGATGCCCAGCACATCGTAGCTTTCAGTCAGGTGCTCTACACGCGCTTTGTTGGTATCCACAATGGTCACATTATGGTCTTCCTCACTGAGCTGCCGCGCCAGCGCAGTACCAACCTTGCCGCCGCCCACCAGAATGATCTTCATAACAAGTCCTTTCTCTTTCCGCGTCCCTTCTGCCGGGACAGCACAAATCCATCATAGTATACCATATCTCCTGCCAAAGTTCCACTGTTTTCCACATTATGCAACAAAAACCTGCCAAATGACGCAAAAAAGCCCCGGGAGATACCGTCCCGGAAGCTTTTATTTCATTTAATAGCGCGCCACGCCGTCCTTCGTTACAAGGGCATACACCAGCGGGGCTTCCTCCGGCTTCTCAGGGCCGTATCCAAGGCCGCTGCGGTACTCGGCGGCGGCAGCTTCAAACTTATCGGCTGCGCCGTAGAAGGTAGCCAGACTCTCGCCCTTCTTTACGTAGTCGCCGCGCTTTTTATGCAGGGTGATGCCGGCGGCAAAATCCAGCGGGTCGCCCTTTTTCTGTCGGCCCGCACCCAGCAGTACGCTGGCAGAGCCGATCTTCTCGGCATCGTTCGCCACAATGTAACCGTCCTGCTCTGCCAGCAGCTCAAAGCTTGCCGCGGGCTGCTCAAACAGGCTGTAATCGTCCAGCACGCGGGTATCGCCGCCCTGCGCCGCAAACATCTCCTTGCACTTTGCAAAGGCAGACCCATCGGCAATCACCGCCTCGGCCATGGCGCGGCACTCGGCAGGAGTGCCCTGATCGGCCAGCACCAGCATGTTCGCCGCCAGCTGCAGGCAGACCTCGGTCAGGTCGGCGGGGCCATGGCCCTTGAGCACATCCATGCTTTCCATGACTTCCAGACTGTTGCCAATGTTATGGCCCAGCGGGGTGTCCATATCGGTGATCATGGCAGCCACTCGGCGGCCGTGATGGGTGCCAATGGATACCATCAGCTTGGCCAGCTCAATGCTCTGGTCTACTGTTTTCATAAAAGCTCCGGTGCCGGTGGTCACATCCAGCAGGATGGCATCCGAGCCGGAAGCCAGTTTCTTGGACATGATGCTGGATGCGATGAGTGGGATGCAGCTGACGGTTGCGGTCACATCCCGCAGGGCATACATTTTTTTATCTGCAATGGCAATGCCCTCGCTCTGGCCAATGACCGACAGACCAATCCTGTTCACCTGCGCAAAGAACTCCTCCTGTGAGAGGGCGGTTCTGGTGCCGGGCACGCTCTCCATCTTATCGATGGTGCCGCCGGTATGGCCAAGGCCCCGGCCGCTCATCTTGGCGATCTTCACGCCGCAGGCCGCCACGATGGGGGCAATGACCAGCGTGGTCTTGTCGCCCACGCCGCCGGTGGAGTGCTTGTCCACCTTGATGCCCGGAATGGGCGAAAGATCCACCATCACACCGCTGTGAGCCATCACATCGGTCAGCTCTGCGGTCTCCTCATCGGTCATGCCGCGCAGATAGACAGCCATCATCCATGCAGCCATCTGGTAATCAGTCACTTCTCCGCTGACATAGCCATTGACGATCTGCTCCAGCTCCTCACGGCTGTGCGTACCGCCATCACGCTTTTTTGCGATCAGATCATAAACGCGCATCGTATCACGCTCCTCGTTTTTTCAATAGTACGACATTGTAAGATATAGTATAGCAAAATTCCAAACAAAAGCAAGTATCATTCTGTAAACTTTGCCCAATTTCAAGCCAAAAAGGGCGCAGCCGCCCGAAAAAGCAGCTGCGCCCTTGTTTTGGGAACACAAATCGTCGTTTTAGCGGGACCCCTTGTCGTAGGGGATGCCCTCTGCCTTGGGTGCCATGCTGTTCTTGGAGGTAAACGCCAGAATGATCATGGACGCCACGAACGGCATCATGTTGTAGATGTTGCTGGACCAGTGCAGCTGTGCCAGGAAGGTGGAGTCTGCAATGTTTGCCAGACTCTTGAACACAGCAAAGAACATGGCTGCGCCAAAGATGTTGAAGGGCTTCCACTGGCCAAAGATCATAACAGCCATGGCAAGGAAGCCTGCGCCGGCCACGCCCACCTCAAAGTTCCAGGTCTGCACCGGGGGCACAATGTAGGCCATACCGCCGATTGCGCCCAGTGCACCGGAAATGACAACACCGGCATAGCGCATCTTGTAGACATTGATGCCCACAGAGTCCGCTGCCTGCGGATGCTCGCCGCAGGCACGCAGACGCAGGCCAAAGCGGGTCTTGTACAACACCACATAGCTGATGATCAGCAGAATGATGCCCAGCGGCACAAAAATGCTCAGCTCCAGCCCGCCGATGCTGAACAGGAAGGGCCTGTTGGTGTAGTTCAGCTTTGCACTGCCGCTATCGCTGAAATTCTTGGCAAGGACCACCGCGATGGCCGTGGCCAGCAGGTTCAGGGCCGTGCCGCCGATGGTCTGATCCGCCTTCAGGTTGATGGAGGCAAAGGCCAGCAGCAGACTGTACACCATACCGGCCAGTGCCGCCACCAGAACAGAGATCAGCACCACGAGGAAGACCGGCATTTCGGCAGGCAGCATGGTCAGGGTGAGAACACCCGCCACACCGCCAATGACCATGATGCCTTCCAGTGCAATGTTGATGATGCCGGAGTGCTCACTGAACATACCGCCCAGTGCCACCAGCATCAGAACGATGCCATACAGCAGTGTATATTTGATCAGAAGCAGCATATCACTTGCCCTCCTTTTCGGTTGCAGATTTTGCAGGAGCAGCAGGCTCTGCGTTCACATTGGTTTTATCGGCATTCTTGAACAGCAGTGCGTGGATCTTGCCGCGGAACAGCATGGAGAATGCACACAGGTAGATGATGATACCGCTGATCAGGTCCGAGATCTCAGTGGGGTAATACTTGGTGGAAAGGAAGGAGCCGCCCACCGAGATATGGGAAATGAAGATTGCCGAGAAAATGGTGCCAATGGGGTTGGAGCTCGCCAGCAGTGCAACGGAAATGCCGTTGAAGCCCATTGTCGGCAGGCTGGTGGAGTTCAGCGGGTTCCACTGGGACACATTGGACAGATAGTACAGGCCCGCACCAAAACCGGCCAGCGCACCGGCAATGGCCATGGAGAGGATGATGTTCTTCTTCTCGTTGATGCCGGCGTAGCGGGCAGCGCTCTTGTTCAGGCCCACTGCCTTCAGCTCGTAGCCGAAGGTGGTCTTGTTCAGCACCACCCAGATCAGAACTGCCACTGCTGCCGCCAGGAAGATGGCGATGGTGGTGCTGTTGGTCTGAAACAGCTTGTTCAGGCCAAAGTCCGGGATGATGGACTGGGCGTAATCGGCGTTCTTGCTCAGGTTCATGGTACGGGTGTTGCGCACATCGTACATGGGGCCGGTGCCGTTCTGGTAAATGAGCTCATTGACCAGATACAGGCCGATCCAGTTGAACATGATGGAGGTAATGACCTCGTTGATGTTGAAGTAGGCCTTGAAGAAGCCGGGGATCGCACCCCAGATGCCGCCCAGAATGGTGGCTGCGATCAGACAGACGAACCACGGCAGCTTGAGCATGATGGCGCAGTACAGAGCGCCGTAAGCGCCCAGCGTATACTGACCCGCCGCACCGATGTTGAACAGGCCGGTTTTGAAGGCAAAGGCCACGGACAGACCGGTCATAATGAGGGGAGCCGCATTTGCCAGCTCCTTGCCGACACCGTAGGGCGCGTCATGGAAGCCGCCCTTCAGGATGCGCACAAAGCCGTCGCCCCATGCGTGAGCCGGGTTGATGGCCAGCAGCACCAGAAAACCGACCACAAGGCCGATCAGGATGCACAGCAGAGCAGCCAGCACACTGGTGATGGAGCTGTTCAGACTGCTGTGGGAAAGTTTTTTCTTGTTCATGTGTTATTTGCTCTCCTTTCCCTGCTTGCGTGCGCCTGCCATATACAGGCCCAGCTCCTGCACGGTGGTGGTCTTGGGGTCAAATTCGCCCACAACCTCGCCCTCGTACATCACAAGGATGCGGTCGGACAGGTTCATCACCTCGTCCAGCTCCAGACTGACCAGCAGCACGGCCGTACCCTTATCGCGCTCGGCCACGATCTGACGGTGGATGTATTCAATTGCACCAACGTCCAGACCGCGGGTTGGCTGAACTGCCACCAAGAGCTTCGGGTCCTTATCGATCTCACGGGCAATGATGGCCTTCTGCTGGTTGCCGCCGGACATGCTGCGCACGGTGGTCAGGCTGCCCTGACCGCTGCGCACATCGTACTGGGCAATGAGCTTATCGGAATATTCGCGCACCTTATCGCTGCGGATAAAGCCGCCCTTCTGGAATTCGGGCTGCCAGTAGCGCTGCAGCACCATGTTGTTTTCCAGACTGTAATCCAGCACAAGGCCGTGCTTGTGGCGGTCCTCCGGGATATGGCTCATGCCGTCCTTGGAGCGCTGACGGATGGACTCGTTGGTGATGTCCTTGCCGTCCAGCGTGATCTTGCCGCTGCTGATCTTTTCCAGACCGGTCAGGCCGTAGACGAACTCGGTCTGACCGTTGCCCTCGATACCGGCAAGACAGACGATCTCACCGGCGTGCACCTGAAAAGAGACATTCCGGACTGCATCCTTCTTGTGTTGGGCGCTGTGCATGGTAACGTTTTCCACATCCAGCACCACTTCGCCGGGGTTGGCAGGCTTTTTGTCCACCTGCAGCTGCACATCACGGCCCACCATCATGCGGGAAAGCTCTTCCTTGGTGGTGTCCTTGATGTCCACGGTGCCCATATACTTGCCCTTGCGCAGAACAGTGCAGCGGTCTGCCACCGCCATGATCTCGTTGAGCTTGTGGGTAATGAACAGGATGGACTTGCCTTCCTTCTTGAACCCGCGCATGATCTCCATCAGTTCGTCGATTTCCTGCGGGGTCAGCACTGCGGTAGGCTCGTCGAAGATCAGGATCTCGTTGTCGCGGTACAGCATCTTCAGGATCTCAACACGCTGCTGCATACCAACAGAGATATCGCTGATCAGTGCATCCGGGTCCACGCGCAGGCCGTACTTTTCGCTCAGGGCCATTACCTTTTTGCGTGCCTCGGCCTTCTGCAAAAAGCCCATCTTGTTGGGTTCCACCCCCAGAATGATGTTGTCCAGCACGCTGAAGCATTCCACCAGCTTGAAGTGCTGGTGCACCATGCCGATGCCCAGTGCGTTTGCATCATTGGGGTTGCGGATGACAACCTCCTTGCCGTTTTTGCGGATCTGACCAGCTTCCGGTTGGTACAGGCCAAACAGCACGCTCATCAGTGTACTTTTGCCGGCGCCGTTCTCGCCCAGCAGGGCATGTACCTCGCCTTTGCGCAGCTGCAGGGTGATATCGTCGTTTGCCTTGATTCCAGGGAACTCCTTGGTAATGTGGAGCATTTCGATCACAAAATCCTCTGCCAATCTGCTCACTCTCCTTTCGTGTCGTTTCGACACCGATACTTCTTTAAGTTCCATTATACCTGATTTGCGGCAATTTGCACATGTCTTTTTTGCTTTTTGGCAGAAAGCACAGACAATAGTATTACTTTTGTACTCTTTTCACGAAGAGTACGCTGCATTTTTCCCGCATTACGCCAATAGAAGACAAAAAAAAGCGGGACACCCCGTTACAGGATGCCCCGCTTTGAAAAGAACTATCGATCGTCCGCAGGCAGGCCTGCCGGACAACAGCTTACTGGATGTAGTTGACGGTGGTGAACTCGCTGACGGTGGGCTTGGTAGCGTCGTCGGAGCTGTTATCAACAGTGATCTCGCCGCTCTTGATCTTGCCCTTGACTTCCTCGTACTCGTCGGTGGTGAAGGACTCGAAGTTCCAGCTGTCTGCATCGGTGGGCAGGCCGATATAATCGCCGTCCTCCAGACCGAAGTTGCCATTGGAACCTGCGATGTCGCCCCAGCTGCCGGCATCGATATCAGCCAGAGCAGTGTTGACAGCCTCGGACAGGCCCTTCATAGCAGAGGTGATGAACGGGTTATAAGCGTAGGTGCCATCTGCAACGCCGTTTGCACCGATGTAGTTCTGGTCAACGTCAACGCCGATGACGTAGCCATTGTTCTTCAGAGCAGCCTCAACAGCGGAGGTGTAGATGCCGCCGCCGCAGGCAAAGACGACCTGAGTGCCGTTGGAGTACCAGCCCTCCATACGGGAGGTGATGTTTGCATCGCCGTAGA
>OWJA01001053.1_pt1 | contig 12230 bp, 10 predicted proteins | sample 1732901 | NCBI WGS metagenome assembly OWJA01 (sample SAMN05065766, study PRJEB22554) | human gut metagenome | biome: ENVO:2100002; feature: ENVO:00000062; material: ENVO:00002003 | host: Homo sapiens | place: USA | reverse complement strand
TCTGCGCATGTCTCGTGGGCTCGGAGATGTGTATAAGAGACAGGCTTCTTATAGTCCAGAGTATTTCCCACTTATGATATTTTATTCAGACGTACCAGTTTTCGAGCATGACCGTCAGAAGCCTTCGTACTCCTCATCCCTGCACATCATGCCGCCCACTTCTTTTCCATTCTTCACGTACCGCCGCGGCACACGTTTTCCGATCAGGCATGGGATCTCGTAATGGAATCCGCCGGAAATCTCTGCAAGCTCCTCCATAGTGATCTCCTGATTCCCGTCTCTGCCCACAAGAGTCACAGAATCTCCCTCTTTGGCCTCCGGGATCTCCGTAAGATCCGCCATAAACTGGTCCATGCAGATCCGTCCTAAGATCTTTGCCCGTTTTCCATGGATCAGCACTTCTCCTTTTCCGGAGAGATTTCTCGGATAGCCATCCCCGTAACCTGCAGAGACCGTAGCGATCCGCATCGTCTTCTCCGCCTTAAAGGTTCCGCCGTAGCTGACCTCCGTTCCCGGTCCGATCTCCTTGATGTAAGTGATAAAGCTCTTTAACGCCATCGCCGGTTTCAGAGAAATGATATCCTGTTTTACTTCATCCGACGGGTACAGGCCGTAGATCGTGATTCCCGCGCGGACCGCGTCCATGTTAAAATCGGGGAGTTCCACGATTCCGGCGCTATTGGAACAGTGACAGACCGGGACGTCCACGCCGGCTGCCTTCACAGCATCACAGAACGCATGGAACCGACTGTACTGCTCCCCTGCATTCGTCTTATCCGCCTCGTCCGCCCGGGCGAAGTGGGTGAACATACCGGCGATCCTGAGAGCCGGAAGCTCTGCGATCTCCTTTACGGTCTCCACGGATCCCTCATCCGGGAAAAGTCCGATACGGCTCATTCCCGTATCCACCGCGATGTGGATCTTCGCGGTCTTTCCCTCTGCCGCAGCGGCATCTGATAATTCTTTTGCTCTCCGGTACTCAAACACCGGCAGACTGATGTCATTTTCAAGACATTCCTGATAGCGGCCGGCTGAAACCGGACCAAGACTCAGGATCTCTTTTTCGATCCCATGTCTCCTGAGCTTAAGCCCCTCATCCACCGTTGCCACCGCGTACCCACAGACAAAACGGTCGATGGTCCGCGCCACCGGGACTGCCCCGTGTCCGTATGCGTCCGTCTTTACCACGCCGTACATCTTCGTTCCCGGACGAAGATGCTCCTTCATGGCCTCCATATTTTCTTCAATACGCCCGAGATCCACCTCTGCGTAGATTCTGTCAAATTCCATCTCTGTATACCTCCGAAAGGCAATCTGCGATCTCTCCTGCTAACACTCCGTGGACTCCAAAGTGTTTCTCAGCGGCCTCACCGGCGAGACCGTGTACATAAACGCCAAGGGCCGCCGCGTCACTCTCCTCCAGTCCCAGCGCTACGAGCCCGGCGATCACGCCCGTAAGCACATCACCGGAACCGCCTTTGGCCATAGCCGGAGTCCCGCTTCCGTTCACGAATGTCTTACCATCTCTTCCGGCGATCACCGTCGCCGCGTCCTTTAAGACGCATACTACGCCGTACTGATCCGCGAACTCTCTGGCAGTGCGGACCGGATTCTCCTTCATTTCTTCAATCTGAATTCCTGTAAGCCGCGACATCTCCTTCATATGCGGCGTCACAATAATATTCTCCGTAAAATAACCTGTCAGTTCCCGGTATTCCGCCGCAAGATTCAGGGCATCCGCGTCAAGAATGATCGGAACATAGGCGTCCTTCAGGACATTTTCCACCATGCATCTGGCATAATCTTCCATCCCGATCCCGGGTCCCAGAACGATCACATCCGCCCATTCCGTCTCCCTCGCGATCTTTCGCGCAAAGTTTTCCGGGTCTTTCTCGGCCTCCTTCGTGTCGTAGGTAGCTAAAATGGCCTCTGGAAGCTTTTCCTGTACGATCAGCCGGTTCTCCTCCGGGGTAAAGACCTTTACGAGGCCGGCTCCCATCCGGTATGCTGCTCTGGCGGAAAGCAGGGAAGCCCCCGCCATGTTCTTCGCTCCGGCCATCACAAGAACCTTTCCGTATGTTCCCTTGTTGGAATCAGCCATGCGGGCCGGGATCCTCAAAAGATCTTCCCGATCCAGCATCTGGACATGTTTTTCCCGTTCTGCGCTGCTCTCCGGCACAAAGCCCACATCTTTTACGAGAAGATGTCCGCAGAGCTCCCGCCCCGGAAACAGCACCTGTCCAAGCTTCTTTTCTCCGAACGTGACCGTCACATCTGCGCGGACTGCATCTCCCATCACGCTTCCGTTATCGGAGCTGATGCCCGATGGGACATCGACAGCAATGACTTTCATGTCTTCCTGTCCATTGATCCACCGGATCAGCTTCCGGTATGCGCCCTCCACATTTCTTGAAAGACCGATCCCGAAGATTGCGTCCAGAATCACGCCCCGGCAGCTTCTTTTTCTCTCCCCGGCCTTTCTAAACGGCTGCGCCGGGATCTTCTTTTCCACCAGGTCCGACAGATCTTCCGCCGTCATCACCGGGATTCCCAGCCGTTTTACGACATTCAGCTGGGCTTCCAGCTCCTCGCTTCCTTTTCCGTCCCGCTGCGGGAAAACGATCTTCACATCGTACCCCTTTAAAAACAGCATTCTGGCGGCGGCAACTCCATCCGCCCCGTTATTTCCAAAGCCGCAGACGGACCAGACGGTCCCTGCCCGTTCTTTTTCCAGTATCTCCTCTGCTTTTTCTGCAACTGCCATCGCTGCCCGTTCCATCAGGACTAAGGATGGAATCCCATACCCTTTGATGGACCTTGCATCGAACTCTTTCATTTCTTTTCCACTGAGAACTGCTTTCATCCGGCCTCCCCCTCTCCGACGGCAAACGCCATCGCATGGTCCTTCGTGTCTGAGATCGACACTTCGATCTTTGTGATCCCGAGATCTTCTGCTGTTTTTGCGGCTCCCTCATGAAGCTCCACATAGGGCTTTCCAAGAGGGTCTCTTAAGACCTCCACATGAATCGGCATAAACTCCCGGAATCCCGTTCCAAACACCTTCGCCACTGCTTCTTTAACGGCAAAAGTGCCGGCAAGGACCCGGGGATCTCCCTTTGCCTGCCGGCGCTCACGCTCGGTATAAATACGCGACAAAAAAGCCTCTTTATCACAGGCTTTTTTTACGCGCTCAATTTCGATCAAATCACAGCCAACTCCAATCAACATGTCTCATTGGTTCCCGTCTGTTCTGCTTTTTCCTTTGCTTTCCGCTCCCGCTCATCCTGCATGCTGCAGACACGATAGGAAAGTCGCATCAGGCTCTCGGAGAGGTGGACATTCTCAACGACCACATCATCCGGAACATTTAGGTCGGTATGGGCAAAGTTCCAGATCGCCTTGATTCCGGCCTTTACCAGGCGCTCTGCGATCTCCGGAGCCTTGGACTTCGGGATCGTGAGGGCTGCGATCTGCACCTCGTTATCGATAATAAACTGTTCAAGGTCATCGATCCCGCGGATTTCCACACCACGGACCACGAGACCGATCAGCCGCGGATTGGTATCGAACATTCCCTTGATCATAAATCCGCGCTTCTCAAAATTTGTGTAATTGGCGATGGCCTGTCCAAGGTTTCCGGCTCCGATGATAATGAGGTTGTGCTGTCTGTCGATTCCTAAAATCCTTGCGATCTCCGTGTAGAGATACTTAACATTATATCCGTATCCCTGCTGGCCGAAGCCGCCGAAATTGTTAAGATCCTGACGGATCTGGGACGCCGTCACCTTCATTCTGGCGCTCAGCTCATTGGAAGAAATCCTTTCGATCCCCTCCTCCATCAGCTCACCCAGATATCTGTAATAGCGCGGAAGTCTGGAAATAACCGCCTTTGAAATCTGTCTTTCGTCTGTCATTTTCTGGTTTCACCTTCTCAAAACTTTCATATAACGATGGAATCTATTATACTCATATCTATATTATTTGTCAAATCCTTGTCAAAGAATTTAGGCGAATTGGGGCTGGGAACTGCCCTGTCCCATGAAAAAAAAGAAAATGTCCCATCCATGATCTCCCTGACCGGACGGAACATTTTTCTTTTGAGTATATCGATATCTGTTTGATCAATCTATGCAGATGCACAGATCTGCCGGATCGTTACGCGTACTGTACAAAGTAACCGAAGATCAGGATCGCAGATCCTAAAAGCATCCAGATTCCGAACAGCTTGCCCATAAATTTCATCCAGCGGTCATAACCGATACCGGTAGCACCGAGGAATCCCATAAGGGCAGACGCATGCGGAAGAATGTAGTTACAGAAGCCGTCACCGAACTTATATGCAAGAACTGCGGTCTGTCTTGTCACTCCCGCTACGTCAGCAAGCGGAACCATAACCGGCATAACAACTGCTGCCTGACCGGTACCTGATGTTACGAAACCATTGACGATCACGTTCATGACGAGCATAACCGCCGGTTTTAAGAAGTTCGGGAACAAGGACAGCATATTTGCAAGTCCGTAAACAACCGTATCAAGAACCTTCGCGGACTGAAGGATCAGAGCAACTGTAGCGCCGAGACCAACGATCAGGGCTGCGGAAGTCATGTTCTTCGCGCCTTTCACAAAGTTTTTTGCGATCGTGCTTGGATCGTATCCGTAAATAAGTCCGCCGATGAATGCCATCCAGAATAAGCAGACAGCTGTCTCAACAAGACCCCAGCCACGAGTGATGCAACCATACATTAAAGTACCGAAGGAAATTAAAAATACTGCTAAAACATACGGATGACGCTTGTCTACCTCGACCTGTGTACCGGATACATCAAAACTGCTGACACCTTCCACACCGTAGATCGCGCTCTTCGTCGGATCCTTTTTGCAGCGCTCGCCGTACCAGATGATATAAGCGGCTGTCACAACATAGAAGAGGACGAAGCTCACAACGCGGAGCCACATTCCGGAATAGGCCGGGAGCTCTGCGAGATCCTGTGCAACGGCTGTTGTCGGCGCAAGAATACCTGTTGAGAAACCAATGCCGACACCAAGAAGAACGATCGCCACACCAACGATCGCGTCATAACCAAGCGTTGCAGCGAGCATAACTCCCAGCGGAGCAAATCCGATAAACTTATTTGTGGACTGGGTAATACCGATAAAGGCAAAAATCAACAGGATCGCTGGTATGAATATTTTCTCCTTACCTTTGCACTTCATTGCCATCTTTCCACAGTACGCATGGAACATTCCTGTGGATAAGATCACCTCAAGGCAGCCGGCGATCACGATCAACGGGAAAATAATGTCAGCCTGTTTAGAAAGTCCCTTCATGACAAAGTTCGGGATCTTCCAGACCGGAACCGGTTCACCCTCAACTTCATGATAAGATTCTACAATAACTGTGGTGTTGCCTGCCTCATTTTTCTCGCGGTCATATTCATGTGCCGGGATCAGGTATGTCATGATCGATACAAAGATCAAAAGCATAAAGATAATAACATACGAATGCGGCATTTTAAATTTCTTTTTTTCCATAGTAATCCCCTGTTCTTAGGTTCCGGCAGTTTTTGTTCTGCCGGTGTGTCTGATGGTATCTGTTCTGCTTTTAAACTTCGGAATTCTCTTTTGCCAGATTTTTCCTGAATTCCTCTTTCGCCTGTTTTAAAAGCTCCGGATCCTCAATGAGCTCCAGTGCAGTCCCTGCGAGGATCTTTGCCCCGTAGATCACTGCATCATGGGCTGCTTCCGTCTTGCCGGCTTCGATGTACTCCTGAGAATGGGCTGCAGCCCCCGGTGCCACAAACGCAATTCTCGCACATGTTCCCGGAACACGTCTCATGACATTTCCGAAATCCGTAGAACCCGTCTTCTCCCGCGCCGGAGCGATCTGCGGAGCATGGATTTCCTCAGCCTGCTTCATCACAAGATCATTTAAGGTGAGAACCGGAATCTTGTTGTCTACCTTCTTCTCCTCGATGATCTCCACCTCAGTCTCTGTCATCATGGCAGCACCCTTTAAGACCTTCTCAAACCGTCTGCATACGGTATCGAGATACGCACGGTTGTAGGAGCGGACATACACACTCGCTTCCGCGTAAGCAGGAACCACATTTGCCGGAGTTCCTCCGCAGTTTACGACTGTGTAATGGATCTTTACGTCAGAGTTGACATGCTCTCTCAGGAATTCGATCCCCTGAAATGCAAGGATCAGAGCATCAAGAGCACTTCTTCCCTTCTCCGGCTTGATCGCCGCGTGGGCGCTCACCCCGTGGAAGATCACTTTGTACTTGGAATTTGCCAGAGACTTCACATCCACCTGAGTTGCCGGACCGCCATGCATCATAAGTGCCACATCCAGTTCCTCAAATGTACATCCATTCTGGATCATTCTGATCTTTCCGCTGACGCTCTCCTCCGCCGGAGTTCCATAAACCGTGATCGTATACGGTTTCCTGATCTCTGCGTCCTTCATCGCCTTAGCGGCAGCCAGGATCGATGGTCCCTGCATATGATGTCCGCAGGCATGTCCGATTCCCGGAAGAGCGTCATACTCACAGAGCAGTCCGATATTCGGTCCGCCCTCACCGTGACGGTAGACAGCCTTAAACGCGGTCTCGACACCGGCAACTCCTCTCTCTACCGCGAAGCCTTCCTTCTCCAGCCAGTCCGTAAGAACTTTCTGCGCATGAAACTCCTCCAGCCCGATCTCCGGATGATCAAAAATATCATCCGCCATAGCCGTCATTTCATTCCGGATCCCATCAATATCCCGGAACATGACTTCTTTCAACATAAAAAGCACCTCCGTTGTTTGATACCACAATGATATCAGACATCGAAGGTGCCCGTGAAATATATAAAATTTAAGATTACTATTGGCAATCATGATTTTCTATCGTTCAAGATAGTCCTGTCCAAATTCTTTCAGAATCTCTACCAGACCTTTCATATAGGCCGGAAGCTCACCATTTTTTTTGAATGCAACGACCACGTCGCGTTTATGGCGTTCGATATCCAGAATATAATAGTTCACCGGCTTCCGGTAATGGAAATTCACCGCATACGCTTCCCGGATAAAGGTGATCCCAAGACCTTCCGCCGCCATCTGGACCGCGGTCTCCATGCTGCGGATCACACGGACTTTTCCGGGCGTCACGCCATGTTGCCTCAGGATCGCGTCCTCGATCTTTCTGCTGCTCTGCCAGGCTGTATGTAAGATCAGAACTTCCCCATTCAGATACTCCGGCTTGAGCTTTCGGAAACGGCTTCCTGGCACATACTCCGACTTTTCGTTGATCTCGTGACAGACCGGAACCGCTGCGAGAAATTCCTCCCGGAATAAGAGTTCTGTGTCCATATTCTCCTTTACATCTATACGATTCAGAACAATCATATCAAGCTCGCCGTTCTTAAACATCTCCCCGAGATCTGTGAGATTTCCCTCCCGTATCACCAGATCGATCTCCGGCCAGCGCCTCTCATATTCCGCGATCACCGGAGGCAGGAAAAAGCAGCCTCGCCGCTGGGAGATTCCAAGACGGATCCGCCCTGCCGTCTCCCTGGAGATCTTTTCGATCTCCTCGTTGAATTCCCGCTCCAGCTCGAGCATCTTTTCCGCTCTCTTCACATACTGTTCCCCCGCATAAGTCAGTGTAAACTTCTTTCCGCTCCTGTCAAACAGAGGAGTCCCAAGATTTTTTTCCAGATTTGTGATATAAATGCTGAGGGCCGGCTGAGAAATATAAAGTCTTTCTGCCGCTCTCGTCAGGTTTCCAAGCTCTGCCAATGTGCAGACATATTTCTGTTCCCGAAGATCCATGAATATCGCTCCTCTCTCAGGTGCACCACTTCCGGGATTGAACGATCCTATATCTTTTTCAATCCGGAAAGCCATGTGCTCCGACTCTGACTGTCGTAATTTCTTTCATCATTATATTCATTATTGTATCATCTTAACAAAACTTTGACAAACTGTCCCATGGAATAGCAGCTATATAAAAAACTTAATTCGATTATTTGTTTTCCTTATTGAGAATTTTTCTCAAATTATCGTTCTGTCATTCACGCAGAAAAAGAGCCGGCCTATTCAGCCAGCTCCTCCCATTTTTCATAAAGAGTCTCAAGTTTCCCTGCGATCTCCTCTTTTTCTTTATTTAACTCCATGAGCTTCGCCACATCGGAGAAGACGCTCTCATCGCAGAGAAGTCCGTCGATCTCGCCGTCCCTGGTCTCAAGCTTGTGGATCTCATCCTCGACTTTCTTCAAGTCATTCTGGCGCTTTCTCTGACGGGCCTGCTCTTCCTTCTGGGCTTTCCAGTCAAGCTTTCCGCCTGCGTCCGCGCTGCTCTCCGCCGCTTTGCCGGAAGTTTCAGCCGCCGCTCCCGTCTTTGATGCGCCGAATCCGACGATTCCGCCGGTAGGCTCCACATTCTCGGTCCCGAAATGGGCGTTCATCATGGCCTCATGTTTTTCCAGATAATAATCGTAGTTACCGATATAATTCATCATCCGCTTTCCGGTGAGATCCAGGATCCTCGTTGCGGTCTTGTTGATAAAATAACGGTCATGGGAGACGTAGAGCACCGTACCGCCGTAATGGCTTAAGGCATTCTCCAGAATCTCCTTCGAAGTGATATCCAGGTGGTTCGTCGGCTCATCGAGGATCAGAAAGTTCGCCTCCGAAAGCATAAGTTTCGCGAGGGAAACACGTCCTCTCTCACCACCGCTCAGATCCCCGATCCGCTTAAACACATCGTCACCGGTGAAGAGGAATGCCGCTAACGTACTTCTGATCTGGATGTTGGACATTCCCGGGTAGGCGTCGGAGATCTCCTCAAACAACGTCTTTTCCATGTGGAGCACCTGATGATCCTGATCATAATATCCGATGTGGACTCTGGAACCAAGAATGATCTCACCGTCATCCGGCTCCACGAGACCGTTGATGATCTTTAAGATCGTTGTCTTTCCCGTTCCGTTGTCACCGATAATAGCGACCCGTTCCCCGCGCTTTACATCGAAATTCAGGTCTGTAAATAATGTCTGGGAGCCAAAGGATTTTGCCAGACCGTTCACCGTCAGCACATCGTTTCCGCTTAAGATATTCGGCTCCAGGCGGATATCCATGGCGTCATTGACCTCCGTCGGCTTCTCAAGGACTTCGATCTTATCTAACATCTTTTCCCGGCTCTCCGCTCTCTTGATGGACTTTTCCCGGTTGAAGGATTTTAACTTTTCGATGACCGCTTCCTGGTGCTTGATCTCCTGTTGCTGGTTTAAGTACGCCTTCATCTGGATCGCGCGCATCTGCGCTCTCTTTTCGCTGTAGGCCGTATAATTTCCGGAGTAGACCACAGCATGTCCATTATCCAGCTCGATGACCTTCGATACGATCTTATCAAGAAAATACCGGTCATGGGCAACGATGAGAACGGCACCGCGGTAGTTTAAGAGATAAGTCTCCAGCCATGCGATGGATGACATATCAAGATGGTTCGTCGGCTCATCGAGAAGAATGATATCCGGGTTTGTGAGAAGAAGCTTGCCCAGAGAAACTCGTGTCTTTTGTCCGCCGGAAAGCGTGGAGATCTGCTTGGAGAACTCCTCCTCCGTAAATCCAAGCCCCTTTAAGACACCCACGATCTCACTCTTCCAGGCATAGCCGTTAATGAGTTCAAACTCATGGCTTAAACGGCTGTACTGATTCATCATGGTCTCCAGCTCTTCCCCGGATGCCGTCTTCATGGAATTTTCCAGATCCCTCAGACGATTTTCCATGGCGATGACAGATTTTTTTGCGTCAAGCATCTCCTCGTAAATGGTCCTGTGGCTTAAAAGATCCTGGTTCTGCGCCAGGTAGCCCAACGTCTTTCCGCTTCCCAGCACCACCTCACCGGAATCAGGCTGCAGTTCACCTACGATTATTTTTAAAAGCGTCGATTTTCCCGCGCCGTTGATGCCTACGATCGCCGCCTTTTCATGGTCTTCAATATGAAAGGAAGCGTTCTTGATAATATCGTCGCTTCCGAATGATTTGCAGATATTGCTGCAGGATAAAATCATAAAATCCTCCTGTTTCTATCACGGCAGCAGATTCACAGCCGCACACATTTGTACATCAGCAGTCGTTTTACAACTGCTCTTTTTTCACACGCAGTTCAGTATAGCACAGATTTTCTGCCAGCGCAACGAACACAGAATCAGTCTTCTTTTTCCACTTCTTCCCATCTGCTCCTTTTATAATACAGATAGGAAATAACCGCGCACACGATCCAGCCCACCGGATAGCCGAGGCCTACGGTGTACTCGTTGAAGGCGATCTTTGTCACAAAGAAAAGATAGATCTGTCGACAGACAACGAAGCTGAAGAGCATGATGCACATCGGTCCCTTCGCGTCACCGGAGCCTCTTAAGGAACCCGCCAGAATCTGGTTGAAGGAGCTGCAGAAGCGGAACGGCACGGTCATCAGGATAAACAGAGTTCCGTAATGCAGAACCGACGGATCCCTGTTAAAAAGGGATACCAGGGATCGCGCGGAGAGTGCCATGACGATGGAGATGCAGATCAGTACGCCGACACCCATGAACACCGCCTGTCGGACGCCTTTTCTGGCACGCTTTACGTTCTTCGCGCCGAGGTTCTGTCCCACGAAGGTAGTTGCCGCCTGGCCCATGCTCTGGGCCGGCAGGATCGCGAACTGGTCGATCTTCGAGTGGCAGCTCCAGCCCGCCATGATCACCGAGGAACCAAGACCGTTGACGTATGTCTGTACCAGGGCATTGGAAAACGCTGTGAGTCCCTGCTGGACACCGGCAGGAAGTCCGATCCGGAAGATCTCACCGAGACAGGTCTTATTGATATGTAAATCTCTTAAGACAAGTTTATGGGCTCCATCTGTTCTTGTGAGTGTCATGCAGGCCAGGAACGCGGAAACTGTCTCCGCCATCACCGTGGCGATCGCTACACCGCTGATCCCCCAGTGGAATACCGCCACAAAAAGGATATCCAGAACAATATTTAAGCAGCTGCTGATGATCAGGAACAGGAGCGGACGTCTCGTATCCCCCACAGCCCTTAAGATCGCACTTCCCATATTGTAGAGGAACAGCACCGGAACTCCGACAAAGTAGATCTTTAAATACTCACCCGCCGGTCCGACCACATCATCCGGCGTGGACATCCACTTTAACATCACCGGAACGACCCCGATAGAGATCAGGGAGACAAAACATCCGACGATCACCGCGAAGAGGATCGTCGTCTCCACCGCCTCGTGAAGCTTCTCGTGGTTTTTCGCGCCAAAACTCGTACTGATCACCACGCCGGCTCCGATGGAGATTCCGTTAAAGAAATTCACCAGCGTATTGCAGATCGCCGTGGTAGCTCCCACAGCCGCCAGGGCCGACGTTCCGAGATAATTTCCCACAACGATGCTGTCCACGGTATTGTAGAGTTGTTGGAATACGTTTCCCATGATCAGCGGGATTGCAAACAACACCAGCTGTTTCCAGATCACTCCCTCCGTCATATCAATGTTTGTTTTTCGTCCACCTTGAGGTCTCGGCATCCGCATTGCCCCTTTCTGACTGTTATTTCTGTTTTATCTCATTTTTCATGTAAAATTTACCGTTAAAATGTAATATCTATGTAAATCATACGGGATTTCGGGAGAAAAAGCAAGCAGTTCCATGGCGTCGCTGTCACAGGAAAACCGTTGTCTGTTTCACAAGAAAATTTTGTGAATTCAAGTAACTATTCACCAGGTCTGCACATTTGCTGCTCTGACCGTAAGAAAACATAGACTAAAAGTCAAAAATCCCATCGTCGTAGCCGGTTCGGAATGGATTTTTGCTTGTAACTATGAAGGTACTGAATCGTTACGAATTCACGTAAAAGAAGCAGGAAACCCGCAAGTAAACGGGATATCCTGCCTCTTTGGCCATTCGTACTATTTAAATTCTAAAGATTACTCCCATGTTGGAATGTAAGCGCCCTTGTAAGTCTCCTCGATCACTTTCGCAACTTCCGGTGTGCGGAAATAATCTACAACTTTCTTGTAAAGCTCATTGTCCTTGTCCGCTGTTCTCGCAACGATGATGTTTACATACGGGTTGTCGCTTCCCTCTTCAACACTCTCAAGGAAGATCGAATCTTTCTCCGGGTTTAAACCGTTGTCAACCGCATGACCGCCGTTGATGACTGCCGCTGCGACTGTCTCTTATACACATCTCCG
>OWJA01001051.1_pt1 | contig 12257 bp, 10 predicted proteins | sample 1732901 | NCBI WGS metagenome assembly OWJA01 (sample SAMN05065766, study PRJEB22554) | human gut metagenome | biome: ENVO:2100002; feature: ENVO:00000062; material: ENVO:00002003 | host: Homo sapiens | place: USA | reverse complement strand
CGCGTAAGATCGTCGGCAGCGTCAGATGTGTATAAGAGACAGCTATTTAGGATGTCTTTTTTCTATAGGTTTTCATTTTTCAGCATTGGTGTTGTTAGTTTTTCCTTTGCTGAATTACTTATTAAAGGCAAAATATGCCAACTGGTTATTAGGAATAGGGGGAGGAATTGTTCTGCTCGTTTTTTTTTATATCCTACCTAATCACTATATGATTTTTATGGATTTTATGCCTATTATAGGATTGAAATTGAAATCTTATTCTACATTGGAAATGAATAATGTATTGGGTATTATGTATTATGCAATTTCTTTTGTGGCATTTTTGGGTTTTTATTTGATTGCAAATAAAAATAGATTTATGAGTAAGCAGGATAATTGTATAATGAAGATGTTACTTCTGTTTTTGTTTTTAGGAGCAATGAATCAAGGATTAATGAGAATCGCAAATTATTTGATTCCATTTGCAATTCCATATGTAGTAAATGTTGGCTATTCTTTGATTACAATGGAAAAATTTGCTTATAATAAAATATTATTTATAGGGTGTTTCGCTTTTTTGATATTTCAAAAAAGTTATTATTATTTGGCTGATACTTCTCATTTAGCAGTTCATACAAGGCAATATGAGTTATGGTATCCTTATGAATCAGTCTTTAAGCCTATTAAACATACTCATAGAGAGTTGATTTTCTATAATGCGATGTATAATCAATCTGTAATAAGAACAAGTGGAGAATAATAGTATTAAAAAAAATATTATTTATAGTGCTATCTTGACAACAAGTAATTATGTAATACAGTTAGTTACTTTTCCGTATTTATCTCGTATATTGGGGGTAGAAAATATTGGAATAGTAAATTTTGTAGATGGAGTTGTAAATTATTTCATAATGATTTCAATGTTGGGATTGAATATATTAGGTATTCGTGAAGTGGCTAAAGCCTCTAATGATATTAGTAAAAGGAATAGTATATTCTCCGTTTTGTTTTCTATAAATTTGTGTTTCACTATTATTGTAACTTTAATATATATTAGTTTGATATATTTGGTAGCACAATTTTATGAAAAACGTGATTTGTTGTTATTAGGTATATTTAAATTGTTGTTCAACTTGTTTTTAATAGAATGGTTTTACAAAGGAATTGAAAACTTTAAATATATAACTGCACGCACTTTAGTATTGAGGATTATTTATCTTTTTTCGTTGTTTATTTTTGTGAAAAATCGTAATGATATATATGTTTATTATATCATAACAGTTTTGCTCGTTGTTTTTAATGCTGTTGTGAACTGGATTTATTCGCAAAGATTTGTATTATATAGTTGGGCACATGTTAGAACATTTAAATTATATATAAAACCCTATATCTATCTAGGTTTTTATTTGATATTAACCTCTGCTTATACTACATTTAATGTTATATATTTGGGATTCGTTTCTTCTGAAAGGGAGGTTGGTTATTATGTGACAGCACTAAAGATATATATAATAATATTGGGATTATTTACTTCTTTGACAAATGTGATGATGCCTCGTATGTCAGCTTTGTTGTCTAATGGTAGTGTAATCGAATTTAGAAAGAAAATAAATGCTACATATTGGTTGTTTTTTTCGGTTAGCATACCTCTTGTATTTGCAATCATACCATTGTCTGATGCTATTATAGCTATTATTGCAGGAAATGGATATGAAGGGGCTGTATTACCTATGCAATTGATTGTTCCTTTGATACTGATAGTTGGAATAGCTCAAGTGTTCGTGTCTCAAATTCTTATACCTCTTAAAAGAGATGCTGTTATTTTAAAAATAGCTGTAGTTGGGGCAGTTGTAGGATTATCATTTAATTTGACTTTAGTAAGTAATTTAGCTTCTGTAGGTACGGCAATTACATTATTGTGCTCTGAACTTTCGGTTACTATTTTTCTTTTTTGCTATATGTTCCGGCATAGATTGTTATTTATACCTATTAATAGTATAAAATTGAATGTGTTTTATTCAATTCCATATTGGATTATTGTTGTTCTTCTGAAGGGAATATTGACTGATAATTGGCAAATATTATTATTATCTTTTGTTCTTTGCTGTATGTATTTTTTGTTGTCTCAGCTTTTCTTTATTAAGAATCCATGGATTGTATCTTTTGTTCAAAATTATATTAAGTATAAAAATAGTAAGTGATGACAAATAGAACTCATGTTATTGCATTTTATTTACCACAATTTCATCCGACAAAAGACAATGATAGATGGTGGGGGAAAGGATTTACCGAGTGGACTAATGTAGGAAAAGCTCGTTCGTTATATCCAGGACATTATCAACCTAGAGTGCCAGCTGATTTGGGATATTATGATTTGAGATTGCCTGAAGTTAGAAAAGAACAAGCAGTTCTTGCTCGAAAAGCTGGAATTGAAGCTTTTTGCTATTATCATTATTGGTTTGGAGAAGGAAAGCAAGAACTTGATTATCCATTTAAGGAGGTTCTAAGGCTTAATGAGCCAGATTTTCCTTTTTGCTTGTGTTGGGCTAATGAATCATGGCATGCAAAATTTTGGAATAAAGATGGAACTTGTCAGAAGAATTTGCTAATAGAACAGCGGTATCTAGGGGTAGAGGATTATATACTTCATTTTAAATCTTTGTTGCCTGCTTTTAAAGATAAACGTTACTTTAAGATAGATGGTAAGCCGGTATTTATGATATATAGGCCTTTTGAGTTTCTTGATGTAGCCAATTTTATATCTGTGTGGAAAGATTTTGCAAAAAAAAATGATATAGGTGATATTTATTTTATTGCCCAAGCAACAATACGCTCAGATATAGATAAAATGCTTTCATTAGGTTTCAATGCTGTTAATTATGTGGGACTATGGGAATGGAAGACTGATAATCTTTTTTTGAATAAACTTAAAAGACGTTTCTGCTCTGATATATTAAAAATTCCATATATCCATAAATATTCGGATATGGTAAGAAAAATGTCTTTGATGAATCGTGAATATGAAGATGTAAAGGTCTTTCCAACAATAATACCTAATTGGGATCATACTCCAAGAAGTGGTACTGGTGGATATATTTTGCATGGTTCAACTCCAGATTTATTTCGAAAGCATGTTAATTCGATTTTATATAATATGAAAAATAAGCCTCAAGAACAGAAATATGTTTTTTTGAAGTCTTGGAATGAATGGGGAGAAGGAAATTATATGGAGCCTGATTTGAAGTATGGTTTAGAATACATAAATGTTTTATCGCAAGAGTTGAAAAATGAAAAGTAAAGTGATATTGACAATGATATATGATATCAAGTTATTTCCACCAGTGATATCTATATGTAATATATTGTCAGAGTTAAATTATGAAATCGTGTATATTGGTGGTTGTTCGGACATGAATACAGAAAAAGTATTGATGGAAAGAAATCATGTACGATTTTACAAAACACCGTTATATGGTGGAAATGGAATGCAACGGATAATTCAACAGTGGAAATATCGTAGATATGTATTAGAAATGCTGAAAAATGAATATGTAAAAGAGACTACATATTTGTGGCTTTTGCATTCTGAAACAGTTAGCTTATTTTCAGCTTATTTGGATAAGTATGATGTGATATCTCATTTATTTGAATTTAAGAACCCCACTCAAAAAATAGCATATAGATTATTGAATCCTTGTTATCCGTTTGAGAAAAATTTGAAAAAATCAAAGAAAGTTATTTGCTGTGAATATAATAGAGCGCATATAACGAAATCTATTTATGATTTGGATAAAGTCCCTTATATTCTGCCTAATAAACCATATAATGGCAATGTTCAAATAGCCCAATCTTTACCATTTTCAATTCAAGAAATAATATCTAAATATAGAAATAAAAAGATAATATTGTATCAAGGGGTATTTATTCCTGAGAGAAGAGTTGATTATTTTGTTAGAGCAGTTAATTCTCTACCTGATGATTATATTTTGTTTTTGATGGGAGGTGAAAATCCTTTTTATAATGAACTTAGAGATAAATGTCAAAGCGAGAGAATTGTTTTTCTTCCTTTCTTACCTCCTCCTTTACATTTGGAAATTACGAAATTGGCGCATATTGGTATATTGGTATATGTTGTGGATGGCGAACCTATAAATAGGGCAATTAATGTTTTATATTGCGCGCCTAATAAATTATATGAATATTCAATGTTTGGTATTCCTATGATTTCAAATAATTTGCCTGCTTTGAATTTTATTTTTTCAAAAATTGAAGCGGGTATTTGTACTGATATTTTGTTAGAGAAAAATGTATGTGAGGCAATCCTTGAAATTGACAGAAATTATGAATCATATTCAAAGGCTTCAGTGCAGTTGTATAATAGTGTTGATATGTTAGACATTGTAAAAGGAATATTGAGGGAGTGAAGTAAATGGTGATTGGAACATTTATTAGAACGTAATTATGAAAATATGTTTCTTTTGTAAAATATCAGATAAGAGCAAATTGTTTCTTGTAGAATTTTATAATCAGGATATTAACATCTTGAAAAAGATAGATTCTAATTTGACAATAGCTACTAAATATCGTGAAATAGATTGGAGTGCAGATGTTATTTTTGTTTGGTGGTGGACATATGCTTTTTTCCCAGTATTTATCTCAAGACTGTTGAGGAAAAAACTTGTAATCACAGGAACTTTTAATTATAAGTGCCCAATGGCTGCTTCGGATTACTATAGAAGACCCTTATTAGAAAAGCTATTGATTAAGTATTCTATTAAATATGCGAATGTCAATATTCTAGTTTCAAAAAATGAATATGAACAAATTTATAAAGATTGGAATCTTAAAAATATGATATATTCTCCACATTGTATAGACATTATAAAATATTCAAGAGGGACATATTGCAACAGAAGGAATGAATTGTTTACTATTTGTTGGACGGGTAAAGAAAATGTAAAACGAAAATGCTTGTATGAAATTATAGATTCAATTGAATTATTGAAAGACAAGTTGGATATACATCTTAATATTGCAGGACATGAGGGGGACGCTTTTAATGAAGTGAAACAATATATATCAGGAAAAGGACTAAATGCTTATATTGATATTTTAGGTTCAATTTCCGAGGATGAAAAATTAACTTATCTGAAAAATTGCCGTTTTTATTTACAGCCATCTCGCTACGAAGGTTTTGGACTAGCTATTGCGGAGGCTATGAGTTGTGGGGCTGTGGTTATAACAACAGATGTTGGAGAAGTTCTAAATGTTGTTGGAGATGTGGGGGTAATAATAAAGGATACATTGCCGCAGACTATTGCTAATGCTATAGAGGAGCATTGGAATGATGATTTGGAGAGTATTAGTATCGCAGCTCATGATAGGATTGAATCATTGTTTTCAATGACAAGAAGAGAAAAAGATATAATGAATGTTGTAACAAAATATAAGGGATAACTATGAAGCAAATAATTCAAGATATGAAATTAGGGAGGACTGTACTTGAAGAAGTTCCGGTTCCTCAGGTAAAATCAGGTTATGTCTTGGTTAAAACATCTTGTTCTTTAGTGTCTTTAGGGACAGAACGTATGCTTGTCGAGTTTGGAAAGGCAAATTTGATAGACAAGGCTCGTCAACAGCCTGATAAAGTAAAGCAAGTACTTGATAAGATAAAGACAGATGGTTTGCAACCTACATTGGAGGCGGTTTTTAATAAACTGGGACAACCGTTGCCTTTAGGGTACTGTAATTCCGGTGTAGTGGTTGCTGTAGGAAATGGAGTTACAGAATTTAAGGTGGGCGATCGTGTGGCATCTAATGGACAACATGCCGAGTATGTTTGTGTACCTAAAAACTTGGTAGCTAAAATACCGGAAAATGTTTCGGATGAAGAAGCTGCTTTTACTGTAATTGGGTCTATAGGTTTGCAGGGTATTCGTTTGCTGAATCCGCAATTGGGAGAAACTGTTGTTGTAATCGGGTTAGGTTTGATTGGATTGATAACAGCGCAATTATTGAAAGCGAATGGGTGTAGAGTCATAGGAATTGATTTTGATGAAGAAAAGGTGGAATTGGCCCGTACTAAAGGAGTGATAGGGGTAAATCCTGCTAAAGGAACAGATTCTGTAAAATATGTGCTTGAAGAAACATATTCACATGGGGCTGATGCTGTATTGATTACTGCTTCTGCTAAAACAGATGAAGTGATTCACCAGGCGGCTGAGATGTCAAGGAAAAGAGGTCGTATTGTGCTTGTAGGTGTAATAGGATTGGATATTCGTAGGGATGATTTTTATAAAAAGGAGTTATCATTCCAAGTTTCTTGTTCCTATGGTCCGGGACGTTATGATGAAGATTACGAAAATAAAGGAATAGATTATCCGTTACCTTTTGTACGCTGGACAGAAAAAAGAAATTTCGAGACTGTTTTGCAGGCAATATCCATGGGGAATATTGATGTGAAATCATTGATTACTGAAGAAGTGGATTTGAAGGATTATGAAAAGATATATGGGGACATGCGTAAACATGGTTCTATCGCTTCTATCTTGAAATATCCCGTTGATGCAAAACGAAATACGATAGTTGAGGTTGCTTCTGCTGACTTTTCAGCAACAAAAGGACAAATAGGCATTATTGGCGCCGGAAACTTTACATCGGCAACGATGCTGCCTGCTTTGACGAAAGCAGGAGCGCATATTCGGTATATTGCGAGTGCGCAAGGTTTGTCTGCTAAAGTTCTGGCTCAAAAGGCTGGTGCCATGAAAGCAACTTCTGATTACAAGGAAATCTTGAAAGATGAGGCTGTGGATTTGGTAATGATTACAACCCGTCATAATCTTCATGCTTCAATGGTGTTGGATGCATTGCAAGCAGAGAAACATGTGTTTGTGGAGAAGCCGTTGTGCTTGAATCAAACGGAATTGAATGAGATTACTGAAACTTATCGGGAAGCACAAAAGAATGGAGTAACATTAACTGTGGGGTATAACCGACGTTTTTCTCCTTTCGCGGTGAAAATGAAACAGCTTTCCGGAAGCGGAGTGAAAAATATTGTGGCAACTATGAATGCCGGATTTATACCGTCTGAAGTATGGGTGCATGATTTGAAAGTGGGAGGAGGACGTATTATTGGTGAGGCTTGCCATTTTATTGATTTATGCTCATTTTTCGCAGACAGTAAGGTTGTTGCCGTATGTATGAATGCAATGGGGGAAAATCCTGAAGAGAATACGGATAATGCGAGTATTTTGCTAAGATATGAGAATGGGGCGAATGCCGTGATAAACTATTTTGCTAATGGTAGCAAGTCTTATTCGAAAGAGAGAATAGAGATCTATACACAAGAAAAGACGCTGGTTCTTGACAATTGGAGAGAACTGAAAGGATATGGTTGCAAAGGATTCTCTAAAATGAAAAAAGGTATGGATAAAGGGCATACTACCCAATTTGCTTTATTGAATGATAGAATACAAAACGGAGGAGAAGCTTTAATTCCGTTTGACTCTATTGTAAATACAGCCAAGGCATCGTTTGCTTGTATCGATAGCTTGAAGCAGAACAAGTGGATTGAGATTGAATAATTCTGTGTTCCTTATGAATAAATTTCTTCTTTATTTTCAGTTATTTCATAACATGGGAATAAAGTACTTTTTGTTTCGTATCCAGTATGAAATACGCCGTAAAGTGGGAATGTTGAAAAGAGCATACCCTATTTCTTGGGAGGATAAAGAATATTTGTCATTGGCGGATTGGAGAAAGCACGCAAAACCCTTTTTCTTTTCAAGTAGAAAGAGCGTGAAATTGACCCATATTGATAGTAGGGTACTTTCAGAGAGAGTCAATAGAATGAAGCGCGGTGAATATTGCTTCTTTTCTGCCGTTTGGTACAACCTTGGAACGGATTATGACTGGCTGACAAACCCTGATACGAACTATAAATATAATGCGAATGTACACTGGACGACAGTAGAGGATATTGTGCCTGAAGCAGGGGATATAAAGTATGTATGGGAAAAGTCCCGTTTTTCTTTTCTCTATGACATTATCCGCTATGATCAAAAGTCTGGTGAAAATCATGCGTCTTTTGTATTTTCTCAAATAGAGGACTGGATTCATAAAAACCCACTTAATTGTGGACCTAATTATAAATGTAGTCAGGAAATATCTTTGCGTGTATTGAATTGGTTATTCGCACTTTATTATTATAAAGATTCGGTTGAATTGACGGAAGATGTTTTTAGGTTAATCATCCAGTCTGTTTATTGGCAAATGAAGCATGTACGTGCAAATATAAATTTTTCCCGGATTGCAGTGCGTAATAATCATGCAATAACAGAAACGTTGGCGTTGTATCTGGTAGGTCTGTTATTTCCTCAGTTTCCAGAATCTGGAGAGTGGAAAAAGAAAGGAAAGAAATGGTTTGAGGAAGAGATAAAATACCAAGTGGCAGAAGATGGTACTTATCTGCAATTCAGTATGAATTATCATCGGGTAGTGGTTCAGCTTTTGACATGGGCCATTACTCTGGCAGACAGAAATGGGGAGCGGTTTTGTGATGAAGTATATAAACGTGCTTATCAGTCTGTGAATTTTTTGTATCAGTGCCAGGATGATTCGACCGGTTGGTTACCCAATTATGGTTCGAATGATGGAGCTTTGTTTTTTAAACTTAATGATTGCGATTATCGTGATTATCGTCCTCAACTCGATGCATTATATTATTTGCTTACTTCCGAACATTTGTATGATCGGCAATATGAGGATAGAGAATGGTATTTGTGCGAGTGGAAAGCAAACCGACAGATGTATCCACCAATAAAAAAACAGTTTGGTTGCATTTCTTTTGATAAGGGAGGATATTATTGTATTCGTGAAAAGGATACTTTTTCTTTTATCAGATGTGGAAGACATAAGGACCGACCTGCGCATGCGGATAATCTGCATTTGGATATTTGGTATCAAGGAGAGAATTGTTTGTTTGATGGGGGTAGTTATAAATACAATACAACAGAGAAGTTACTTCGATATTTTATGGGTACGGAATCTCATAATACAATAATGCTTGAAGGACATGACCAAATGTTGAAAGGAGATCGATTTATTTGGTATAATTGGTCGCAAGCAGAGTGGAGTTCGTTGAAAGAAACAGAGAATACTTACATATTTGAAGGAAAAGTTTCTTGTTTTACTTATCTGAATAAGGAAATAAAACATTATAGAAAGATTGTAAAATGGAAAAACACATGTAAGTGGGAGATAGAAGATTGTATAGATGGTAACCCCAAAAATATGAATATGCGTCAATTATGGCATACAAATAAGGATAATCTTAGTTTGGAATCAAACGGTGAAACTGTTGATACAGAACAATTATGTTCTAATTATTATGGTCAAACGACTAAATGTAGGCAAATCGAATTTCAGACTAAAAATAGCTCGATAAAAACAATCCTTCAATTTATATAAAATGAAAGTGCTTTATTTCCATCAACATTTTACCATTCCCACCCAAGCGGGGGGGACACGTTCTTATGAGTTGGCAAAACATCTGATTTCCAGAGGCCATTCTGTTTGCATGGTTTGTGGTGAAACGGCCAAGCTGGATTTGCCGAACACAACGATGAAAAATGTTCATAGAGGAATGGTCGATGGTATAGATGTGATTCAGATAGCTTTGCCTTACTCTAATAAGGATGGTATCGCCAAAAGAGCATGGACTTTCGTGAAGTTTGGATGGAAAGGTATTCAAATAGCATTGAAAGAAGATTATGATTTGTTGTTTGCGACTTCTACTCCTTTGACAGCCGGTATTCCAGGCATAGTAATGAAGTTGTTCCGGAAGAAAAAATTTATTTTTGAAGTTCGTGACTTGTGGCCTGAATTACCTAAGGCCTTAGGTATGAAGAATCCTTTTTTATTGTGGGGGATGAATATTTTGGAGTGGTTGAGTTATCATTGCGCGGATGCTTGTGTTGGTCTTTCTCCTGGAATTTGTGAAGGAATTAAAAGAAGGAGTCAGCCGGGCAAGCGTATTTCGATGATTCCGAACGGGTGTGATTTGAAGATATTCAAGCCATCTTCACGTGATAATCTTTCGTTGGAGGGCATTTCCAAAACAGATAAAGTGGCGGTTTTTACTGGTGCACATGGAATTGCCAATGGTTTGGATGCAGTGTTGGATGCTGCTGCAGTGCTGAAGACAAAGCAACGGACGGATATTGTGTTGGCATTTATAGGAGACGGTAAAATGAAACCGCATTTGATGGAACGAGCTCGAAAAGAACAATTGGATAATTGTCGTTTTTATAATCCGATGCCTAAGAAAGAACTAAATAAAGTTGTTGCATCAGCAGATTTGGGTTTGATGGTATTAGCTGATGTTCCGGCTTTTTACTATGGAACTTCACCTAATAAGTTTTTTGATTATATATCTTCAGGATTGGCTGTCTTAAACAATTATCCAGGTTGGCTTGCTGATATGATTCAAGAAAATAAGTTAGGGATTGTTGTTCCTCCTAAGGATGCAAATGCTTTTGCCGAAGGCTTGATTTCTTTATTGGACGATGATACATACAGAACAGGATGTGGGCAGAGGGCTAGGGCATTTGCAGAAGCTAATTTCTCAAGAAAATCATTAGCGGATAAGTTCGTTTCATTCTTGGAGGAAGTAATTTCTTTAAAATGAAGATTTTTATCGTCTTGTTATCGAAGAATAGTTTTTTTAAGGATATTAGATACGACTTCATATTGGTACATAATTATTAGAGCATGTATTCTCATTTTCTTAAGAGAGTGATTGACTTCCTTCTCGTGTTTTGCATATTGGCTTTGATTTGGCCGATACTGTTTCTTGTCGCTTTTTGGTTGCATTTTGCCAATAAGGGCTCTGGGGTCTTTTTCACTCAGGAGCGTCCAGGGAAGGAGGGAAAGATTTTTAAAGTTATCAAGTTTAAGACCATGACCGATGAACGGGATGCAGAGGGAAATTTATTGCCTGATGCTGTACGTTTGACAAAAGTTGGAAGTTTTGTACGTTCTACTTCGATTGATGAGCTTCCACAACTGATTAATGTATTGAAAGGGGATATGGCTTTGATAGGTCCCCGTCCTTTATTGCCTCAATACTTACCGCTTTATAGTAAAGAACAAGCTCGTCGTCATGAAGTCCGTCCGGGGATTACGGGTTGGGCGCAAGTTAACGGGCGCAATGCTATCAGTTGGTCAAAGAAATTTAAACTGGATGTGTGGTATGTAGATCATTGTTCTTTTCTACTTGATTTGAAAATTGTTTTTATGACAATAAGAAAGGTATTTATAAGGGAAGGTATCAGCTCTGATACTTCGGCTACGATGGAAGTCTTTACTGGAAATAACTAATATCAAAACATGTATTTATATGGTGCCAGTGGTCATGCCAAAGTGATCATTGATATATTGCGTGCAAATCATGAACCGATTGAAGCGTTGTTTGATGATAATGAGGAAATTCATAGTCTTTTTGACTATCCCGTATTACGTCCGTCGAAGGTCTGCGGACCATTGATAATCAGTATTGGGAATAATGGTATTCGCAGGAAGATTGCCAAGGAGTTAAAGGTTGAATATGGCAAAGCTTTTCATCCTTCTGCAATTATATCTGAAGAAACTGAGATAAGAGAAGGCTCGGTAGTTATGCAGGGGGCAATTGTGCAGTCGGATGCTTGTATTGGCAGCCATTGTATTATCAATACCGGTGCTTCGGTGGATCATGAATGTCTGATTGCTGATTATGTGCATATTTCTCCCCATTGTACGCTTTGTGGCAATGTGCAAGTTGGCGAGGGGACATGGATTGGTGCCGGCAGTGTTGTTATTCCGGGTGTTAAGATAGGGAAGTGGAGTATTATAGGTGCTGGTTCCGTTGTTACAAAGGATATTCCGGATGGTGTGTTGGCTGTAGGGAATAGGTGTAAGATTATCAAGAATATAGTTTTGTAAATCACGTAATTTTATGGATAAGAGAATATATCTTTGCCTCGCCCACATGAGCGGCAAGGAGATAGGCTTCATACAAGAAGCCTTCGATACCAACTGGGTAGTACCCCTCGGTCCTAATGTGAATGCCTTCGAGCAGGATTTGGAACGCTTCGTGGAACAGGATAAAAAGGTAGTGGCCTTGAGTGCAGGTACAGCAGCGGTACACCTGGCCCTGCTTGCTTGCGGAGTTAGTCAGGGTGATGAAGTGATAGTACAGAGCTTTACCTTTTGTGCCTCTTCCCATCCGGTGACCTACCTCG
>OWJA01001004.1_pt1 | contig 12795 bp, 8 predicted proteins | sample 1732901 | NCBI WGS metagenome assembly OWJA01 (sample SAMN05065766, study PRJEB22554) | human gut metagenome | biome: ENVO:2100002; feature: ENVO:00000062; material: ENVO:00002003 | host: Homo sapiens | place: USA | reverse complement strand
ATAAGAGACAGGCCATCAGCATAGCCATCAATTTTTTTCCTTTCATTTGCTTTTCCTTCTTTCTTTTTATAATAGAAACGCTTTTCCGCGTTTGCATACGTATTCAACTGCGGAGAATAAAAGAATTATTCTCCTGCTGAGGGACAGAATGTATCTCGGATGATCAATTTGCTGTCCAGTATATACCGGTAGGTATCCGGCAGTTTGTTCGATGCCATTGCCATGACCCATTCTACTGTTAAATTGATAATCCTGTCATAATCTACTGCCACAGTGGTTAAGTGCGGCGTAAACCAGCTGCCCATCGGGATATTATCCGAACCAATCAGAGCCACATCATCCGGCACCTGAATGCCCTGCTCGCGCAGTGCTTCCAGCGCGCCCAATGCCATCATATCGTTCTGCGCAAAACACGCTGTACCCGGCTGGAACAGTTCAATATGCTCCAAAACCTGCTGCGTAGCCTGCTTCAGGTTGTAATCTGCATGCAGGATGTGCGTATCTGACAGCTTATGCCCATGCTGATGCAAAACACGTGCAAAAGCTTCATGTTTATGTATAACGTCGATTCGATCCTGCGGTCCGATAATTTCCACAAATCGTGTATAGCCAGCTTCGCAAAACGCCTTGCCGACCAGACCGCCAATCTGTGAATGGCTCGGTGCGATCATATACGACTCATTCAGTGATTCATTCGTATCGTAAATATAGATAAATGGAATTTTTGTTTCATGCAGTAGGCTTTTGACTCGCTCATCCACCTGCGGTCGGTTAAAGATCAGGGCATCAAACCGTCGATTGCTGATACTCTTCTCGATGGAAAAAAACTCACCGTATTTCCCCTCATCGAACACCGGCACCAGATCCAGCCCTTCCTTTACGAGCTGCATACGTATGCGATAGTAAATGTCACTTTGAATATAATGGTTTGCAAAGCCGGTAAAATCCTCTGAGAATACATATCCGATCACACCGGTGCGGTTGGTTTTTAACCCCCGTGCGTTAGTGTTAAACTGAAAGGAGTATTCTTCCGCCAGCTTTTTGACTCTTGCCTTGGTTTCTTCTGAAACCAGCGGACTGTCATTCAAGCAACGGGAAACCGTTGATTGCGACACACCAGCTAATTTGGCAAGTTCGACAGAAGTAATCGATTTCAACTGTTTTCACCTCTTTGCATACGTATGAATTGATTGTCTTATATATAGCATATTTGCAAAATAAACACAATAGCCAAACGAAAATTTGCAATTATTTCGTTAGTATTATCCAAATTCCCATAGCTGTTTTTAGTACTCTTGCTCGTACTGAAACCAGACCGGCCCCTGTTCGAGCTTCAGAAGCACTTTTCCCGCACGGCAGTCTTACAAGAGGGACGGAAGCGGGATACTTATTCCATCCACGGGTCAATAACGACCTTCATGCTTTCGCGGGTCATGCTGGCCTTCACGGCCTGCTCTGCCTGCTCCAGCGGAAAGTGATGGCTGAACAGACGCTCCCACGGGAAGGTATCCTTGGGGCGCAGCATCCTTTCCATCACGGTTTTGTATTTATTGTGCGTGTAATTCGTCATGCCGACAATACGCAGCTTGCACGGATTGAGATAAACGGCCACGGTATACTCTCACTTTTATCTCCTGTATTGCCGGTAAATCGTCCGTATATCCTGTATTTCATAACAGAATTTCAGCATGAAGTTAAAAAGTTAAAAGTCACAAAGTTATAGCTTTGTGACTTTTTAACTTTAATATTTCCGGAAGTTACGCAAAAAACTGATCGAGTGCCTGCCGTACCAGCTCGGACATATCGCAGTCGCGGTGAAAGGCTGCCGCCTTGAGCTGCTTATGCTGCTCCGGGCGCAGACGCACGGTCACCTGCACGGTGGAGGCTTTCTTCTTCTCCGCAGTCGGCGCGGCAGCGGTTTCCTGTGCCGGCTGCGGCTCCTCGTCCTTGCGGCCGATCATATTCTTGAACATTTCCTCTGCACTGAGTCTTGCCATTACTGTTCCCTCTCCTTCTCCACAAACTCCTTGACGAAATTCAGACAGTCATTCACAAAATTCCGGCTGGCCTCGGAAACGCGCTCGCCCTTGGTCTGTGCCTTGCTCTCGATGTAGTCGAACACGTTCTCCTGCACAGCCTGCGCTTCCTTGATGATCACGTTGCTGCGGATGGTCGTGCGGTAAACATCCGCGCCCATGTAGTCCGCGATCTTCTCGGTCAGCTCCTGAATGGTCTTGGTGACACGGGTGCGCTCGGTGCGCGTGAGCAGCACGCCGTCGATTCTGAGCGCCGGATTGGTGTATTTCTTCACCGACTTGTAAGTATCATACAGCTGGGTGATGCCGGACGCCGCAAAGGTCTCCGCCATGGTCGGGATGAGCAGATAGTCGGCAGCGGTCAGGGCGTTCACGGTCAGCAGGCCAAGCGACGGCGGACAGTCGATGAGGATGTAATCGTATTCTTCCGCTACACCGGTCTGCTCGTCACGCAGCTTCTCTCTGAGCGTCATCTCTTTGCCGACGTTGTGCAGCTCCTGCTCAATGCCCGCAAGGATGGTGTTCGCCGGAATAATATCGCAGCTGGGCGTGTGCTGGATGGCCTCCCGCGCCGAGACCGTGCCCTTCATGACCTCGTACATGGTTGCGCTGTCCTGATTTTCGGCAGCTACCGACATCGACAGATTGCCCTGCGGGTCGCAGTCGATCGTCAGCACGCTGAAGCCCTGCTTTTTCAGACCGGCCGCCAGTGTGCCTGTCGTTGTGGTTTTTGCCACGCCGCCTTTCTGGTTGGCCAGTGCAAATATCGCAGACATGTTCTCCACCTCTTTCAACTTTATAAAGTTATAACTGTTTAACGTTACTCTTATTATATACCTGTGCAGTTATAACGTCAAGACTTTGTAACTTTATAACGTTATCTCTTTCTATAAGTTCAGAGATTCGTTCAGATTGTGTATTTCTCACTCCTTTCTCTCCTTTTCTGTCAGGAAGATTGAGTAGTGAAGTTTGAATAAAGAAGTTTTAGTAAGTAAGGATTTTAGTATATCAGCCTGTTTTGCATCTGTTCAAAAAGCATCTTATCTTTCAGCATACTGCCTGTAAACAGAGTACCCTGTAAAATCAGGGTAATGGTATGGCAGACAAAGAAAAATGACGGCTTTTCTGCCGTCATCGGTGTTTGGGGATGGAAATATGATTTTACGGGCACGACCATAAGCCATGAGGTCAATCATGGCTTAAAAGGTTATTCGGTTTCCTGCGAATGGCGTTTTGCTTTTACGCGCTTGAGCCACTCCAGTTCCCAGTCGGCCAGCGGCTGCTCGGGTGTGCCGGTGCTGACTGGCTCGGCCTGCGAAGGCTGCAGCAGCTTCTGATGGTAGGTATACAGGGAAGTCTGTAAGTACGCAACCGGGTTTTCGATGCGGCCGAAGTCGATCGTGACGCTGTTCAGAAAGCGTTCCATGCTTTCCTGAGAAATACGGCGGGAGACCTGCTCGCGGCTGTCCTGCGTGACCGCAGCGCCCTTGATGAACAGCTTGTCTGCGTACTTGATGTTGCAGACTGCCGTTACGACCGTTCCGGTCAGCTCGCTGCCGAACTGACGGCGGAGCGCGTCGGCGTTGATCTGCTGCTCGATCTGCCTGCGCAGCCTGCGGCGGACGGCACGCGGCTTGTCCTTTTTGTTAACGCATCCGTTTTTACGGATGCGGGAAACCTGCGTTTTGATCTTCGCAAGGAAGCCGTCGATCGTGGCCACGGTGGAGACAGAGCCGTCGATGTGGTAATTGGTCAGATACGGCGTTTCCAGATCGGGCGTCTCGCAAAGCTCATATTCGTAGGTCCAGTGATTCTCCTGACCGGAAGGGAAACGGTGCTGCTTGAGCAGGCCGGAAATCTTGAAGCGTTTCCAGAGAGTCGAGAAATGTTTTACTTTCTCCATGCAGAACGCACGGATTCCCTCGGGACGGAGAACGAAGTCGGGAATCTTCATCAGATGGCTGACGAGGGCGAACAGTCCCTTGCTGGCAAGGGAAATGGTCTTGTTGCGCAGGACCGAGGTGGAAATGTTGGTGTAGTCGCGCTGTGCACCGGAAATGCAGGCAACATCACCGTTCGGGCGGTCGATGGACGGGGAATAGACGAAGTCCACCGGCTCGGACGGGTGCTGCATCAGGTTGTAGACATGACAGAACGCACCATTTTCCGCCTGGGAGAAATAGTGCTGCAGGTATCCCTTTTGCTTGAGCTCCTTCCACGCCGCGTTCAGCAGGTAGCCGCTGTCCGAGCAGGCATAGCCGAGACGGCGCTTGCTCAGCGCGAAATCCGGCAGGCCGACAAAAGACTTGATGACGGCAAACAGACCCTTCGCCTCGAGGGAAAGCGTTCTGTCGCGCAGAACTTCGTTGTAGATTGTGGTGTAACCGGTCGCGGACATTGCTTTCCCTCCTTTCCGATGGTCGATTTTTGCAGAAGAAACAAAAAATCGTCTGATGCTCTCACACCAGACGATTGAAAAACCATGTCTAAATTCGTATCAAAAATCGAAAATTCGTAATGTTGCACAAGTAAAATGTGCCGTGTTAAGCAGAAAAATTGATTTTTGTCGAAAAACGCGCGTCTTATTGACATAACCGCTTGTTGAATGTATAATGATTATACAGTAAGCGGTATGCGCCATTTGGCGCGTTACTGGTCTCAGGTTGGTTGAGATCTTACCGCCCGCTGGTGTTGGAAGCACCAAGTGGCGGATACCGTTTATCAAAGAGCTGATGTTTCCTAGGCATCGGCTCTTTTGTTTTTCCTGTAATTAAGAATACCATGGAAAATAAGGAATGTCAATCTTAATCAGGTGAAGTTGAAAAATACTCGGAAGAGTTGGGTTTTTTGGAATGAATCCGGGTTTTCCGGATATACTTGCAATGCCGCCTGATATGCGGTATAATATCAGTAAACGAATGATGAGATTGCTCACTGAGCACACGAAAAGCCCCGGAGGTCACGACTCCGGGGCTTTTCTATTCCGTTTTGGAGCAGGTGGCTTAGGCCTGAGGCTGGCTACCAGTTACATCTTGCCGTCCAGCCATTTGCAAATGTAGTATGCGGCTACACTTGCCAGAACGGAGATACAAAACGATGAGATAACGCTCACTAAGTACACCCCCTTTTTCTACCTGTATAGGGGTGGTAGCCTGTACAGTATAACATGGATGTCGGATTGCAGCAAGGAAAGCCGGATTTTGCACTTCTCAGAATAAAAATGGGATATACGCGCGGCGCTTGATCCATGCCGCGCAAACGGTCTCTTTATTATCTGCGGCTGCCCGCAGCCGACCGGCATTTCCTCGATCAGCCGCTTGGATGGGGCGATACGCAGGATATTTTAAAATGAAAAGTCCTAAGATGTCCGGAGCATTTTATTCCGGATGTCTTAGGATTTTTATTTTATACAGTTATAACGTTGAAAAGTTACAAAGTTATAATGTCATAACGTCATAACGCTATAACGTTAGACTGCGATGCATTTCTATTTTGGCATATATTATACTTGACGATTCTAAATGTATTCTGTATACATTGAATTCAAGAAAAAAGACGGAAGGAATAGTCGCAGACTGCATCAGCAGGCGCATGACAGACTGCAAAAAATGCAGGCATTTGGCGACAGCAAACGTCTTGATAAGCTCGAAAATCCAGAGGATTTTGCAAGAAAAATTTACAGCTTTTCGACCTACCAGACGTACTTCAAGCACATAAAATATTTTATTAAATGGATTCAGAAAGAACATCCCGAAGTAAAAACACTGAAAAAAGCAGAAAAATTTGTGCCGGAATGGCTGCAAACCCGCGTGGATAAAGGGCTTTCCGCGTGGACGATTCAAACCGAAGAAGCCGCGCTGAATAAGCTGTACGGCATTAAAGCTGATGATGAAAATCGCTTTCAACCGCCGAGAAGATTAAAGGAAAACATCGTCCGCAGCCGCGGAACCAAGAAGCGCGACGCGCATTTTTCGGAAGCAAATAATGCAGAACTCATCAATTTCTGCAAGGCCTGCGGATTCCGCCGCAATGTATTGGAGCGGCTGACCGGCAGTGATTTATACGACCGCGTAAAGGCTGAAACCGCATTCGCTGAAGCGCAGGAAGCAGGTAATGAAGCGCTCGCAGAAGCACTGCTTGTGGGTTTGAAAACCTTCTCGGAGCAGGATTATTTCATCCTGCATCGCCGCGACAAAGGTGGGAAAACGCGCCTATCTCCCATCGTCGGGCCGCACAAAGATGCGGTCGTGCAGCACATGAAAGCGACGCCGCCGAACGCAAAAGTGTGGCAGTATGTCAGCTCAAATTGCGACATTCACGGCTATCGTTCGGATTACGCGACGTTTATTTATAAGCAGTACGCGCGGCCAATCGAGCAGCTGGATTACCGCAAAAAGATACGCTGTTCCGACGGCAGATACCGCTCCGAGATATACATCTGCCGCGGCAGCGAGCGAAGAAAACGGCTCGACCGCCGCGCGGTCGGCATCATCAGCATCGCTCTCGGCCACAGCCGCGAGGACACCGCGATTACGAATTATATTCATAATTTTTAATGTAAAAATCCGCCTCTGTGCTGTGAAAACTTGCGCAGAAGCGGATTCTTAAGTTCTTTTAATAAGCTCAGTTAGGCGTCCGACGGACGTCAGCTTTGCTATACATTTTTTGAATCGTCTGCATGATTTTCACCTTTCCACACATTTGGGGTTGACTTCTAATAGTTAGTCTTTCGGCATAGCAAAACACCCTACTTGTCAGATAGTATATCATACTGTCAACAAATGGTGCAGTTCAAAATACTATAAATTGAGAGAAAATCAACAAAAAAACGTTGACAGATTCCATACATAAGCACTATACTTTAAGTGGTTAGCTGTAGCTAACGGTTGATTTTCCATTGTCTTATCAGCGGACTTTTTTTAGATGCGAGTTAGCGTGAGCTAACTTACTCGAGCGAAAAGCAGAGAATACAGATGGGAGAAAACGTAGCTGACACAGCACAAATCCAAGACGAAAGGTCGGATGAAATGAAAAGAATGTTAGCAGGACTTCTGGCGGCATCTATGCTGCTGCCGGGAGGAACATTGGCAGGCGCGGTGGATATCACCTCGAAAGAGCCGCCTGCCACGGGCAATACAGCCTATCGACCGGAGAAACTGAAGAACTCCGGACCGGAAACGCTGGAATCAGCGGAGCAGATTTCGCCGGATGAAGAGATCACGGCGATTGTTGTACTGGAGAAAAAAACCAGTCCTATCGCGGTATTCCAGCAGAGAAATATACAAAGAGAGATTTCCAATCAGGTCCTCGGCGGCAAACCACTCGAGGTGCTGCACACCTATACGAACGTAGAGAATGGTTTTGCGGTAACGATTCCCTACGGTAAACTGGATGAAATCCGCGCACTGGACGGCGTTGCGGCGGCTTATGCGGCACCGGTGTTCAAGGTAGCGCCGGATATGCCCACCACCATGACCCAGCTGGGCGGTCTGGAGAACTCCTCCGGCTACCCTCACCGCATCTGCAGGTGAGGGCGGCACCATCGACCCGTCCGGCACGGTGAACGTCGCTGACGGCAAGAGCAGAACGTTTATCATTACGCCGGATGATGGTTATTTCATCTCCGATGTAAAGGTGGATGGTGCATCTGTTGGTCCTAAGACCAGCTATACCTTTACCAATGTCAAGAAAGACCATTCTATCACAGCAGAATTTGATTCCCGCACCGGCGGTGACAAGACCGTTCTGCTGGAAGAAGATTTTCAGAACTGCACAGCAGGCGGCGCAATGCCGGACGGCTGGACAGTAGAAAAAACAAACAGCAATTCGACATGGACAGTTTACAAGTACTATTATGCGGATAAAACGCTGACTGCTTCCTGCGGTGATGACTATACCAGTAAGGCAAAGCAGGATGAGCGCCTGATCACGCCTGTTCTGGATATGAGCAATGGCGGCGGTGCGATTTCCTTCCGCTATATTGGTGGTAAAACACCTACTATCAATGGTGATTATACTGTAAAGCTGGAAGCAAGCAAGGACGGCAGTACATGGATGACATTGTGGACTTCGACTGACCTGAAGAATACGACTTATGATGAAATTGGCTATAGCGGCAATACGCTTTCTGCAAATGTGGTAGTAAATATTCCGGCAGAGCTGCAGAGCAGCACGACTAAGCTGGCATTTCATTATGAGCGTCCGGCAGGTGAAAATTCCGGTCGTGGTGCGGTAGATAATATTCGTATTACGGCAAATCAGGCTTCTTCCTCCGGTGGTGAATCCATTCTGCTGGATGAGAACTTTGACCAGTATGAGGGAAATTTGCCGACCGGCTGGGAAAAGACCAGCACCAATACGGATGCTAAATATACATGGCAGGTCAAGAAGAGTTATAATCGAGTTCTGGCATCCTGTGATGCAGATACCTATGATGACAGCGACAATAACTGGGGCTGGAGTGTCAATTCCAAGGATATCACTGTCAAAAATGGCGCAAAGCAGGATGAACGTCTTATCACTCCGGTGCTTGCGATGAATGGTAAGACAGGTGCTGTTACATTCCAGTTCAGCGGCAATACCAGCCTGCTGAAAAACAGCAAGATGACCGTTACGCTCGAAGGTTCGGTCGATGACGGCAAGACATGGACCGAACTCTGGAACGCTCAGGGTTCTGTTGGTGACATGAAAACCGGCGTAATCTCGAATTATATTGGCACAGCTGATGTTACGGTGGATATTCCAGAAGCTATGCAGAAGGATGGACTGAAATTGTCCTTCCGTTATCAGCGTAAGGCGTACAGCACAGACGGCGGTCCGGTTTATATTGACGATGTAAAACTCATCGCATCCGGCGGTTCCTCCGAGAACCCGACCAAGCCGACCACCTACACCATTACGGCATCGGCTGGTCAGGGCGGCAGCATTGCGCCGAACGGTGCAGTCTCTGTTGCCAAGGGCGAAAGCAAGCAGTTCACCATCATCCCGTCCGAGGGCTACGAGATCGAGGACGTTAAGGTAGACGGTGTATCTAAGGGTGCAAAGACCGCCTACGAGTTCACCAATGTTACCGAGAATCACACCATCGCGGCTTCCTTCAAGGCAAAGACAGTTACCCTGCCGGACAGCATCCATGAGGACTTCAACAATGGTGATATGCCGAACGGCTGGACGGTAGAAGGCCCGAGTGCGAAGTACAATGTTGAAACATGGAAGGTAGCCCGCTACACAGATTTTAAGAGCGATGCCGCTGTGTGCAGCCAGAACTACATGGGCAATCAGGCACAAAATGAAAAGCTGATTCTGCCCCAGATCAACATGCAGGACAACATGGAACTGACCTTTGATTTCGGTGCATCTTACGACACACTTTCTTCCGACTCTTTCCAGTTTACTGTAAAGGCGACTAAGGACAAGGGTCAGACGTGGACAACTCTGTGGGATGCCAAGGATCATATGGGCACAATTGATGCGGATAACGAACCGGAGAATATTACCGGCAAGGGAAGTATTGCTATTCCCGCACAGTTCTGCGATGGTTCTGCGCAGTTTGCATTTGTGTTTGAATCGTCGAAAAAGCAGGGCGGTTCTGTCGCAGTAGACAACGTTGTGCTGGACAAGGGCAGTTCCACCGGAACGACCATGTACGGCATCACCATCGCTGCGATGGAGCACGGCACGGTAACGGCAAACAGGAGCGTTGCCGCGGCAGGCGATATCATTACCCTGACGGTAACGCCGGAAGAGGGCTATCAGCTCAAGAGCGGTTCTCTGATGGCCAATGATGCAGTCGTTACCGGCAATACCTTTACCATGCCGGACAAGGCAGTCCGCATTACCGCTCTGTTCGAACAGAAGGCCGTCACCCCGACGACCGGCTCCTACAAGGACGGCACTTACACCGGCTCTGCACAGGGCCGAAACGGTAAGGTTTCCGTAACGGTAACGGTCGAAAACGGTAACATCAGCAGCATTGATGTCACCGAACAGAAGGAGAGCAAGGACTACTGGCAGAAGGCAATCGCCATCATTGAGAAGCTGCTCGGTCGGGGTAATGACAGCGCTGTGGCAGGTGTAGACACTGTTACCGGCGCAACACTGAGCAGCGCTGCGATCAAAAAAGCCGTACAGAACGCGCTGAAGAACGCAGTCGAGGAGAATTCCGGTATCTTCGCTTCGGGCAATGGCTCGGAGAGCAGACCGTATATTATCGACAACGTAAAGCGCCTGCAGGACTTCGCAGCGGCAGTCAACGCCGGTGAGAATTACGCTGGCAAGTATATCGCGCTGGCGGCAAATCTGGATCTTAGCGATATTGCATGGACACCGATCGGCACGGCAGATCATGGCAAGTACAACGGCTTCTCCGGCACGTTTGACGGCAGAGGCTATACCGTAAGCAATGTCATCTGCGGCACAGGCAGTGCGTCTGCAGACTATGAGGCCATCGGCCTGTTTGGTGTCGTGGATGGCGGTACGGTCAAGAATCTGAACGTCACCATCACTAAGTTCTACAATCGCCATGACGACAGCAACTATATGACCGCGATGGGCGGCCTGACCGGTGTTCTGACGAACAGCGGCGCGATTGATCACTGCTCGGTGAGCGGCGGTTCGCAGGTCGCATCCGAGACCAGCGGTCCCAAGGCGGCAGTCGGCGGTCTGGTCGGCTGGGCGCAGTCTGGCACGCTGATCGCAAACAGCTGGACGGATATCGGCCTGAATTACGGCACGATGAGCACCGATGTGGATGTTTCAATGGGCGGCATCTGCGGCAAGCAGGAACAGAACAGCCTGATTGCCAACAGTGCATCTTTCGGCTCTGTACCCGGCATGATTATGACCGGCAAGCTGCGTGTCGGCGGCCTGGTAGGTCAGACCTCTGGCGCCATCTACAACAGCTACACCACCAGCCTGACCAAGGCAAATGTGATGGGTGATCCGTACAACAGCTTTGCCAATAATGACGCAACGACTGCTATCGGCCACTTGATCGGCTGCTCCACCACCGGCGCGGCACTGTACGACTGCTACTACGACAAGAACGCTGACCAGTTCAGCAACTCGGATATGGCAGGCGACCCTGAAGAAGGCAAGACCGAGCGCCGCCAGGCGACCGGCTGGGAGAACGGCTCGAATGTCAAGACGGACAAGAGCTTCATCGAAGCCAAGACCGCCAGCGAACTGACTTCTGCAGCATTTGCAGCAGTGCTCAACGGCAATCTGAAGAACACCATCAAGTCGGCGGCAACTGCTTACTTCCAGAGCAAGAACCTGCTGACCGGCAGTGCAGGCGTTGCCGGTATGGAGGACAAGCTGGATTCCGGTTTCCGCAGCTGGGCACTGACCGGTGACCGTGTTCTGTTCGGTGATGCACCGGTAACAACGGTTGAGGTCAAGTCTGCTGCTCTGCTGAAGCGCCAGACCGTAGCATACGGCACAGCAAAGTCGGCGCTCGACCTGCCGAAAACGGTAGAAGCAACGCTGAGCGATAATACGAAAAAGACTGTATCCGTTACATGGTCCTGTGACACCTATAATGGTGAAAAGACAGGCATTTACACCTTCACTGGTACGCTGATCCTGCCGGACGGCATTACCAACCCGAAGAATGTCAAGGCGTACATTGAGGTACAGGTCAAGGAGAAGGAAGGCGGCACTTCCGGCGGCGGCTCGTCTTCGGGTGGTTCGAGCGGTGGTTCCTCCGGCGGTACATCCACCGGCACGCAGTCCCCGAGTATTACCGCAGGCAAGGGCGGCTCGGTATTCAAATATCTGGACGGCACGCAGCTGACCATTCAGCCAGACAACGGATACATGGTCGATGATGTCAAGGTCAACGGCGTATCCAAGGGCAGTGTGACCAGCATCAGCGGTCTTAAAACCGGGGATAAGGTAGTGATCACTTTCACCAAGGCGCTGAACATGATGGAAGATGCACAGAGCCACTGGGCAAAGAATGCTATCCAGTACGTTTGCAAGAACGGCCTATTCACCGGTACTTCTGCTACCAAGTTCAGCCCCGAATTGCCGATGAACCGTGCAATGCTCGTCACTGTGCTGTACCGTCTGGACGGTCAGTCCAAGACGGCTTCTGCAGTACAGTTCAAGGACGTTGCAGCAGGTCAGTGGTATGCGGATGCAGTTGCATGGGCATCGGAGAACGGCATCGTTTCCGGCTATTCGGCAAACAAGTTCGGCCCGTCCGATCTTGTCACCCGTGAGCAGATCGCGGCTATTCTGTATCGCTACGCGAAGTACAAGAAGTACGACGTAAGTAAGGATACCATGCTCTCTGCATTTGAAGACAGCGATAAGATCAGCAACTGGGCTTACGCACCGATGCAGTGGGCAAATGCTGAAAAGCTGATCAACGGCCGCAGCGCTTCGATGCTGGCGCCGCAGGGCAAGGCAACCCGCGCAGAGGTCGCGCAGATGTTGATGAACTTCTGCAATAATATCGCAAAGTAAACTGTTCTGTAACTTGTGCATGAGCGGCGTAGAACGGACGGCGGCAACTACATTGTCAAAATGGGAATTCTGCCGACAACATTACCGCTAAGCGCATCAAATTGCATCATTAATGGCTGCGGTGATGGTGTGAACGCGCTGATAACGAAGTAATTTAGAACGAGTGCACAAGGGCCGTAAAGACACGAATCCCCTGCGGAGATGATTTCTCGGCGGGGGATTTTCGTATATTCGCATATTCCTGTCTCTTATACACATCTCCGAGCCCACGAGACATGCGCAGATCTCG